>Ga0105097_10000052_pt1 | contig 40322 bp, 50 predicted proteins | sample PPLLak12cMay2015_FD_87035 | JGI IMG/M metagenome (GOLD analysis project Ga0105097, IMG submission 87035) | Freshwater sediment microbial communities from Prairie Pothole Lake near Jamestown, North Dakota, USA - PPLs Lake P7 Core (1) Depth... | ecosystem: Environmental > Aquatic > Freshwater >...
CAATTAAAGTAACGTTAAGGTTACTGAAAGTAACGGTAAAGTACCAAAAACCTGTTAACTTAATTTTAAGGTCTTGATATCGCTCAACCCCGCGTACCGAAATCGTACCGAAAAAAAAAAAAGCCCTTTGTAACATCATGATATCATAAAACCCCGCGTACCGAAATCGTTACAAATCCGTACCGAAATCGTACCGAAAATGTTACTTTTTGGTCAGTAAGCTTTCGGAATAATTCAAAATAGATTGTAAACGCCGCCCCTTATCCTATACTTACCTCTCCGCCCCCCTCAATCGCCGGGGGGCTAGGCTGGATCCGGGCAGTTAATCGGCCGTCAAAAAACGGTGATCTACTCAAAAATCCGGGCGGCCGCTTGGCTCGTCATTTTTTCGCTGCGCTCTAAAATTGACGAGCACCTTTAGAGAACATCGAAAAATTCTGCAAAATTTGGGGGGTTTTAAAGGCGTGAAGATATGAATTTTGAGGAAAATGATACATCGCTAAGGTCAGGTGTATTTTTTTCTCTATAAGCTTAAAAATAGTTAATTTTGCGATATGCTTGGTTTTGAAGCAAGGTACATAAGAACTTCGGGATTTATGCCACTTTTTGATGCAAATTGCTTTACAGACATTGGCACTCTACTGGTTATATTATTACCAGTATTAATTCCTTTAGCAATAACCTCTCCTAACTTTCTCCTACCGAAAGGTGTTAGCAATGATGCTGCTGCAAATGCCCCTGGGCTTACCTGTTGCTGGTTTGCTGAATAAGCGCCAGCACCGGTTGCCCCTACTATACCACCTAATCCAATCGCTGAATTAAGGCTCTTGTTGTTCAGGTTTTGCAAGGCTTTTCCGACCTGACTTTGCATTGCATAGTCTTTGACAAGCCCTTTGTAGTTGGGGTCTTGAATTTTTGATTCTAAGATTTCATTTAAAGTTTTCTTTATTTTTCCTAGAGCTGCAGCGTCAACTTCGTCCATTCCGGCACGTGCTTTTTTAATGTTTGAGTTCAAGAATGAAATGGAACGTGCTAAGTCTGTGCCGCTTACATTTTTAAGTTTATCAGATTTACCAAGCAGATTACTCTCTAAGTCTGAAAGCGCACGAGTGACCGCGGAATTTTCAGGAATGTTTTTTAATTCGTTTGGATTGAATGATTTTTTTACGTTAGCGAGAATTTCAGGAGCACTAAATGGCTCTGTGACGCTCTCTCTTAACGCTCCAATTTGTTGACCTGTTGTTTTTCGTGAAGCATCCAACATTTTTTGACGAGCCGGTGTTGTCGAAAAAAAATCTGCATATTTGTTTTTTAAAATATACTCTGTTAAGTCTTTCTCTTGTTTTTCACGCATCTCCAGTGGCATGTTTTTTGAAATTTTATTGAGTAATCCTTTGTCAAACCCAACACTTTTTAATGCGTTGTCAGTTTTGATTTTATCAAGAGATTCTCCGATTTTCCCAATACCTTTTCCTGCTAATCCAAAGGCACCGGAAATTGCGCCACCCGTTGCGGCACCCTTTGCTTGTTGCAACGCATCACCCTCTGCGGCACCAAGTCCTGACAGTGCACCTTGGGCAACCATGGAGGGAATTGTCACCAAACTTTTCGCGCCAATAGCGGGTAAACCTGATGCAATCTCGCCGACCATTGATGACCCAGGGTTTGACTGTTGGAGTTGCTGTTGATAAGCGCGCGAAGCATCTCGATCAACTTTATAACCCGTTTTAAATGCTTTCTTAACACCCTCAAAACCCTCACCCTGGGGTTTGGGTAACATGCCAACAGCTTGTTGCCCTGCACGCTTAACTCCGCCTAAAACTCCCTCAATCTCATCTAAAAAATTAAAGGTTGCACCGCGCGCAGCACCAATTCCTGCGGCTTCTAATTTTTTTGCAAAACTATCATTGTTACTTTTGGGTTGTGCTGTTTGAGTTTCTGATTGTTGTAATTTTTGCATCTCATCATCAGAAATAAAATCTTTTTCCGTTGTATTCCGATCGTTTGCTAACAGTTTGTCCATTTCGTCATCAGAAATAAAATCCATTATTGTTTCCTCCAACCGCCTGGAACTTTTTTATATGTTATTCCATTTCTAACTACAGTTTCTCCCCCGGCCGTAGGGGATGTTTGGGTATTTATTGAGGGTTTTGGTTCAGGGTAGTAAAATGGGGCTTTCCATTTTCTTAATGTTCCATCGTTCTCAAAAGCTGCACGTTTTGATTCTTGGTTTGCGATTCGCTTTTCCAACTCTTTAATAATCGCTTCCACTTTTTTAATATTTTCAGTTTCAGGCAGAGTTTTATCATAAGATGTTTTTAAAATTCGCTCGCCTTCATCTTTTGTAAATGCAGTCCCCAAGACAGCTTTTAAACCTGCTTGTGCTGTCTCTTGGACGTTTTGTTCCACAACACGAGAGCGTGTAGGTCTCAAGTATTCAGGTAGAGCTCCCACATTCGGTCCTGAAATCATTGGCACGTTTGAGGATGCTTCTTTTTTCAACAGATTTAAAGATTCTCTCAATTTTTCTAGACTTTTAGCTGCCTGCGCGCGACCAGTTGTTGTCCAATCGTTGTAGTCTTTTGCATAGTCTGCATCTAATTTCTTTTGCCCCTCTGTGTAGCTTCCTTTTTCTAATTCTTGATTCAGTTTTGCACGTGTGAACATATCCATATCAGCTTGTCGTGCGGCTGAACGTTCACTTGATAGTTTGGCATCTGCCGCACGTTGTGTTTCAAACTCTTTGTTGTAATCGAGATTAAGAGCGTCACGCGCTAACTTCGTTTTTTGTTGTTTTAAAGCTAAGTCTTGCGCTGCAGAATCGGCAATTTGCGTAAAGTCCATTGGTTTTGCTTGTTGTCCTTGAAATGAACCAGCGCTTGAAACAAGTTGCGACACAGCATTAGCCAATGTGCTGTATTGTTGCTTTTGCTTCACGTTTTCTAAGTCGTCATCAGACACTTGTGGCAACTCTTTAGCTTTGAGTTGATAATTTTCTAAAATTTTCTGATATGGATCAGACATTGGCATCATAGTTTTCATAACTCCCGCCGGCTTGATAAACAGGTTGAGTGGATTTGTTTGGTTTGTATAAACTACCCAAAGTTAAGGCAGTGTTTGTCATGCCGCTATAAAGATTGGCTCTATCTCGTGCACTGTTTCTAATATCCTCAATGTTTCCTTGAATTGCGCCCGTTTGTGCTGACAATTTATTAAGTTGATTTTGATATTGTTGCTGTGCCGTTTGGTTTCTAAAATCTCTTTGCTCGTATTTTGCTTGATTGCGTAACGCCGTGTTGCGGTCTTGATTAGATTGTTGCGCTGCTAGATTTGTACGCTGTGCATCATTTAAATTTGTTGTATTGAACATGGCTTGGTTGCGGCGACTGTCAGCCATCCGTTGATTAAATGCGTTAATGATATCCGCGTTGCGACCTTGCAAATTCAAATCATTCGCTTCAATTTGACCGCCCAGGTTTGCGGAATCTTTTAATGCTTGCAAACGGTTTTGATATGCCGCGAGTGCTGCTTGTGTGCCCGCTTGCGATGCCGATTGATTCGCATTTTGTTGTGAGGAGAGAGCCTGTGCAAACGCTAAACCGCTGCCGGGTGCAAAACCACGGCGGCTTGCATTATCTAAAATTCCAGCTTGCTGTCCTTGATTTTGAATTGCTGCGTTGCGCATGGCTTGCTCAACCATTGCTTGACTCTGCGCGTCAGCACCTGTGTTTGACAGGTTCCGTAAACGCTGCAGCGAGTTGAGCATCGCGTCTTGGCCTTGCTCGCCAGCTATTGAACGTTGCACAATTTCGGGTGCTTTTTCTTGAATGAGCGGCAACATTTCGGGATTGAATTGACCCAAAAGTTTGAACTCTTCGGGCGTGATCGTGCTCATATCAAATTCAGGGTTTTTAATTGCATCAGCGAGTGCTGCAATCCGTGCGCGTTCTGATGCAACGTCTTTCCGCGCATTTTCGGCGCCGAAATAATTTAATAATCCGCCGGCGAGTGCTGTGCCGCCAAGAATACCTAAAGTAATTGGTTCCATTTTAATACCTCATATTCAACTAAATAACTTACCAAGTACTGGTATAGGCAATCCCCCAAGTATAGCTTGCTCTAGAAAGCTGGGTGCTTCACCAAAATTTGGGGGAGGTGCCGCGGGCACTCGCGATTGTAAGAATCGCAACAAGTCAGGGCGTGCGCTCTCTTGTAAATTGTTGAGATACTCGTCGCGATTAAACGCAACGTTTGTATCTGCTGGACTTGCAGACGGTGCGATTTGTTCTTCTCCCAGTAAGCCTGCTAGCTTATTAAATCTCGAATCTAAGAATTGAGATTGGTCAAATGTTCTTTCAGGCGACACATAAAGAGAGGGATCAATGTTTGGAACATATTGAAATGAAGACCGTTGATTTTGTCCAGGCAAATATTGCGTCAAATTATTTTGTAATGCCACATCTTTAAGCAGATTTTGAATTGTGTTTGCTTGCAATTCGGGAATTTCATTATTTAATAAATTCTGCCGTGATGTATTAAACGTATTCTGTGCATCGATTGCTTGCTGTTGTGCCGTTGTGCCGAGCTGTTGCTTTAATCCTTGGACATCACTTCTTACTGTGTTTGCAGTGTTAGCAAGATTTGATTTAGCATTTGCAAGCGCGGCATTTTCATTGTTCAAATAATTTTCACGTGTTGTATTAAAATTATTAATATCACTTAAATTTTTATTTAAGGCTTGTCCTGCTTGCCCACTGTTGCGATACAACAGCGCATCAAGTCTTGAACCTCCGGCGGTTGTGTTGTATTGATTGCGCAATTGGTTTGAGAGACCTTGCACGCTACTTGCTGCTGCTACAGCGCTCGTATCAGGGTTAATAAATTTTGTTGATGATGTTGTTGTGTCCATGCGCTTTTGCCGCTCTTCCGGACTCAATAACGATTGCAATTTTGAGAATTGGCCATCATCTATTTTGTTCAACTCATCTTTGCCCGCGTAGGTTTTCTCGTTTTCAATACCTTTTAATTTATCTGTGTACGTTTGCGTACTTTTATCTAAATTTTGTTGAGCGTCTTTGATATTCTGATTTAATCCCGTGTCTAAGTCGCCTTGCTTTTCGTTGATGTTTGCACTCAACACATCGCTAGGGTTGCGAAATGTGGACGCGTATGGGTTTTGATTATTTTGTGCACCCGACCCGCCACCTATGGGTGCCGCTTCGTTTTTTGGGTTACTGACTAAATTATCGATTTTTCTGAAAACTATCGGCATGTTTAAAATCCTTTAAATTGATGTGACGTCACATCACGTCAAAAGCTAATTTCAGGTTCTGCGGGCATTGCCGGTTTCGATTGCTGTTGACTCTCTTCAATCGCCGCAGGTTCCGGTGTCGGTTCTTGCTCAATTGGCGGCATTCCATTTTGCTGCGGCGGTTGTCCAGGTTGCATAGGTTGCTGCGGCATCATCGCTTGCTGTTGCTGACTGATAAATTGCTCGTGCTGTTCCATGTGGTTTAAAATTTCTTGAATATTCCCATTTCTGCGGAATTCCGGATTGCGCAAAATGTCTTTATGTTTCTCAATGTGCAGTGCGTGATTATCGGTATACAACACAGGGCACGGGATGCCTTTTGAGAGATCATCATTTTCTTTTTGAATTAAAGCCGACTCATTGAGTTCTGAATTCCATAACCGCTTAGGCGGTTCACCTTCCAGCACCATAAAGTAATCGCCGATATCTTTAATTAATCCCTTGCTCAACAAAATCTCTGCTTGGTCGCGACGGCCGGCAATTGTAGCCATCAGTGGGTTTGTAATTTCAAGCGAGACTCTTTCAAACTCTCTTAAATCTGATGCCTTAAATTCTTTTAAATAAGAAATATTGCCATCAGAAATAACTGTAAGTTGTTCTTCTGCCCCAAGCATTTTATAGAATTTCACTGCAAGCGTGATGGTCTGCTCGATGCTTGCAAAGATGGATTTTGAAAATGAACTGAAGAATTCAATCGAATTTGCAGTCAACGTTGCAATGGCATTTCCCGCTGTCACACCAGGCGGCGGTGTACCCCGCAGCGCACTGTTGATGTTTGCAAGTGTGCCTAAGTTATCAATGTAAATTTTAATACCGTCCATAATTTCAGGAGCCGAGCGCGTGAGTTGCAAGGGTTCAGGCTTTCCGCCGCCATCATTGCCTTGAGGGGTGTAGTCAATCCAACGCATCCCATAAATTTCTGTGATATCAATATTAGAGCCTCTCGGATTTAATACAGATTGCACACCAAATGCAGATTGATTCGTTGCCATTGTGCTAAAATTGATATCAAGCATTTCTTGCAACGGTGCGAGGTTTGAGAATTGTGGATAGCCCAACAAAAAGTCATCTAATTTTTCAGGCATGCACGGAATCACCGGCAAACATTCGTAAATGTTTGCGCCGTCATACAACACGCATTTCTCGCTGCACATGATGATCATGCGACCCTGCGGAACTGCAGGGGTTGGCTTATGATAATAATAATAGACAAGGATCAAATCATCAGTGCGTGTCAGTGTGTCATCAAATGATGCAATGGTTGTCGTAAACCCGTTTAAAATTCGGTTGAAATTCGGAATTTTTCTAAGCTCATCTTCCATCTCTGGATGTTGCGCAATGAGATCCCAACGGTTCATGCGTTTGGCGACTGTAACACAATGTAAATTATTCCAATCTTCTTCGTTCCAGTCGTAGTAGACATACTTTGCACTTGCGACTTGTATATTCACATCACCACTCATCACTGGCGCACTGGGCATCCCATCAGGCATTCCCTCACTCATGCCATTATCAACACGTCTTCCTGCTTCTGAATCCCAAGTCACGTGCCAAAAACATTGACCGTGCAAATATGTAAGCTCTGCGAGCCTGTCGATTTTCTCATCAAGTGATTGGTCTTTGACAATTTGATTTGCCAGGGACTCTGCAATCTGTCCGTTGCCAAATGCTGTGTAATCACGCGAGCGCATTTTTGCTGCAAATTGCAGCTTCTGTTTTGTAATGATAGAGATCATTTGTCTGACAAGTGATCGAGCTTGCGGCACACTCATACCAATGAGCTCGCCTTGTTCTCCCGTGAAGTTTAAAATATCAATCAAACTGTTCCGGTAATAAACTTCCGAGTTGCGATTCCACACATTGGCAATCCCAACACTTGAGAACATTTTTTGCTGTTGAAATCTGACAATCTCCATCACTTTTTGCGATGCTTTTTCGATCGTGTCACTTGCGTAGTAAATTCTATCCAAGAGGCACTCCTTTTTATTTTGATATGCGCTCTGAAATATTACGCACTTTTAAATTCATGGATTGTAAATTGATAAGCTCTGCCGCTTCACTGTGTCTGAATTTTGGCTTGAGCCAAGTTGTGATTTGTGTATCGACGGGAATAAAAATGCGCACTGGTTGCGCACTGTATGTTGTGAAATTTAAGTTGATAGTTTCCCCTGCGCCCCAAGGGAAATAGCCCCATGGGGAAATACCCCAAGCGAGGTTTGCGGTTGTCGCTGACCATTTTTTAAAGACGGTCTCGGCGTTATCAGAGATAAACCCAATCTCTAAATGTGTGATCGCTGTGTTGCGACAATTTAAGCTCAACTCGGAAAACTGTTTTAAAATTTCTTCATTAAGACCAATTGGCGCCATCGCCCACGTGCTTGTAATGGCGCGATAGTGAAACGGTAAGTCTGTGTCTGTAAAATTTATCTGACGGACAAAATAATAAATTCCATCTACGATTCTATCAATACGATTGATGGAGCTTTGCCACGCGATAACGTCTCCATCACCGATTGGTAACGAGCTAATGATTCTGCATGAGAGCTTGTCTGCGGCAACTTCTAAAATTGCGATGACCTGTGCGCTCTCATCGCAAAAATCAAGACGCGTGCTTGTTTTGCGGGCTTTTATCAAATTTTCTGCACTTGAGATGGCATAATGTGTGTTATCCGCAAATCGAATGACACCACGCTTATACAGAATTGTTGACGTTGACCATTTGTCAGCGAGAAAATTATAAACGTAAGTGGTTGCGCCCGCATTATTCGGTTGTAGTGTTGTCAAAAAATAATGCCTATCTGATGGCACCACAGCAGCAAAAGTCTGATTATAAAAGTTTGAATTCGTAAACACAGCGTGCAACACAGGCTCAATTGGTCTGCTTACGATACTTACAGCTGATTCTGTGATGCGTGCAACACCTGATGTTGTACAAACAAAAATCACATTGTCCGTGTCGACGGCACTTTCCGGTGCGTTACAGAAAATTGTCAAGTCGATTGGCGTCACCAAAAAATCAGAGCGATTGTTGCCTGACAGTCTGAATACACCATCTTCTTTAATAATAATTAAAGAGTTTTTTAACGGGATGATGCGCTGAATTTCCGCGGTCTTTGAGCCCACAAGCAAATAAGACAAAAGTGGGAACGCCTCAAATTCTGACTCTTTGCTAATATAAATACCATTAGGTAGTTGGGTATTCGTTCCTGTCACTGAATAATCATCTAATGCGTTTGGAATATTCGGGCTAAAGTTTGCACCCACAGTTGCACTACTTGCTTGCAAAACAAACGTATCATCTATCAATCGACTATAGAAAAACATTTGTCCTACAACGCTTTGAGATGTGCTTGTATAGCTTGCATAAATGTTGCTATAATTATCGCGATTAATCACACGACAGAGTGCCCGTGCTGTGGTGTCAATATTCACACTGACAGAGGGACTTGACGTTGATAATGCAAAGTCACCGCCTGCTGCGGTGTTATAAGAATTGCTTGAGGCTGCCGTGTAGCGGCGAACGGGAATCAGAGCTGCTTGTGCTGTGGTCTCGTCGCCCGTGGAACTTGTGCGCCCGGCGTTTGTCACTTGAATATAACTTGATGCTTTTGATGTGATGATAAATCTGCCATTGTTTGCAGCATTTACAAACCCCGTAATATCAACATACATCCCAACAATAAAATCAATCGTTGAGCTTGTCGTATAACGAACTGTTGTGCCGCTTTGCCATAATGCTGTTGTGCTTAAGTTATTGTTATTGGTTTGCAGTACGTCAACGTAATCACCGTTAGTAAACGTTGAGCTACTTGAACGAAGTAAAGAAATATCAAGCGTATAATTGCTTGTGGTATTTGCAATAAATAAATGATTTTTAAATAATGCAATATCTAACCCAACAGGCGGCGGAAAGTTTGCTTCAGTTTCGCCCTCGCCTGTGTTGGGGTTTGTATACAAATAAGTGCTTTTAAATAAATCATCAACAGTGTCTGTGTAATTGATATAACCTGTTGCGAGTTGTGCACTTGTTACGTTTGCTTCGTAAATCAATTGTAGCGTGCTCTCATCAGGCTCAACGTCGTTATTGATTGACGCGTTGCTCCGGTACACGCGATATAAAAACGCTGTGGAATTTACATCTGCGGGTATTGTAAATTCTAATTGTGGTTGAATGCGTTTGCCAAATTTTAACGCTGTTGAGTTTGCTGTTGCTGTCAGCACAGCTGCGGTACTAATTGTAAACGTGTTGGTTGTATAACCTGTTACAACGTACTCACCATCGGGCACGGGAATAGTGCCATTGGCATTTTTAATTGTGACGAAATCATTCGTGACAAGACCATGCGCTGCATACGTTACTGTCACGTTTGACGTGGCAATTGAAATTGACGTTGCCGTAATTAATAAATTCGCTGTTTGGGTAAATTCCGAGGGTGCACCTAAAATTAAATTTTGGTTAACATCTTTTCTACCAAATAAAACCCGATACCCAATTTGTGTGTCCGGTGCGTGAATTCCTGTATTGACAGCATAACTGGAGCCGGAGCCCAACGGCATGTACAACAAGTCAGGCGCTTTATTCACACCTGCTTTTAATAATGAGGACGTTGTGTCTTCCAATTTTATAATAAAATTATGACTTGGAATAAATAAATTCCCGCCTGCCTGTGCCGAACGCGGTAAACTAATTGTAAATGTTTGGCCAACAAGATTAACAATTGACTGAAAATCGCCCGCAATTGTCTGATCGATTCGTGAAATTGTCGTTGCGGATGTGAGAATTAATTTATTTTTGTAATCAATAATATCAACAGGACTTGGCGGTGGTGAACTTAAAAATGTCGCGTAGCCATTTCTTTTTTGAATGATATCGTCCTGTGCAAATATAATATTTTCTGCAATTTCTAAAAAGCCCTGCGCGCTATCTTGAAAGCTATTTTGTTGTAAATTTAAACCTTTAAATTGTGTAATTTGCATTTACAACCCTTATGAAATTGTAATATTCGGCAAAACTTTTCTGCGCATTCTGCGATTTAAAAATCCGTTGCGGTTGATAATAATCTTAGGCTCACCTGTAATTCTCGGTGTTAAAATATTTTCCATAATTCTGCGCAACTCATTAAGTTGTGGTTTAAACGCAGTGTACGCTTGCAAGTCTTTTTGCGCTTCAATTATTTTTAATTCAATCGCTTTTGACAAATATTTATAACACTCATCCGGCAATAAAAGCGTGTCAGTTTGACCCGCGAGTGTCACACGGTCACCAGCGACCAATTCATCCGGAATATCTGCTGGATTAAAGGATAAGACGTGTTCATTAACACCCAAAATTTGTTTATCAAACGATAAAATGCGCGGATTGCAGCGTGGGTTTGCTTGAATAAAGTCACAATAAACCGAAGCAGAAAACGTTGCAGGCGGTAAACTTGTAAGTGTCACATCTCCTGCTTCCAAATCTACAGATTGCACAACAGCCACAGCAGAACTCAATACCAAACTATTATGTTGAATGGGATATGTGAAATTCAAATACCCATAATTTGAATTTGGAGTTGGCACTAAATTAACAGTGTTACTTGAAAAATAAAAACCTAATGGATTTCCTGGTGTCGTAATTTGCACGCCGTATGTATAATCATACAATCTCAAATCACGCGTGAGTGTTGGATTTAATAAATCATCTTGAAAAAATAATTCGCGCAATTGTCCGCCAATCGCACGATAAGGCATTGTGTATGATTTTTTATTTGCGACGACTTGTTGAACTTCTGTATAAAGAAGTCTGTCACTATGCAATCGTAAAATCATGGGAATAATGACGTCTTGGATTTCTTCGTCAGCCATAGCGAGCAAATCCGTGTCATCAAAACGAAATGATGACGCAGCAATTGTCTGATTGCGTTTGATAGATGCTAACAATTCCGCAGTTGAGTAACTCATTTTTTCCCTACAACAAATGGCGTTTTATTGTCAGACTTTTTCTTTGGCGCCATGGTGATTTGAGTTTTTGAAACAATCATTTGATTTTTCTTTGGCGCAACTTTTTTTTCGTTTTCAGATTGCAACCATTTTTCAAAAATTGATGGAACTTTTGGTTCTTCCATCTCATTTTCTTCTTTTTCTTCTTTATCTTCTTTTGCATCTTCTAATGCTTCTTCGATTGCCGCAACAGGTTTTACAGCTTTAGAGCCAAAACCTTGCGCCATTTTTGCGTGCATCGAATCAATTAATTTTTCTAAAATTTTTTCTGTTGCATCCGCTGCCATTATACGTAACCCTCAATTAAAATGTTGACAGAGCCATTATCAAAAGTATCTGTGCTTGTAGTCGTAATTCTCAAGCGATCAACTGTTGCGGCCGTAGTTTTAACTCCAGAATTAATCGTCATTTGTGAAGTGGTTTGTCTTGTAACGCCATTTGAAACCCATAAATTTGATCCAAGCGTGATTATTGCTAAATGGCCAGTTGTATTTGTAGTGGAGTTATTACTAAATATTACAAACCCATTTGTTGCACTTGTACCTGTTGTAGACGACGATTGAGTTAGGTAAGTGGTTGTAGACAAGTAACCTGTTGTTTCATAACCTGACGTCGTTCCCAATTGAATTAAAAGTTGCGCAGAGGCACTTAAAGAAACTTCATTGAACACAACAGTAATTTTTTTTGCCCAACTTGGTATGCCAGTGAAATCTATTGACGTGCCACTTGTTGTCGCTTTTGCTGTTTCAAGAAACATCAAACTATTTTTAATACCATCCAATGCAGAACCTGTATTGCCGCTTAAAACTAACGTCATTAGTCAATCCTCACAATTAAATTTCCTAACGGTATTTTGACTTCTGATTCCGGGGCAACAGGATCCGGAGGTGTTGGTTTTTCTGCTGTTAATTCTTTTAATTCGTCTAGTGTCGTTGCGTCGTCTGCAAGTTTTGTAATATCACGCAGACGCTTTTTTTCTTTGATGATTTCTGTTGTATCACCATTAACTTCTAATGCTTTTAAATATTCCACATCTTGTGCCGCAAGTAATGGTTTGCGTTCTTCACGCAATCGTTGTTTCGTTATTTTTTTCGCTTTGTCAAAATTAATGTCGATTTTTTCTTGCACATGTTCCCACGCACTGCGGAATTCTCGGTCTGTGGGAATTTCAGACACATCCACAATTTTATAGTCAGTATTAGGCGGTACATCTTTTGCAGCGATTTGTTCAATGGTTAAATCGCTGTCAGGTGAGGGAATTATGACTGAAATTCCGCCTTCAGTGTTTGTATACATAATTCTTTTGTTCATTTTGTTTCACCTATTAACGAAAAATTGCAACTGAAATTTGGTCGTGGTCTTGTAAAGCACCCCCAGCAGCAGTAGAAGCTACATACCCTACAGTAATCTGTGCAGTTGTTGTAGTTTTTGTATTGGTAGTGTTTGCGTTTTTAAGACCAAATAGTCCATAGTTTGCACCTGTAATACCACCCATACATGTTCCAACTATTGTATAAGTTGTATCAACCATAGCGTTAGTAAAGTTAATAGTATAATCCCCATTTCCATTATCAGTAATGCTCGACACATTCCCACTCGCACGAATTGCAACAGTGCCCATGCCATTAAAATTAACCCACGCACGACATCCATACGCCGTTGCTACGGATCCATAGCCGGAATTAAATTGCAAATTGCCGGAATTCACAGACAGGGCATCAGTTCCGTTATTTCGTAACGTAACAATTCCTGATGTGTCGGATGCAATTTCTAATCCAGTTGTCGTTGAAGCATTGAGTGTAACTGCCATAATTAGTTGCCCTCAATTAAAATGTTGACAGAGCCAGCGTCGAAAGTATCTGTTCCGTTAACTGTTGTAATTCTGACACGGTCGAGAGTGCCTGAAAGTGTTTTTATAGATGAGGATAAAGCAGAAACTATGCCCGTTCTATATTGAACGTAAGAAGTTGAAACCCAAGTTGCATTGCCTGCATCCACGAGTGTATATGTCGCAGTTCCTCTTATTATATCAGAGGCTCCCGCGTTTAGTGTTAGCGTGTGCCCCGTTGTAGCTGTTATGAGTCCTGTACCTGTGGCTTGAACAGAGTAAGTTTCAGTTGCGTATCCTGTGCTTTGAATACCTCCGGAAGTTCCTAATTGTATTTGAACGATACTTGCTCCATTAGTACTGACACTATTAAACATCACTGTAATTTTTTTTGCCCACGATGGGATATTTAAAAAATCTTTAGATGTACCACTTGTCGTTGCTTGAGATGTCTCTAGTTTTAATAATTGAATTGTCCCTGTTGCGGCTGGCAATTCTAAATTATTTGTTCCAGCAATTGCGGGCGTGTCTAGTGTGACCTGTCCGCTTGTTGCACCTTTTAAAATTATTGGCATAAATTCCTCACAAAATAACCCAACGAGAATTGCTTGGGACAGTAACAGTAATCCCAGAATTAATCGTAATTGTTCCTGTACTCATTGCGTTGTTATTTGTTGTGATTGTGTAATTTGTTGTCACAGTTTGGCCATTTTCGTAAAATATTGCATCACTGGCACCGCCTGTGGCACCGCCAATTGATGAAAGACTTGTTCCATTATCGACAAATAATCTTTTCGCATCCGAGGCAAAAAGAATTGTGCCCTCTTTGCGTGTGAGACTATTTAACGTTGATAAAGAAGCTTTCGGTGTTGTGATGCGTGAGGTGTCTGATGCGGTGCCGCCATCAATATCTTTATTTGTAATTGTTTGCGAAGTTGTCGTTCCCACAGCTGTAAAATTCGCATCGGGTAACGTAACAGTCCGTGTTGTGCCTGTTGTAATTCCTGCAACGTTAAATGTTAATTTTTTTGTCGGATCTGAATTGTCCGTGATAAATGTTGTGGATGATTCTAATGATTTATTTTGTAATGTTTCTGCATTCGAACGCCCAACAAGTGTGACTGTTGCATCGGGAAGTGTAAATGTTCGTGCGGTTGCTGTGCTGATTTGTGACGCGTCAAACTTGGCGACTTTAGTCACGTCAGATTGATTAATGATAGAAGTTGTGCTGTCAACTAAGAGTTTATTTGATAATGTTTGCGTCGCCGTTGTGCCGACAATTGTTGAGTTGGAATCAGGAAATGCAAACGTGCGCGTGGTTGCAGTTGTAATTCCGCTCACATCAAAAATAACTTTTTTTGTATTATCGGAATTATTAATGAGACTTGTCGTTGTGTCAACAAGAGATTTATTAGATAATGTTTGGGTTGTCGTTGTGCCAACAACGGTTAAATCCGCGTCAGGAAAAGTCACGACGCGTGTCGTCTCTGTTGTCAGACCATTTAATTGGAATTGAATTCTCTTAGTGTTGTCTGCATTATTGATAAAATAATTAGCATTATCAACAAGTGATTTATTTGTGAGAGTGTCCGCAGAAGATGCCGTAATTGGCACATCACCGCTTGCAACTGTGTTACTAATAAACTTCCAATCGCCTTGATAAAAAGCAATAATTATCTTCTGTTTATTATTAGTAATAACAAAAGAAGAATTACCATTGATAGTGTTAGTTCCATTAGGAAGAAGTGTAATATTATGAGTTGCGGCGTTTCCTGACTCATCACCAATAAAGAAAATTTGATTTGCAACCCCCGCGGGTAAGTTAACAGTCGCAGCGCCCGCGTAATTAATTCCGACAATACAATCTGTGGCAGCGCTGACGACAGTCGTCGCAACAGTTGAAATGCGCGTCGCCAAGAATTGCTTGTTGGTTGTCTGCGCATTGCTTGCTAAATCAACAAGAAAATCTGTAAGCGACATCCAACCGGTTTCGCCGGATTCCGGGATGCTATAATTTGTATTGTTCCACGTTCTTTGAATGCTCACTTGTTGACCCCTTTTAATTTCTCAAAAGTTCTTAGGCCGCCAAGGCCAAGCATACCCAAAAGTACCGGCAAAATTTCATCAATTTTAAAAACAGGAAGTGCCGTAATTTGTTTATCAAACAATGTTAGAATAAAAATAAACAGCGGCTGCAATAAATAATTATATCCAAAAATCAAGCCACAAATCCACATAATGCATGGACGAGCGCCACTAATAAAGACGTTGTCATTTGTAGCTTGTACTTGATTAATTTCCAGTTGTTTAAAATCCACTTCTTGCGCAAGTTTTAAAAGTTCCGCCTGTGCCTTTTTCGCATCTTCAGCGTTTGGGAATATTTTCTCAATAATTGTTGAAATTAACGGGAAAAGCACAGGCGGCAGTGACATAACTCACCTCAAAATTTAAGTTGATGCTTCGTCGTTGATGCCTTCCAGTAACCCATTCTTTGCGGGTGAACGGCACAACAAGTACACGTCGCCGTAAGTGTGGAACACATAGGCGCCTTGATCTTGCAATTGAAAAATGAGTTTTTCTTCAGGCATGCCTTCAATTTGTGTTGCGATATCTTGCGAACCACTGCACAACCACTCGTCAGTTTTTAGTAACAGCGCGTCACCTTCCATAATGTAACGGTGACCAATTATTTCTAAGTCACCCTCTGCATATGCAAAGCGAATTGCCTTGCCGCCATTGACAATTTCTGATTTATTGTACGAGTAGTCGTACTGACGCGCGGCTAACTCTGATGACACGATGTTATGAAATGTGCGTGGGTTCACATAAACTTTTAAATCACCAGTGAGGCCGCCAGCATTGACCATGTCAGCAACAAATGCTTCCAATTTTGTAAACGTTAATTTCCCAGTTATTGTGCCGACGTTTCCTTTCCAAAGCGGATACGTTGCAGCATTAATATTAAATAATGTCCCGGTGTTTTTTAGAATTTTTTTAGCACCGACCATCTCATTTGACAATTCCATGCCCTCGAATGCGAGGATATGAGAGCCAAGAGACGATGCGGCAACTGGCACAAAGTCCACTTTTAAAATTCCAAGCGCGGAATCTGCTGAGATGAGTTTTCCTTCTGCGACAACGCTTAAATTGCTTGCAAGCAATTGTTTGACTTTGACACCTTGCATTCCTACCCAAATTCCTGATGCAAAATCTCCTGCATTTAATAAAATGTAGTTGTTGCCACTGCTACTTAACACACCCGCAGTAAATGTAAGCGAGCCGTAAAGTGAACTTGTGAGCGTGCCGCCGCCATTTGTGAACGATGCGCCGCGATAAGTTGCTGTCATGTAAGCAACGCGGCCTAAAAGTTTGGTTGTGTTTTGTCCGTGAATTTTCACGATTTCTTGGAAGCGTTTGTGCGAAAGCATATTGTTTCTGACAACGTGTTTCGTTGCTTCAACAAACGCCGAGTCATCGCCGAGAGATCTACTAATTGATTGCCAAGGAATGACAGAGCGCAACACAGAAATTGATGGCGAAATTTCACTTTGCCGGATTGCTCCTGCAATTGCTGGGTTAATGTTGAACACTTCACCGCCGGAACCAGCAAATGTGATTCCCACTTCGGAGCCAAGTTGGATTGCTTCGACGTACTTATCACCGACGCGGCCTTTTTTGCTGTATGCAATCTCTTTGTTGATTAATAAATCGTCCATCGGCAACGCCGAGGTGTTCATTTGTCCGTAAACTTTTTTAAATATCTGAATGACTGACGAGCTACTTGTTTGTGACATCGTTTAATCCTTTTAAGCTTGTATAAAGTCGATTGTAATTAAGATGGTACCAGCAGTCACGGAGTCTAAGTTGCCTGCTGAAAAGCGGCCGTAAATGTTTCCTGCTGGAGACACAGAAATTTTTGACGTTGCGGCATCGGGTAGCGCTGTGGTTGCAACACCCTCACCAACGACATATGCAAACGAGTTTGCGTGTGAGCCGCCTGTCGTTTGGATGGTTTCGATTCGTGCGCCAAGAACTGCTTTTGCGCTGTTGTGCGCGATGATAAATCCGAAATAATTTGAGCCCATCGCAGTTGAACCAAAACTTGTTGCAACGACAACATCATTAGCGGTGCCAAGCATGTTATCTGTTTGCGTCTGATTAAAATCTCCTGCGTCAAAACCAAACAACACAGGAGCGCCTTGAAGCGCAATCTGTGCCGCGGTTTTTGCAGCTGTAATTGTAAATTTAAAAGTGAGCGTGTCGACTTGGGACTTTTGCAGACGCTCGTCAGGAATTACTTTAGTATGCGTAGCCATTTAATAACCTCTTTTGAAAAATTCTTGTAAATTAGTTGTGAGTTTCTCTTGTCGCGCAGGCGTTTTTGTCGCATTAATTGCTGGAGTCTTAACGCCTTGTTTTTTTGCAAGGTACGTTTCTACAAACTTTTCTGCGTACTTATCCGGCAACAATTCTAAAAACTTTTCGGGGTTCTGATCCGTCCATGTTTTAAGACGATTTTGAAATGAGTTTTTGCTACGGTTGATGGCTTCTTTGACAGGTAGTCGTTGTTTCGACGCCTTGTATTCAGCGAGCATCTGTTCCGCAACGTCTGCGACCATTTCGACAGTGGGTTTTGTGATTCCCATTTCTGCAAAGGTTGCTGCGAACTCATCGTCTAAAGCTTTTGCAATCATGGCTTCTTGTTGCGCATATTGCTGTTGCTTTTGTTGTGCTTCGAACTGATCGCGCCATTGCTTAAGTTCTTTTAATTCTTTCGCTTCAGGCGTGAGCTGTTGCTCCTCTTGTTGTGCACGTATGCGTTCAACAAGTCGCGACTCGTAGTATTCGTAAGGATTGATTCCGAGTTGCTCTAAAAGCAATTCCGGGTTTTCTTTCACTTGTCCTACGAATTGTTCGATTTGCTTTTTTAATTCTGCTGCTTCTTTAAACCGTTTGTCAGCGCTAACGCCTTTTTGGTAATTAGCTATTAATTCGGTTTCAGGCACTTCAAGCTCGCTGCCGTCAACTTTTACGCGAAATTTTTTTATTTCTGCGGCTGTTGCGGTTTCTGATGCTGTCTGTGGGGAATTATCAATTGTATTGCCTGCAGATTCGACCGCTGGCGTTTGTGTCTCAGTCATATTCATCCTTTTTGGGTAGAGAATGGCTTTTGATTTCTATTGTTACAAAATAGGGAAATTTATGAAAAATTTTGAAGAAGAAGACGTAGAGATAATAACCGCAAGCCTGCCTGCATGGGCTGCTGACCAACTCAATGAAATTGCAAAACAGCATTGTGCGCATTTTGAATATGCAGAGCAGGACTACTTGCTGCATTTTAAAAGAGATTTTGTACGTACTGTTATTTTAGAATACTTAAGCAGTAATTGGCGCAAAAATTTTATTTGACGGAAAATTAAAATAGGTATATTTTTTATATTGCTTGAACTATAATTTCTAAGGACAGGATATTATGTGGGACTTTGAATATGATTCTAGTAAAAGTTTAAAAAACAAAGACAAACACGGCATCTGCTTTGAAGAAGCACAACAACTTTGGAGTGATAAGATTAAAATTGAACTTTTAGTACAGACAGACCCTGAATTACGATTTGTAAAAATTGCCGCTTATTCTAACAGAGTTTGGACGGCAGTTTTTACAGAAAGAGATCTAAAAATCAGACTGATTTCTGTACGAAGAGCAAGAAAAAGTGAGGTAGCAATCTATGACAGAGAAAAAAATGATTACGACAGACGAATTTGACAGAATTTTTGATGAAGGCGAAGAGGATATTTTGCAATACGCGGATCTCTCAACAATGACTAAACGCATCAATCTTGATTTTCCTGCGTGGGCAGTTCATAAGCTCGATGATGAAGCAAAACGCATCGGCGGAACCCGTCAAGCTCTAATTCGTCAGATTGTAATTGGTTTTATTGATAATCGGGAAAAATTTGAGTTCGAAAAGAGAAAATTTGATGCGACTCAAAAAGAACAAGAAAAGCCTCAACAGCCCCAACAAGAAAAACAAGCAAGCTAAAAACACCAGGGCGCGCAGTAGGTAGTTAATTGCCCTGGTGTCTCTAACTACTTACCTCTTCTATTCTTAAAAATCTATTATTATTGATTAATAACGATCAACCAAGCCCAACCCCTCCGTCCTTGGTCGCGCTCACTGTCCAAGACTCCCCACATGTTCAACAATTGTACTTATGTATTCTTTTATAAAATCTATTATTATTAAATAATAATAAAAATATAAAAGAATATAAGAGTTAAACTATTGTAGGAAAAAATTTTTTCTCAAAACCGAGCCGAAAAAATTATTATTAATTAATAATAGATTTTTAGAAGAAAAAGGAAAAATTTTTTTTTCTATGTTATCATAAGTTGTTACGTTGCCCTATTCCCTCATCACCATTAACAACATTTTAAGACGATTTGAGCAATTATTTTTTTTATAGGTCAAAACTACAGTCAATACCTGTAATTTGAACCGCTAGAGGCTTTTAAATGTTTTTTAAGACTACTTTTTTACTGTACCCTATCCTGCTAATTGTATTTTGTACACTTAAATGGGTATTTTGTTGGCCAGCTGGTCAAATTATCCCTAAAATTTTAAATTTTGCTTAAAATTGTAGCAGATCAACCCTTAGAGGTCAGAATTGAGAAATTTACAACTCGCTTATGAAATACTAAAAATTTATGAAAATTTCAATAAAACTGAAATGACTTTATTAAAACTCCAAAAGCTCGCTTACTACTCGTATGCTATCGCACTAGCACATGATTATGATGAGGAGTTGGGGTACCGAGCCGCTGAAACGGAAAAAAGGCGGTTTGGCAAATACTATCTAATCGTAGTATGAGTTGGAGGGAATTGAATTTGAAATAACATCTCGACTGTTTCGTTCGATATTCTAGAGCTCGCAAATTACTTGAAAACCCAAAACCAATCTGTGTAAACTGCCATTGGGTTGGGCGTTCCCGGCCGGAGCTCACAGACCTTCCACTGTGGGCTTTTTGTTTGGCGCTTTAATAAATACTGCCGATGTGTTGAGATGAGTTGAGTTTGAGGTAAGTTGAGATGAGTTGAGATGAGTTGAGTATGAGTTGGGATGAGTTGGGATGAGCCAAGGGGTTTAGTTGTATTGTAGCTTGATTATGGGTTCCCTTAAAAAACTTTTTTCTTTTTTTTTATTTAGTTGGCCGGTCAATTTTATAGCGCTTTACAAATCTAAGTACAGTTGCTCTATCAACTCTCAACATTCTACTAATAGCAGAGTAGCTCAACTGCAACTCTAATAGCTTACGCACTTGGTCTTCTCTGTCTTCTAATATTAATTTACCATATCCTTTGGGTCTGCCTAACCGTTTGCCACTACGCTTTAATGCTCTTAGTGCTTCCTTTGTACGTTGACTGACTAAGTCTCTCTCAATTTCAGCAAATAAACTGAACAAAGTAACAAGCATCTTAGATTGCAAGTCTAAACTCTCCTGTATTTTTATATTTTCTTTTATTGCGATAAGTTGAATCTTACGCTGTATAAACAGATTTATGAGTTGGATGACTTCAGACACTGAACGACCTAGTCTGCTAAGTTCGCTTATAACAATAACATCTCCCGCTTCCAAATCTAATAGTAAATCTGTCTTGCGGTCTTGCAATGATTTTCTCGATGAAGCTTGAACTTCGACAAATTTATTAATTGTCAGATTATTCTTATAAGCATAATCGTAAATCGCAACTCTCTGATTGTTGCAATCTTGTGCTTCTGTTGAAACTCTGACGTATCCGCAAACTGTCATAGAACCCCTTGCTGTGTGTAAACCTCTCAAAACAAATAAATTGCTACAATGATTCAGGCAAAATAACAATAGAAAATTTCAGCAACTTTAGTAGTGCGTATACGAACGTTTTAATGTAGCAGATTTTGCGAAATTTTAAAAGTTATCCTTATTTTATCAGCATCACATTTTAGGAATTCAAAATTCTTCAATGATTTCATATTCTTACATGAATTCATTGATTTAAATCAAGAATTTTTGATATGTTGTTGATATTATTAAATTATTTTTTTAGATGTATTTTTTACACTTAGGGTCAAAAGCAAAATTTTTGCAAGGGAGCACCTTAACTCTCACCTCTATAGTTTCAAAAGCATCAACAAGGCCTTTTAAGGCAACAGCTATTAACCGACGTCATTCCATAATTTATAGACAAAGCTCAATAAATGTAATAAGTACACTAAATGGAATTAAACAAAGTTTACTGTGCAGACAATTTAAAAATTATGCAATTGATGGCAAGTGAGAGTATTGACCTTATTTATATTGACCCGCCGTTTAACACAGGACGGTTGCAACGAAATAAAAAACATGGACACTCATTTTCAGATTGCTTCAAAAATTTAGACGCATACCTCAGTTTTATGCAACCACGCTTACAACAGATGCATCGGTTACTCAAAAAAACAGGCAGTTTGTTTGTCCATGTTGACTATCGAGTTGTACACTACTTAAAAGTTGAATTAGACAAAATCTTTAGCCCAAAAAATTTTATCAACGAAATCATATGGCATTACACCGGCGGAGGCGGTAAGAGTCTAAAAAGTTTTAAAAAAAGACACGATACAATTTTATGGTATGCAAAAAATAAAAATAATTATTATTTTTGTGACAGTTACATTCGGTTACCCTACACACCCCATAAACAAAATAGTAGCGGTAAGAATTATGGCGGAACAATGGGACGAGATGCAAACGGTAGAGAGTACGTTGAAAAATGGGGAACAGGTAAAAAGAAGAAATATAGATATTATATCGATAAAGGGAAAATGCCCGAAGATGTATGGACAGATATACAATCCATCCAATCTGCAGCCAAAGAACGCACAGGTTACCCAACTCAAAAACCGATAAAATTACTCCAGCGCATCATTTTAGCAACAACACAACCAAATGATATTGTTGCAGATTTTTTCTGTGGCTCCGGGACGACATGTAAGGCTGCAGAATTATTAAATAGAAAATGGCTAGCCGTTGACGCAAACCCACAAGCAATTGATTTATTTGTAAAACATAATAATTCAAATGTTAGTTATTGACAGCCTTATTAATTTAATTTAGTAGTCTTTTATCCGCTGCATAAGCGGTTGAGAAATTATGGTTATATGTATTATAACTGTATTATCCGCTGTATAGCGGTTGAGAATAATTAATTAGTATTCTTTAAAGACATATTTCCGCTGTATAGCGGTTGAGAAATTATGAATATTAATTAATTAATTAATATCCGCTGCATAAGCGGTTGAATAAAAGCTAACTAAGTAATTAGTTGGCTTTTTTCTTATTCAAACCAAAAAAAGATGAAATTAAGATGACACATAAAAACCGTCCCAATGTTACAAATGTTTTTTTACATTTAAATTGGTTCATTGAAATTATTGACAATTTTTTAAGAGTCTTTTAAGTTATTGTTATCTCAATCAAAATTGCGGCGGTTTCCTGTTCCCGCCGCTTTTTTTTGCACTATTTAAAAATTTGCACTATTTTATAGCAATTTCTCTTTACTTTACAAACATACTCAAGTATAATAGAAAAGACCCGATAAAACAGGAGGGGTTATGACTATCTATTTAACATCTAAACGAGCATTGACTAAAGTTCCTGATGCTCACTTAACAGACTATATGCTGCAATTTAATACGTTTAATTCAGAATATAGAGACGAGATGCGCTGTGATACAAATAACAGCAAAGCAGACTTTGATAAAGTGTATGAAGCAGTTATTGAGTTGTTCGATGTTGCAAATTATCAAAACACGACTAGATTTGAAATTACAGCAACAGAAAATAGCGACAATTACACTTATAATATCGATAAGTTTAATAAAAACAGCAAAGCACATTTAGCAAAAGCTAAAATTATTGCAGAGCGCATCACAGCAGAACTCAACAAAGAGTTCGCAGAAAAAGACTAACAACTGAACCCCCAGGGTTTCCTAGGGGGGTTCTTTTATTACTCATTAACAAAAGAGCAAAAAAACGTTATTAAGAAAATCTTTAAGAACAAGGAGGTTAAGTGCTTACTAATAATTTTAATGGTTTAGAATTTGATTTTAAAATTTATCCGACTGATAGTTTTAAAAATTTTAGTCTTGAAAAAGATTTTGAACTAGGCAAACTTTATTATGACTCGTTAAACAAAAACATAATGCTAATTTATTGGTTCGAAGAACATTTTAAAAAAATGATCGAAGAAGACGCAACGTTTCAATATATTACAAGTATTACAGCATCAGACACTTATTTAATTGATAATAAAATTTCTTTCACTACTAAAGACCAAAGAATTAATAAACTTTACGTCCCAAAAGCTCGAATCGGTTACTTGCAGCGGGATATGTTATCAATGCTTAATCATTTCTTACTTCAAATTAATTTGTTAGATGCAACAGTCCTAAAAAAATTTAAAGAATTATTTGAAGAAAACTCACCATCTTTAGCTAAAATTATTTTAATTTTTAGAAATTTAATTGAAAATTTTTCAGATGATTTTAAAATTCAATTTTTTTGTAGCCGAATGCTTGACCCACAATTGCCACTTATGTATGCACAGCGTGCAGACTTTATGGATAATATCATTAATTCTATTCACAACAAAACAATGAACGCAGACTTTATCAAAGTTATTATTAATTACATTGACCACAGAATAAGCGAGAATTTATGACAACAAATAACAAGGACAACATATCTCCAACAGCCTTTATTGCATCTCTTATTTGTTCTGATGCACTCACAGAATTATTTGAAACAACAGAAACCAAAGAGGCAACATTTATTTACCATGATTTGGTTGAAGATATCCTGTTTTCTGTGGATTATTTTGAACAAAATAGACTTGAAAATCTCAAACAAAATAAAAATTTTCGTTTTGTTTTATCATTGAATACAATTAATGACAAAAAACTCACAACTTTTGGCACAGTTTTTATCGAAAAATTTATTGAATACATAAAAACTTACGATGTGATAACGAATAATATTTATTATTCACCAAAAGAAGCAACAGGTTATTTTAAATCTGATGTGGAATGGGTAATCCAACAAATTAAAATTGAGATTGATAATTTAAATAAAGACACACTCAAGTTTTATCAAAGACTTTTAAATTCAGAAACTTGCAATAAAAATCGTTCTCATCTTATTTTTAAAATATTGCCAACAAACTCATTTCAAAATTTTGACGCCAAATTTTTCTGTTTTCGGTTGCACACTGCATTTAAAACTATGTCAGCTTTTAAAATAGAAATTCTCCACGAAATACAAAACTACATAATGGGTAAAATATGAATAAAATCGGAAGACCGCCAGCACAATGGCTTTTAGATTTGCCCGATGGCGAATACACAGTAAAAGATTTAATGAAAATTTCAGGAAAAACACACCAAGGCGTCCGTTGGGCGATGTTTAAATACGCCAAAAGCAAACGGTATGAGCAAACTCATGGTCATTTGACTGTTTATTACAAATGGGAAAAGTTTAACTTTAAAAGTTCAGGGCAATCATGAAATTTTCAAAAAAAATCCAGCATCACATCTATGACAGAGTCTTAGATATAGTAAGTAGTCTAGGGGCAAAAAAATTAATAGAATTTCTACCAAGAAATTTAAATTTTGATGAGAGATACATCGAAAAATTGTTACTAATTAAAAACAAAGTTGATAAAATATTTATAGAAAAACCGCATTTAAAAAACACGCATGAGTTAAGAGATTCAATCCAAAGATTGGAGGATTTAGTATTATTTGTTAAACGTGGTGCAAAAATTTATAAGTTTAATAATGAATTTTTAGACGATTACTTAAGTTACCCTCTAAACTTTTCGAAATTATTAGAAACTCAAAGTTTAAACTTAGATTTTGGGAGTATTATACTTTATGCTCAGGATATTGGAGAAGTCGAGCATGAGAAAACTAAACGTAAATATAGTGTTATAACCTTAACCACACATCAAGACACAAATTTACAAAATTATATCATCTTACAATTGAGCTCCTTGGATCATCCTTATAATTTTTTATTTGTTTGCAAAACTACTGAAAAATTCAATCTTATTGAAGCTTATAAAAATGAAGAAAACTGTATAAAAACAGATATAAATCGTAATGAAGTTGTGAAAAAAATAATCAAACTTTTATTTTACATCAAAAGTAATAATGTTGATTTGAGAGAAATTGTCCCAGAAATTCCAGAAAACAACACAAAAAAAGAAAAAGACAAAACAGATTTACACAATTCGATGAACGATTCGTTTATTAAATATTTTAAAGTTGGGTATGGCTGGAACAAGTTACCATTATATGTGAAAGACGAGTGGGAAACGCAAGGGCATTTCAGAATGCAAGCTTGCGGAAAAAATCATCAAGAACATAAAATAGTTTTTATTAATCCACACATCAGAAAAAGAAAAAAAGGAATAGTTGCCCCGTCAGGCTGATAGATGCAACGCGACGCACCCGGGGCAGTCACATCATACACTACAAAATTATAAGAAAGCAAATTGAGGAGGGGTTCAGGCGACTTCTTCCCATTTTTATTGCGTTTTTGTTGTCTTATTACAAAAATTTAGTACGAATAAACACAATACAAGTCAGGAGGGTTGGAGATGTTAGCTCAATTCTTTCACATGATTTAAAATGTGCTCTTGTTCAGCTTCATTTAAATTAAAATGGTCAAATAACATTTTATCAGTCCATAAAATATCTGTAGGTATTAAAGGGACAAATTGCCAAAATTCCCTAGTCAAATGTTGGGCAATTTTTCGTATTCCAAGCAAATACCTTGCAAAATTTGTTTGCAGATAACTTTGGAACCGTTCAGCTTCTTGTTGTGTTTTAAAGCTACTTACAATTAGATAAGTCTCTGTACAAATTTTTCCGGGAGGAATTATAAAAATTTGATGTTTTTGTAAAGTGGAATCTCGATCCGCTCTTCCATAATTTGTAGGAATCGCAATTTTAAAAAGGTTGATGAGATTGTGATTTCTTTTAATATCTTGATAATTAGCATACTGAATTTTACGTGCTTGAGTCAAACATGGCACAGCTCTATTATCCGTTGCACTTACGCTTGAATTTTTTTTAAAATGATCACTATTTAAACCAAACGTATTGCGTGCGGCCATAACATCTGCAATAGTTTTATAATTAAACGCTTTTATTTTTCTTAATATTGAATGCGATTTTACTTCTCGTAAAATGACGTCAAATTCTTTTAAGTCTATAAATTCTTGAATGTGATTATTTTGAAATAAGCATAAACCTGAATACATATTTTGATAATGCAAAAAACACAAACCCCCATGCATTTCTATACATGAAAAAATTTGATTTGCTTTTGGAAAATGTCTAATAGCTTTTATTTTGCCACAGTCTTTGATGCGTTGTCGAAATTTTGTCAAACCTTTTCCTTTAACAAACCATTTCCCAGGAATTAAAAATAAAAATTCCTCAATCTTAAAATCCATCAATTTTTCAATAAATAAATGGTAAATTGGCCGGGCACTAACTCGATGACCGCCGTCCATTTCGTGATATGGCGGATTAGCAATAGCAATAATTTTACGTGTCATAAATTTATAAACTTTCAATAAGTTTAACAGCATTTAAAAAATCGGAAAAAGAGGGCTCGGCATCAAAATCAATAGGTTTGTGGCCGTATTTTTCAAACCACACCCCCCCAGCTTTAGTTTTGTAAGCATTTGCTCTTGCAGTTGCCGCATCACTCAACGATGAAAGCATTTCATTACAGTGAATTTTTAATTGAATATAAGCGACAAGGTGTGCAAAAAAACTTTTGTGAGAATTTATAAATTTCAAATTTATCTCTACGTTTAAGTGTTTTTCTAAAAATTCAAACGTGATTTTAAACATACGATATCTACATATTTTAATATTTTCTTCGCAGATATCCACTGCGCATAAATTTTTTAAAGAATCGATGACAGAATTAAAAACGGGGTCAAAATTATTTTCTTTTTTATTTTTTTCAAAAAATGCATCGAGCCGTCGCTTATAAATTTGTGTGACAATATTCCCGGTACCACAGCATGGGTCGAATAATAATTGCTGGTCATCTGCCCATATTTCGCTGTTGTCTTTTGCTAATAAATTAAGCATCTCGTCAACCACAGGCAACGGTGTAAAGACTTCACCAAGACTTTTAATACGTTCTTTACTATGATAAAGCATCAATCCAAGTCCTTAAAAAAAGTTGATTCTTATAAAATTTTCGACTAAATTTAATGCTAGATAGCCGAACCCGCCATAAAAAACGTCGTATTACTTTTTATTAAATCACGCCAACACGCCTACCTTTTAATAATTCGGCTATTCTATTCTAATTACAATAACTTGACAAAAATTTTCACATCCTTTATTTTTAAATTTCCTGGCATCCTATCTTTCTGATTGAATATTGCGAACACCTCACAAATTATTTTATAGTTTGTGAGTGTTTTATTATGGTGACTCTATGAAATGTTTTTTATATATTAAAGAAACTCAAGAAATTATCAGCAAGCACTGTTCAATGAAAGCCGCAGAACGCAAAGCTTATGGAATGCCACTTGATGGCAACAAATACCAAATCATCCCACTCTCGGAACTTCCGGTCTCAACGGTTTATATACTAGCTTATCACATTGACCCAATAGAAACTGAAGAGCTTTACGCTGTTTATTATCACTACCAAGAAGCGTACGAAGCCGCATCTAAGAACGTAAAAACGCCGCGTTATCTTAGGATGACACCCCGAATTTATTTTAAAACAATTTATTAAGAGGCTATCGATGCAGCAATACGGATTTAGTATTTACTTAAAAGATTTTATCCAAGTTTTCTTTAATCTGAATGAGTTTTATTCTAAAGAATCCTCCGCAGTGCTTAATAGCGTGTATGAGACAGAAATACCCGATAAAGAGTTGTCAAAATATGTGTCCACAATTTTGAGAATGGACGAAAAAAACCGTGCATTGCTGATGCTTGTTGATAAATTGCATGAGATTAGTAGCACAACGTTTATCGAGAGCACAGCCTTTGGGTATCCCAAATATCACAGGGCAATTGAAAGAATCGTCAGAGTTGCTAAGTTATTGCACTCGTTGCGCAATAGTGAATACGTCAAACCTGAAGCGGAAAAATTGTTAGAAACAGCAATCGAAAACTTTTTAGGTTATGCTCAATCGATGGTTAATGAAATTTATGATAAAGAAACAAAAGAAAGCTTAGCAAAAAATGAAGAACTTAATAAATCAGAAAAAGATTCGGTATTCACAGCTTAAAAAAACTTTAAAATTGACAAATAAAGTAATAAGATTGTTTACAGAAATCAGCGAGCTAAGGCCAGAGTTGCAAAATGAAAATGAAGTTTACATAAACGCAGTGGGCGCAACGGTTTTTTTCTTAGAAAACACCCTCAAGGATTATGCAGACATTGCACTTGAGATACACCAAGCGGAAGAATGCAAAACAAGCACAAATTTAACATCTTTAAAACTGCAATAAGAGGCTACAAGCAACTTGTCACAGATGACTATCAATACGAAAAAAAATATCTAAAAAGTTTAAGCGCAGCAGATAAAGAGTGGCTGGAGGCGTTTATTTCCGGTTATTATTTTCGCAACAGTAAAGACTTTCTCAAGTTGAATTTTACAGTCAAACAACGTCGCGAAAGTTTCAATCGTCACCGCCCAATTTTAAATGATATGTATTCAAAGTGTAACCGAACATTTCTAAAAGATTTCGGAGATAACAACAATGATAATGACAATTATTGAAGTTTTTAGTCTAGGATTATTGCTCGGAATTATTCCAATGGTTGGATATATTGCAAAAAAGAAATTTGATGCAATTACAATTAAATTTGACAATGCACAAATTGAAATGAAAGACTCAACAGAAAAGCTCTGCACTTTACATCAAAACGCCATGAAAAATTATGATGAACAAAACAAAAAGATTGAAAAATTGCAAACAGAGCTGACACTTCTCAAAACAGCATCGCCGAACATTTCTCACTTTAAAAAACCTGGTAATTTATGAAAATATCCATCTCCAATACGTTTGATATTTCAACGGTTGCAAATACAAAATCATATCAAGAATTACAAAGTTATTTTGATTACGCGAATCGGTTTACTTATGAAACTGTGCAAGCGTTAACAAAAAAACTCACACTCAACGACAATTTTAGTTATGCAACGTTGAATCTATCGGTGAGTCATGGTGAGCCTATTGTTTTAAAAATTACGAGTTACTCGCATATCTTAATCAATTCAATTATTCCAATTTTAACTTACGATATTTCGCAAAATTCATTGTCTCAATATGTTTTGACAATCTTTTTTAAACAAACCCAAAACATTTTTGCAAATAGTGCTACCTGGGTTGCAGGGACAATTGTCAAATATTCGGTGCAAAATATCCAAAATTACAGCATCGGGGATGTGGTCATTTTCTCCGGGTTTCGCAACCAAACCAACAATGGTACGTTTTTAATTGTTGGAATTGATAGTGATAATAGTTTTGTCTTTGTTCAAAATTACAATAGAGATAATTCGACAGGAGATGAGATTCTCTCAACATTTACAGGAAAATCACTTGTAAAAAATTTCGTGACAATTGGGGTTATCAATTGAACAATCGGGAAAAAATCAGAGCCATTATCGATCAACAAATTCAAAAGCTTTATGAAATTTCAGACACATCCAGTAAACCGTTATTTGATAAAGAAATTGACTCACTAGCAAAACTTGCAAAACTTGTTGAGTCCGAAGCATTGCTTGATAACTTAAAAGACAACGCAAAATTTGATGAACTCACGGAAGAAGAATTGATGCTACTTTATAAATTCAGACAGAGTAAAAATAATGGATAGAATCACCGAGCAATTGTGGCAACGGGGCGAGATGAGTTTTTTGTTGCATGAAGCGCAACGAGAAGTTTATAATAAAATTTTAAAAAGCCATCAGCAACTGCATCTATTTCTAGGCTCAAGACAATTTGGAAAATCATTTCTCTCTCTTGCCTTGGGATTTCAACACGTCGCAAATCCAAACACGGTCAATAAACTTGTCAAAATTGCGGCAGGCACGCTAAAAGCAACAAATGATATCGTGAATGACAACATGAAATTTTTTATTGACAGTGCACCGCGTGGGCACATTAGACCCACAAAATCGGACAAACGATTTAAGGTTGGCACGCAGGGAGAAATTCGTTTGGGCATGATGGAACGTGCGCATGTGGATTCGTTGCGCGGCGGGAATGCCGGGCTTTATATTTTAGAGGAAGCAGCAGCTGCGGTCTCAAGTGATGATTTTGAGTATGCTTATAAAGCCGTTATCATTCCGCAATTGTTGCGCTCCGGCGGTAAAATTGTGATTATCACAACTCCCTCCAAAAACCCGGATCATTATGTGCACGCGGTACTACAGCCCCAATGTAAGAAACTCGGCACGCTTTACAAAGCCACAATTTACGACAACCCACAACTCACAACAGACCAAATTCAAAACGCTATCAATGCCTATGGCGGAGTTGATAGTCTTGATTTTCGCCGTGAGTATCTGTGCGAAATTGTGCGCGATGGTCGCTCGCTAATTATCCCCGCATTTTCTGATGTCAAACATTTGACAAATGAGGGCTATGAGAGCGTGTTTACAGCGTGTTGTTGGATTGTTGGAGACACGGGTGGCATACGAGATAAGCACGTGTTGCAAGTGTGGGGTCACCGCATCACAGATTATAAAAAGATAATTTTAGAAGAAGTTGTCTTTGAATCTAATACAAATACGATCGTACTTGGTGATACAATAAAATTGTTACAAACCAAATATCAAGTCAAGTCATATCATATTTTCCTTGATTGCCACGGTCAGACTCAAGTTGACCTAGGGACACTGTGCAATGTTCACGTGACACTGCCGCCTAAAGTTGATAGAGACAATGCGATTATGGCGTTGAACTCTGCATTTTTTCAAGAGCAAATCGTCATTAACAATTCTTGCGAGTTTACGATTAAAAGTCTGCGCTCGTGTATGTTCAACAAGACACGCACAGATTTTGAACGTACAGAGGAATTAGGGCACGCTGACGCTGTGATGTGTGCGGTGTATGGCCTTAGGGTCGAAAAGTTTATTGAACGCCCTAAAATCATCACCAATGCCTCAAATTTTCATCAGATGAATCACAACACACCACAGACGAATTTAGAAAAAGTGACAAAAGCTCTCAAGCCTTTTCACAAAAGTTTAATAAATTTTTAACCACATCCTCTGTAAAAGAATCTAAAACAATTTGTGTAGCGTCTTTATCTGAAGTTAATAAATTATCTATTGCAGATTGTATTGTGTCTTTTTTCCAAAATTGAAACCATTTCTTTTTTTGAGTTTCAACTGATTTTTCAAGAACAAAATTTTTTAATATTGTTCTATCACCAATAACCCACACCATAAATTTAATGGAATAACCATTGACACCATGGTAGCGAAAAAAACAGTTGGAGTATTTAAATTGGTCGTCACTGTCTTTTTCACGAAAAGAATTAGTAAAAATTTCAAACGACAAATTCACGAGTCGAGTTTTGATGTGTAAATTATTTATCACAATACAGGGCGTTTCTAAAATCTTTATAAGCGACGTAGTATCCATGAGCCTAACACTTTCTTAGCTTGGTCTTCTTTTAAATAAGGGTGTGCGGCAAGAATCGCAGCGACAACATGACCCGCTGGCATTCGTGCGTAATCTTGCAACCCAAAATCTTCGGGATGACTGTTACGTAATAAATTATTAAATCTTCGCGTTTTATTTTCTTCAAGCCTGCGTCGTTTGTCTGCGCCTTCTTTTCGTAAACATTCTGAAATTGTCTTGAGAGACGGGCGAAACTCTGCATACGTGCTAATATCATTAAATACAATTTGCCAAATTTCTGAATCCGTTAATTCTGGGTTGTGTTGTTGTAATATTTTTTTAACTGTAGAATATTTTACAACTTTGCCATTTCTTCTTAATTGCCCGTGGCGCCATTGCACCCCAATATGTTGAAGAACCAATGCTGCATTAAATTTCGTCATCCATATCCTTTTGTTTTAAAATTACATATGTTAATATAGATGACGTTACAAAATAAATCAATAAGAGGGCGACGTGTGTTAAGTTATTATGATTTGACTCGACAAATACACTATGATCCCAAAACCGGAATTTTTACCTGGAAAATAAATAAACACAAAATTAGAAAAGGCAGCAACGCGGTTTTTTTTGCGCCGTCTCGCGGCTATTCTTTTGTGCGAATTGGTAAAAAAGACTATGCCGCTCATCGTCTTGCATGGTTTTATATGACTAAATTATGGCCGCACCAATTTATCAGTTTTCGCAACAAAGACCCAAACGATTTGCGCTTTTTAAATCTCGTCCACTGCAATAAATATGAATTGCAAGCCCATAGAAAATCATCACAGTATTTAGTTGGCGCAAGTTTTCGCAAAGATAAAAAAACAAAACCTTGGAATGCTCGAATTTACTACAAAAGTAGAGCAATTAGTCTCGGATATTTTGCAACAGAAAAAGAAGCACACATAGCACATAAAAAAGCAAAAAAGGATATTGAAAGTGGAATTATCAACTTTGCTGAAAAAGTACCGAGTGAATGGCGAGACCTTTTATCACCACGCAGGACGTTATGCGAATCAACCCGTGGAGAAAAGAAAACTTATACAAGAAATCCTTGACCTCGGCGCGGAAATTCATGAAGTTGAAAAAATTCTTGAAGTATTAAAAGAGAAATGCCGCGACCGTCAAAATTTTGTTGATCAATGTTTTGATGAGATGGATCAGGTGATTCACTCGTTTAGTTATGTCATTGATAAATTCCAAATTGTTCTCAATAAAAATAATCCGGAACAGAAACTGATTTATTTAATTGATGGCACTCGAGCAAAACTTATTGCTTCGTCGCTCCCAGGTACTGATGAGCTTGTGCGGTTGCTTGCGAATCTTTATCCCGAAGATATGGCGCTGTTGCATAAAGAAATTCAACAGCGGACGGAGAAAAAGAAACGGCATCATGTGACAATTGAGAGTTGCATCAAACTTTTAGTCAATTCGATTATCAACTCACTGTATACAAAAACTCCAATGACAATAGACTATGAAATCAAACCGCTCACACTCTCGACCAGCCAAGAATTCTCTGCGCATAAATTACAGTATGACTACAAGGAACACCCACAACTCAATCCACATTTAAAAGAATTACTCGGACGCGTGACAGACAGCGATCGATTGTGTGCGTTACTTTGGATTTGTTTTAATGGCCATAAATCGCCGTATGTTATTTATTTGTATGGCGAGGGCGGCGAGGGGAAATCTTCATTTACGGGAATGCTACGACGAAAAATTGGGAAAGATGTTGTCGCAAGTTTTGATAGCTCAAATCAATTTTCAAATTTTGGCATGTTCAATAAAGCCCTCATTGTTCTTTCTGAAAACAACAACCCACGCGTTCTCCAAAAAGCAGAAGTGAAACAATTAACCGGAGATAGTATTGTCAGCATTGAACAAAAAGGAAAAGATAGATTCACAGGCACATTGTCGGGTTTGTTGATGATTGATTCAAACGTGCTCCCTGAAATTGACGGCGACTCCTACGAATTGCGCAGACTCCGGTTATTTAAATTTGAGCCGTTGAAAGCAACAGAATTTTATTCAAAAGAAATGTATGAGAATTACTTAGGGCAAAATTTTAACGACTTTATCAATTATTGTAGAATCTGTTATGAAAAAATCGGGCAAAATTGGACAGTGTTACCAAGTCCCAACCAGCAAGCGCAATTTAAAAGTTTACAAGACAAAGCACAGCTTGTCATGAATCAAGAATTGTGGGCAAAAATTATCCGCTCTGGGGATTTTGTTTTAGATCCAAATTCAGAAATTGATGAGTCTTTGTTTTATAAATCATTGCAAAGCATGACAAACTTAAAAGAATTTAAAAAGAATTATGGCCTGTCTAATTTCTTAAAATATTTAAAAAATGAACACAGCATTAAAGCCGAACATGGCCGCATTTATGGTTTAAAAGCGTTGGATAAAAAAGGAGTCTATTATGACCCCTTTCATACAAATTAAAGGTTAAGTATGCCATTAATTACACCGGACGATTATTTAAAACGAAGAGATGTTATATATTATGAAGATTGGAATAAAAAACTTGAAAAAACAATGATGGCCACACTTGAAAAAATTAATAATTTTTTAAAGGAAATTCACATAAACGATGTGCAAGTGACAAGTGGCTGGAGACCCCAACAATTAAATGATAGCATCAAAAACGCAGCAGTTAAAAGTAAACACATCACATGTGAAGCTGTGGATTTGTTGGATATGAAACCCTTTTTATTAATGCATGCAATTTTAGAAAATTTAATCGCAGCAGAAATTCATGGCGTGTATTTTGAAGACTTTAGATATACGCCCACTTGGGTTCATATTCAAGTGACACCGCCAAAATCAGGACAGCGCATTTTTATCCCCTCATCCAATGAACCATTAGCCCCGCAAAAATTTAAAGGATTTGAATTTTATGACAGACAATTTATATAGAGTTGGCGATAAGTTTAAAATTATTGAAACGACAAATTCTGAATTTTTAATTGATGATATTTTTAGATTGCAACACATACGCCCAGGGCATTACCCCTACGTCTTTACAAAAAAATACGGGTCAACTGTTCACGAATTAGAAACAAATGAAAATCTCGTCAGCGTGTCAGGAATTAAACTCTGCCCGTTTAAGAGAAATTTTTCTGATGGAATTAGTACAAAAGATGACTTGATTTTAAAAGGACACTACCGCGCAATCAGTCCTCATTTGTTGCATGATATGGCGATGATTTTTAGACAAGGTATCGCAAAGCATGGTCTCGATTCTCACAGAAATATCACACCAAAACATGCGGGAGATATTTACGATGCGCTGATGAGACACATTGAAAAAGTCAGGCTTGGTGAGTTTTTTGATTTAGAAAGTAAACAACCACATTTTGCACATGCTGCGTGCAATCTTTCTATTTTAATGAATATCAATGCGAAATATAATGCTGAAGATATTATTAAATCAATTAATGGGGAATTGCATGAATGAAGCAGTCCTCGACTTTGAATTCTTCGGTGCTAACAATGAACACCCAACTTTAGTCTGTGCTGCTCTTGCGAATAAAACCTATTGGCTACTGGATAACTCTGATACAAAAGAATTGATAAATGATTTACAAAAAATACAAAAACTAATCGTCTATTACGGCGTTGCAGAGTCTCGCTGTTTACTTGCGCTCGGTTGCAACCCGCTTGATTTTGAGTGGGTTGATTTGTACGCCGAGTTTAAAATGCTGCAAAACTCAAATTACCGTTATTTGTATGGTTCTTACATTGATCACACAGGGCTTAAAAAATTTTCAGAACCCCCAAAGTTTAGTCAACAGATAAATCAAATAAATAGCGAAGAAGACCACGAAGAACTCTTTGAGCATAGCAAAGTACCCTCAAACTTAATTAATGCAGTCTTTAAGACAACGCAACACGTTTTAAGTTCTTCGCAAAAAAACACAATGCGAGAAATTATAATTTCAGGGGATAAAGACAATATCACAAACCATAAACACGAAATTATGAATTATTGCTTAAGTGATGTGTCGTTTCTTTATTCTGTGCGAAACAAAATAGAAGCAGAGTATCACAGGATGGGGTTGAGAAACTTTCATGATTCTATATTAAATCGTGGGTTGTATTCTGCGTGCATTGGAATCTGTGAGCAAACAGGATTGCCGATTAACAAACAATTACTTGATAAAATTATGGCAAAGACTCCTGAAATTATTAAAGACGCACGCGATGCGGTAAACAGTTTATCGCCGTTTGCTATTTATTTGCAAGAAACCCCTGCAACAGAAAGACATTTTAAAAATGGTGCGGTTAAAATTATTAAAGGAAAACCTGAAAAAAGAGACAATAAAGCCATTCAAAAATTAATTGAAAGTTTTAATATTTCATCGTGGCCAAAAACAGAAACTGGTTTTTATAAAACAGATAAAGAAACAATCGAAAATTACCGCTCTATTCCAGTTATTGAAGAGATTTACAAATGCAACAAAACGGAATCATCTTTAAAATGGTTTAAAGATAAGAACTCTGATGGGTTTTTTTCTGCATATGATTTTAAAAATGACGTTGTCAGACCCTTTTATGGAATTTACGGCACACAAACTGGGCGTAATGCCGCCAAAGCGAAAACGTACCCATTGGCGATGAGTTCCTGGTTGCGTGCCATTATTCAACCAAAACCTGGGACTGTCATAGTTGCCGCAGACTTTAGTCAACAAGAAATCGCGGTTGCTGCCTGGCTCTCGCAAGACCCAAACTTAATCAATGCCTATAATTCGGGCGATGTGTATTTAGAGTTTGCAAAACAAGCGGGCGCTGTGCCGTGGGATGCAACAAAGAAAACCCACGAGCGCGAGCGTGACTTGTTCAAATCAACAAAACTAGGTCTACAGTATGGGATGGGTGCGGAAAAGTTGCGCATCAAACTCTCTTACGATTGCAAGCGAGAAGTCACTCAAGAAGAGACATTAAAACTCATCACTGCGCATAAAACAGTTTACGCGCAATATTGGCGCTGGGTTTATGACGTCAGCACTCGCTACAAGCAAAGAATGCCACTCATTACAAGTGATGGTTGGGTACTATGGCCTGACAATCCCATCATGACAAGTGTCCGCAACTTTCTTGTACAAGCCCACAGTGCAAGCATCACGCGTCAGGCAGTTATTGAGGCGTATCAAGCACAACTTAACGTTGTGTCATCACTTCACGATGCAATTTATATTATTTCAACAGATCCAATAAAAGATATCCCAAAATTAAAAGAAGTTATGCGGATAGCAACTGAAAAAATCTTGGGTAAAAACTGTATTGAAATCAGAATTGATGATAAAATCATAACGGAATCAGAAATATGGGTCGAAAAAAAGGGACAAGCAGACTGGCTTAAAATTTCAGAGCATCTTTTATAGAGAGGTCACTGTATGCAAACAGAATTTGTCAAAACCGAGAGTAAAACTATTTTCAAAAAAGCCCCCTCGCTGACTAATAAAACAGTCAATGGCGAATTGTTTAAAGTGAACGAGTGCGTTAAAGGTACAATTTCAAACATTTTCGAAAATCAAGACGGCAAAATTATTTTTATCAAAACGGATAAAGGCGATGTTGGCGTTCCATTGTACATGGGACTTAAGTTTTTCATGTACTACAAAAAATACCGCTACGGCGAAACTGAAAAAGTCGGCAAAGAAAAAGGCGACCCAATTACAATTCATTATCTGGGAACTAAGACAAGTCCAAAATCAAACAGAGCGATGCACGACTTTTTCGTGGAGTGAACATGTCAGATTCTGATTATTATCAAATTGACCGTCTTAGCTTTTCAAAACTGAAACATATTTTAAATTCGCCCCGAAAATTTTTACAGCAACAGCAAACACCATTTGCGGGTTCTGCTGCATCAAATTTGGGCAATGCGATTCATTGTTGGCTACAAAACCAAAAAGAGCGCGTGAGTTTTCTGCCCGACTTGTCACAGATAAAAACAAAAGACGGGCGCGCGGCACGCAACCCACACGCAACCACTGAGGGGAAACAGATAATTGAAAACTATAAAAAAACTCTGCCGCCGGATAACTTTATTATTCCTATCGATTCTCTCCCTATTCTAACTAACCTTGAGCAAAATTATTTACAGAATGCTGAAATTCAAGGCGTCATGCATCATGTCACAAATTTTGAGACTCCGTATTTTGCAAAAATTCAAGATTTGGCATTTAAAGGAAAAGTCGATGCAGAAAATCACAAATACATAATTGATTTTAAAACAACTTATAAAAACGCGTCAAAATTACATATCGCAAAGCACATCATATTTGATGAGTATTATCATATGCAACTTGCACTTTATGGTATGCTTAAAGCAAAAAATGAAAATAAAAAATTAGAAGATTATGAGTATAAAATTATATTTTTTGAAACCGAGCCGCCTTACGATGTGAAGATGTATCATATTTCGCAAAATACGCTCTGTGAGGGTTTGCAATTACTTTATAAAGCGATTAATAAATACAAACAACACATTTTAGGAACAAATTATTTATTTGAATTGGGGGAAACAATTTGAGGAAAATTCCCACTATTTTAGCGATTGACCCTGCATCAAATAAAGCAGGTGTGGCATTGTATTACAACGAAATTTTACGGTCTGCATTGTTAACAGGATATGGGAATTGGACGCAAAGAATCACACAGCAACGGCAACAATTAGAATTGTTTTTAAATCATTACTTACCCGAAAATGAAATTATTAATCATCTTGTCGTTGAAAATGTAAGTGGATTTAGGAATTCAAAATTGAGTTATTCTGTAGGTGCTCTTTGTTCGTTGCCGTGTATTCAGAGCGACTTAAACCTTGTATCGCCCGCAGTTTGGAAAAGAATTGTCAGAAAATACGGCGGCGGAAAATCAACAAAAGGTTTTTTAGCGCTGCAATGTGTCCGGCCAGCGTACCCGCAAGTGTCTGATGATGAGGCTGATGCTATCTTAATGTTACTTGCTTATCTCGAGAAAGGCTTTATTGATGACGACAACTCCGTTGATTAATTGTTTGTTTTTAGATTTAGAAACCACAGGTCTTGAGCCAACACAGAATCACATTTTAGAACTCTCAATTTTGCCAGCCCAATTTTATGGGCAAAAATTTTCCTGTTATCAAGACAAAATGTTTACGGCAATCGTGAATTTTCCCGTTGATAAGTTGCAGCACAATTGCAATCAAAAAGCGTTTGAGATGCACCAGCAAAATGGCTTGATAGCAGATATTGTCAATCCCAATATTGACAAATGGGAATTGAAAGAGCTTGAAACAGAATTGATTAAACGTGTGAATTTTTTATTTGGTGACCATTCGATGAATATACAATTAGCGGGTAACTCTGTGCATTTTGATTTGGCATTTATCAAACATCACATGCCCACATTTGCAAAACGTTTGAGCTACCGAATCTTAGATATGACCACATTCCGCACAATTTATACTTCACTTTATCCCGATGATAGCGAACAACCAAACCCTAAACATCGTGCCCAAGACGATGTGTTGTACTCATATGGATTGATGCTAGACTTTATTCAGAAATTAAAGCCTACGGAAACGTGCAGAAGTTTAAATTAATTAATAGCACCATTACGTAATACTGGGTTCCTTTCTGATTCTTCATTGAGTAGTTGAATTGCCCTATGCACATCATGCAAGTTATCTTCCAAAATTTGTTTACGCTCTGGAGTATCCGGTGGTAAAGTTTTCAAGATAATAGAAGCGGACTGTGTCACTTTTAAATCTAGTTTTTCGACTTTCTCATCCATTGCTTTGTTACGAAGTTTAAGCTCGACTATTTCTTTCTGTAGTTTCTCTACTTCTTTCACGTCAGCTTTCGCATCAATTTTGACAAATATGTTATTTTTCATTTCTTCCTCGATATATTTTTTTATTGATGTACCATATTTAAATAAATTTGCGTTTGGGTTTGCAGATTTTTCTTTTATCTGTGTAATATCTGCTGCACAAATTAAAATTCCTTTTCTGACCATTTCCCAACGCCATTCTGTAAACTTCTCAATTTGTATGCCGTCATCCTGCAAATCTGCAAGTGAAATTCTCTGATACTGTGTGGGGCGGTGTGCTTGAGCAAAAATACGCAAAAATAACGATACCAATTTCCCAGGGTCATTTGTTTTTGTATTCCTGGCCAAGTATTGCTTAAAGGCGTTGTAATTCTTCGTGTATGAAGTTCTCATAATACCCTCTATTTTTTTTTCGTCATGCATCATGCGTGACAAAATCTTTTTAAAGGCTATCAAAGGAAAAAGTCAAATTTTTGTATTAAAGTATTTTTCGTGCTAAAAATTTAAGCACAATTAAAGTAACGTTAAGGTTACTGAAAGTAACGGTAAAGTACCAAAAACCTGTTAACTTAATTTTAAGGTCTTGATATCGCTCAACCCCGCGTACCGAAATCGTACCGAAAAAAAAAAAAG
>Ga0105097_10000053_pt1 | contig 40316 bp, 28 predicted proteins | sample PPLLak12cMay2015_FD_87035 | JGI IMG/M metagenome (GOLD analysis project Ga0105097, IMG submission 87035) | Freshwater sediment microbial communities from Prairie Pothole Lake near Jamestown, North Dakota, USA - PPLs Lake P7 Core (1) Depth... | ecosystem: Environmental > Aquatic > Freshwater >...
CAGCACTCCGACCATCACCAGGCAGGCGACACGGGCCGTGCGCAGGCGCTGCTGCACCGTATCGCGCGGCGTCATGGCGAGAAAGGCCGGTACCGTCGCGAGGGGATCGACGATGACGAACAGAGAGCTGAAGGCCAGCAGAGCGTATTCGGCGAGCGGCATGCAGAGACCTGTATCAGGAACGGTGAAGGAGACTAGCTTCGTTGGGCGGCGGCCAGTAACTCTGCGCGCGGGTCGCCGGTCCGCAAGTGGCTCAGCTGTTCGTACAGCTTTTGTTCGCCCTCAGTCAAAGGGGAGGGCAAGACAATGTGTAGCGTGAGGAACAGGTCGCCATGGCCTCCTGCCGCAGTCGGGAGCCCTTTCCCCTTCAATCGCAGTTTGCCTTCCGCGCGGCTGCCGGCGGGAATTTTCACGCGGACCGGCTCGGTCAATGTGGGCGCCATGACTTCGGCGCCGAGGGCGGCTTCCCATGGCCACACCGGCAGGTTGGCATGCAGATCACTGCCTTGCTGCCGAAAGATCTTGTCCGGCATAAGAGTGACGTGCAGGTAGAGGTCGCCGCGCCGGCCGCCGTTCATGCCTAGCTGACCTTTTCCCGGCACGCGGACTCTGGTACCGTTCTGAACGCCTGCGGGGATTTTGACCTCGATAGAATGGGACTCCATCCGGTGGCCTGAGCCCAGGCAAGCCTGGCAGGGACGGTTTTTCACGGCACCGCTTCCGCGGCAGGTGGAGCAGGGGGTCGGCTCCATGAGGTTGATCCGTTTGGTGACACCGCTTAGAACTTCCCGGAGCGACAGATCGACTTCCGTCTCCAGATCCTCTCCGGATGCCGAAAATTCGTGTTGGCCGGCTGCTCGCCCCCGGCCCCCGAAGAGATTCTCAAAGATATCGGAAAATCCCTCGCCGCTGAACGAGTGAGCCTGGCCACGGTTTTGGGCTCCGGCGGCCTGGCGGGCTCGTTCATAGGCCTCGGCCTGCTCCCATTGGGCGCCGTGTTGATCGTATTTTTTGCGCTTGTCTGGATCGGAGAGGACCTCATGCGCCTCGTTCATCTCTTTGAATTTCTTTTCCATCTCGGCTTTCTTGGCGCCACTGTGCATATCGGGATGGAACTGGCGGGCGAGCCGGCGATAGGCCTTTTTGATCTCATCGGCCGAAGCCGTGCGCGGGATGCCGAGAACCTGATAGTAGTCGCGACCAGAATTTGCCATGGTCCAGTGCTTTCGTGTCGAGTGTTCTGGAAGAGAAGATAATTCTGCAGCTTACGGGGTCAATCCCCTCATTGCAAGGGAGGAACCGTCCTATGCGGCTCTGGCCTGCAACGGTCACGATCAGGTCTGGGCTCCTTTAGGGGGAGCTATTCCAGAGTAGTGTGACATAGAGGAGGACTCATGGGAGAACTCGAACCGTGCCCCAGTGCAGGACGAGTCAGCGTTGCCGGGATCGAGACGCTAAGGGATTTCATTGAGTAAAGGTGTGATAACGATATTGCGGAAGGATACACGACCATGATCCCCCTGCAGCATGATGGGGCCTGGTTGTCCTTCATCACTGTCAAGGGCGGCACCCGTGGGTCCTGGAATTTGTTCGCTGGCGATCACGATGTGACTGTTCAGCCGTACGGTCACCTCTCTCCCGATGAGAGTGACCTCAAGGGTTTGCCACTCGCCTGGTTTCTTTCCGGCCGACAGGATCGGAGCGATATGCCCAAAGATGGCGCCGGTCGAGCGAGGGCTAAGCTGCCCGTTCCCATCGTTGGCGATTTGAACCTCGTATCGGCCTCGAAGGTACACTCCGCTCCCGCCTTCGTCATCCAGCCGAAATTCTAGACGGAGATGAAAATTCATGAAGTCGACGTTCGATTTCAGATCAGCGCAGGATGGATCGTTGAATAAGATGCCCTCTTCGGTATGCCAACAATAGGGTGAGGATCCGTTACGCAAGGTCCACCCAGAGAGAGTGTGGCCGGTAAAAATAGCCAAAGGCGTCCCTTGCCGCAGCGCGGTAGGTGTCCGCAAATCCGGCGCACGAACTCCGATCCATCTAATGGATGAACTGTGGTCCGTTGCCGTTCCAGATAGGCTGTCTTCTGCGTATCTGGCGGTGAAGAGTAGCCGTTTCCCCATGAATAGATGAGAGAAGGTCAGAACGTCTTCTGAAATCGAAACATCCGCCAGGGGCTCAGCCCCGCCGAAGATCCATACCAGCTGACCGCTCTTGTTCTTGCTTACATTAGGCTTAATTTCCAGCCAGGCAGAAGCATAGCCATCCACTTCGAGAAGAGAGAGGTTCCAACGGCCGATGAAGTCAGATTCGGCAGCGAAGACGGGTTGAGTGGAAACGGCGATAGCTGCAAGGAGTGATAGGGGAAGGACAACAGAAAGCAGAAAGGGCAGACTCTTTCTCTGGATCGGATTTCCAATCATGGAATCATATCAAGGGATTAGGCTTGTCGTGGCGTTGACTCTTTCGTGCGCCTTCTCAACTCTAGGGCCGTGAGGCTGGGGAAATGTTGCGAACTTCTTGGATTGACTCACGTACTGCGGGAAGGAGCGCCTTAGCCTGAATCAGGTACCCCCTCCTATTGGCATGTCCATCGTACGGTAAATGATAGAGTTCTTCCTTGGTCAGCCCGGTTTCCCGGAAGGAAGGGAGGATCGAAACCGTGGTAATCCCCATATTTCTAGCCAAGGCCTCAGCCCGGCTGAGTTGAACGCGACTCCGATCGTCCGTAAATGTGTCGGCTCCGATCCGTTGATGTGTCGGATAGCCATTGAAGATAAAGCGGATATTTCTGCTGGACAGAGACTGAAGCATTATCTCTAGGGCATGTGAGTAGTTTGCCCATAGCTGTTCATGCCGGGTTTCCGAGTCCTCAGGACTCGAAATGAGTACACCTGTCGATACATGGGGCGCCGAGTAGGTATTCCATGTCGCTCTGACCTTTAAGAAGTAATTGAAGAGAGCCGTGTCTCGAACGAGTTCATAGACGGTTTTCAGCCCTGTCCGCCCCTTGACGATCCGGTTTTCCGCAAGTGCCGCGAATTGAGAGGGCTCCGCTTCCAAGTCGGTAATATCATTTTCGCTGAATGTGAGAATGACGATGTCCGGCGCGAGGCTCATGCTCCGTTTAAGTATCTCTACTTGATCCACAATAGTTGTGCCGGGTACTCCCCCATTGATGACCTCGACGGAATTTCCTTCTTGTCGTAGCATCCGTTCCAGATTTGCGGAGAGAGTTTCATCATCGTTCACAAACTGACCGAATGTTCCGGAATCCCCGAGGCAGAGGATTCGAATAACGTGAGGAGGCTTGATTCGTTGAAATTCAGGACCTCGATAGCCGAGCGAGTTGATTGTCGCATGGTAATGAAGCTTGGGATGAGGTGTCTCCTCCACTGATTGGTTCGGTTCGAACATGCCCGGCACCCTCACAAAGTCAGCATTTGAGATGGCGTGGATACTGGCGGTGGAGATATGGCCTGAGGCTCTCAGTGCAAGTTCAGAGGCTAAGGCAGTGACGGCGAGTAGGAGACCTGAAAAGCAAGTCACTAGGAATATTCGTTTAGCGCGCATTAAGACCTTCCTAATTTATGGTGAGGCGCGTGAGCTCTGTCCGATGGAACGTACAACGCAGTTCGGTATTAGGATGTCGATGCCGGAGAGCTATACCCAATAGTCCTCCTAGTGCCTTAAGAGATTTTTGGCTTTGGCCAGAGCTCTCCGAGGATAATAGAGGGCTTGGTTTATCTGCAGCGAGGTTTCTAGAAGGGATCGGCTGATCCCTTCCAGGAATACATGGCGACGTCGGCGTTCGAAGCCGTGCTGATAGTTTCTTTTGTCGCCAAACCCCAAGACCCGTTGTACTTCCGGTGTGAGGTTTCCCAAAAAAGCCGCATTCAGCAGCAGAGGGTGATACCGATAATAGTCAATGTCCTCTTGCTGGAGCGGGATGCTGGGGTCGTGATAATTCAGGAACACCGCTTGTCGGGGCTCCAAGACGGGCGTGGCCTGCCGGTGGATTCCAGAAGTGTCAAACAGAACAGCCGAGCCGGCAGTCCCCGGAACTTCTGTGATTCGCTCTCTGGGGACTTGTGAGAGTTCATGACTTTGAACAAGCCGGGGGTGTTGTTTGCGGTGGCTCCCCTTGATGTAGGTGAAAGCGCCCGAGCGAACATCGGTCAGATAAATGGCAAGCTTCACTTCTCTGGGTATTGCGGAGACGGTGTGTTGATCATACCAGGCATCGCCGTGCCATCCGTGAAAGTTTTTCCTGGTCGGGAGAGATAACCACCCCTTTGCTTCGACAAGCTGGAACTGAGGACCGATATATTCCTTGAGCACTTGGAGGACAAGCGGGTGCAGGGCGACGTCGAGAAATCCTTGGTCCAGGATAAGCACATCCTGGATCATGTGGCGATACATCTCGGTACGTTCATATCCTATCGTGTCGTTCCATGCCATGTGCCGTAAACGAGCTTCAAAGGCCTGTTGCATTCCCCGTAGTTGAGGCCCCGCGACAAATTCAGGGAGTATCACAATGCCGTCACGGTCAAGCTGGTTCGTTAGATCATGCGCCATCACCGCACCTCAAGGCATGTTGTATGGTAAATAGCGACAGCGTCGGAGATCCGTGATTCATGAGAAAACTGTGAGACAGCCAGGGCTCTGGCCTTCACTCGCATCTCTTCCCGTTCTGCCTCTGATGAATAGAGCCGGCAAATATGGGCTGCGAGGGCCCCAGGATCTCCTGCTGGAACCAGCGATCCGGTTTGGCCGGGCTGAATAAATTCAGGGATGCCTCCGACAGCACTTCCGATCACTGGTAGACCGCAAGCCATCGCTTCGAGGATAACAAGGCCTGCCGCTTCCTTCCACAAGGATGGGCAAACGAAACAGTCAGCTGCCTGCATGAATGGACTCACTTCAGCTTGCAGGCCGCAGAACCTGATTCGCTCACGGACCCCTAGAGATTCGGCTGTGCGCTCAAGGGGCAGTCGTTCCGGCCCGTCTCCGACAATCCAGAGCACAACATTGGATGGAAGGTCCTTGAGAGCTTGGATGGCAACATGCACACCTTTCTCCCGGATGAGGTGTGCCACGACCAGGACTATAAACACTTTCTCAACCCCTTGGGAACATCGCATCGTTGAACGTGTTGCCTTGTCTGGCTGGAAACGGCCTGTATTTACGAAGTGGTGATATCTGCCAAGGTTAGGCCAAATGGCTTGTCGCTCTAACTCCTCTAAAACATAGTCGCTGACAGCAAGAACTTTTGAGTAGCCTCCAAGCATCAGTTTCTTGCACGCGCTTGAGAGCGCATGACGGGTGCGACGAAAAGAGGTTGGTCTGGAGTTGTGATCGGTAAGGTAATGCCGCAACCTGGGTCGTATGACACGCAAGACTGCCGCGTATCCGTTGAGAGGATGGTAGAGATTCCAATGGACCACGTCAATGCGATGCTGGTCGATCAAATACAACAGCTTGCGAAGAGTAAGGATGTTGAATCGCCCGAGTGGCAAGGATGTAGCTGCCAGTCCTGCAACCCTGTACCGCTGTTCTTCCTTCTCCGGAAGCGCTGCGACAAAAATAGGGATGAAGACCCCTCCCCCTTTAGCAATGGCTTGGCTTGTAAGGAAGATCTGTTCCTCCAGCGATCCATATTTGCTTGAAGGATCGAGGTTCACTGCATATAGGACGCGCTCGAACATAACCAGACCGTCTTGTGGTGTCAGTGGGTGATATAAGTGCCTCTGCTAGCGAGTGCGATATCATCACACTTTCTGAAGAGTTGCCACACACCAAAAGAGGGGACTGTCCCTGCATACTACTATTCATTCACGGCAAGTGTTCAATTTTGTAGAAGGCGGTCCTGTAGGAGCTGGTGCACTGTTCTGAAGGCGTAGGGGGGCAGCGTTCCGGAAGGTCGAGGAATCAGAATATTTGATAGGACAAGCCGAGGAAAGGGAGTCCGAAATTGAGTCCGGAATTGGGCTGACGGGTGTTGGCGTTAGAGATGTGCATGAAACGGTATCCGGCGTTGACCGCCAACGCGCGGGTCAACTGGTAAGAACAGCCGGCGCCGCCCCACACGAGAAAATTGAATTGCCCCGGTTGTTCGGGGACCTGGCCGCCGAGATCGGTCCAGACCGGCCCTCCGCCTGCTTCGAGAAACGGGCGCACACGTCCAAACGCCGTGGAGGTATAGACCAGCTTCGGCGTGAAACCGACGCCATAGGCCGTGATCGGTTCAGAGGTATGGAAGGTGACGAGTTCTGCGCCGAGAGCCAGTTGGCCTTGGTACCAGCCCGAGCCGATCGGTTCTGTAAGAGTCACCATCCACGAAGGCATGAAGGCTTCCCCGAAGAGTTTTGACGATTGGCTGGGTCCTACGCGTAGAGGAAAGAATGGCCCGGCCGTGAACCCTATAGTCTGAGTGCCGATCGGTGTTGATGCGGGCTCATCAGTTGAGGCGGTGGCTGAGGAGGGCAGAAAGTGCATTGTGAGAAGCAGTGGCAAGGCAAGGCTAAGAATGTGAATCAAATAAGATCGTTGGGTCATGAGTATATAAATCGTAAAGAGTTTATGAGGCAGAATGGACTTTGGCTCGTGCCATCATCTTGCAGTAGGAGCAAACTTCGGCGGTGGTCGGTTGCTGACAGACGGAGCAGGGGTGCAGCATGGCCTGGTCTTTCTCGGCCATCGTGGTCGGGGAGGCTTCCGGCTTGCGTTGTTTATCGAGAAACCCGCAATAGAAGGCCTGCTTGGTGCCGGGGGATTCGGTTTCGAGCCGGTTCAGCACTTCCTTGTAGAGCAGTGTCCGGGCGCCTTTCGCCATCGGGCATTCTTCGACGATGTAGTCGATCCGGTTCAAGACCGAGTAGGCGGCCAATTCGCGCTCGGACAGGCGAAAGAGCGGCTTCACTTTCTTGGCAAACCCGTCGAGGGATGCCGGCAGGTTGGGGGACTGCTTGTCTAAATACTCCTCCTGCCAACGGAGCACGTTGCCCAGCAGGCGAGCCGCTTCATCGTCGAGATTGTGGCCTGTCGCCATCACATCGTATTTATGTTCCAGCGCCACACGATTGAACTGATACCGCTTGATGGTGCCGCAGGTCGAACAGGTCGGACGGTGAATCAGCATGGCCAGTTCCTTGATGCCGGCGCCGGCTTCCTGCTCGACGGTATGGACGTGCAGGACTGCGCCATGCGGGGCGGCCACGGTTTCTGAAAACTTGACCACTTTGGCATGGGACACTTCCGAATAGCCGCCGATGCCCAGGTTCACGTACAGCGCGTCGGCCTTGTAGCCCATCTTGAGGAGGACGTCCCAGAGCGCCAGGCTATCTTTCCCGCCCGACACGGCCACGAGGATGCGATCATCCTTCCCGAACATCTTTTCGGACTTTATGGCCCTGCCGACCTGGTCATGGACATAGTAGTTGAAGCAGTCTTTGCAGAAGGCGGCATTGTGGCGCGGCAGATCGATCACCGCTCGGGTCTTGCACTTCGTACAGTTCATTCGTGGCCCGATCTTATCGGAGACGTGACGTTGCCGGTTTTACGTGTTGCTGTGTCTGGACATGCCTGGAGGCCGATGATACGGCTGGCTGTGCGCTGATTGCAAATCAGACACTATCGGGAACCTCTCCGCCTCCTCTGCGCAGCCCGCCGATTTCTCCGGAAAGGCGGGCAGGAACGTAACCCTGCCCGCTATGCTCTCTCCTGGATATCGGTCAGCGCCTTCAGGATATCCGCCGGACGCGGAGGGCAGCCGGGAATGCGGACATCGACCGGAATATGCCGGTCGACCGGCCCGGTCACCGCGTAGCTCCCTTTGAAGAGGCCGCAGTTGATGGCGCAGTCGCCCAGCGCGATTACCAGTTTCGGATCCGGCGTCTGTTTATGGACATCCTTCAAGGCCCGCTCCATGTTGACGGTAACCGGTCCTGTGACGACCAGGGCGTCGGCATGGCGCGGCGAGGCTGCGATGTGGATGCCGAACCGTTCGCTGTCATAAACAGGATTGGTCAAGGCGTTCATCTCCATCTCACAGGCATTGCAGGAACCGGTGTCGACTTCACGGATGGCCAGCGATCGATTGAACGCCGAGGCTTTCTTGCGCACCTCCGGCGTGAGTGGTTCGGAGGGCTGTATGGCTTGAGGGTGCCGGCCTGTTACCACCCCGGTCTTGAGGCTTTTTTTCAGAATACGAAACATGGGCCTCCTTTCGTCGGCGGGTACGAGGCTAGTGGCACGAGGCTATGGGTGGACGCTGTCCACTTCTTGCCCCTAGCCCCGCACCTCTCGCCCGCTTCATAGGTCATTCCCGGCATATGAGAGATTGAAACTTTTATTGATCAGCGGAAAATCAGGGATGATATTCCCGATGACAGCCCACTGGATTGCGGGCCAGTTCGCGAACGAGGGGTCACGGACTTTACACCGCTGAATGGTTCCGTTTTCCCCTGCCATCACCATGTACAGAATTTCACCGCGCCAGCCTTCAACGGCAGACAAGGCCCAGTCACCGGCTTGTGCCCTGCGACCGGATTCGGCGGCGACCGGTCCCTGCGGAATCTTCAGCTGAATCTCCCTGATCAGCCGCATAGACTCATGAATCTCATCCATACGAACCCGCATCCGCGCCCGCACATCGCCATAGCGATAGTTCACCACCTTGACGGAAAGTTCGTCGTAGGCGGCAAAGGGCCGATCACGCCGGAGGTCTTGATCGAGGCCCGATGCCCGTCCGACGACTCCCACCACCGCATGATCCCAGGCTGTGCGTTCGGTCAGGACACCGGTGGTCTCCAGACGGTCTATCAGTGAGGCGTTGTGGGCGATGATCGATTCCAGTTCTGAAAAGTCCTGTTCGATGCGGTCCATTTCAGCGACAATCTCGGCCAATTGTGCCGCCGTGAGATCGAGTCCGGCTCCACCCACCCGGGTGACTCCACGGAGAAATCGCGAGCCGGTTAATCGGTCGTTGAGCTGCATAATCTGCTCTTTCATCCGACTGCAATGAGCATGGGGCAGGGCATAAGCCGTATCGTTACAGATCGCGCCCACGTCGCCGAGATGGTTGTGGAGTCGCTCGAGTTCGAGAAACAGGCTCCGGAGGTATCGTCCACGGCGTGGCACCTCGAGATGGAGCAGCGATTCGACCGCCTGGCAGTAGGCGAGACTGTGGCCGATGGTTGTATCACCGGATACTCGTTCGGCTAATGGAACTGCTGTGGCCAATGTTTGTTGCTCGAACAACTTCTCAACGCCGCGATGTGTCCAGAAGTGATGCAGCTCGAGTTGCATGATGGGTTCACCAGCCACGGAAAATCGAAAATGGCCCGGTTCGATGATTCCGGCATGGATCGGACCCACCGGGACTTCAAACACCCCTTCCCCCTCAATGCGGCGGAAGCGATGTTCGCCTTGCTGCCGACCCAGTGCATGGTCCCAGGGGAAGTCTTTTTTGAGCGGGTGGGTGCCTTTGGGCCAGTGTTCGTGCCGGACCAGGCGCCGCAAGTCCGGATGCCCCTGCGGAATCAATCCGAACATGTCGCGAATCTCCCGCTCGTACCACTGTGCGGCATGAATGTGTGGTGTGATGGAGGGGAATAACCGATCGTCTCCCGCAAGTTCAGTGGATAACAGCACCCAGCGGTGGGAGGGCTCCAGGGTGAACAGGTAGTGCAATCCATAGGTGTTGCGTGCGGGGCGATTGTCGACAGCCCATAAGAGCGTGAGCCTGCCATGGAAGCCCGGTTGGGTATGGAGGTAACGGGTGATCGTCGGCAGGAGATCCTTGGAGACGAGAAAATGAGAGAATTCCCCATGAACCACGTCCTCTTGTACGATGGACGGGAAAGCGGCTTTGAGTTCTGTGTCGCAGGACCTCGTCTTTGCCATGGCAGTCATCCCCCTAGTGAATCAAGATGATTCGCGTCGCCTCTTCCAACAGTTGCCGTATGGGCTGAGGGAGGAAGAAGCCGAATCCCACGAGTGCTGCTGCGAGCGCAATGATCGGCAGATGGCCTAATGACCAGGCTTCTCCCTGAACAATTCCATCCGGCGGGGTGCCCCAGACCATTCCGGTGATGCGATAGAGCATGCCGCTGAACGCAAGAACGGAACAGAGTAGAAACAGTCCGGTGAGGCTCAGGCTGCTGAATTGATCCGACAAGGCAAACGTGACCATGCCGCCGCTGTTGGTCAACCACTGTCCCGGAACCCCTTGCGCAGCCAAAGCCGTGACGATTTGCACTTCACTGACAAATGATGCAAAGGGAGGCAGCGCCGAGAGGGCTAGTCCCGCCACCATCAACGCCATCGCCGTCCAAGGCTGCGCGATGGCCAGCCCCTGCACCTGGCCCATCTCCACCGTGTGGAAGCGACGATGAATGTTACCCGCGGCAAAAAACGCCATCGACTTGGCGAACGCATGATTCAGCAAATGAAACAGGCCGCCGAAGGCTCCTAGCGGACCCCCGACTCCGAAGCCGATCATGGCGATCCCCATATGCTCGATGCTGGAGTAGGCGAACAGCCGTTTATAGTTGTGCTGAATGAGGATGAAAAATGCCGCCGTTACAAACGAGGCAAACCCGAGCAAGGCCAGCAGCCCGCCGGTGAAGGCAGGGGAAACGGCGTGATCGACAATGATCCTGATGCGAAGGATTGCATAGACCGCCACAATTTCCAGGACGCCTGCCAGCATCGCAACCACCGGCGCCGGGGCTTCGGTGTAGGCATCCGGCAGCCAACTGTGCATGGGCACGAGCCCCACCTTGGTCCCATAGCCCACCAGGATGAAAATGAAGGCCAGCTTCAGCACGTGCGGATTCAATCGGTCGGCCACCGGCAGCAGTTGCGTCACATTCAATGCCTCGCTGACATCTCCCAGCACATGCAGTGACGAATAATAGGTGAGCACGACGCCGAAGAGTGCGAGAGAGATCCCGACCGAGCAGAGGATGAGATACTTCCATCCCGCTTCCAATGATTCTCGCCGTCGCCAGAAGGCAATGAGAAAGGTCGTGGCGAGCGTCGTCGCCTCGATGGCCACCCATTGCACTCCGACACTGTTGGCGACGGTCGCAATCACCATGGCCAGCAAGAACATGTGAAAGAGGAAAAAGAACAAGTTGAGTCGTGTCGGCGCGATCACCCCTCGGGCGACCTGGTCATCCATATAGGAGCGCATGTAGAGCGAGCAGGCCAGCCCGACGGCTCCGATGATGAAGAGAATGAAGGCCGACAGGGCGTCGAGGTAGACCAGCTGTCCCAGTGCCGTGAAGGGACCATCCCGCACCACAGTCCTGGTGATCATGATTTCTGCCGCCACGAGCAGACTCATGCTGATGAGATTGATCGCATGCAGCAGTGCGGACCGGTGCACGATCAAGCTCAGGCCTCCCGCGAGAAGCGGGGCAATCAACAAGACAAGGACTTCGATCATCAACGGATCCTTTGCTTATTCCTTCAGGACGGTCAGGTGAGTGGTATCCACGCTGTCGAACGCGTCTTGCAGGCGGTTCGTATAGATCCCCGCGATCAACGCTGCGATGAGCACGTCGAAGAATACCCCCAGTTCCACGATCAAGGGCATCCCGTAGGTGGCGGCCGTGGCTCCTAAGAACAACCCGTTCTCCATGACCAGAAAGCCCACCAACTGTGTCACGGCCTTTTGTCGGGCGATCATCGTGAAGAATCCGATGAGTACGATCGCGAGCGCGATGGCCAGAGAGTCCCGGGTCAGCAGAAATCCCAGCGGGATGATGGGCTGCGTGATGAAGAAGGCCAGCATGACGAGGGCGCCGCAGATCAGCAGGCCGGCCGGTACGTTGATGTTCATCACCAGTTCCCGTTTGACATTGAGGCGCTCAATGACCTTTTTGAGTACCCGCGGGATGATGATCACTTTGATCAGGCCGGTCAGCCCGGCTGCAATGTAGATATGGGGGTTCCCGGTCAGAAACGCCACCAACGCTGCCGTCAGCACGAGAAAGGCCGATTGCAGCGCAAACAAGTCGACGCAGGCGGAGAGCCGCCGCTGCGCTACGATGGCGAAACAGGTGAGTAAGAGCAGGGCCGAACATAAGTCGACGAGCTGCGATCCGGTGTGGGGAGAAATCTGCATCTGCTCAGCTCCGAAGAATGTAAAAGAACAGCAGTCCGAGCAACGCCAGGATAAATGCGACGCCCAGAAGATCCGTCACACGGAACAACCGCAATTTTGCGAACATACACTCGATGACCCCGATCAGCACCGCAAGCCCTGCGATTTTCGCCACGTAGACCACGAGCCCGATCCCCATCGTGGTCGGCGCCAACGTGGTCGCGATGCCCCAGGGCGCGAAGACGTTGGCGATCAGGGAGAGAAACACGGCCAGCTTCAGGCCGGCCGCCCATTCGATTAAGGCGAGATAGCGGCCCGAGTATTCCAGGACCATCGCCTCGTGGATCATGGTCAGTTCCAGATGTGTGGCAGGATTGTCGACCGGCACCCGCCCGGTCTCGGCGAGCGCTACGATGAACAGGGCTGCCAGTGCCATCAGATGCGGGGATGGATCGGTCGCGATCCCTTCCAGCAACGCGGTCTTATGGACAATCGTGCTGAGATTGGTGGAGCCGGCGGTGAGCGCGATGGCAAAAATGGAGAGGATCATGGCCGGCTCGGTCAACGATGCGATGATCGCTTCCCGGCTGCTGCCCATTCCGCCGAACGCCGATCCGGCATCAAGCCCTGCGAGGATCAGGAAAAAAGTTCCCAGCGCCAGAAGATACACGAGCGCGATGATGTTTCCCGCAAAGTTCAGAGGAGTCTGGGTCGTGAACGTGGGAACCAACAGACCCGCGGAGAGCGTCGAGGCGAATAGGATGTAGGGAGTGGCTGTAAAGATCCATGAGGTGGTCGTCGAAATAACCGGCTGCTTACGGAAGAGCTTGGCGAGGTCGGCATAGGGCTGGAAAACGCTGGCGCCTTGCCGGCATTGGAACCTTGCCTTCACCTTGCGGATGAGCCCCACGAGGAAGGGAGAGACCGTGAGCAGCACGATGACCTGTGCCGTTACGAGCAACAGGGATTGAATGATAGGCGACATCCTACGTACGTCTCCTAGACGGCGAACAGCAACAAGACGACCAGCGTCACGAAAATATAGGCCAGGTACAGATGGAGGCTGCCGGCCTGAAGAATGCGTAGGCGGTCAGCGATTCTCATAAAGATATGGACCACCGGATCGTAGAGGTACTTCTCAAAGACCGGCTCGATGTGAAACTCAAACTTCCGTTGTTTGGCGAAGTAGCGGGACTCTTGCAGAAACTCAGTTTCAAGCTTGATGGTCGGCTGGTAAATGGTGCTGAAGACTCGCTTAATCGGTTGGACAAATCCCGTGGCCGTGTACTCCATCCGTGGTGAGAGATTGATCCCGCAACCCCAGGTCTTGTAATAGCGCTTCACCAGATGGCCGCCAAAGAGAAAGGCCAGGGCCAGGCCGAGGAGCCCGCCCAGGATCAGCATGGCTGCCAACATGGGGGGCGAGACGCTGGAGAACTCCATGTTCACCGGCGCCAAGGCCCAGCCATCGAGCGCCAACACTTTGTCGCTGATCGATACACCGGTGAGGGGACCGGTAATCCGGTCAAGGAGCGGCACGACGATCATGGGGGCGAGGCCAAGTCCGACGCAGAGCAGAGCCAGGATGCCCATCCCGATCCGCATGGCGACCGGGACCTCTTCGGCATGGCGCGCGTGGGCACTTCGTGGGAGAGCCAAGAAGGAAATGCCGAAGGCCTTGGCAAAACAGGCCAGGGCTAAGACGCCGGTCAGGGCCAGGATGGCTGCGGCGATTGGGAGCATTAACTTGAGGAACAGGTCCGGGAACTGAAAACTCAGGAAGAGTGTCTGAAAGACCAACCATTCGCTCACGAATCCGTTGGTCGGCGGAAGGGCCGAGATCGACACCGCGCCGATGAGAAAAAACAGACCGGTCCAGGGCATGCGCCGGAGGAGCCCGCCATATTCCTCCATGTTGCGTGTGTGGGTGGCGTAGACGAGAGAGCCTGCTCCCAGGAAGAGTAAGGCCTTGAACATGGCATGGTTGATGGTGTGGTAGAGCCCGGCCAACAGGCCCAGCGCAGCGAATTCCTTGAGCCCGTAGGTTTGAAAGATCATACCGGCGCCGATGCCGAGCAGGATGATGCCGATGTTTTCCACGCTGTGAAACGCCAGGAGCCGCTTAAGGTCGTGCTCCATAAGCGCGTACATCACGCCCAGTATGGCGGACAGGGTCCCGACGAGCAGCACCAGGAAGCCCCACCACCAGGGAAACTGTCCTCCGAGAAAATCGAAGTAGACCCGGATGAGCGCATAGATCGCGGTCTTGATCATGACGCCGGACATGAGGGCTGAGATATGCGACGGCGCGGCCGGATGGGCGTAGGGCAACCAGACGTGCAACGGGACGATCCCGGCTTTTGTGCCAAAGCCGATCAAGGCGGCGAGAAAGACAAGGGTCCGCATCCCTTCTGGAAGGGACTGGCCCGGATGGCGAAAGGCGTCAAACGAGAACGATCCGGCCGATTGAAACAGGATTAGATAGGTAAAGATGACAAAGGCGGTGCCTACGTGCGTCATGACCAGATAGAAGAAGCCGGCATAGCGGACGTCGGCCTTCTCATGTTCTGTGACGACGAGGAAGTAGGAGGCGAGAGACATCAGTTCCCAGGCAATGAGGAAGAAGAATCCGTTGTCGGCGATGACCACAAGCGTCATGGAGAGCAGGAATCCGTTCGTCAGGGCTGCCAGCGCTGCTACGGAGACCCGGCCATGGAACTCCTTGAGATACCCCATGGCATAGATGGAGGCGGCCAATCCGGCGAGGGAGATGGTCAGGACGAAAAAGGAGGCGAGGGGGTCGAGCCGGACCGCAAAGGCAAGAAGGGGAATGGGCGATGCGACAATGGCCGTCATTGGTTCGGACGCCAACAATCCGCTAAGCCCTAATGTGATGCCGATGAGACTTGCCGCACAGGCACAGACGCTGCCCACTATTCCTTGCGTCTGCGGCTTTCGCGGGACACAAAATGGAAGTACGAGGCCGAGTGCATAGCAAAGACACAGAGCAATTAGCAGAATATGCATAAGGCCGACAGTTGTCCTGTTCCCCTAAGTCGGTAACCGACTGCGATGACTTCGCGTTCCCATTCAAGCAACTACATCGTCCTTGGAGCACATGCCATGACCCCGTTCAATCGACTTCTGGAAGCGCCGACAACTCTACCTGTGTAGTACTTCCATACTCAGTGATCCTGCTTATGGACGAGCGGATCGATCTCTTTCTTCGCGTCCTCCGTCACGTTGTAGCGCGTGTACGCATGGTCCAAGACCTCGTTGGCATAGAGCCGCCCCGTAGGAGCCGGCACTCCGATATTGGCCTCCACGGTCCCCTTCGGACCGACGGTGACGGTCTGCTCCGTCGCCGTGCGGATATAGGGATGCCACACGACCAGCTTATAAGTACCCGGCGGCACATCCGTCAGGGTGAACCGGCCTTGCTCATCCGTCTTGGCAAAGTACGGATTCGTGATAGCGACTCCCCAGCTTTCCATGTAGGCGTGGAATCCGCACTGCATCACGAAGATCCGGCGGCCCTTGCTGAGCTTCACCAGTTCTTTCATCGGCGGGCCGGCCATGTGTTTGTGATACATCCCGGCTTCCGTACGATCTTTGAAATTACGGGGGTGCTGCGGATTCATCGGCAGGGGCACGTTGAAGAGGACGCGCGCCCCTAAATTCGACGTTTCATAGGCCTGAATGTCGTGCATGACCGGGTCCATATTGACCACGGTCACCGACTGATCGTCCCGCACCACGGTCGTAAACGGGAGGAACAGGCAGTCGCGGGCCTCGATCTGCGGCACGGTCTTTTCAGCAAACGGTTTGCCTTTGTCGATCCCTTCCAGATAGACCACGACCTCGCGAAACTCGCCGGCCGGCCCGACCTGGAACGGCTGGAGAATCCGCCAGCCCTGTCCGTCGGAAATCCGCCCGCAATAGAACGGGTCGGGCAAGGTCGTCAGGTTGTACCCCTTCGGCTTGGGGACCGTGCCCTCCAGCTTCACGGTCCCCGTGAGGGTTCCGCCCTCGGACACCGTGATTTCTTCATAGGCCAGGGCGGCGTTTCCGCACAGGATTGCAGCGAACAGTAGTGCAATGGTGGCGTAATACATTGAAAGGCTCCTCTTCTGCAGAATTCTGCAGAGGTGATCTGTTCACAACCGAGATTGCAACGGTCGGCCGGTTCGGCTTCGGCAGCGGGCAATGCCTTCGCGGGCTTTGAGATTATTCGGGTCAGTATCCAATACTGCTTTCCAGTTGAAGTGAGCCTCTTCGTACTGGTCCAGTCTTTCGAGTAAGAGAGCCAGATCACACCGTGCGAGGAGATCGGTGGGACAGACTGTCAGCAGCTGCTGCAATTCAACCAGTCGCGTGATCCAAGAATCATTCAACATCGGAAGACTTGCTCACTTTCTGGGTGGAAATGAACGTGCAAGCCGGTCACGCAATGATCGGTTTACAGATGTTGGCGAGGCGGTGGACTCATTCCGAGCGGGCAACCGAAGGAGCGCCCGCACATCCCGTAACACTCCATACACAGCGACCAACACTATCAGCGCCATAGGAATGTCGAGCGTCCAGAGGCCGACCGCGCTGCCGAGGCCCAGAGACAGGGCCGTGATGAAACTGACGATCTCCAGCTGTCCACTCAAGCTTGTCCACGTGGGCCCGTTCACCTGCTCATGACATACTGCAACGCATGTCATAAGACAGTGCAGGGAAGATGCCCGCGGTCCGGTTGTGCGGACATTCGATGATGGCGTGAAAGAAATAGCGTACTTACGAGCGAGAGGGGGTTCCCTTTACAGATTGTCCGGGCAGGTCTTCAGCGCTGGCTGCAAGACTTGCAGGTGATTCTGAATTGACGGCGGTAGAGTCCCGCAAATATTGCAGCACGACATTGGATCTGCCCATGTGTTGGAGATCACAACGCGGTGGCGGTTAGGCGCGGATGCCGTATTCCTTGATTTTGTACTGGAGTGTCCGGAGGCTGATGCCTAAGAGCTTGGCGGCGTTTTCCCGATGATTGGTGACTTCAGCCAATGTCCGTTGGATGACATCTCGTTCGATCTGCTCCAATGAAGTTCCTAATGTGACCAGCAGTGTATGTGCGTCTTCCTTGCTGGCCTGGATCTCTTCGGGGAGGTGTTCCGGCTGAATGGTTTTGTCCCGTACCGTCACGACGAGGCGTTCCATCAGGTTGCGTAGTTGGCGAATGTTTCCCGGCCAACCATATAACCGAAACAGTCGCATGGCTTCCCGTGACACGTCTTTCGGTTCACGGTGATGCTGCGTCGCGCACTCCGCGAGAAACCGGTCTACCAGCAGGGGAATATCATCCGCTCGATCACGGAGCGGCGGAAGGCGAATCGGCACAACATTGAGACGGTAATAGAGGTCTTCCCGAAAGTCTCCCTGCTTGACGGCTTCCTCGAGGTTGCGGTTGGTGGCCGCGATGATACGGACATCGACTGTGATCAGCTTGGTTCCCCCCAGTCGCCTGAATTCCTTCGTCTCCAACACGCGCAGAAAATCGACTTGTGACTTGAGGGACAGCTCACCCACCTCATCCAACAACAGCGTGCCGCCGTTGGCCAGTTCGAACCGCCCGACTTTAGTCGCCATTGCGCCGGTAAAGGCCCCTTTTTCATAGCCGAACAACTCGCTTTCGAAGAGATTATCGGGCAGGGCTCCGCAATTCATCGTGATGAACGGGCCGCCGGCTCTGGGGCTCTTATGGTGAATCGCTCGGGAGATAAGCTCTTTGCCGGTTCCGCTTTCCCCTGTGAGCAGCACGGTGACGTCGCTGTCTGCCACCATCTCCACCAGTTGGTAGACCCGTTGCATAGGTTCGCTGTCCCCGACCATTTGATCGAAACGCATCCTGGTTTCGAGACGGTCTCGCAGGTGTTTGTTTTCCGTGGCGAGGACGTGTCGCTCAAGCGCTTTCTCGACCACGACCGGAAAACGCTCACGATCAACGGGTTTGGTGAGGTAGTCATAGGCACCGTAGCGCATGGCTTCGACCGCTGTATCGATCGAGCCATAGGCCGTCATGACCACGACTTCCGTATCAGGCCATTTCGCTTTGAGGCGGCGAATGAATTCGATACCGCCGATCCCGGGCATTTTGAGATCGGTCAATACTAAATCCGCGGTGGCGGCTGCGAGTTGTTCGAGCGCCTCCTCTCCCGTTCCCGCTCCGCGCACCTGGTACCCCTTCTTCTCAAGGAGAGTCACCAAGGCTCCGCGAATGTTCACTTCGTCGTCCACGATGAGGATACGGGCAGGTGTCGTCATGACGCCATTCCGATGGTCTGAAGCCGGCCGACTCCGGCAGGGAATCCTATCACCACTGTTGTGCCGTGGCCCGGAGTGCTCGATATCGTAATCGTTCCCCCATGATCCTGCATGATCCGGTAGGCGATCGCGAGGCCAAGCCCGGTTCCGTTCAGGTTGGTCGTATAGAAGGGCTCGAATAAGCGGGGTAAGGCCTCCTCCTGAATGCCGAGGCCTGTGTCTTTCACCGAAATCTCCACCCAGTGTTTCCCGTCCGCGACTCGTTCATCAGCGGTGATGTGGCATCGGCCGCCGTCCGGCATGGCATGGAACGCGTTGACCACGATGTTCAATAACACCTGGCCGATTTGCGTCTCATCGCCGAGGACGGGAGGCAATGCTGCTCCGACTGTGCGCGTGAAGAGAATCTTGCGTTCTTCCGCTTCGAACTGCATCAGCGCCATAATATGCTCGATGGCGGCAAGCACATTCACTTCATGCAGTCCCGTAGAGCCGGATCGTGCGAACTTCATGAAGTTATCGAGAATCACCGACAACCGGCGACATTCGGCGTTCAGTATGTGGATGTAATGGATGGATTGCTTTCCCAGGACGCCCTGCTCTTTCAATTCTTCTTCGAGTAGATGGAGATTCAAATCCACCGCGCTCAAGGGGTTACGCAACTCGTGCGCAATGCCTGCTGAGAGGGTGTGAAGCCCCGCCAGTTTGTCCGCGACCCGCACGCGCCGCTCCAAATTCAGCAGCTCCGTGACATCCTTCAGCAGCACAATGACGCCGGCCGATCGGTCGTCATCTCCGGTCAGGTCCGCCGTCGTGACGCGGATCGTGCGGGGCTGGCTGTTGGTGTCATAGGGCATATCGTGATGATCCACGTGGTGGTGGTTCTGGAGTGCGCCGTCGAGCACAAGACGGATCATGTCCCCTTCGATAAACACGTCCTCGTAAGATTGTCCGAGAAGGGTTTCCGTTGAGCGTTTGAGTGTCACCGTTGCCGCGGGGTTTACGGCTGTGATGTGGCCGCTGCTGTTGACCGTAATGACGCCGGTGGGAATGCTTTCGAGGATGTTCCTGGCAAGGCCTTTGACCTCTTCGAGCGTCCGTCGCGTGCTGCTGTAATGCTGAAAGGTAATGACGGCGGCGATCCCAATGCTGCCGAGCAGGAAGAGCAACAGGGTTATCACGAGCATGTCGTAACGGGATTGCCACAGTCCCGACAGGAACCCGGTGGGAAGGTCTTTCCCCTCTGAGAGCCCCTGGACAACGACCTTTTCGTGTTCAAGGCTGAACAACAGCAGGACGGAGACCACCAGTGCCAGAATCAGAAGTACCGTGCTAATGAGACGGACGGGAAGATCTTGAAAGAGGCTGGTCTTGGGAGAAGGGCGAAACATGGTGAATGAGGCCTCACTCGCACAGAATAACGAGATGCTACCACGGTGATCTATCGCTGTACACCACGCCGGATCCCGGGGATTCGGATATCAGAAGGCTGCTGCATCACGCGATGACTCGTCGATCCACATAACTCTCGACTGCGGGATCATTGGTCACGAAGATCGCAGTCCACGATTCCTCCTTTGAGCACAGTCTGCGAAGGAGGATTTGCCGCAGGTGAGGTTCCATATTATGCAAGGTGCCATCGAAAATCAGTAAGGGCGGTCGTGTCACGATGGCGCGCGCCACCAGGATGCGAAGAATCTGACTCTTGGTAAACTGTGTGCCCCCTGCTTCAACCGGTGACTCAAGCCCGCGGGGCATCCGGTCGATCTCGTCTTGCAGCTCCACCAATCGGATGGCCCACTGGAGATCCGCAAAGTGAATCGCTTGTCGTCCGAGTGCGATGTTCTCTTCCAACGTGCCGCTGAATAATGTGGGTTGAGAGTCCAGCACCAATCCGCGGGCTCCGTTCAGGTAGTCCATCGTCACTTCGCGGAGGTCCACGTCGTTGTATCGAACGACGCCGGCCGCCGGCCGGTAGAGGCCCGCCAACACCAGCGCCAGCGCGGCCTTTTCAGTACTCGACCGAACCAGCACCGAGAGTTTTTCTCCCGGCGCAACCTCCAGGTCGATGTGCTCGAACAGCGAGGGAGCATTGGGGTAGGCAAATGCCAAGTTTTTGCAGGTGAGATGGAGCCCGCACAACGCAGGATCCGGCAAACTGAGGCTCGTGCTCATGTCAAACGCGTCATGCTTGGGTAAGGCAAAAAAGCGATCCAGTTCTCTCAGAGACGTCAGCACATACGTCATCGCGTAGATCCGGCGGGTCACAGTATCTAAATTGAGGAGAAGTGTGCCGACGATCACTTCCGCGGCGACAAACTGGCCGAGCGTGATCTGCCCGGCTGACAGAAGCCAGCCCCCCAGCCCAATCATGCCGCTGTGACAGACGGCCTCCCACACGACGATGCTCCGGTACTGACTCCAGGTGAGAATATTCGATCGGGCCCGGCGAACCGCAAGATAGTCGTCCAGCAATTGATCGGTCTTTTCTACTAAGAAGGGGGTGCTGCGGCTGGCCTTGAAATGGAGCCGATTATTCGCAATGTCTTGAATCCAGGTCATGACCTCATAATTCTTTTCCGAGACGGTGGCGGTTGCTCCTACGCCGCCCTGCCCGGAGATGACCGCAACGAGCAGGAAGCCGCCGATAAGAAACGTATTGTAGACGAGAAAATTCGGATGATAGAACACCAGGATCGTCATGCCGGTTATTCCGGAGACCAACACATTGATCATGTCGACCAGGACGACGACGACGGCCCGGGGGAGCAGCTCTGCCTCCATAAACCGGTAGGCCTGTGTGCGGGCAAAGGCTTCCTGTCTAATGCGCGGCAGGTGCTCGGTCATCGCCAGCGCTATGCGCACGTACAGTCGCTGAAACAGCGTCTCCATCACGCTGGTTTGCATGACCCGGAAGAATCCGATGAAGAGGAGTCCGATCAGCATGATCAGGGCAAACGTGACGATCATGATCGGTTCGATGGCGTAGGCGAAGGTATTCGTCAGCTCCTGAACGGTGAGCGGAATGACCAGCGAGAAAATGCCGATCGCGACGGCGTATGAAAAGAGGATGGCCAACACACGGGTTTCGAGTCCGATGACGAGGCCGATTCGGGCAACATCGGCCCATAGACCGTTCTGTGCCGCCATCACACTCGCTCCGGAAAACGAAGCCATTGCGTTGTCGCTCGTTGCCTCAACGTATTCTTTCGGCAGGTTGGTGGAGCGGGAGCGTTATAGCTTCTTCGTGATTGCGAAAAATGACGTCGTGCTACGTCGCCGCTTCAGCCAGTCACAGCACTCTTCGCAAAGGTCCTGCAATGTAAGATCGTCGAAGAACAACGTGAATGCACGCCGGGCACAGCGATCGCAACACTTCACCGTCCCGGAGGAAACGTCTCTGCCTACCTGACGAGGTGTTTGCATCATGAATGCCTCCGTGTTGTTGCCCTCTGACATTCTTCGCGAGAATCATTCCTGTATCGCGGCCTGCAAAGATTGCAGGCGTGACGCCTGGCGAACCGGCAGATCAGTCAGGCGCTGTCCGCTTGGCGAAGCAGATTCCAGGCCTGTTGGTGCTGTGCCAGTTCAAAGCAGGCTTCACATAAGAGTCGTTCGCTGATAGGGTCGAAGACGAGCCGCGGCTTGAAATGCCCGCATTGTTCGCAGCTATGGTCGGGAGGTTCGACGTCTACGCGGCCCGGCTCGTTCATCATCCTCATCCCTTGTTCGACTATCGATTCAATGCAGAACAGTCTTTTCACGATAGATGGTGAGCAACTCGCATGCCGCCAGGGGTGAGAGGGAAAAGGGTGGGAATATGCTGCTTAGAGAGGATGAAGAGGCGGATTCGTGCTCAACGGCGATCTCGCGTAATGAAGTCTTGTGCAATTATTGCGTGCCGTAGGGGAGGAGGCCTGAGGGCCGGGGCAGCGGTAGCCATGAATCTGCCGTCTTCCGCTTATTGACGAGGCGCAGTCAGATACTGGTTGAAGGAGTTCCTGGCGGATGCTGAGTTAGGTATTATCCGCCGGAGATTACCGGACGGATTTCGATCTGGTCCTGGTCGTAGAGCATCTCGTCCTCAGTCACTAACTCATCGCCGCGAATGACCAAGTGCGCTTCCACGACGAGGTTGAGCTCTTTCAGAAGATCTTTGGCCTTCTTCGGACCTTTGACTTCGACAGTTCTGGCCGGGTGGCTGAGTTGAACGTGCATGGGGCGATCATATGATGCCGATGCGTGAGGGAGCAAGGGGCGTGGAAGAGGTGATGGTGATCAGTAACGTGTGACGACTGGGGGGAGTTTATTTAGTTAAGGAGCAGAGGGGAGAATCCGGCGTGCGTAGGCCAGGCCTTCGTCGAGCGTGGTGAACAAGCCATCCAACTGGGCTTCGTAGCAGTCATCGAGGTGCTTACCCATCTCAGGGCCTGGCGAAATCCCCATCGCGAGGAGATGGCGGCCCATCACCATGGGGGGAGGTGCCTGTGCTTCGACATCCAATTCCCGGGCTTTCTTGAGCAACCATTCGCCTGCGGGAAAGTCATCAAACGGTTTCGGCGGCCGGCCGGCATGATCGGCGCGCGCCACGCGCACGAGGCGATCGATACGGCCTACTTGCCTGGCGAGACGACGGACCGCACTGTCGGAGGCCTTTCCATCGTAGAGCGCACGGGGGCGCAGATGGCACAGCACGAGGGCCACGACTTCGTCGGCGAGGCCGGTTTGATTGGTGAGCCGGGCGAGAAATTGCCTGGTCGGGGCTTCTCCTTCGGGTTCATGGCCGCGCGACGTGACGCGCCCGAAGTCTTCCTTCGTTGTGGCGGGTTTGCCGAAGTCGTGACAGAGTACGCCAAGTCCGACCGTCAGATCATCTTCCACCTGCCCGGTGCGTTCCCCGGCGAACCAGTCCAGGCAGTGGAGCGTGTGAATCCAGACATCGCCCTCCGGATGCCACACCGGATCTTGCGGGCAACCGCGCAGCGCTGCGAGCTCCGGATAGAACCTGAGCCAGCCGCAATCGTTGAGCCACTGCAGTCCCTTCGAGAGGGTGACGCCCTGGAGCAGGAATTTTTTCCATTCCTCCCAGATCCGTTCGCTCGGGAGATGGTCCTGCGTGAGTGACTGGCAGAGTGCGAGGGTCTCCGGTGCCGCCGTCAGGTCGAAGCGCGCGGCCAGTTGCATCCCGCGCAGCACGCGCAGCGGGTCTTCGGCGAAGCGTCCGGAGACATGGCGCAAGGTGCCGGTCTTGAGATCGTCACGGCCGTGAAAAGGATCATGAAAATCCAGCGTGTCGGGATCCCAGGCCATCGCGTTGATCGTGAAATCGCGTCGTGAGAGGGCTTCGTCGATCTCCATCTCAGGATCTGCCAGATGGAGCAGGCCGGGGATCGATGCTTCGTCCAGAGGCCGGCGCATGGGCAGCGAGACGTCGATCGGCAGGCCGTCGAGCTTGAACACGCCGAACGCACGACCGACGAACTGGACGGAGAAGTGTTCGGTGAGGATCGCGTGCAGATGGCCGGGAGAAATACCGGACACTTCAAGATCCAGATCGCGCGGCTGCCGTTCGAACATCAGATCGCGCACACAGCCGCCGACCAGCCAGAGCCGCCCCCCGGCCCGGCGAACCAGTTGTTCGATCTGCCGCAGCGGCTGCGCGAGTCCGGGATCTTCTATGCGAAAACGAACGGGCACTGAGGGCTCCATTTCCGGTGAGCCATGACCACGATCGAAGGATGATAGGCTTACGGAAGGGCAGCGGGCAAGGAGCAGCGAGGGGGAGACGACCGGGCGACGCTCTTTCGGCTGCTTACAGCTCCGCTTCTCTCAGGAATTTCGCCGATTCTTCCGGTGACACGGGGTTGATGTAGAAGCCGGTGCCCCATTCGAAGCCGGCGACCTGGGTGAGTTTCGGAATAATTTCAAGGTGCCAGTGGTAGAAGTCGCCGGTTTTTTCGTGCAGCGGGGAGCTGTGGAGGATGAAGTTGTACGAGGGACGCCCGAGCGCTTTGTCCATGCGGCGCAAGGACTCGGAGAGAATCGGCGCCAGAAACTCGAATTGCGATTTCTGGCTTTCTTCGAAGTAGGCGGCATGGCGCTTGGGGAGAATCCACATCTCAAACGGGAAGCGCGGGGCATAGGGCGTGACACAGAGGAATTCCGGATTTTCCGCCACGATCCGGTCGCCGTCGGAGAGGTCCTGCCGGAGGATATCGCAATAGATGCAGCGTTCCTTCTGCTCGTAGTGGGCCCGGCAGCCGTCGAGTTCTTCTATCACGCTGGTCGGGACGATGGGCAAAGCGATGAGTTGCGAGTGGCTGTGTTCCAGCGTGGCACCGGCCGAGGCCCCGTGGTTTTTGAAGATGAGAATGTAGCGGAAGCGCAGATCCTTCCGGAGATCGATCATGCGATCGCGATAGGCCCAGAGGACGTCCTCGATTTTTTTCGTCGGCAGATCGGCGAGGCCTTCCTTGTGGCCGGGTGATTCGATGATGACTTCATGCGCGCCCACGCCGTTCATCCGGTCGTACAAACCGATGCCCTCCCGGCCCATGTCGCCTTCAACCTGCAACGCGGGAAACTTGTTCGGGATGACGCGGACGGTCCAGTTCGGCGAGTTCGGTTCGCCGGGCTGCGGCCGATAAGCCATGATTTCTTTCGGCGTCAGCCGTTCCTGCCCCGGGCAAAAGGGACAGAGTGCCGTGGAGATGGGTTTCGCCGGTTGCAGTTGCGCAAAGTCATGCGGCCGGCCGTTCCGCTCGGTTGAAATGATCACCCAGCGACCGACAATAGGATCACGTCTTAAGTCAGGCATAATGGCTCCACAGGATTTGAAAAGTTCTGAGTGCTGAGTTCTGAGTGTCTCAAGCAGCTCAGAATTTCACAACTCAAAACACAGCACCCAACGATCAGGACCATCCCGATCACACTCTCCACAGTCCCGCTTCAAATTCCGGACCCGGCACCGTCAGGATGGCCGGCGTATGATGCGGGTAGCGGGCCGCTTCCAATCCATGCTCGAGAATCACGAGACTCAGGCGCACCTCTTGTCCCGGTTCGAGGTGGAGGTCCTTCATCGGGACTGCCAGTTCCAAAACGGTGCGCCGGCAAATGGAGCGATAGGGACCGATCTCCTGCCAGGTCTCTGCCTCACCTTGTCGGAAGAGCGTAAAGGCCTCCGGTCCGGAAGGGGCGAGAGAGCAGGAGAGACGGAAACTGTGCTGAGGCCCGTGGAGTGTGATCTCCATCCCTAATCCGTTGAGCCGTGGCTGCGCGGCGTCATCCGGGTCGAGCCGTAAACACAGACGGTCCTGGCTCCAGCCGAAGTAGATCGCGGTGAACAACCCCTCGGCTTTCCACATCGCTCCCAGCGGCGGTTGCGTCGCAATGGTCCCGGCCCCGCGCCATTCGAAAAAGTCTGTCACCAGGCCGTCGATGGTGGGGGCGAGAATGGTGACCGGCTGTGTGATGCGATCTGCCGCGACCTGCTGGATCATCACACAGACAGGCTGGTTCAAGCGATCGGGCGGAGTGAGGCCCATGAAGAGCCAGACGTTGCGCAAGTGGGTGCGGAAGAGCCGGTCGAACTCCTGCTTGTAGTCGGTGTCGAAATCGTCGCCGTACCACCAGAACCAGTCGCTGCCTTCGGCGGCATAGAGTTCCTGCCAGGCCGCCTCCGCGCGGTCTGCCGGCAAGGTCGGGGCGACTTCCACGAGACGTGTGCGGGTATGGCCGAGGAGGTCCCAGCCGCGGTTGTCTTCCTGATGCCCGATCCAGATTTTGTAGTCCTGATTGATCCAGGATCCTGAATGGAGCGCGGGCAGGTGTTGGCTTGGCGGGACCGCGGCGAGGCCTTCCGACATAGTGGACGCCGTGAGGTGGACGGCCTGTTCTTGATCTAATTCATGTGCGGTGAAAGCGCGATAGAGGCGCGAGAGGAAGTGTTCGCCGCCGTCATGGTAGTGCTCCCAGGGATTTTCGCCGTCAAGAATGATGGGGATAAGAATCTGTTCCTGGGGTGCGTTATGAATAATGTTTCGGAGACGGCGGAGCACATCGTCCGCGGCTGAATCCGGGTTGGTCTTGTGGTAGACGAAACCAAAAGCATCGGAAATATCGCGATCACGAAAGACCATCGTCACGTTTCGGCCGGACTCTCCCGCGCGGTAGGCTTGGTAGAGGTCGGCGTGTCGATGCCATGGGCGATTGCTCAATTCGAATGAGCGGGCGAGTATGCCTTCGTCGGTCGCAAGCCAGCGGAGCCCGGCGTGGTGGACCAGCGGGAGCAACTCGGGGCAGACGGATCCTTCCGACGGCCAGAGTCCGACCGGCGGCTGGCCAAAGGTCTTGCGGTGAAAGTCGACGGCCCGCTGGAGCTGTGTTTCCGCATCTTCCGGCGCGCGAAACCGGGAAGGCAGGGGAAGGTCGGGACGCGCCCGGCGATTGATATCCGTATCGATGACGAGCGGAAGGATCGGGTGAAAAAACGGTGTGGTAGTCAATTCGATCTGGCCCCGGTCAAGCAGCTGACGGTAGAGCGGGACAATCTCTTGAATCGCGACGCGCTGCAGAGCGAGGACTTCGTGTTTATCGTCCTCGGTGAAGTTGCGATTCTTGTTGCGGAGCGCAACCAGGCGTGGATAGCGCTGGAGCGGTCCATACCCGAACCAGGCCAGGTTGTGCCAGACCTGCAGGTCCAGAAAATCCTGCGTCGAAAACTGTCGGGCGACCTTGGCGAGATCCGGTCCCGAGACATCGGTGCCGCGTTTCACCAGCAGTTCGTGGTAGCGTGCGAACGGGCGCACCATCGTGGCCCAGTTGGCTGAAAAGAAATGCCGGATGAGGAAGGCCTGTTCTTCCGGCGTCAACTCTGCGGCCGGACGTTGGGCCCGTTCAAGAAACAAATCGCGCACGGTACCGTTGCCGATTTCCTGAAGCTGAAGCAACAGCGACGGTGTGAAGTTAAAGGTGGCTTTCACCGCCGGAAACTTCTCCAGCAGATAGGCCATATCGAAGTACGCTTTGGTGGCGTGGAGGCGCACCCAGGGCATACTCGCCGTCCCCGCGATCGGGTCGGTGTAGTAAGGCTGGTGCATGTGCCAGACAAAACAGACGTGGACGTTCTTCATTGGAGCGTGATTTCTCTCATCTTTTAAAGTATGTCATAGGGATACAGCGCACGCAACGAACGGAGGAGTTTGAATCGTGACCGGTCAGGGCGAACAGGCGGGGTGGAGACGCATCCTCTTCTATTGGGGACCGGTGGCCGGCTATGCCGGATTGATCTTCTACCTGTCGGCGCAATCACATCCGGACGATGATTTGCCGTCGCTGTTCGGGGCGGTGAACGACAAAGTGCTGCATGCGCTGGAGTATGCGGGCCTTGGCGGGCTGTGCTATCGGGCGTTTCGCTGGGGCGCGACGGGGTCCGTGGCGGCCCGTGCGTTGCTCTTCTCGATTCTGACGGCATCACTCTATGGGGTGACCGACGAGGTTCATCAGTTATTTGTGCCGTTCCGCGAGTCGAGCTGGCAGGATTGGCTGGCTGACGTCACGGGCTCGGGGCTGGGGGCGGTGGCCGTGCGCAAGTTATTCGGGACACGCTGGACGGCGCCCTTTGTTGTCGATATCCGTCCGCGCTGACAGATTCACGCTGTGTTCGTGACAACCTTTGGAGCACTCGGTATAATCCGCCGCGTCTGGCTGCTGCGAATGGTGCTTACATGGTCCGCTCCCGCTGAGCAATTCCCGTAGTGTTCGTGACAAACCGTGAGATCTCTCTGTATAATCCGCCGCGTATGACTACTGCGAACCCGGCTCCACCCAAGGGGCCTCTCACACCTCCCGATCAAGCGCTCGTCGCCCGCACTATTGAATCACGGCTTAGTCCCGGTCTGGTCCTGCGTGAACTCCAGCCCTTGCCGGGGGATGCGTCGAACCGGCGGTATTTCCGTGCGGTCTTGGCCGGCGGTCCGCCCCACTCCGTGATTCTCATGCAACTGGCGGAGCCGGAAGGGTTTAAGCAATCGGAAGAAGCGGTCAGCGGGGCGCTGCATCAGATCACCGAGCTGCCGTTTCTCAATATTCTGTCGCATCTCGCGAAGGCCGGCGTGCCGGTCCCGGCGCTGCATCACTATGATCCTGCCGCCGGATTGCTGTATCTTGAAGATTTCGGCGATCTGACGCTGGCTGAAGCGGTGCGTGACGTCGATGCCCAGGGTCTGGAGTCGCGCTACAAACAGGCGATCAATGTGCTGGTTCAAATGCAGGTGAAGGCGACGTCACCGGCCGATCCCGGCTGTCTGGCGTTCCACCGGAGTTTCGATGTGCCGTTGCTCATGTGGGAATTCGATCACTTCCTCGAGTACGGGATCGTGGCGCGTCAGGGCAAGCCGATGTGTTCGGAGGACTGGACGGCGATCCGCGGGGAGTTCGAAAAGATTTCCGAACATCTGGCAGGACAGCCCCGGGTTTTCACCCATCGCGATTATCATTCGCGCAATCTGATGGTCGACGGACTGCGGCTTGGCGTGATCGATTTTCAAGATGCGCTGATGGGCCCGGCGACCTATGATTTGGCGTCCCTCTTGCGCGATGCCTACATCGCTCTCGATGAATCGCTGGTTGATCAGCTGGTGAATTACTACCTCGATCAGCTGGCCGAGCATCGGCAGGTCTGGACCAACCGCGAAGCCTTCCGGCGTTTGTTCGATTTGACGAGTATCCAGCGGAATATGAAAGCCGCCGGGCGGTTTGTGTACATCGACCGGGTGAAGGGGAATCCCAAATTCCTGGCCGATATCCCGCGCGTATTGGGGTATGTGAAACGGAATCTGCAGCGCTATCCGGAGCTCGCGCCGCTCCGTAAGCATCTCACGCCGTATGTGCCGGAACTTCAGTGAAAGCCATGATTCTCGCGGCGGGTTTCGGAACCCGCCTCCGGCCGCTGACCAACACGATCCCCAAACCCCTGCTTCCGGTCTCCGGCACTCCGCTCATTGTGTGGAATTTGATGCTGCTGAAGCACCACGGATTCCGCGATGTCGTCATCAATCTGCATCATCTCGGCCCGATGATCGAGCAGGCCCTGGGGAGTGGCGCGCAGTTCGGTTTGCGGCTCCTCTATTCGCATGAGCCCATCATCCTGGGGACTGGCGGGGGGATCAAGCAGGCCGAGCGGTACTTCTCGAATGAGGCGGTGTTGATTCTGAATGGCGATACGCTGTTCGATCTGGATCTCGCGGCGCTGTGCGCTTTCCATCATGAACGCAAGGCCCTGGCGACGCTCGTGCTGCGGGAAGATCCTGATGCGGTGAAGTGGGGGCTTGTCGAATTGGGGGCGGACGATCGCATTGTCCGGATCAACGGGAAAGGGCTGGCCGAGACCGCTATGCCGACGCGGCCGCGCATGTTTGCCGGCATCCACATTCTGCACTCCAGGCTGTTGCGAGATATTCCGCGAGAAGTGGCGTCGTCGATTATCGGTCCCTATGTGGCCGCGATCGGGCGGGGTGAATCGCTGTTGGGGTATGACCTGAAAGGGTACTGGTCCGATGTGGGGACGCCGGAACGCTATGGGCAGGCCGAGCGCGACGTGAAGGCCGGTCTGCTGCGTCTGGAGGACCGGAAACTTCCTCCGGCCTGACTCTCTTTAGGTCTCGTACGATTCTGTTCCGTGGTCGAATCGTCCTTCCTGCCGGTCACGTTGCTGCTTAATCAGTCGGGCCAGATAGGTGCGCTGTAAGTGCAGTTGTTCGGCCGCGCGCGTCTGATTCCCGTCGGCTTTTCCAATCGCTCGCGTGATGATGTGGCGGCTGTGCGCGTCCATCGACTCGTGATAGGGCAGGTCAAGGTAAGAGAGGCCCGGTCCTTCCTCCCGGCAGAGATGGGCGTCTTCAGGGAGCAACGCAATCATCTCTGGTTCAATCGTATCGGTCTGACTGAGCACGACTGCCCGGGCAATGACATTGTCCAATTCACGAATGTTTCCCGGCCAGGGATACCGCGTGAGGGTCTCCATCGAGGCGGTACTGAGAATTGCCGCCGGGCGTTTGGCTTCCCGCGCATGCCGTTCGAGGAAAAATTGCGCGAGCGCGGGAATGTCCCCGCGGCGTTCCCGCAACGGCGGCAGGGTAAGGGTGATGACGTTGAGACGGAAGTAGAGATCTTCGCGGAACTGCCCGGCCTTGACCGCTTGCCGCAGGTCCTTATTCGTCGCGGCGATGATCCGGATATTGACGGAGACCGTTCTGGTGCCGCCCACACGCTGAAATTCGCGGTCCTGCAAGACACGCAGGAGTTTCGCCTGCAGCGGCAGCGACATGTCGCCGATCTCGTCAAGAAAGACGGTTCCTCCGTCCGCCATTTCCAGCTTGCCCTTCTGTAGCCGGTCGGCGCCGGTAAAGGCCCCGCGCTCGTGGCCGAAGAGTTCATTCTCCAGCAGGGTTTCCGTCAACGCGACACAGTTGATCACCACCAGCGGCATGGCGTGGCGATGGCTCCATTGATGGATGGAGCGGGCGAAAAGTTCCTTGCCGGTGCCGCTTTCGCCAAGCAGCAGGACGCCGGCGTCGGAGCGTGCGGCCCGTTGCGCGGCCTCGACGACGGTGCGGACGGTCGGGCTGGCGCCGATGATGTTGGCATAGCGGCCGTCGACTTCCGAGCGCAGATAGGCGACTTGCCGCTTGAGCGAGTCACGCTCAAGGGCTTTGCGGATGACGATGAGGAGATGATCTTTATCGAGCGGCTTGGTGAGAAAGTCGTAGGCCCCTTCTTTCATAGCCTCGACGGCGGCGTTCACCGATCCGTGCGCAGTCATGACGATGACGGGCAGGTCTTCGACGTGTTTGATCTGAGAGAGCCGCTTGAGGACTTGAATGCCGGTCAGTTTCGGAAGATCGAGATCGAGAAGGATCAGGTTGGGGGATTCCTGCTCGATCTGGGCCAGCGCCTGTTGGCCGTCCCGGGCAATGACCGTCGTATAGCCCGAGGCTTGCAACCGATCCTCCAGCACTGTGACGATATCCGTGTCGTCGTCGACAATGAGGATTTTAGCTTTCATAACCCCCGTGAATGGTGACGGGTCCTGAGTGACGAGTTGGCGTCGGATGCAATCATTCCCGGCCTCCACCCCCACTCATCACAGAATTACTCCATGACATTCATCACGAGGCCCGTCAACGGCTTGGGGAAGAAGTAGGTGGACTTGTGCGGCATCCGTTCCCCCGCCGTGGCCACGTCCTTGACCTCGCTCACCTTGGTAGCGTTCAAGAGCAACGCCCCGGTGCCGGTGCCGTTTGCGGCCCAATCCAAGGCTTCGTGGTCATCTTTTGTATAAAGAATGGCTTCCTGTTCCTGTTGCGTCGGACAGAGCTTGGCGACGACCAGTTGCTGCAGGAGCGAGACGTCAAGCTTGGTCCGGGGAGAGGCGCTGGCCGGCGGACGATGCGCGGCCTTGAGGGTCAGGGTCAGATAGGCATCGCGGCCCTTCAGCGCCAATCCGAACATCGGGGTGGTCCGGCCTTGTGTGCGCATCGCGTCGATGAATTGTGTGCGAACCGTGGCTTGTGTCTGGCTCGTAAACGGATATTCCTGCAGATCGAAGGTGTCGGCGAACAGCGCCTTTACCTGATCGAACGAAGGCAACGGCGTCGTCGTCACCCGGTGCGTGGGCAACACGGTGAGTCCCGGATCTTCGATCGGCGTGAGGAGCATGAGAACGCTGTCGTAGGGCTGCAGGCCCTGGACGTTGCCGGCCTGCTGACGGCGCAGCTTTTGATAGTTCAACGCCGTTTCGTAGCGATGGTGGCCGTCGGCGATGAAGATGGGCTTGCTGGCCATGGTTGCCACGACTTTCTGGGTGATCGCCGGATCGGAGATGGCCCAGAGGCGTTGCTCGAACCCGACATCGTCGCGGAATTCCACGCAGGGCGCAGTCGATTTCGCCGCCTGGGCCAATGCGGAGAGGATGGTGTCCTGAGGATCGGAATAGAGCGACCAGATCGGACTGAAATTCGCACGGCAGGCTTCCATCAGATTCAAGCGATCGGTCTTGGCCGCGGCGCGGGTGTTCTCGTGCGGATAAATCGCCCCCGTCCCGAACTCTTCCAGCTTGAACGTGGCGATGAAGCCCCGCAACGTTTTTCTCGGGCCTGTGGGATCGGCTCCCGGAGGAACATATTCGATGGTGTGGTAGTAAATCGTCGGCTGGGGATCCCGTTTCAACGCGCCCGACTGCATCCATTGCGAAAGCGTCGCGCCGGCTCTGGTGTAGCGGTTGTTGGTCGGGCCGTCGCCGGCCTGGTCCATACCCAGTTCCAGACGAATGACATTGTGCGGGTTCCGGTCGTAAAGGGCTTTCTGGCCGGCTGCGTCGATGATGTCATAGGGAGGCGCGGCGACATCGCGTGCCGCACCGGCAATGGTGGCATCGTAGCGCGCACCGCGAAAGGGAAAAATCTGGGCCATGATGGTTTCGTGCTCCTGTGAAAAATTGTCGGCGTGAACGTGTGATACCGGAAAGGCGCTACCTGTCGTCCGGCTCAGTGCCCGTCTTCTCGCCGACACCATGGTGGGGAAAAGAGTGAGCGGGAGGAAAGGTTACCGGTCGCGGGTAATCATGTAGTCGGCAGCGACGACCAGGGCCCGGCGTGCCGACGATTCCTCGAATACTTCAAGTTCGTGCTGGGCTGCGGCGATGTAGGCTTTGGCCCGTTCCATCGCGTAGGCCAGCGATCCGGCATCCTGCATCAAGCCCAGGATCCGCTCAAGATCCTCGCTGCTCAGGGTGCGGGTTTCCATCCGGTCCTTGATCATGGTGCGGTCTTGTTCACTGCAATGGTCGAGCAGATGGAGCAGGGGCAGCGTCGCCTTTCCCTGTCGCAAATCTTGCCCGAGCGTTTTCCCTAAACGTTCGCCGTCGGCATTGTAATCGAGCGTGTCGTCGGCGACCTGGAAGGCGATGCCTAGATACTGGCCGAAGCGGAAAAGCGCAGACTGTTTCTCTTCTGAGGCGTCGGCGAGGATGGCGCCCATGCGGCAGGCGGCGGCGATCAGCCCCGCAGTCTTATGTTCGACGATTTTGATGTAGTCGGATTCCGGCATCGAAGGGTTGCCGTTGTAATAGAGCTGAAGAACTTCCCCTTCCGCCATCTTCGTGCAGGCTTCGGCGAGGACCTCATTCATGCCGTGGCTGCGAAACTCCACGATCTGCGCCATGGCTTTGGAGTAGAGATAGTCGCCGACGAGGATGCTGATCTGGTTGCCCCAGACTTTTCTGGCGGTGCGGCGCCCCCGGCGGATATCGGCTTCGTCGACCACATCGTCATGCAGCAGGGTAGCTGTATGAATAAATTCAACGAGGCTGCCGAGCTGATAATGTTCGCGGCCGGCATAGCCGCAGAGACGGGCGGATAACAAAAGAAGAAGCGGACGGACGCGTTTGCCTCCGCTGCTCAGGATATGGGCTGCAACCGTATTGACGAGGGTGACGCTGGAGTCGAGGTTCTGGCGAACCTGATGCTCGACACCGTCGAGTTCGGCGCGATACGCCTCCCAGACGTCTGCCATGCTGTTGATGGTCGAGGTGCTGGGTCCGTTCGACATGCCGCGGATGGTAGGGCAGTGGAGTAAACAAAGTCAAGCAAACGGGGCCCGGATCGGCCTGCGCAATCTTGACAGGGCGGGAGCCCATCCAGTAAGGTGCGGTGCAGAAAAGAACGAGAGAGAGACCGCCAATAAAACGACACGATATCGCGTGCTTGCCTCTGCATGTATGAGTGGCCGCTGACCGCGAAGTCATCACCTTCTTCCTAAGCGACACGAGATTGCCATGATGCGGATACCCGGGCTTCCACCGAAGCAAGGCCTCTATGACCCTGAACACGAAAAGGATTCGTGCGGGGTCGGGTTTGTCTTGAATACGCAAGCCCGGAAATCCCGTTCAGCTCTGCGTTCTGACTCCATGCATTCCGGTTATCGGATGTACCACGGCGAGAAGAAGCGATGATGATTCCAGGGTTACCACCAAAGCAAGGCTTGTACGATCCCGCCCAGGAAAAGGATTCCTGCGGGGTGGGGTTTGTCGTCAATATTCAAGGCCAAAAATCCCACACGATCGTCCAGCAGGGCCTGCAGATTCTGGAGAATCTGACCCACCGCGGTGCGCAGGGCTGTGACCCTTGCACCGGCGACGGCGCGGGCATTCTTCTCCAGGTTCCGCATGAGTTTTTGAAGCGCGCGGCCGGTGATGTGGGCGTGGTATTGCCGAATGCCGGTGAGTATGGCGTGGGCATGGTGTTTCTGCCGCCCCTGGCCGACCGCCGGCAGCAATGCGAGCAGTTATTTGCGAAGGTGATTGCCGAAGAAGGTTTGCGGTTGCTGGGTTGGCGCGATGTGCCGGTGAAAAGCGATGCCATCGGGCCGGTGGCGCGCAGTACCGAGCCGTTCATGCGGCAGATCTTTATCGCCCGCGATGTCCTGAATGAAGCGCAGTTCGAGCGGAAACTCTATGTGGTCCGCAAGCGGGTTGAAAACGCAGTGGGCCAGTCGGCGATTCAGGGGCGCGAGTATTTTTACATCCCCAGTTTGTCGGCGAACACGATCGTATATAAGGGGCTCCTGCTGCCGCATCAGATGTCGGCCTACTACCAGGACCTCAAGGATGCGAGCCTGACGAGCGCGCTGGCGTTGGTCCACTCGCGGTTCAGCACCAATACCTTCCCGACCTGGCCGCTGGCCCATCCCTATCGCTACATGTGCCACAACGGCGAGATCAATACGCTCAAGGGCAATGTGAACTGGATGCGCGCCCGCCAGGGCCGGCTCAATTCCGATCTGTTCGGCAAGGACCTCGAAAAGCTCTATCCGATTGTGTCCGAGCAACAGAGCGACTCGGCTTGTTTGGACAACGCCATTGAGTTCCTGACCATGGGCGGACGGTCGCTGCCGCACGTGATGATGATGCTCATTCCCGAGCCCTGGGTGGCCAATCCACAGATGGATCTCGATCGCCGCGGGTTCTACGAATATCACGCCGCGATGCAGGAGCCCTGGGACGGTCCCGCGGCGGTCTGCTTTACGGACGGCAAGCTGATCGGCGCCACGCTGGACCGGAACGGCCTGCGTCCCTGCCGCTATCTCGTGACCACCGATGGCGTCGTGGTGCTCGCGTCGGAAGCCGGGGTGCTGCCGATGGAGACGCACAAGATCCGGCAGAAGGGCCGGCTCATGCCGGGCCGTATGTTCCTGATTGATACGGTTCAGGGGCGCTTCATCGATGACGAGGAAGTGAAGGCCGAGATCGTCAGCCGCAAACCCTATCGCTCGTGGGTGACGCAGCATCGGATTTCGTTGGATGAATTGCCGGATCCGCTGAATGTGCCGCAACCGGATCATCCCACGACGCGTCAGCGGCAGCAGGCGTTCGGCTATACGGTCGAAGAGCTGAAGATGGTGCTCACGCCGATGGTGGTGAACGGGGAAGAAGCCATTTCCTCGATGGGCACGGATACCCCGCTGGCCGTGTTGTCGGACCGGCCGCAGCTGCTGTTCAAATATTTTAAGCAACTCTTTGCGCAGGTGACTAACCCGCCGATCGATCCGATCCGCGAGGAGCTGGTCATGTCGCTGACGACCAGTATCGGACCCAAGCCGAACTTGATGGATGAGAATCCGGAGTCCTGCCGGCGCATCCGTGTGAAGCAGCCGATTCTGACGAACGCCGATCTGCAGAAAATCCGCGAGATCGCGGATCCCCATTTCAAGAGCAAGACCTTGAAGATGCTCTTCCGCGTCGCTGAAGGACCGGAGGGATTGGGCGCGGCGGTGGATGATCTCTGCCGTCAGGCCTCCCAGGCGATCAAGGAAGGGTACAAGTTCCTGATTCTCAGCGATCGCGGCGTGAATGAAGAGTGGGCGCCGATCCCGAGCTTGCTCGGCGTGGCCGCAGTCCATCACCACCTCGTGCGCGAGTGCACCAGAACGGAAGTCGGGTTGACCGTCGAAAGCGGCGAGCCGCGCGACGTGCATCACTTTGCCTGCCTTATCGGATACGGCGCCGGGACGGTGAATCCCTATCTCGTGTTCGAATCGCTCGTGGATATGGAGCGCGACGGCTATCTGCCCGAAGGGCTCGATGCGCAGACCGCCGAAGGCAAGTTCATCAAGGCCATCAACAAGGGTTTGCTGAAAGTCTTCTCCAAGATGGGGATCTCCACGGTGCAGTCCTACTGTGGTGCGCAGATTTTCGAAGCCATCGGCCTGAACCATGAATTGATCAGCCGCTACTTTACGGGAACCCCGTCACGGATCGAAGGCATCAGTATTCGTGACATCGGCGAAGAAACGCTGCGGCGGCATCGTCTGGCCTATGAGCCGGCGCCGATCAGACAGTTGGATTTCGGCGGCGAGATTCACTATCGGATTCAGGGTGAGCATCACAACTGGAACCCGGACACGATCTACAAGCTGCAGCACGCGACGCGAAACAACGATCCTAAGACGTTCGCCGAGTTCTCCCAACTCGTGAACGATGAGAGCAAGCGGCGCTCGAACCTGCGCGGGCTCCTCGACTTCAAGTTCCTGCCGGAGCCGATTGCGATCGATGAAGTGGAACCGGCCAAGGAGATCGTGAAGCGTTTCACGACCGGCGCCATGTCGTTCGGATCGATCAGCAAAGAAGCCCACGAGACGCTGGCGGTCGCCATGAACCGGCTGGGCGCGAAGAGCAATACTGGTGAAGGCGGCGAAGATCCGGAGCGATTCAAGCCGCTGCCAAACGGTGATTCCAAGAACAGCTACATCAAGCAGGTTGCGTCGGCGCGATTCGGTGTGACCAGCCACTATCTGGTGAATGCGAAAGAATTACAGATCAAGATGGCGCAGGGCGCGAAGCCGGGCGAAGGCGGGCAGTTGCCGGGCCACAAGGTCGATGAGAACATCGCCAAGTTCCGCTATGCCACGCCGGGCGTGCAGCTGATTTCGCCGCCGCCGCACCACGACATTTATTCCATCGAAGATTTGGCCCAGCTGATTTTCGACCTCAAGAATGCCAATCCCGAAGCAGCCGTTTCGGTGAAGCTGGTTTCGGAAGTCGGCGTCGGCACGGTCGCCGCGGGTGTGGCCAAGGCGCATGCCGACAAGGTGCTCATCAGCGGCGATTCCGGAGGAACCGGCGCGTCACCGCTCTCGTCGATCAAGTATGCCGGCGGCCCCTGGGAACTCGGACTGGCGGAAACGCATCAGACTCTGGTGCTGAACGACCTGCGCGGACGGATTCGCGTGGAGACCGACGGGCAGATGAAGACCGGACGGGATGTGGCCATTGCGACGCTGCTGGGAGCGGAAGAGTACGGGTTTGCCACGGCGCCGTTGATCATCGAAGGCTGCATCATGATGCGGAAGTGCCATCTCAACACCTGCCCGGTCGGCATCGCGACGCAGGACCCGGAACTCCGCAAGAAGTTCAACGGGCAGCCGGAACATATCGTCAATTTCTTCTTCTTTATCGCCGAGGAACTCCGGCAGATCATGGCGAAGCTGGGATTCCGGACGATCAATGAGATGGTCGGCCGCGTCGACAAGCTCAAAGTGCAAAAGGCCATCGACCATTGGAAGGCCAAGGGGCTCGACCTGACTCCGTTGCTGAAGGCGCCGGACGTGGCCGCGGATGTCCCGCGCCATTGCGTGCAGAAGCAGGATCACGGATTGGCCGATGTGCTGGACAATAAGTTGATCGAGCTCTGCAAGCCGGCGCTGGATAAGGGCGAGAAGGTCACGCTTGAGCTGCCGATCCGCAACGTGAACCGGACTGTCGGCACGATGTTGTCGAGCCGCATTGCGAAAAAGTACGGGCTGGAGGGACTGCCGCCCGATACCATTTCGATCAAGTTCAACGGCTCAGCCGGGCAATCCTTCGGCGCCTTCCTTTCGCGCGGCATCACGCTGACGCTGGAGGGCGAATCGAACGACTATATCGGCAAGGGATTGTCGGGCGGCAAGATCATCGTTTTCCCGCCGAAGAATGCGATCTATACGCCGGAGGAAACGATTCTTGTCGGGAACACCTCGCTCTACGGCGCGACCCAGGGTGAAGCCTATTTCTACGGTATGGCGGGTGAACGGTTTGCCGTGCGGAACAGCGGTGTGCGGGCGGTCGTGGAAGGCACCGGCGATCACGGGTGCGAATACATGACCGGAGGCGTCGTCGTCGTGCTCGGACGCACCGGGCGGAATTTTGCGGCCGGCATGTCGGGCGGCGTGGCGTTTGTATTGGATGAACTGGGTAAGTTTTCGGCGCGCTGCAATACCGGCATGGTTGAGTTGGAAAAAGTCGCTACGGCCGAAGACAAGAAGCTGTTGCACGAGATGATTACGTCGCACTTTGTGTGCACCGGCAGCCGGAACGCGAAACGCATCCTGGATTCCTGGGACGCAATCCTGCCGAAGTTCGCGAAGGTCATGCCGGTGGATTACAAGCGCGTGTTGGAAGAGCGGAAGAAAAAAGCGGCGGCGAGCAAATAAAAGGACTACGGGAATGGGCGATCCAAAGGGTTTCATGAAATATGCCCGCGAGGGCCCCAAGCGGAAACCGATCGAGTTGCGCGTGCTCGATTGGAAGGAAATGTACGAGCCCATCGCCGAGGATAAGCTCAAGATCCAGGGTGCCCGTTGTATGGATTGCGGTGTGCCGTTTTGTCAGGGCACGACCGGCTGTCCCGTGGTGAACCTCATTCCCGAGTGGAACGATCTCGTCTATCGCGGCCGCTGGAAAGACGCGCTCAAGGCGTTGCATACCACGAACAATTTCCCCGAATTCACAGGCCGTCTCTGTCCGGCTCCCTGCGAAGGCGCCTGCGTCCTCGGGATCAACGAAGATCCGGTCTCCATCCGCGTGCTGGAGTGGAACATCATCGACCGGGGTTTCAACGAGGGCTATGTCGAGCCGGTATTGCCGGTCGTGAAGACGGGCAAGACCGTAGCCATCGTCGGGTCCGGTCCATCCGGGTTAGCCGCCGCGCAGCAACTCGCGCGCGCCGGCCATAGCGTCACCCTGTTCGAAAAGTCCGATCGCATCGGCGGCCTGCTGCGCTACGGCATCCCCGATTTCAAAATGGAAAAGTGGGTGATCGACCGGCGGCTGGAGCAGATGAAGGCCGAAGGCGTCGAATTCAAGACCGGCGTGACCATCGGGAAAGATATCACCGGCGAACAACTGCGCAAGCAGTTCGATGCCGTGGGATTGACCATGGGTGCCGAGCAGGCCCGCGAGCTGCCGATTCCCGGCCGCGAGCTGAAGGGCGTGCACCTCGCCATGGAATATCTCACTCAGCAGAACAAGCGGACGGCGGGCATTGCCGTGACGGATGAACCCATCACCGCCAAGGGCAAGCGGGTCATCGTCATCGGCGGCGGCGATACTGGGTCGGATTGCCTCGGGACCGCGCATCGTCAGGGATGTCTGGAAGCCCATCAGTTTGAATTGTTGCCGGAGCCGCCTCCCTCCCGCTCGAGTTCGACGCCCTGGCCCTTGTGGCCGATGCAGCTGCGGACCTCGCATGCGCATGAAGAGGGCTGCGATCGCCAGTGGAGTATCTCCACGACCAAGCTCACCGGTCACAATGGCCAGGTGACCAAGCTGCACGGGAATCGCGTGCAGTTCGAAGGCGGCAAGTTCACGCCGGTTCCAAACAGCGATTTCGAAATGGATGCGGATCTGGTGCTGCTCGCCATGGGCTTCACCGGCCCGGTGAAGAACGGGCTGCTCGACAGCCTCGGCGTGAAGTACGACCAACGCGGCGCCGTGTCGGTCAACGAAAGCTTCATGACCAATCTCGACGGTGTCTTTGCCGGCGGCGATACCAAGCGCGGCGCCTCCCTCATCGTCTGGGCG
>Ga0105097_10000054_pt1 | contig 39306 bp, 37 predicted proteins | sample PPLLak12cMay2015_FD_87035 | JGI IMG/M metagenome (GOLD analysis project Ga0105097, IMG submission 87035) | Freshwater sediment microbial communities from Prairie Pothole Lake near Jamestown, North Dakota, USA - PPLs Lake P7 Core (1) Depth... | ecosystem: Environmental > Aquatic > Freshwater >...
CTGGGCAGTTGACACCGTCGCAGCATTCCCTTGTTCATCAATGAAGACTGGCAATGTGACAGACACTAGATGGTCTAGGACCTTGACTATGACAGCCTTGGTTAGGAGCAGCAAGAAATCGGCTTTGTCTCCACCGTAGGTTAAGCACCACACCGCCTGATTCTCAAGGCCCCTGGCCAGGATATCCTGCTGCTCCTCTGGCAGGCCATCCAACCAGCCGTGGGCCCTCCATTTTTCGGTTACCTTCTTCATTTTCCGCTGCTTCCAAATCCAGCCGTTCCACGGTGGGTATCCGTGACTTTGTCGGCCTCTTCCATTACGACTTCACCGGAAGTAGAAACCTTGTAGACAACGAGCTGAGCGATTCTATCTCCCTTGTTGAAGGGGACTGCGTCAGCAAGCACTGCATCCTGCCGTTTGTTGTACGTCAGGACGACGGCTACCTCTCCACGATAGGTTGGATCAACAATCCCTCCAATCGGAAAGATTCCCTTTAGAGCCAGACCCGAACGTCCCTCAACCTTCATGAAGATCCTGTTTCCAGCAGCATCCTTAGGGGGCATGTCTGCAAGTTGGATACCTGTTGAGACCTTTACGGTCGCCCCAGGAAACATCGTGAAGTCCTCATCGGCATACACGTCAAAACCAATATCTCCATCCCTGGAGGCCTTTGGTAGCTTTGCCGTCTCGGTCATTTTCACGAACTTGATTCGTGTCGTGTTGTCCGAGGCAGGCGTTTTTGGGGCGTACCAGTTCTTGTCGTCTGTCTTGTAGGAAGACATGGCGAGTTCTGGAGATACGGAACTGTCGGCTGATTTCGTTTGTTCAGTCATTGCTTTTCATCCTTCTCAGGCGTTGAGTGCGTCAGTGTCTGAGGTTGCAGAATCAACCCCAGAGAATGTAGGATGCTCAGCGTCCTCAGGACGCATGATGAAAGCTGCATCCATCATGTCGGTGATATACCCCTTGAACTCTGGCTTGCTTAGAACTTTCTCATCAAACTCGTGCTTGTAGAACTTCACGTCATGCTCGACCTCGCCAGTCTTTTCGTCTACAACCTTGAAGTTTTTCCAGGCAGCCGTTCCTTCTAGGTACAGCTTCTTCCCACGAGCAGAGATGCCGTCCTTGGCGGTACCACAATAAACTCTCAGGGCATCAAAAAGCTGTTCCGGCTCTCGTACTCCCTTACCGAAGTGAATCTCAAACTCACACTCACGGAAGGGGCGTGCAATCTTGTTCTTGATCGTCTTGGCCTTAACGTTCACGCCAATTACCTGACCCTTGTTCTCAATCTGAGAACCACCAGAAAGCTGGATTCTAACGGAACAAGCATAGGGAATTGCCATACCGCCGGGGGTGGTGATGGGCGAGCCGTACATTACGCCAACCTTCATGCGCTGCTGATTCATTAGCACAAGTAGGATGTTCTTGTTTCCAATGAGGTTAACGATCTTCCTAAGACCCTTACCAAGAACTCGGGCCTGTAGACCGATGGTGTTCTGGTCATAGTCGCCTTCTAGCTCAGCCTTTGGCGAAGAAGCAGCGACAGAGTCCCAGATGATTGTGACGGGCACATCCTGCTGCATGGCCTTTGCCTTGATGATGGCGCTTTCCATGACCTGGAAGATTTCCTCGGTGCAGGCGGTCTGCACGAAAACAAACTTACGACGAACATCAATTCCAAGAAGCTTTAGGTTGTCCAGATTGGTGGCATTCTCGGTGTCAATATAGACAACGATGCCATTCTGCTGCTGGGTGCTCTTTGCAAGCTCAAATCCAATGTGGCTCTTACCGATAGAGGGGGGACCCTGAATCTCAACAATTCTGCCCTCTGGCAGGCCGCCACCGGTTGCGTTGGAGATGATGTAGTCTAGCTGCCTAGAGCCTGTGGAAATCCACCGCTTGACAAGAGTGGGAGCATCGTCAAAACCCAAGTTGAAAGCAATCTTTTCGTTGTGTTCCTTGTTGATCTGCTTAATCAGCTCGGCTGAGAAGTCGTCGATGGTAATGTCTTGAGTTGACTTGCCACCTGACGCTGACTCCTGCTGAGAGGCAGCATTCTTCTTACCTGTCTTGGACGTTGCCTGTTGTGGATTTGCCATTTGTTGTGTTTCCTTTGAATTAACGAGGTGAGATAATTGTTCTTGCTCACCAAAACGTTCCTCACTCTACCATCTGCCGATGAACTTGTTAAACCCTTAGATGGACAATTCGTCTGCTGCAAGGTATTTACATTTAACGGAGACCCGACACCAATGAAAATTTCCCTTTCAGAGCTAAAACAACTAATCAAAGAGCAGATCGAAGAAATCGGACAACAGTCGCCTAGAGCAAAAAGACCACCACGCCCAGGGCCAGAATCTATCTGGAATCAGTCCTGGGGGCGCTGGTACGGCGATGGCTCTGAACCGGCTTACACCCCAGAAGAGGTTGCTTCCAATTTTGCTAAAGATATCAAGGAACATCTTATGCTCGTGGTTCATTCCAGGGAGCAAAGTGCTGGAATGGTGCCGCACAGAAAACTTGCAGACATCATTCTCAAGGTGGCCAGAAACGTGGCCTCAGAAGTTGCAGCAAGACCAGACAAGGAAGACTGAGCCCACGCCTCCAACAACATGAAACAAAAAAGCGCCCCTTGCAGGGCGCTTTTCATTTCTCAACTATGGGGATTGTGGATCGGTTGAGAGAAAAAAGAGATGGACCACCTTTGGCAGCCCACCTCTCTCATTTTCTATCGACTTTTGTTAGGAAGGACACGTTTTGCAAGTCATAGGTCATCAAAGGCGTCGTCAATGCTCTTGCGGGCCTTCTTCACCTTAGCGGTCTCACCAGCAGCCGAGGACTTCTCCAGTCCAGTTCCCGCAGACACGGGAGCGGTAGCGGCAGCAGGAACAACCGTACCTGTCTCCAGGCCAGCGCCCTCGCCGTCCTCTTCCGTAGAACCGTTACCGGCCAGGAAGTTCTCAAGCATCGTCATCATTTCGTCCTTTGGACGAACCTGCGCCTTGAAGTAAGCCTCAAGGTTAGGAATGGACTGAATGACCTTCTCGCTCTCCTGCTCGGTGTTGGCGAGAGAACTTGGCTTGCGACGGGGCTGCAACTTGATTTCCTTCACGGCGTTGCCATTAAAGGTCTTGTCGGTTGGAGTTACCATGACGGTAAAGTCATAGCCGTTGTTAGCATCCATCATGTTCTCGTCCTTATAGTCAGGATGAGCAAGGATGCTGTAGATATCACGCACAAGCTTGGTGTTTAGCTCCCAAATCTGCACGCCCTTCTCTTCCTCGCCACGAACGAGGATAGGAGCATAGTAACGCTCCTTGGACTGAAGGTTCTTCCAGAGCTTCCAGGCCTCCTTGGAGCGATCCTTCTTAAGCTCGGTTAGAAGCTCGAAAACGGGGTCTTCCATACCAAACTGAGTTGGGGCAACAAAACGCCTGTCGGAGAGGAGCTTGCTGTCGTAATACCCAACCTCCTGGAAGGGTTGTCCGTTCTTGTCCGTGTACGGGAGAAAGCGAATGTTGTGCTGTCCGAGGCCTGGTTTGAACCAGTTGATTCGGGCACGATCCTTACCGCCTGCTCCACCGCCGCCACCCTTGCGCTCACCAGAGAGTTCGCTGATCTTGGCCTTAATTGCGTCGAGATTATACATGTTTTACCTACTTGCCCATTCATGGGACTTCAAAATACAGAGGAAGGATAGACTAAAAATTCCACCATGGAAAAAGTCTAAAGAGAGAACCTCTGTAATACTAAATATAGTCTAACTATCCGTTTTGTATAGCTAAATCCACTAATTTCCTAGTCTCAGAGAACTGACGTTACACCGTGATTCTTGATGCAGGCACCACGAACGGCGCTCTGCAAAAGATACGACTCCCAGGGATCCCGAAGGGATGGCGTGAACGACACTGCCTCACCCGGCTTCTCAGCGAGAGACGTGATTGCGTGAATCTCATTCTCCGAAAGAGGAATGTTGTACTGGTTAAGCCAGTAGATCGAGCGGGTTGCAACGGGAATGGCGCTAACCTTGTCATTCACGATGTATAGCTGTCCCAGCTTGTCTCGATGCCAGTCAGAGGTCTGTGGAAGGTAGTAGTCATTGTTGACATTACCCAACTTACCAATATCATGAAACAGCCCAAGGACAATGAGAGAGTCGGGGTGGACAGACTTTTCAAGGTCCAGACCTGTACGAAGAGCCTTCATGCTTCTTAGCACGTTGAGAGAGTGCCATACCAGCCCGCCAGGAAAGCATCCAACATACTCGGTACGAGTAGAGGCCGGACATACTGCAAAGCGATCATGGAGGTCATTACAGAGTTGGGTGGCTCCTTCCTTGACTTCGGCGTTTTCAATTCTGCCAACAAGACCGAGAACTGTACCCCAGTTCTCATTGATCTTCTTTAGAAGATCGTCATTGCTTGCGGTGCTCTTGTTCGTGTTGACGTTTGCCATGTGTGCTGTATCTACTTTCTATTTGTTTTCTTCGGCAGAGGTGTTGGCTCAAACATTTGCTTGAGCTATGGGTGTTTGAGATTTGGTTAACAAGGACTCTAGAGTTTGAGCCTTGAGAAAGAAGTCATGGTTCTTGAACTTTGGAATGCCAGTCGAACCAAGCCTTTCAAGCTTTGGAACGACATAATCCAGGTCATTGTGGATATCAATTAGGATTGCATCGTGCAAGAAGAAGATAGGTCTAATCATATCAGCAAGGTCATTTTCTCTTAACCGGTTTATGATTGCCTCAAAACCCAAAAGAGCAACAATTACCGCAGTGCTCTGAATGAAGTAATTTAAAAGCACGTAGGGACGTGCTCCCTCACACAGGATGGGACGGCCATACAGGTTGCTAATCTGTTTACCATTTGATTTTACGAAATCCCCAGCCAGCTTTTGCTTGAGGGCGTCAATGCCGAAGTAGTCGCTGAGGGCTGAGATGAACTCTTCTGGTTTTGAGATATAGGGTCGGAGGGTGTCGGCGGTAGCATCCTCACCCTGACCATAGAGGAAGGATAGGATGGCGGTTTTGGCAATATGCCTCGGGACCTTCCCAGCGAGGCCTAAGTCCTCCAAAGCATTGGAGTAAATGTCCTCGGGTGGAGAGGATGACGCACTGCGTTGTGGAACATTACCAATTAGAGAGGGGTTGGGGGAGGTCCCCTGTGCCAACTCCCTTGCCAAAATTAAGAGAACCCTAGGCTCCAGGGAGGAATAATCGAAATACCAGACCTTCCCATCCTCTCCGAACTTGGAAACAAGAATATCCCTGTACTCCTTCTTTAGGGTTAGAATGTCCAACCCACGCCTAATGGTCATACGGCCTGTACGGGTGTTAACAACGCTGTAACATGGAGGGGCAACCTCTACCACACCTCTCCCAACAACCTCCCTTACTTGGTTGCTTGCAAAGTCGATGTCTCTCAGACAGGCCAGGGTTCCTCCATTGGAGATTGCTGGGAGTGCTCTCAACTCCAGAAGACGCTCTCGACTCAGGAAGGCATTTGCTAGCCCGACCTGTCCCAGAGAACCCTCTATCGGAAGACCAACCTTCCTGTTGGGGTTGCCAAGCATTCTTTGAAACCGCTCGTGGTAGCTAGTCCAAAAGGATGTATCAACCCCCGACACAACCTTCTCAATCTCCATCGCATAGATCTGGAGCTCGGACAGAAAGTGCTTGGGCCCTAGGCAATCTTCCCAGAATTCAAAACCGCTGGGTGTTGTCAGGATTGTTTGGTCGTTGCAAAGATTGGCATAGGCCTTCCTAAACTTTAGAGAAGGGAAGAGCGGAAAGGCGACGCCATACATTCTCTCAAAGCCTTCTACCTCCTCAACGTTTGAGAAGTAGAGGCAATCTTCGTATGCGAACTTCCACTTCTCAAATCTGACGACTCCATTATGGATAACCAGGGCATTATCGTCATGTTTTGAGCAGTATACACGGGAGCGGACAACAATCTCAGCCATGAGTTCATTATGCCATAATGGCTTCTACCCATAAATGCTTTTAATTCGGAATATCAGGTTTAGGTACTTCGATCGCCCCCGCCGTTCCTACGTGCCCCAGCCCCGGCACCAGTTGCAGGCCCGCCACCGGCAGACCCAGGAACTACTGCCTCCTGGGCTTCCGCCTGTCGTCTGCTGATATCCTCAAGAACCTCCTGAGCCATCTGAATTCTGCTGTAGAAGCTCTCGTACCTGCCATATGCATCAACTGGAGTAAACCTAATGTCCGTAGAGAACTCACCTTCTGTAATTTTGTGAGTGATACCGGTTACGCCATATATGTTGTCAACGGAAGTACCAGTTTGAAAGTCTATGAAAAATTGCTGTGTGTAGACAATGAGAGGGCATCCCATGGTCTGCATGGTAAGCTCAGTTGGTATTACTCTCATCGGTAGGCCGCCCGGAAGCTCACCATTTGGCTGAAGCTCGCTTCTACGAAAAGAGCGTAGCATGTTTACGGTTGACAGCTCTGGATTCTGCATGGATGAGACGTTGGCTACCTTCACCAGGGAACCTCCGGCACCATAAATGATGTACGGGCAGGTGTTGTAGAGAAATTCCTTTAGCTTCCTAGGGCCGCCTGTAATTCGATACATGACCGGCGGAGGATCGGCACCGGGAGTGCTCCCAGCCTTGTCAGGGTTAATTCTCTCAACCAAGCCATACCGCTCAGCAGCCTCGACAAAGGCCGAATGATCTGCCGCTGTGTTAGCTGAGACGGCAGTGTTCCCAGATTGCCCTCCAGGGATTCTGCCAACTGCCTCGAGCTGTCCGTCCCTGGAAGAGGCCAGAAGGGCACCAAGGGTCTCGTAGGCGCTGGAATGCCTATCGTATACGTGAAGCCTCAGTATGCTTTTCGCACTAGAGCCTGAGTCATCTGCTCCATCGGTCATGGCAAGTTTTTCGGGGAGACATTCCAGGTAGAATTCTATCTGTGGCATCCTAAAAGAACCATCAGGAGTTACGCCACGAAGTCTGCGTTCCGTTCTTTGTTGAAGCCCTGGCGCTTCATCAATTGACTCTGTGCTACGAGTCATCCCGGCCGCATCATACACTTCCCTATAGAAAGCTCCCTGTTCGTCCCACAGGCCATAGGAACGTGCTGCCGGATCGTCTATCACAATCTGGCCAAGGAAGTTCATGAATTCCCTGAGATTCATATTGGCAGACCGACCAATATTTGCAAGTCGAATTCTTGCGAATTCTTGAGCAAAGAAAGCTAGGTCAACCTCAAAGTTTCCTACGTTTAGATTTGCAGCGAAACCAGCAGAGGCATTGAACGGATAGAAGATGAGCTGAATATCGTCAAACTTCCTGGTATTCGCAAGTGGCTCACCCACAAAGTGAAGGAGAAGGGTTGCTAGGCTTACCTTCTGCCCCACTGCAACAGATGTTTGAAAGTTCGTTTGATAGGCAGTTCTTTCTCTACCGGCAGCTCCTGCTGTCTGTTCCTGGACCTGTCTGCTACGTCCTGCGCCATTACTTGTTAGATCAGGATAATTCTGAATGAGAAATGGGTCGGTGCCAGCCCCGTTCATTCTACCAACCTTCTCAGAGATAGAATCGAGCACAGACCGCCTAAGCGCCCCAACCTGTCCGGCAGCTCTTGTGGAGCTGGTTCTTCTAGGGGTGCCTGTCGTTACGCCACTCTCGAGTTCTGCCTCGGTTCCAAACAGTTCATCAAGTGCAGTCCTCAAGGCCCTCGTGTCGGGATTGTCTGTCTCGGTTAGAGCAGCCTGCAAGTTTCGTATTTCTCCCCTAAGGTCGCTGGACAACACGGCATGTGCCATGGCATCCTGAGCGGCATTCAAAAACTGTATGCCTCTTACTTCTCTGGTTCGAGTTCCTTGTGTGGAGAACAGCCTTTGTCGTAATTCTGTAACTGTTGACTGAAGTCTTTCAATCTCCAATATTGCGTTACCAACACTTTCTTCGTTGGAAGAGATGATCTCCGTAGAAGTATCCACTCCACCACGCATGGACAGTTCAAGGGTGATGGCAACCTGCCCGGCATCATCGAAGGTATAGGAAGAGTTTCTTACTCCATACTTTTCCTTGCATCTCATGCCGTTTATTAGGTCCCCATAGGGATTATCCCTGGCTGCCCTTTCACCATCCGGGTGCGACCATCCGTATTCGATAACCAACTCTGTCCTTCCATAGAGGTCTGGTCTGATGAAATCTGCAACATCTGCAAGCCTAGAGCGGTCGTGTAGAATTAGAGACAACCTAGCGGTCTTGTAGTTTGCTAGTCCGGTAGTACCTACTATGCTGACTTCAAAGTCCTTGATTGACATGAAGGGGCGGAACTTGTCGAGCACGGGATTGCTTCTATTTTCTTCCTGGTCAACTTCATCAGCGTTAACAAGGGTCTGCGGGGTGGTAAACATTTCCATTCCAGCTACAGAATATACTTCGTTCACCCTTTCTCTGCCTTGGGATGTCTCCTGGGTTGTAACGCTACCTAGGGCCAAAGTCCTGTAGGCAGATGTTGATTCCTCTGAGCCACCTGGAACAACTTCTGCTCCTCGTAGAAACTTCAATGTACTTGGAGTTTGCAGTCTGTTAGTGCTGGTATTGACCGGCGGTCTCGCAAACAGAAACTCTATGTTCAGGTATGGAACAGCCTTGGAAATTTCCAAGCTAGGTATGCCATTCATGAAGATTGATACTGCGTTTACATGCCTATTGGACTGCGAAACTCTCTTGGAATTTGACAATATGACAGAAAGGCCTGGCTTATCCTTGGTCGGTTCCGCATCCTGATATCCATTAATTGCAACACCCTGACCTTCTGCATTTCTCAGGAGTTGATTCACAGTTACCACAGGCTGATCACCGGCTACACCCTGTACCTGCCTAAAGTTGCTATTGTTCGTGCCATAACATATGATAAGCTGGCGAACCCTGTTTTTTGTTTCCTCGGTGGCCTCTCCCATTGTTTCAGCTATTTGCCCAACAAAAGACTGGGTTGTGAGAGCTCCCTCTGAAGTTTCGATAAACAGCTCAATGATACGAGCCAAGACCTCGTCTTGTACCGGCCCTGATCCTGAGGCAGGTCGCCCTTGCACGGCCGCTAAGTCTTCACTGCCTTCCGAAACTTCCTGCCCACCAATTGCTGCGCCCATGGCGCTAGCCGTGTGTAGCCCGAAATACTTTGAAAGGCCGTTGACAGCCCGCTGCATTCTCTGCTCTCTTGTTGACATTTACCTAACTGTCCCTTTTGTGGTTTAGCCAGTGTACTTCGCTACATCATCAATGGTCGGAATTCTGAGTAAAGTTCCAGGCGGGACCTGGAGCCCCCAGCCAACATCACTGGCGGCCGAAATAACCCACCACAGCTTTCCATCGCCATAAAACTCACCAGCTAGAATGTCAAGTCGCTCACTCTCTTGAGTTACCAGTTCGCTAAATCGAATATTTCCGTTCTGTATATTCTCCCTTATGGCTGGAATAGCCATGGAGGTACCATACTTCTGACCGAAGATTAGAATGGGGGCCCTGGAGTATCTCTTAATGTTTGGCATAGTGCTTATACGTTCCTACCGCCCGCTCCTCTTCCCCTCTGAATCTGAGGAAGACGCATGGCGTCTTGTGCCTCTGCAAATGACGACTCATCTCCGGCCTGATTGACTCCGTCACTATCGACTGTCGTACTTGTTGCAGTAGATGGACTACCAATATTGTAAACAGGAGCAGTGCTAAATCCAGAACTGTCAAGGCCGGGATTGATGTCATGGATAGGCGCAAAGTCAATGTTGATCTTGCACATCATAGGCGCACGCCCGTTCAGTTTTTCAACCTGCCACGGTGACTCATTCCAGTCAAGCTTGATTGACTTTATGAATCCAGCCAAGCCCTTTCCTTTGGTTGACTCAAAGGCTTTGAATATTGGGTTGGCACCCTCACCCTCATGCTTGAAGAATTCCCGAACCAACTCGGCCGTGTTTCCATTGCTATCAGTACTTGAGGCTGGCGCTTCTCCAGAGTTTCCTTCGGCCAGAATGTCAGGTTCAAATGGACGATATGCGCTGACATTGGTAGGGCTTTCGGTGCCCGGTGGAGTACCGTTAGTAGGAATTCTGATTTGATACTGGGTTGAGTCGGAGGAGTTGTCAATTTTGACCGTGTACACCACCGTCCCGTCCGGATATTCTTGCGTGCTCATAACCCGCATGAGGTATGAGTTAGTAGCAAGAGGTGCTGGCTCTGCTGCCCTTCTGGCGGAAGCGGTTGCGCCTGCCCCTCTACGAGCACTACCGGCTGGTGAGGCAGTTGGAGCTGGTGTAGTCTGCTGTTGAGTTGGTAGCTGCTGCAACACGAAAGAGTGTGCTGGTGCTTCGGTACCTACCAGCAATCTTGCCGAAGAGCGTCCACGCACACCAGCCCTTCCATGTTGGATGTAGCTGACGTAAAATCTTTCGTTCTGCTTAAAAACGCCCCTCAGCATTCTCTGACGAGCGGCAAGAATGCGCTGCTGCCTGTTTCGAGTTTGCTCTCTGGTTTGCTGCACTGTCTCTTGATTTAGAGAAAAGGTCTGTGTTCCCTGGCCAAGTCCAAAAAGTCTCGCAAGGTTGAACTTTGAGTAGTTGCTTCTTAGTACGTCGCCAAGTCTTAGGCGAATAAGTGGTGATGCGCTGGGAAGTTGTGAGAAGGGCTGAACGAACTTCTCTCCCTCGAAGTCAATAACACGTCCTGTCGTGTACTGCGGATAGACAAGCGTAATCAGCTTGTTAATCTTCCACCACATCGTGTCAAAATCTTCGTCGCTTGTTGCGACCACACTGAAGCCAAGAGAAATTGTCCTGTCGGTGTTCTTGTAGGTGTACACCTTACCGATTCTTCCATAGCCAGTTGACTCACCATATTCGGCATTGAAAGTATCGGACATATCTTCAAGAAATGCGTGAAAGGATACTATCTCATTTGTTCTTAAGTCGTGGAAGTAGAATGGAACGTAGCTTGCATCTAGCTCTTTTTCGAGGCTAGCAACAACCGTCGGGGAAATTCTGTTGCCTTCTAGCTGCTGTGCGGCATTCGTCTTCATTCCTAGGCCACTTAGCTTTGCTCCTATAGCGCCATCACTACCACCCAGGTCTCTCTCTGCCAAATCTATAGAGTCTGGAAGGATAAATGCTGATGGCGTACTTCTGGTCTGAAATGCTAGACCGCCCGTCGAGAGCTTGTTCCTGGCAGGTAGAGCAGCCAGATTCGGTCGGGAAATGGTTGACATTTGGTCGCTAGTTTCAATGCGATCAGAAATTAGCTCTATGTGGGTAACCGAAAGATTGGCAAGAGAGCCCTGATCAACACCAAGCTCACGCATAGAAATCGAGATGTCTCCCATTGTAGCCATAACGTTCATGAAACCAACGATTCGTGACTGAGACATTTTTCTAACGGCGTTTAGTAAGTTTGACGCTACGTCGTTAGACAGCCCAGGCTGCTGGATCTCAAGTCCAGAATTTGTGGTAAATGGACCAGTATTCCCTTGTGGCATTCCTGGTATTTGTGACAGGGCCGAAAAGGCAACTTGCCCAATCTCATAGGCTATCATCTTTGTAAGGCTGCGAAGGATGGTGTTGTAGTATCCAGGCGAGTCATTAAACTTTGATAGGCCATCGAATACCATGCCACCAATATCACCAGGACCAGTTCCACCACCAAAAAACAGCCTAAGTCCCTCTCTGACAGAGACGGTATAGTCGTTTCTGGTATCCATAACGGCAGAATTGACGGTGTTAAACAGACTGCCAGCCAAAGGACTCTGAAGGCCATTTCTTGGATCAAATGCTCTTGAAAGGGCCTCAAAGATTCCGGTTATGGTGGCGACCAAGACAATTGCTGCGGCAACTGAAGTTCTAGAGTCCACGGAGTCAAACGGAACAAGAGGACTGTTGTAGGAGCCGTGACTCAGAAGTTCGTCACCGCTTAGTACAGAATTAACGGGCTTGGAAAAATCCGGCTGTACCTCGCTCATTATTCTTCCGGCTCCCATAGAGCCAACCGGTATCTTGAGACCCAGCCTTGCCAGACCTGGCACAAGAGCAAGCCCCTTGGCCGCTAGGACCTCTCCAAAATCCTCAGTATTAAGGTTGCTAGGAACAAACAGTTCACCAGAGGACTTAAGGAGCAGTTGTAGGCCAAGATTTTTGAGAGAGGACAACTCAATCTCAGACGTGTTCTTCGAGTCTGGGTATGTTCTTGGTGCGTGAACCCCAAACTCAGGCTGCACAACAATAGACCCGATTCTGGTCTCATTTTCTTTTTGACCAGCCGTCAGATATTTGCTAGTGCTCGAGAATCTGTTGTTTTCATTAGCAATTTTATCGACGCTTTTAGCAAGTTTGCTGTCGGGGCCATTTTCATTCACATCAGACAGCACCTGTGTCATATAGTCAAAATCAGCGTCCGTTGCAGGAGCAGCATTTCCCTTTATGACATTGAAGTTGTGCAGTCTGCTGTTGGAAGAGTTTTCAAAGACCGCCAAAGCAGCCGAGGATTTCTCGCCCCTGAATTCGTCAGCAAATACATTATCCCCGCCGGGTCCACCATCCTCTATTGAGGATGGCTTCCCATTATTCTGAAGAGAACGCATACTACTGCCTATCGAAAGACTGTAACGATTTTTGGCATCCTCTGCAACGCCGACGGCCTGGGCATTTGCCACAGCCATTGTCTCTTCCGTGTAGTCTTCTCTTCCAATGGCGAATGTGTTGTCCGAATCTGAGGCGGTTATGACGATGCTAACCGTTGACCTGTTCTGTGAGGCCAGCGTCAACCTAACACGAGCTGGAAGATCCTGAGAAGACATATACCGTTAAGTAATGTCCTTGAGCTTTTCCACGGGTAGTATAATGGCGGTCTCAACGTCCTCTACCAATTTTCTAAGGCTGGACATCAGGATAGGCTTTTCATCATCTGGAATTTGATCAAAGAGCTTTCGGTATTCTTCATTCTTCAGTAGTTCATCAAATAACGACATGAGTCATGCTCCTAAAGACTATCACGTATCCTCTATCCCAGGACGGACCACGAATCTGGATGGGCCAGGCCTGCTTATAAGTGCCTGCTCAAACTCATCTGCATCAAGAACGACGTTAACGTTTAGTTGGATTGTGAAGTTGCGGTTCTTAATCTCAAGTCTCTGTGTGCCACCAACTCCTAGGTGGTTAGCAAGCTGCTTTAGCTGCACGTTAATTCTCTGTGGGTTGTTGCCAATACCCTCCAGGTCGGTGGTTACCGTATTCACAGCAGCCACAAGGTCACGAACGTTTCCAGCAATGTTCTTTGTGTAACGGTCTGTGACGTTCTTAATGTCGCTCTCCATCCTTCTTACCCTGGCAGGACTTGGCACCCTCAAAGAATTGAGCTCCTCAAGTGCCGATCGTCTACTAAGAGCGTCTGGCGTTGATGCAGCCCCGGCTGCGCCGCCCCTAGGAGTTCCTGCGGCACTACCGGGTGCTGTCGCAGCAGCACCAACTGCTGACTGCCCGGCAGCTTTCTGGGCTGTGGCCTGCTGAGCAGTCTTAGTGAGGGTAGCACTTGTCTTGAGAGACGTGGTCTCAACAGCTTTTGAGGCTTCCTTGGCGCTGTCAGCTATGGCGGCTGTAGTTGCTTGTGTTGTCCCGGCTACAACACGCTGACTCTCAGCGCCGAGAGTGGTTATGCCTTCAAGCAGTCGTGCCGCATCGCCCAGGGGCCCGGACATTATCGCACTTTGTCCGACAGTTCCTCCAATGGTTGGAAGCAGAGCAAGAAATTCTCTTACAAGGCTTAGGACGGGCTCCATGAATTCGGCAATGCCGGTCCAGGTATCCTCGACGCCCGCCGCAAATATATCCCACTGTCCACCAAGATGCGTCAAGAACTGATCGGTCATTTCTCTGATTATCTGCCATGTCTCCGTGAAGTCAGCAATGACTGGGTCCAGTCGCCTCTGCTTCCACTCGGCAATACCATCCATGGCACGCCCAGCTAGGACACGAAGACCTTCAAAGAAGTTCATCATTGTCTGCAAGCCTGCATATAGATTTGGGAAATGAGTCTGCATGAAGCTGGCGAATACGTTTCCGATAGAGGTCCCAATTCTACCAAAGAATCTTGTTAGGGCGCTATCCAGGTTGCCAGAAGAGGTGAACAGATTAGACACGCTCGTGATTAGCCACTCCACACTAGACTTTATGGCGCTACCAATCCACTCAATAGCCTCCACAAACAAAGCAGGCAGGTTTGAGAGGAAATTGTAGAGACCCTCCAGAATTACCGGAAGATATTCCTCAATGGTACTTGCCAGCATAGGCCCAAACTCATCCAGAGCCTCAGAGGCATAGTCCATTAGGTCGTCGCCCCACTCAAGGAAAGCTAGGCCAACTGCGGCCAGGGCAGCCACAATGATCGCTGGCCATCCACCGATCGCCGTAAATACTAGGCCCCCAACATACTCAAGACCAGCAAGCAGAAATGGAGCAATTGCCGTCCACAACATTGAGAGCGCCGAGGTGAACGCACCCCAAAGTGCACTTAGAATAGCGGTCGGACCAATCGCAACCAACATTCCTCCAATTAGAATTTGCGCCAGCAAGCCCCAATCAACCTCGTGGAATATATCCATCAGCACGTTGCCTATGGCCAAAATGGTCCTCATTGAGAAAGAGAGACTGTCTCTAAGCATGGAAACCATGGTTGTGGCAACCTGATTCCAATCAATGCCAGCCGTGGCATCAGTGAACCAAGTCAACAAGGATTCTTTGATTGAATTAAGACTCTCTCTCCATGGGAATTCCAATATTGCGTCACGCATTCTTCGCAACATTTTCAAGGCACCCATGGCAAGACCATTTTCTGTGGTCCCCTCGGTGAATATGTTTGTTACTCGCTGTCGGATTTCTACTATGGCTATTTCGATAGCAGCCTTGGCAACATTGAATATTGTCTTAAAGAATAGCCCAAATCCACCAATGACTTTTCTACCAGCAGGTTCCCTGGCAGAGAAGTTATCAAAAAATATGCCCTTGAGACGCTTGTATAGGGCTTCTAGGCCAGCTCGTGGATCGGTGCTCACAGCTTTGAAGAAATCCCTAAAGGCATCCACCACCCCGCCTGTCATCTTGCGCCATCTAGTTGGATTGAAATAGTCTCGGAGCCCCTCAAACACATCAGACACCCCAGGGAAAGTCTTGACGAATACCTGGCCGAGCTCTCGTCCCGCTTGAAAGGTTGCCCGTAAGGATTCCCGCAGGGCTCGCATCATCCCTCGGAATTCTTTTGTTAACGTAATACCTCGCAAGAATCCCTTAAAGAAGCGTTCAAAGAACCCTCCTGTTACTGCTTCACCAGATTTAACCAGTCGCTCAATGGAGCCGGAGAGTTTCTCCATGGCCTCAGCCTGTGTTAGCTGTTTCTTCTGCGTCAGGTCAGCCTGCTTTTGCACATCAGCATAGTTTACGCCTTGGCTCTCAAGGGAGAAGCCAAGCTTGACAGCTTCCTCTGAAAGACCCGTCTGTGCTGCCAAAAGACTCATCTCCTGACGAGTCATCTGTTCGACAGACCGCCCGGTCTGGAAGAAGGCCTTTCTCAGGGTTTCAAATCTGGCCGCAGGATCTTGTTCCTGCACAAGTTGCAAGGCGTCAACGTTCATTCCGAAGGCCTGCGATAGTTGTGCTGCTGCGTCGGCGGCTGCCTCAAAATTGTCAAAGCGGTCTATGGTACCCTGGAGGTCCTGAAACTCAAGGCCTAGTCTATTGGCAAAAACTGCTACCTGGGTAAGCTGCTTAATGGAAAGAGAGCCGAAGTTTTTAACGTCGTTGGCCATGTCTCCAACGGCCCTGGATACTTGTGTGCCGTTTATGCCAAAGGCCTCACCCATACCAAAGGCCATTCCAGTAATTTCCCTACCCAGTTCAGTAAAGTCCCTACCAGTTATCAGGGCCATTCGGCCTATGCCCTTCAGCCCATCTTCTGTTAACCCAAGACCCTTTACGTAGGCACCAAAGGCTTCACCGTTGGCTACCAGGGAATGACTAAGGTTGTTGAATAGCGGGCCTAACTGCTTGGCATACTCAGCAATTGCCTTTATTCTCTCAGCTAGGTTACCAAAGACACGATAGACCCTAAGCCCAGTTTCAGCTAGCTGTCCTTGCATTCCCTTGGAAATATCTAGAATTGCCTTTGAGGCACCAGTTCTTAGGTCACCAAACTCTTTTCTGACATCCTCGAGCGCCTGCCGCAGCTCCCCAGAACCTGTGCCGACGTTGTTTATCAGGGTTGACAACATTTTGAAGGGAGCCGTTATAATTGCTATGGCTACATTGCCTATGGCAGAACCAACACTCATCATAATATTCGCAAGGCCGCTAGCAGCACTGACAGCTATTTGCATCCCACTGTGAAGAGTTTCCATTATGGCAACAGGCCCTGCAAGGGCCATAAGTCCCTTACCAAGTTTCTTGAGCCTACTGCCCATGTCTCCCATGGCAGACGAGCCCTGTTCAACTGCCTCTGTCATGCCAGCCAGCATTTGCTGACCAGAACCAGCAGCGTTCTCAACGTTTTCCGAGGCACCTTCCATTGCCCCGCCTAGCTCATTCCACCCGCTTGTAAGTTCCTGAGGGTTAAGCTGCTGAAACATCTCAACCATCTGCTTCATCATGGCCATTTGGCCACGCATGATTTTCGCCTGAGTCAGATACAGCTCATTCTGCTTCTGCAACAGCTTGTTAAGTTCGGCAGTTGTATCTATATTTGAAGCCATAAGCTATTACACCAAATTTGTGAGCTAAACCAGGTAAGAGTATCCTACGCTGGATAATTACAGTAGTCGCCAGAAAATAAAGGAACCACACGCAATGAAATCTGACAGTAACCAATCGCCACCTGATTCTGAAAAGGAAGTCCAGGTAAAACAACTAGAGGAGTCTGCCTCGCCAGGAGCTCCCATAACCGCCAAGGCGTCCTCCAAGGGAAACGTAGTAGAAAATCTTCAAGAAGTATCACTCTCCTGGGCTGGTAAGCTTTTCTTTGCGGGCATTGCTTCCTATCTTGCCGGAATGGGACTAGAAAAGATGGCTGGCGGCCCAACTCCCAAGCTTCCGTTCAAGATTCGTGGAACTCCAGAACAGATAAATGCAGTCATTGAAGCAGTTATGGCGTCGAAGGCCTTTCAGCAGGAAATCAAAAAGCCTGGAGCGACGGTTGAGTCTGTCATTCAGAAGCTTAACCTTCGCAACATGACCAAGGAAAAATTCAAGCAGATTACCGGTCGCCCCTGGCCGGTCTGATACTTTCTCCTGCCCACCACATTTCTTCGTCTACTTTCACCAAAGAACCATAAAACAATGTCGAACCACAAAAACGAAAACTGGTCATTCCTCAATCAGTTGCTAGAAAGCTATGTTGATGAAGCGATATCCGACTTAAAGCCTCGTCCTGCCTCTGAGGTCGCCTCGGAAGTAATTGCTCACATGTCCAGCAAGGATATCCGCAATGTTCAGTTAGCTATGAACACCATGGATCTGGATAAGGTCAGAAAGGCCCTTGACGAACCCCTTCGGTCTGCCGTTCAGAATATCGACGATATTGCTTGGGACATCCCATACTACAACAAGGTTAAGGAGAAAATGATCCTTCAACTCACAAGTAGACTACGTCAGATAAGGAAACCAGACATACAACAGGAATCAGCACTAAACGTCGGCCTCGACCTAGCTGGACTAATCCCTGGAATTGGTGAGTTTGCTGACGCCGCAAATGCCCTACTATATGCTGCAAAGGGCGACTATCTCCTTGCCGGTCTGTCCCTGGTCTCTACCATTCCCGCACTTGGTGATGTGGTTGGTAAGGGTGGTAAGGTTGCCATATGGCTCGAAAAGCTATCTCCAAAGCTAGCCAAGAACGTAACGAAGTATGCTCCAAAAGTTGCCGAGACAATCAACGTACTCAAGAAGTTGATCGTTGACAACAAGAATCTGATAAAACAGGTCTTCTCTGCCATTGAGCAACAGGCTGAGCAAAATGACATAGCCAAGAAGATGGCTCCGCACCTAAAGAGAATTTGGGAGGCCCTGGATGTCTTTGCACGTAGCGCACCAGCAGCACCAGAAGCCGCCGCTGCTTCCGCCACAACACAGCCAGTGGCAGAGTCCGCAAAATATAGACGTAGGGCAACTGCTAAGGGCAAAACTGCTGGGCATAAGCGGTGAAGAAGGTTTCTGAAAAACACTTTTCCGTTACCCACCAAGCCAGCGGCTATGATAAGAAGCTCGTTGTAAAGCAGTTTAAGCTGCCGAGCGGCATGGTAGATACCTTCATCCTCGACAAGGGGAAGGACAGTGTTCAAATCTTTGCCATGACAGAGAATGGCTACGTGATATGCGTTAAACAGTTTAGGCCAGCCTACGAAAAAGAGGAACTTGAACTGCCCGGTGGTGGCCTCACGGAAGAGGATGATGGCAACCATGCAACGGCGGCTTATAGAGAACTCCTGGAGGAGACTGGGCACGAAGGGGAGCTGAGCTACGTCGCTTCCATTCCCTATTCACCATATTCCCTAGGGAGGCGGCATTGCTATGTTGCAACGGGGTGCCGCAGGGTCTCTAAGAGGTTGGACCTTGACCCAAATGAATTCCTGAAGGTTGTCCTGTTTCCTCTTGAGGAATTCCGAGAAGAATACATGAAGAAAGGCCAGGTAAGAGGAGTTGATCTCTGTTACCTGGCCCTGGACAAACTTGGCGTATTTTAGACAGCCTAAGTAAACCGTTGAAGTTTGCTTGGGACTTGGTGTCTAGTTTTTCCTGTTATTGCTCTAGCGTCCGGGGAGTTGTGATGGAATCCCTTGGACGGAATGTCGTTCTTGGTCTCGTGCGCTTTGTTTATCTCCGTCTCAATTCGTTTGATGAGCCATTTCTTGTAGGCAACGGGGAAGCTCATGTACGTCTTCCAGTCCATGCCGAAGTAGTATCCTAACAAGAAGAATGGCTCAAGGAGAATGGCTTCTTTATCGGCGGGCGTTAGGCCAAAAAAAGCTTGGGCCCATTGGCATCCCTACCTCCTCGAAGTGGTCACAGGACTTGCACTTGAAGGCAATGGTCATGTCTACTCCGGGCTCGTGCTTGTCGATGTACTCTCTTAGGGAGAGAGAATCCATGGCAGGCATGTACGAAACAAACTTGTTGATGAGGTTCCTGTCTGTGTTGCCATCAATTTCCACAATGGAGCGCATAAGGCGAGCAGTAACCATGTTGGAGTTGATGATACCACGCTTCTTTCGCATCTCCACTTCCGCAATGATCTCCTCCTCTTCCTTGCCGGTTAGAAACTTGAATCCAATCGTCTTACCAGACTTTGGAATCTTGTGTCTAAAGAGATTCTGACCTGGAGCGACAGGATCAATTTCTAGTGGCTTAATGGCAAGGTCAGAAAGGTTTACCTCAAGTTCATTCTTAAAGTCGCAGCTCGGGCACGAATACACCGGCTCATAGAGACTACCATAGCCGGAGGAGCGAATGGCTATCATCAGAGCATTTCTATCCCCAGACAGAAGACTGGAAACGTCAATTTCCTTATTGATTAGACAGGACTTGATAAGCTCCGTGATAACAGTACCTCTCTTTATTAGGGCAGGGCTCATCAGGAGGTCTTCCTCTCGGGCTGTCATTGCCCGATATTCTACATCGGTCTTGTTGCAGAGAGGGTGTCCCTGTCCATAGGCTTTGCCTCTGGATGGTAGGGGAACTGCATCAACAGGAAGTTCGAGCCCAAGTTCGTTCCGAGCATACTCCTGAGCCGTGTTTGTCGGCACTCCATCGCCGAAAATTGCATTGCGTGACTCACGATCGTCTTTTTCTTTTTTGTCAGATGACATTTTCTGTATACCTTCTATGTGTTGAACCCTTGCCTGAGACATCAATTCATCATGATGTGCAGCCTTCATCAATTTAGATGAAGATGCAAGGTATTTCTAGGTATAGATATCACGAAGTCAAAAAACCCAATTCTCGCAGCACAGACTTTCTACTTCCCAGAAGTCTTTCGGCTGTCTTTGACCAGGGCGTCCAGGATGCCATAGTAATACCTTTTGGCCTTGGAGCGTTCTTCTGGCTTGGTTAGCATGGCATCAATGAAGAGACGAACCCCGTAGGTGTCAGGGGCCTCCTGAGGGTCTAGGGAGCTCTCTGTGCCCTCTTCCTTAGCCAGCAGTACCTTGAACAGTCTAAGGGCTTCCTGTGGCGTCTTGCCCTTCCTAGAGGCGGCAATGGCAAACTTTGCCTGCCTAGCCAGAGCGTTGAACAGGCCTGGGTTTGACTTCTTCATCTTTCGATAGAAGTCTATGGAAGGCTTGCGCTTGTTGGTAGAGGCCTCCTCGTCCAACTTGCCAGTATCCTTTTCCTGTTCGTCTCTAGTTTGCTTGCTTTGCTTCTCTGGAGGAAGGTCTTTCTCGATACGCATGGTAAGCAGGCTCTTTCCATTGACGGTTGGCTGTCCCAGCTCATCCTTGTCAATGGACTTCACGACCATCCTCTTGTTCTTCCACTTTCCGCCGAGAACAATGTCGCCGACAGATAGGTCAAGCTGAAGTTCCTGAAGGTATTCAACTATAAATCCCTTCAAAGTCCCGTGCTCGGACAGATTCTCCTCAGACATATCGACGTGATCCAGACTGCCCCGACCATCGTCCATAACCTTCAATTGACTTGGCTTTATGTCATCTCGAATAGAAACCGAGCACACCATACCATCTGAATAGGCCGCTGTGTCAGTCTCGAGTTTGTCGATCTGGCTTTCTGTTAGAGATACTTGGAGGATAGCAACTTCCTCTAATACCTGTTCAGCAATCATGCCCTGCCACTGCACTGCCTCTTCATAGCCAATTGACAGGAACACGTTGCCACTTGAGTGCTTATCCATGCCTGGAAATGTGTTACCATCTCCACGCCGAATACCATCTCTCATAATTGCTTGTAGGTTTTTTGATGGAGTACAGTGGAAGAACTCAACGCCATCAGAATCTTCTGAGCTGCATATTCCAGAATCGCACAGTTCCTGTGGGCTTGGTGGCTTGGCGTGTGTTTCCATTCGCACATAAATAGATCGACTTAAATATGAAAGCCCCCAGTAGAGGCGCTCATGTCGATGCGCTTGCTAGAGGCTTCCATACGGGAGATGATTTTGGGATGGGTGTTATGGTTTCCGAGTTATCCTAACTCAAATCTCAACTTCCCCAGAGTAAAACATAGCAAGGATCTCGCCGATTCTGACGGCCCTAACTACGTTCTTTGTGTAAGACGTGTCGTGGTCCCCATATCAAAACTGAAGAACCATGTTGTCGAAGCGAAGAGTTAGGGTGATTTCCGCAAGGTCAGACTCGGCCTCGTAGGAAAGTTCGCCAAAGGTAGCATCCGTAATGAAGGCACCCTTGATATCCCAGAGCTGCATCACGGTACCAACCGGGTCAAGCATCTTGATTTGAATGTCTCTCTTGTAGAAGTCGGCATAGCCTGCTCTACCAGAGACGGACTCAAAGCAAAGTCTCTGCCATTCCATTACCTGCTGTGCAGCGGAAGGAGCAAGCGGATCGTGGAGCGTAACGCCCATTGTTCCGAACTTTGTCTTACCGGCAATGTAGCGAGTAGAGTTGATCCACGGAATAGCAATTTCTTCCGTTGTGATTTGCGGACGATTGGCCGTCTTGATCAAGAACTGATCAATGCCTTCGATTGCAAAGACAAAGCGCCTTTTTGCATGTGGCTCGAATTTTGTGGGCAACATGTCTGTGACTGAAAGTGTATCTGCCATATTCCTTACCTTCTAATTGTTCCTAGGTCTTACCCTTGCTTTTCTCTAAATATTGCGCTCAAGCAAACTCACCACCAAGTTCGACAGGGATATACTTCTTAATGATAGAATTCTTGGACATCGCTTGCGCTGCGTGCTTCTTAGCCTTGCCCATATCCTTAGAAAACTGAAGGCCTTGAGCGATATTGCCGAGAACGTTTTCCATTGCCCTTATTTTAGGCATAGCAAACATTACACCAGAAGCCTCAAGTTGGTCATAGAGCTCGGGCCACTCCTTGTTGAGCTTAGAAGAGCCAGCCTTTACCTTACGAAGAAGCAGGATCCAACCCTCAACAGCAGGCTCTTCCTCTTCCTCTGATACTACTTCTTTCTTTGTCGTATCTGATGATTTTCTTTTGTCGTTGTACTGCGACCAAGCGATCTGATATGGTCTTGGCGAATCTTTGCCAAATTTCTTCTTCAGTGCAAGAACAACATCCTCCATGCCTGGAGGTGCCTTTTCCTGCATCCCGGAAGAGCCCTCTTCCTCCGATACCACAGTTGGCTGCATATCGGCGAATCCAGTCTGCGAGGCGGCAAGCTCCTCACTCAGGTCTTTTTTTTTAAGCATCTCCTGCTTGCTCTCTCGGATAATGCTACGAATGGTTTCCTTTAGCTGAGAAATGGACATCTTCTTGGCAGCAGGCTTCTTGCTCTCTCCAAGCACATTCTCGACAAACCACTCCTCATCAGAGAAGGTGTGCCCCTGGAACTCTTCCTCTTCGTCAGCCAGTTCTTCTGGCGATGCGGCCGTTGCATCGGGCTTTCTGCCGATATCAAACGAAATTTCTGGTGGCAGCTCACGGGTTGAGCCTACAAACCCTGGCTCGCTAGGCTCGTCTCCAAAGAAGTCGGGATGATCAAGGTCTTGAGCTTCATCGACAAACCCTTCTCCGCCTTGAGCAGCTATACGGTCCTCTGTCTCTTGCCATCTGGCCTCATCTTCTTCGGTCCAGGAGTCATCCCCAAGATAGCCATCCTCGTCGCCCAGGAAAGAAGGGTCTTGCTCCTGAGCATCATTCCATCCAAACATGTGGCTTCTCTCCTCACGGGAAGCCGAGTCCCAAACGTCTCTTGGAACGGCGGTGCCAGAGATCATTACCACATCATCTTCGGCATCTGAGATGGAGCTATCAATTGCCTGGTCTCTCTCTGCTCGTCGAGTAGAAGGACCACCCTCAGACATATCCTCTCCAATACCGCCAGCAACACCATACGACTCAACACAAGAAGAATCATCCTCTCGGAGTTCGTTGTACTGCTGCTCTGTGATTATCCCTCTGTTTGTGAATAGAAGCTTCATTTCTCCACCCTCTCTTCCGATCCTTGTGCCACGGTGTTAACACCTGCACCTGTTGCAACCATCTGTTCATCTATCTTGCGGCTATCAAAGGCCTTCTTGATCTGAGCCAGAACTTCCTTCTTTTTCACAATCTCTGCCTTGATATCCATGTATCTCTTCTGTAGAGCTGGCCAAGAAGTTTCCTCTGGGTTTATGTGCCGAGCATTTGCCTGGGCGGCAGCTTCAGGCATCCCCATCTCTTCAATCAGCCACTTTACGACCGCCTCATCCGGCGTGTTACCAACAGCCACACCATCAAGTTCATCACCAGAAAAGATCATGAAAGGCTTGGTGCGGAGGCCTGCCTGTGGAACTTCGGCCTGTGCTTCGATGGTTTCTCTGATGATTCTCTTTAGCTTTTCAATGTTGATTTTCATGATAGGTTCTTCCTTAGTGCATGTGTGTATCTTGTAGGGATCAGCGACGACGGCCAGAAAGGAACGCTCCCGCCGCTCGTGGACCCTTCGCTGGAGCTGTCTTTATGGGCACCGGAGTTCCTAGGGCTCGCTTCATTTCTATAACAGCCACATTGGTTCTCTCAAGCCTATCAAGCTCGTTTTGAAGCTCTTCCTTCAGTCCATCCACATCTGTTTGGTGGGCATGAACACCTAAGCCTGGTTCATCGGCAAGTGTCGTGCGACGCCACTGAGCAAGGGCTTCTTCGGACTTGCTACTGGAGCTTACAATACAGCCAATCACTGCCTGTGCCTCGTCAAGGATTAGGTAAGGAATCCTCTGTGGTCGTCCTCTCGGGGCTGGCGTACCTCCGATACCACCAGCCTCTTCCATCTGTTCCTTGATGATCTTCTTAAGCTCTTCTACTGTCAACTTCATAGTCATTTATCCCTTGCCAGCAGCTTAAGTGTTACGGCCAATTTCTGTTTGGAGGTCTGTAACTTCTGCCACAGCTTCATGTATTCCATAACCTGGGCCTTTACATCAGTTCCGGCTACAGAGTCAACCGAGGATGAATCAGAAAGCCGTAGCCCCTTCTTCAAAAGCTCCTTGATGGTGCTCGACGGATCCTTGGTTGTTGAGGTAACAGCCCAGAGGAGGTACTTCCACAGTGTAGCCTCGTCTTCCTGACCACCACCAGAAGAGAAATCAGCCTGTTCGCTAATACCTTCGTTTATCGGTTCATTCCGAGCCACCATGCCGAGCCTGAGAAATGGAAAAGCCTCAAGTCCACGCTCAGTGATTTTATATGTCGCATATTCTGTGCCAGGAACTTGAGCAATGAGGTGCGCCTGCACTGCCCTCTTCAAGGTTGAAGCTCCAGCAATCGTCAATAGATGCGGCGGCAGATCACGAGCCTCAGTTGGGCCTTTGTCTTTTAGAATTTGCAGAATTCTGAAAATTGAGTTCTTGATATTCCTGGGCACCCTTTGTTCCTTAGCAATTGCCTCTTCGATAAGCTCTTTAAGGTGTTCTGGCGTTAGTTTCATAGTCTCTGCCTTACTGTGACTCATATATCACCTGAGAGTGAATGTCCGTTGTTGTGACTGTGTCGGTGGGTACATGAGAACGAATCTCGGCTGATGTTGGCCACTGAGATGCGTTGCATTCCGAGCCGAGCGCACCGGCGACGTTAAAGGCCTCCCAGTCATCAATAGCCAAGAAAATCTTCCGTCCAGACCACAGCGGGACTATGGCCTTGAGTTCCTCAATTATTGGACATTGGTTGTTTGGGTCTCCGACATTACCACCGGACCAGTGGGCATCTAGCCAGATGACAAGTGCTGCCGGGTTGCCATCGACATCAGCCTTTTTGAGTATAATCGGAAGCGTATTTCTTAGGAAGGCATCGGAACTGCCATGATGAATTGTAATGTTGCGACTGCCTGCAAATCTGTTTGCACAGTACCGATACTGTGGCTCAGTCAGTTCAACTGAGTGGAAATGTGCAACCTTTGTAAGCCTGTTTGCTGCGGCCATAACGCCGTCACCGACGTGTGTGCCCGTTTCAATGAATAGGATTGGGGTTCCGTCTGGAAGTTTGTTGGTAAAGTCTTCCATGCGCTGAAGTATAGTGTTCGAGAATGGCATAATAGGCTCCTTTGGTGTAGCTGGTTACCTAGTTTGTAAGTCTTCAAACATATTGTTCTAGGAAATCAGCCCTGCCCAAAGTTGTTGGAGTTGTTGATTACGAAGTCTACACCTAGGAATTCAAGGGTCTTTGTTGGTACCACGAAAATCTTGCCACGGATTGTCTTGTTTTCAAAATCTGCCTGCGTAGTTGTAGAGGTATCAATCTGTACCAGGAAGCGATCAACGCCCTTCTGGTCCTGGATTCTCTTGAGAATAGGGTTGACCAACTGAGAGAATCTTGCCAGGGTCTCAGGAAGCCCCTGCTCGAAGATAATGCGGTTGGCGATGTGTCTTACCTGTCTCCTGATAGCTAGAAGAAGTCTTCGCACGTTCACACGGTCAAGAGCCGACTGTGTCGTGTAAAGGGTCTTCTGACCCCAGATAACTGGACCAGAGGAACCAGCGAAGGAGACGATTGGGTTGATGTTGACCTCGTAGAGATCGTCCATGTTGCCTCTGGATAGTTCAAGTGCAGTCTGCTCCGTGGTATCTAGAGCGCCTCTTGCGAAGCCTGCTGGAGCCATCCAGGGGTATGCAACACGGTCGTTGTGGGAGAATGCTCCGAGAGCAACGACGCTTGGAGGAACAAATCGGGTTGTGCCATTGACTGTGTCTCTAACCACCACGTCTGGGAAGTAGGTGGCTCCGAAGGAGGTGTTTAGTCCACGATCTCTGAAGTTTGTGGTCGTGTACTGAACAGAGACGGTCTGGCTGGAACCAGTAACTAGCTGGTTGGTAGTATCGTAGTTTTCTAGGTCCATTAGGTACAGAGCATCGAATCTGTTCTCTGCGACCAGAAGGGCTCGGTCTGTAAGAACGCTGGATCTGATGCCTGGCAGAGCCATCATTTGAATGTCTACTTCGGTTGCATCCGAAATAAGGTCAAGAGCCGTGTTGTAGGAGATGACGGTTGGTCCTAGTGAGCCGCCACGAGCGATGTTGTCTATTTCTTCAACAACAGCTTCATTGGTGAGGGCCGCTTCGTTTCTGTTGAAGGTTCTCACACCGTCGAATCCACCCTGAAGGAAGAAAGAGAACTTGGCGAGCCTTCTGGTGGAAGGATCTTCAAGGTCAGATACCTGGAGGGCTCTGGTAAGGTTAACAACGTCGGTCGAGATTCCACCGGCACGCTGATAGGACCAACTTGTTGCAAGAACAGTGTTTGGAAGTAGCGTCGATGAGTTATAGACAACCCTAACATTTTCAAGGCTAAATGCGTTGTTGTTAAATCTGTCGGCGTCGATGATGCCATTCTCGGTTGTATCTAACGTTCCTTCGTTATCGCTAACTACAACGTTCTGCCAATCCGTATGGAAGTCAGGGAAGTAAGAGGCAAAGGATGCAATGGTGGACTCTGGAATGGTGCTCTTGTTTGGCTCAGACACAGAGATCTTGCGCTCAAACTGAACGCCCCAGTATAGCCCCTTGTCTACAGTCTTGTTTGGGCTGGTTCCACGAACAAGTGTCTGCCTTAGAGGCAGTGGCATTTGAACAGTCTTATTGAATGGGTTTGCTGCAAGAAAACCTGCGTCATCTGTGAAGGCAGCAAACGGTGCGGAGCCTGATGTCATCAGGTGAGGTGTGCCTCTGAAGCCAAAAGGAAGAGCTGAAGTATCAGCTTCCTTGTTGGTAACCTGGGAACTCATCTCTACTCGAATATACTTTGAGTTGTTCGGGTAGTCGCCTTCGGTTACAAGCTTTGCGCCGCCCTGAGAGGTGTCCAGGTTATAGAAGGTGTGGTAGTCGCCGATCACCCTTGCAATATAGTTCTGGTTCTCTGGGTCGATGGAAAGGCCTCTGTAAGACTCAAGAACAACTCTTGCCTTGTCGTTGTCATTGAAATCTCTTACGAGGAGGTCAAAGGTTCCGTAGGGGCTAGCGTCGCTAAGACTTGGAGAGATGTTTTCGATCGAAATCTTTACGTTCGAGTTTGCCCATGCGCCATCATCAAGGGCATGGATGCGGAACAGGTTCTGTGGCTTGCCGCCAAACTTCTGCGTGGTCACCCATGGAGATTTTGCGGTACGGAATCTGTCCTCGAAGTTATCAAAGTTTGGAGCAATGGTTGAACCAGAGTTTCTGGTTGCGGACCCGGTCAACAGGAATGCAGCCTTTTCGTAGCCTGCTGGCGTTGCAACCGTAACGGTGACACCGGCTCCCGTAACAACTGCCACGGAGGGATGAATAACCCAGTCGTTGTACAGGTAGTATCCAGCCTCTTCGAGCTTGAATGGATCTCTGTTTAGGAGAGAGCCGAAATAGTTTGGAGCATCGACATCGAAGGAGGCCGTGATAACGTTTGGATATACGGTTGGCGTGCTGTTCTTAAGACCGTTTACAAGGAGCACGAACTCCTGGCGTCCACCGTTAAGATTTACAGAACCAGTTACTGCACCAGCCGCTGTTCCCCAGCTTGCAGCCGCTGCCGAGTTAGGATCAGAAGCAACGTTAGAGGCAGAAAGAGTTAGGAGAACGCCGGAGGCTGCAAAGATCACGCCTCTCACTATTGGAACGCCTACACCCGGCAGTGACGCTTCGGTGAAAACGGTTGAGTCACTGCTTTGGCTCATGAAGGAGCCAAGGAAGAAGGTACGGCCAAGAACACCATGGCTCATCGCATAAGTGTTACCGCCGAGGTTTCCACCAAGAGACTCTTGTGGAAGTTCGCTACCAACGACAAAGCCAGCTCCGGCTACTCGCCCTCTGCTGTTTCCGTCTTGCTCTCGACGTTTGCCCTGGCCCACACCAAGTACACGAATAAAGGTTGCAGCCTGGGCATTTCTAAGCCATTCCGCAACGGCAATAGGCCCGTTGGTGGCTTCGTTTGTAGGAGGACCAAACTTCACCACGAAATCCTGCGTGGTTGCAACTGTAGTTGGAACGAAGGCAGGACCCTTTTGCGAAGTACCAATAACGCCCGCCGGAATGCCCGTTGGGACAATTCCCGTAGGCCTGGAAAGATTTATGGTTCTGGCAGAAACGCCAGCCGATTTGAAATTAGTTGTCATTCAACACTCCACTTATTTGTCTTCCTTAACTATCTTGTTGCCCAAACATTACGAGGTTGCGAAAGCAACTCCATTCCTGGTGATGATGAAATCAAGCTGAATAAACTCGATTGCCTTCACTGGGAGAAGGAAGATTTTCGCATTCATTCTGTTGTTTTCTCTATCAAGCTCTGTGTTGTTTGTCTTGTCACAGACAACCTTAAACTGCTTTAGACCCTGTCTGTTCTGTACGTTTGCGAGGATTGGAGAAACCTTAGAGACGAACTCACCATAGAGCTCGGGGGTAAGGTTCTCGAAGATTAGTCGGTTGCCGACTTCTACCACCTGACGCTTAACCTCAAGAACCATTCTCTGAACGTTGATGCTGTCCAGAGCCGTTCCTTCGGCATCGAGCGTCTTCTGGGAGAAAATCACAAAGCCCTCGTTGGGGAACTTCACGATTGGGTTGATTCTGGCCGCAAACATGCGATCTCTCTCAGACTGCTTTAGGCGAGTTCTGGTAAGAGATACGAAGTTCAGAGCGCCTCTGTTGAATCCAACTGGTGCCCACCAGGGGTACGCAACCTTGTCGTTGTAGCCAATGGCTGCCAAGGCTCCAACGCTGGCTGGAACAGTTACTTTCTTACCGGTTTTGCTATCGTCGATAACAATATCTGGGAAGAAGCTGGAGACGATCGTCTTGTCCAGTGCTCGTTGCTCGAAGAAGTCGGCGGTGTTCTCACAGTCAATGTAGGTGGAGCTGTTTGCGGTCTCTCCATCGAATATTCTGTCACCGTCGCTGTTGTAGTTTGGTACGTCCATCAGGGACATAGCCATTCCGTAGTTCTCAACAGCATCTGTCACATAGTCAGTAACCAGTGGATCACGCTGTCCAGGAACAGTTAGAACGTTGATGTTGGACGCTATTGGATTGGTGATGATGTCTGTTGCAACTCTGTAGGAGTTGATCTGGTTGTTATTGATGCCAACACCATTCTGGTTATGTGCAAAGCCAGGAGAGGTGAAGTTGGCATTCGAGTTGCCGTAGGTAGCGCCACGGGACTCTGTCGAGGTTGAGCGGTCATCGAAGGCCGCCGCATGGCTGTCTAGGATATTCACGCCGTCAAAGCCGCCGTTCATAAACACGGTGAACTTTGCATAGTCAGAGAACTTGTTGAAAAGCGTTGCCTGTGTGCCGCTGTGGACAAGACTTGCAAAAGTAAGTCTTCCAGTTGACCCATCCGTAATCTTGTATTCCGTTGCGTCAGGAGAACCGTTTCGGATGTAGCACGCTTCACGCATGTGAATGTTCGCAGAGGAGGTAATGTCGGTAAAGGAACCGTTACCAAGAGCCACTCTCGCAAGAGTAAACTTGTTGTTGTTGAAGGTGTCCGTGAACGACCCTGTAACGACAGCATCAAGCTTATCTATGCCAGCAAGCTTGGTGAAGGTTGTTACGATCCTATTAAGCTCTCCGTTTACGTTGGTGTTTAGAACATCTCCGTCGTTTCGTTCAAACTTAACACCCCAGTAAAATCTGCTATCCGTGATCTCTGAAGAACCAGGAGCACCAGTAAGACCAGAAGTTGCTACCTGACCTCTTGTAACCTTGAATCTAAATGGGATAGGAGGTACGATAGCGCCAAGGAGACGAGGGTCTGGCAGGGAGGCGGTCACAGCCGATAGACGGGTCTTTGCTAGGAATCCACCAGAACCGGTGATGTCCCCAAGCAGGGAGTTCGTGTTAAGAACCTGTGGGCCACGGAAGCCGAATGGAAGGCAAGAGTCTGGGAGGTATCCTCTCTCCAGGGGCTCGCTCATGATTACACGAATGTACTTGGAGCGATTTGGGTATTTGCCAGAGCGGATTAGGCGGCGATCCTCTGGGTTTTCTACATCGAAGTTGTAGACCACCCTGGAGTCACCAATCACCTTACCGATGTAGTTGTCAGCAGCAGGATCAAGTGTCACGTTGGTGAACTGTTCGATTACGGCCGGATTAAGATCCGTGTCGGTAAACTTACGGACAATCACACTGAACGTACCAAAGGCATATCGTGGGTTTGTCGATGCAATGATGTTGACGATAGAAATCTTCACTTGACTGTTGGAGTATTCTCCGTCATCAATTGCCTCTATCTGGAAAAGGTCGTGCTCGGTTCCGCCATATGGCTGCGAGATAAACCAAGGAGTCTTGGGTGTCTTGTATCTCGTGTCAAAGCGACCGAACATTTCTCTCATTATCAGAGAGGTGTCGCCCGAGGTTGCTGAGGTGTTTGTACTACCCGACGCCAGAAGAACCGTGTCGGTTCCCGTGGAGACGTGTGCAACCTCATTGTCAACGGCATAATCTGCATAGAGATAGTGTCTCTCCTGCTCGAACCTGGAGGGGTCGGTGTTTAGAAGCTTTGCGAAGTAGTAGTTTGAGCTTGGGTCAAAGGATGCACTGTAGATTCTGACGCCTGCGAAGCCGTCATCACAGCCAAATGCTGAACCCTGAGAGGTCGATACTACAAGCTTGAAGAGGGATGTGGTGCTATTGACTGTTGCCACGTCATCTGCTCCAACCGTCCAGGAAGCGTTATGGTCGAGGATCATGATACGAGCATCGTGTGCCGTAAACACTTCACCACGAACGATGTGCACTTCATCCGAAGAACCCGTTGTTAGGAACGAGTTGTTATCGGTGAACATCGGAAATCCACGAGCTTCTGATGCGGTGAGCTGATGTTTGGCAATCAGAAACTGTACCGCTCCATTGGTTTTCCCAGAACCAGCATCGAAGGTGCCGCTTATCTTGAAGCCTGCATTTGTTACAATGCCCTTGGTTCTGGTTGCCTCTATGTCAGCAGCAGTTGAGTTTACACCGGCTCCAAGTACACGTACGAAAGTTAGAGCAGACCTATTCTCTAGAAATTTCTCTACTGCATATGGAGCTGCCAGCTTTGGGCTTACGTCACCAAACTTGGTTATGAAATCGTTAAATGAGCCGATTGTGCTAGGCACAAAGGCCGGACCCTTGAGAGAGGCACCAACAACACCACCAGGAACGCCAACGGGTGATGCCGTGCGAGCGGTGAGGTCGATTTCTCTATCATAGAATCCTGGAAAATTGAAAACTGTATCTGCCATTTTGGTTCCTCTTATTGCAGAATTGGCAACGCCCTTCTTTTCATATTCTAATTAGGTCCGGGTAAGTCGTAACTCCACCAGGCCTACCGTTTATTTAGAGACAAAATGTACTGCTCTGCTGTCTCTATGTCCGATGCCGCAAATACCGTTTCTCCTTTTGCCTGATTTGTGTCTAAGATAGATACATACTTCGTACGCCTCTTTCCTGTTCTGGCGTCAATCAATGTCTTCTTAACTACGTATCTCTGCATTGTTGTCTTGGTCTGTGCTTGTTCGGGGGCCACTTCAATGTCGCTCAAGGTAAACGCATCGCTGGCATCTGTTTTAATTGGTGGTCTCTCAAGGACGCTCTTTGGCTGAATTTCTCCTGGGACTAGGGTCATATCAAAAACCACGTTGGGGCAGGAGATCCACCGGCGAACAGGTACAGCATTTGTTGGATGCTGCGGAGCAAATAGGTAGCCCTTTACACGAATATTGAACGTGTAGCGAACAAGGCGCTCGTCCCCGCCGAACTCATCAAAGTTCTCGCCATTCTGAAAGGTGTCCTCGGTGGTTGCTAGAAACCAATATCCCTTGTCGGTTTCCAGTTTGTGACCTCTCATCTGCGGCAGAAAGGACGACATGTAGGTTTCTATCATGTAGTTCATGTGCTGAGTGTAGGATGTCCAAAACACAACCTCATAGGTTGCGGTAAAAAACTGTGGCTGGGGTACTGTTATGATTTCGTAGATATTGCCACCTGGAGACGTAGTAGAGCCTAGGAGGCCACCCTGGACGATCTCAATTTCATCCTTGTTGGCATCCCTCTCCTCTCGTGTAGTTTCGGGCATTCCGCTCAGGACATTTTGAACGTTCTGCAAACCCTGCTTGTTGAGCAGGTTTTGGTAGTCTCTATCCGATGAGTCGAGCCTTCTCTTGATGGTGATGTTTCCAGTGAACTGATTCATGCCTCTGCCAGAAACATCCTCTGACGTTTGCTCAATGGTCATTCTTCTGATGGATATCGCAGGCAGGATTAGAACCTTTTCCCTGTCTCTTGGTGGATTAAGTCGCTTAACCAAAGCAAAACGTTCACCAGTTGCCAAAATAACAAACGGCTTAGAAATGTCCTTGGGGCCGAGCTGTGTTTTGACAGACTGAACTCGGAAACCAATGGTCTTGTCAAACAGCCTGTGAAGGGCTGTATCTACATCGGCAATGCCACAAGGTGGTATTGTGAAAGTTGTAGACGGCGAATTTTCGTAGCCAGAGTCTAAGTGGGCAACAGGATTTCTTGGATCCTGAGGAATGTTCTGCCTTGTCTTATTGTCTTTAGAATCCATTGTTTCTGGTGCCTCTTCAAGCAATAAGTATGGCTTTCACTTTATCCAACTTTCAGTCGCCTTCTAAGTGGTACCGTTTTAATGGAACTGTCATCAGACATTGAGGGTCGTGCGCTGCGTACTTGGCCACTGCCAACCGCTCTAACTGCTAGTTCTGCCGGAAGAGGTGGGAAGGTGTATCTCTTCCTTCGGTTTGCTTTTTCGCTGTAGAATTTCTTTGCTATCTCCTCGGTAAGCCCATAGTCGAATAGCACAATCTTCCCGTCGGGCGTCTTGCCGTAGTGGTCTACTTCTAGAATGTCGCCCGGCATTAGCCTGTTTTCTTTCATGGCCGAGACAATCCCGTTGAAGAATTCAGATGTTCTCATGCTGTCTACGTCGCCAAGAAGCTCCTCATAGTACGAGGCGGTTCGCATATCCCCTTCGGTCTTTAGACGTTTTGCTCTCTTGGAGTATTGCTTAGAGACGCTGGTGGTTACCTCGTCTAGGTTGGATGAGGCATTAGTCTTTGCAAACTCTCGTACAATATCATTGTACGGATCCCAGTTGAACCCAGAAAGTTGCTTGAACTCCTCAATATCCCGGATCGTTCTCACCAGTTGAGATATTAGCCACACAACCTTGCCATCAATTTCCTTGTGGTCATAGATTGCGCTCACAGCCGACTTGGCCTCGGCATTTTTGCTAACAAAACGCTCCGCTGCATTCTGCTCCAGGCCTTTTTCATTGAAGGCTATCTTGAGAACCTTACTTTTACTCAGTGCAAAAACTACCCTTGATGAACCTTCACCGAGGCACGGTAAAGAGGTCATTTTGGCATAGGCAACCATTTCTTCTGTGGTAAGGAGCTTGTTGAAGTGATAGATGCTAAACTTCTTGCTCTTCCGTATAGGTTCTTTTTCTGCCATTGCCACAGCCCCCCAGCCGTATGCCTCTAAGTATACCACCCGGCGGCTGTTTCATTCGTTGTATATGTCATCGGGGTCTGCGTAGGTCGGCGACTCATTATCAAAGGAAGAAGCCTTTTCTGGCTCATGCTCTGGGTTTGTGGACTCCGAGTCGATGTTGACAATACGTGCGCCCTCCCCTAGGGCTATCTCTTCCATGTCTTCACCGAGCCGCTCTCTCATTTCCCGTCTATCCCCTGTTGGACCGTCAACATTCTCCTCAAGTCCTCTTTGTTGCTGCCAAACCTGTTGTACGGTATTGTCTGCGTACTTAATTCCTGCATCAGCCAACATGAGCTTGAAAATGTTGAGGTCTAGCTGCCCCTTGCGGACAATCTTACCCTCAACCTTAATCCCAACGTCGTACTCCACCTGACCAAATATGTTGTTGATGTTTACGGCACTCAAGACCTCATACACAGCATCGCCATAGAGGAAGAAGTCACCTTCAGAAACCGTATACCCCTTATCCAGCAAATCCCTAACCTGCACGAACAGCTCAAGCTTGTTGACCTGCTCATTGCCCCACACGTTGTACTTAGTTTCCCAGTTTGGCTGGTCAGCCAAGACATCCAGCTTAATTGGGGTCAGGAAGACCTTCTCGATTGCCTCATCATAGATGGGGTGAATCTGAGTCTTCATGGCTGATATCGGGTAGTAGTATATGAACTGCCCCACAACGTCCTTCACAAATTCCTTTGTAAGGTCGTTGATAAACTGAATTTCCTTTGGAGTAATGAAGAGGCGTGCGATGTTATCCGGTCCTGTCAGCGCCAAGAAGCTTCCAACCAAACAAGCTGGTGCGCCAACCATTTACAAGCTTGTTTATCCCATGAAAAGCGTATACTTTGGAGGCATTGGCATGTGCTGAAGAAGCTTCATGTTCTGCTCTGCTCTATTGGCTTCCAGCTCGGCCAGCTTGTCATAGGTAAGACTCTCTAGCATCTTTACAAGCCCGCCATCACCGTTTAGAAGCTCTTTCTTGTCCTCACGGCCCTGCGTTAGAAGTTCATCGCCGTTAAGCTGAAGCTCCGCTCCAGGAATCGGGAAGTTCTTGAACTTGTTTCTAACCAGCCCTAGAAGCTCCTTGCAAAGAGCTAGGGTCATCTGAATTATCCAGTTTCTTGCCCAGGGGTTTAGGGAGTTGTAGTCGATGAAGCCCGCTGGAATGTTGCCGGGGTTAGAAACACCGTAAGTTACACTGGAGCCTATCACTGGCAGACCAAAGGAGCCAGACGCTCCAACGCTTGCAGTCGTCCCTGTAATTATTCCAGGAGCAGCCGATGGAGGAAACCCGACCCGTATCCAGAGCTTGTCGTTGAAAAATGGAATGAGGTTGTTGGGAGATGGGAGAATACGAATATGTCGGCCTGTCAGTCTGTAGCTATAGTGTGACCGGCGAATACGTGAGGCCGTCTCAAGCATACTTGACCTAAGAACATCCTCAAAGAGAGGGAGCACGTAGAAGCGTGTGTCGGGAATATAAGACTCAACAGGTAGACCTGATGCAATGAAGTTGGATGCGAGATTGGAGTTAAAGACATATTGCATTGGAGCGTAGTGATACACCTCAAATATCTTCATTCTTCCATTGATGCCAAACGATCCTGTCCCCATGTAAGATGAAAGTGTCTGACCGGCGTCATCCTTTAGGTCGGTGTACAGGTCGTAATCCTGCTTGCCCATGGTTAGCTGTACAGAACCAGAATAGGAATCCAGGGACTGACCATACCCAACCTCGGAGGCGTATGGCTCTGCCTGTCTTATGAGAAACTCAAAGTTAGGCTGGACATAGGCGTTAATGAGATTGAGTGAGTATTTTCCCGTAACAGGGTCGATGCTGCCCGTAGGATTACCCAAAAGACTTGCCAAATTTGATTTTGCTTGATATTCAATCATGGTACTATTGAACATCAGGGTTGCCTCTTCAAAGCAGGCCCATATCATCTTTTTCGTAAGCTCAACAGACAGCACGTCCTCGCCGAGCTTTCGCAGGACGAAAGTAACCATCTTGTCAGCATCACTCTGGAATGCACTTGATGAATCGAAAAAACCAAAAGGCGTTGGACGAATAGTTGTACTGAATGTTGCCATTTGCTCTTCCCCGTAGTGTGCGTGCAGCGATTTAGCTAATGGTAAATAGCTCCCTAATTATCTCTACACATGACCAAGAAGCTAATAAAGGCTCTCATAGAGACTGTCATTGACAGTGAAATACCATCACAAGATATGAAGAAGCTAAGAGTTTTTGACTTCGACGACACGATTGCCAAAACGAACTCAAGGGTAGGAGTTCGTAAGCCAGACGGAACCAGGCTCTCGCTTACAGCCGGAGAGTATGCTGTATACAGCAGGCAGCCGGGTGATCAGTTTGATTATGATGACTTTGAAAAATTGGTCGAGCCGCAAGAGATTCGCTGGATCACTTCCATTCTCAGGAAGGTAATCAACAGGAGAGGAGTGGATGCTGCGGTCATCCTTACCGCCCGAGGAAGTAAGGAGCCCGTGGAGCTATTCTTTAAGGAATTTGACATACCACGGATACCGATCGTGGCTCTTGGGGATAGCCATCCAGACACAAAGGCTTTTTGGATTCTCTACGTCATCAAGAAATTTGGTTACGACGTAGTTGAGTTCTTTGACGATTCTCCAAAGAATATTGCAGCAGTCAATGCCATTCAAAAAAGAGCACCTAGAACTAGGATAATCACTAGGCTCATACAGCACAAGACGCCTAAGGTCTAGATAGAATCATCATTTTTGAGCCCGGTCGAATCCCGTGCTTGAGACACGAGCCACTCCTGAGCTCTAGAACATTGGCTGTAGGATAGCGTATAACCACGGACGTTTCATCATTGGCCTTAAGCCGCAGAACCTCAACAACCTGTAGTTGAGAGTTTAGGGCAACAAGGTCCAAGTCAAATGGCACGTTCTTCATCCAGAAGCCCTGGAGGCTGGGCTGGCTATACTTAAACCACAGACCCTCGGTGTCCTTGGGTTCTGGCTTGAACATGAATCCTTCCTGATGTTCTTCTGGGGTTGTTAGGATCGTAATTTGAAATGTGTGTCCTGATGGAACGCCGCCATTAGCAGCAAAGGAAACCTGAACCAGATTTCCCTGAGAGAAGCTCCTCCACTTAGACAGAATTTCCTGCATCGTTCTTGAAGTTCTGTGCATGACCTTAAATAGCAAGAAGCCTGGGTGACGATACGGTCACCCAGGCTTCTTTATTTCTTCTCTAGTGGCTGTCTATCAGGGGATGATTAGTGGTATCATCGTGGACTTGATCCTCGCCTCCAGGAGGCCAATTGATGTAGCCCAGGGTAGACAAATGACTCTTGTCCCGGAATTTGAGGTCAACAGAAATTCTGCTTGGTACACCTTGTCCCCTACCTGATCACCGATCTTGCACATGCCGTAAAACAGGGATCTGCCATAGCCGTAAACCCTGTTTTTTTCAACCCCGGTATAACGTAGGAATGTGATGCACGGGAAAAGCGAAGGAGCGATGACGGTCACGGACGAATAGTCTGTCTCCGCCACCTTCATGGCAGCCGTCGCCGCCGTACTCTCCTTGGTTCGCTCTTTGTCGCCATGTAGTGGATGATACTCCGTCGGAATCCCAAACAGCCTGTCATTTGTCGATCGGCGGAAGGCGCAGACCGTAAATGGTCTAACAGATCCATTGCCCCACCGCCTAAAGGCAGATGGATTGCGAACAAAATCAGAAGGAGCCGTGACCTTGAACTGGTAATATTCTACTAGCATTGTCTTATTCTCGGATTTGCAGACCGTTAGCAGTCACGGGCTTGGACATCCAGTGCTCATCTGTCTGCACATGGTTCTTACGGACGAACTTGGCTACGGATTTCGTAAAATCCTTATAGTCAAATCCAGACTCCAGACGGACAACGTAGCCTTCGATCGTCTTGGAGTCCGTGTCGGGGTTATAGAGATTCCTAATGGTGTTGTATGCGAAAGGACCTCGGTAGAGAACCGGAACCGTTGAAAGTCCAAGGAGAGCACTCCACTCCTCAGTCTCTTGCCAGGACAGACACTCGTTCTTGTCCGTCCAGATCGAGAACACCAAAAAGTAACTCGGGAGATTGCGATAACTGATGGAATGCTCTGCGTAGAGGTTCTCTCCGCACACACGCCACCCCTCTGGAATATCCTGACAGATGCTCCCGTGAAGGGTCTTTACCCAGGCCCGTGAGGGGTGGTGGGCACTGTCAAGAGACCGGGCGTGAATGTGATCTCGGTACATGGTGGTATTTTCGCCATCCATCTTTTCGGTTACCACGACTTCCTTACCCTCAAAGGCGTAGACTCGCTTAAGAGTAATGTCATCCGTGGTCGCACCCTGAGACCAGGGCAGATGGGGCGTGCGAGGATATTTTACGAGGGTCATTGTCGTTAGCTGCTGTTGAGGATGCGGTTCAAGGTCGTTCTATGGTATGCGCTGACCACAAGGATGGAAAGGTGTAAAACATCTTCTCACCCATCAGAATCTTCATATAGGGGAGTTTGGAACTAAAACCATCAGCCTTTTTTGCCTCAAAGACCGTATCTGGACCGGCAAGTACAACCATGAATACGGTGCCCTCGCCGAGGGTCAGTCTTTTTGACCCTAACGTCCACACGTCACTCGGGAGCATGGGTCCTGGCACGCTGGCGTCGGGCGGCTCGAGCCCCTGCACCTCGCTCCACGCAAACATTTGCCCTTCTACGATGCAAACAAGCTCCCCAGCAGAAAAGGACACGGCAGCGGCAAAGCCATCATTGATGGCAATAGTCCAGTGCCTTTCGAGTTTTAGGTTGAAACTCAACTTGGTTGGCGTTGTTGTCTGCACCGTCTTCTCTCACAGGTTAGCTGTCCAGAATCTTCGCCGCCGCAACAAGAAGAAAGATTTGCTCGTTGGTTACGGCAGGGTCAGAAAGCTGAATTCGGTCGATGATCTCCTGCGTGGTGAGGCCGTAGCTTCGGAGCGTACGAACACGAGGAAGGACTTGATCGAACCAATAAGCAGTGTCAAACGTGGTGCCCATGATAGTTTAGCTCTCAGAAATAAGTTCACAATCAACCAAGTTGGTGTAATCCGGCTGACACCCTTCCACCACCAGTGCTACCCCAGAGAATGTTGCCGTGAATGGAAGAATCGTTGCAAGGATAGACTCGTCTGCATTCGGAATAACCCGGTGAAGGGCACGACCAAGAGACACGTCTACCTCGCAGGTCTGATATCCTTCAAGGTGAACGACCGCATAGGAGGTAAAGAAATCAACGCACCGAACAACTCCAGTTTTGGCAAAACGCTTGTCACGAAGTGAGGGTGCGCCTTTCCGGGTTACGGTACTTTCCTGCTCAACAAACAAAGCCCAGGAAGTATGCCTGCCGGTCTTGGGGTGGAAGCCCCGCCCATTATACAGACGATAACCTGGAGGAGTCCAGAGCGGAGGCTGGGCATCCTGGGTAAACTCACCCATTTCTGCCTGAGTTTTCGGCCATTCAATCACGGCACCCTCACATCACGGGCGAATCGCCCTGCACGGCCGCACCCCCCCGCGGAACACTAACCACAACACTCAAACAACCACCTCCTCCCCGAAAACATCAAACACGTCAGGAACCACGCACCACCCACAA
>Ga0105097_10000055_pt1 | contig 39273 bp, 36 predicted proteins | sample PPLLak12cMay2015_FD_87035 | JGI IMG/M metagenome (GOLD analysis project Ga0105097, IMG submission 87035) | Freshwater sediment microbial communities from Prairie Pothole Lake near Jamestown, North Dakota, USA - PPLs Lake P7 Core (1) Depth... | ecosystem: Environmental > Aquatic > Freshwater >...
ATGCCGGCCAGCGCCATCGACGGCCACACCACCCACGGCGGCGCCTGCGTCGACAGCACCAGGCCCAGCGCCGCCGCGGCCAGCCCGCCCAGCACCAGCGCGCCTTCGGCGCCGATGATGACGCGGCCGGCCTGCGCCGGCAGCGCCACCGCCAGGCCGGTGAGGATCAGCGGCGCCGCGCGCTGCAGCGTGTTCTGCCAGGCGAAGGCATCGCCGAAGCCGCCCATCAGGATCAGGCCCCAGACCTCCAGCGGGTTGAAGCCAGCCAGCGCGACGGCCGTCGAGAACAGCAGCACGGTGATCACCAATGCGGCCAGCGCCGGCAGCAGGGCATCGAGCGTCGCAAGCACACGCTGCAGCGCCGGCGAGGGCGCATCGACAGGCATGGCCGAGACTGGGATGCTACTCATCGCGAAGCCACCATGCATGCGCGCCGATCAAGCGGACGCCGCGGATCCGGCTTTGCCGGTCCGCAGGCGTCGCCCCCCCGGGGGGGGGAGCGCCGAAGGCGCTACGGGGGGGGCCATATTCACCCGGGAATGGTGCCGATCACGCCTTCGACCAGGTAGTTCATCTTCTCCAGCTCGGGGTTGAACTGGTCGATGCTGGTGCCGGCCGCGATGACGGTGTTGCCCTTGTTGTCCTTCAGCGCGCCCTTGAAGATGACGAAGCCACCCTTCAGCATCGCCGCCTTCACCTCGTCGGCCTTCTTCTTGGCGGCATCGCCGACCGCCGGGCCGTAGGGCGACATCTTCACGTAGCCTTCCTTCAGGCCGCCGCGCAGCAGGTTGGGCTGCGGCGCGCCGGTCTGCAGCGCCTTGATCTGCGCGGTGTAGGGCGTGCTCCAGTCCCACTCGGCGCCGGTCAGGTAGCCCTTGGGCGCCAGCGCCGCCTGGCTGGCGTGGTAGCCGCTGCTGAAGATGCCGCGCTTCTCGGCCGTCTCGACCACCACCTTCGGGCTGTCTACGTGGCAGGTGAGCACGTCCACGCCCTGGTCGATCAGGCTGTTGGCGGCCTCGGCCTCCTTGACGGGCATCGACCATTCGCCGGTGAAGATGACGCGCGTGGTGATGCTCGGGTCGACGCTGCGCGCGCCCATGGTGAAGGCATTGATGTTGCGCAGCACCTGCGGGATCGGCTTGGCGGCGACGAAGCCCAGCTTCTTGGTCTTGCTGGTGTAGCCGGCGACGATGCCCGCCATGTACTGGCATTCGTCGATGTAGCCAAAGTAGCTGCTGGCGTTCTTCGGGTGCTTGCCTTCGGTCCACATGCCGCCGCAGTGGGCGAAGCGCACCTTCGGGTACTTCTCGGCCATCTTCAGCATGTGCGGGTCGAAGTAGCCGAAAGAGGTGGCGAAGATCAACCCGGCCTTGTCCTGGTTGATCATGGCTTCCATCGTCTTCTGCACCGCGGCGGTCTCGGGCACGTTTTCTTCTTCGACCACCTTCACGCCGGGCATCTTCTTCATTGCCGCGGCGGCCTGGGCTTGCGCCTGGTTGTAGCCGAAGTCGCTGCGCGGGCCGACGTAGATCACGCCCATGGTCACCGGCGCTTGCGCCAGCGCCTCGCGCAGCGCACCAGGCAGCGCCAGCGAGGCGCCGGCGAGGGCACCGCCCGCCAGCAGGCGGCGGCGCGGCAGGGTCAGTTTGTCTTGGCTCATGGTCAGGTCTCCTTGTGTGAAGGGAAGAGAACGCGAAAGGGGCCGCTCATGCATCGGTCATGGCGGTGGGGAAATCAGGCTGACGTGCGCGGCCACTACCTGCCAGCGACCGTCGATGCGGCACCAGGTCTGGCTCTGGCGTCCGAGCTTGTCGCCGCCTTCGCGGCTGAACTCGGTCATTGCGGTGCCGAAGTCGTCGCCATAGGTGGTGATGACAGTGCGCTGCAGCGTGCGCGCCAGGCCGAGGGCCGGGCGTGCATTGCGGAACTCGCGGATGGCATCGATGCCGTACAGGTTCTCGTTGACACCGTAGCGCACGGTCTGCGCGCTGTCCCAGAACAGTTCGTCCAGCACCTCGACGCGGTTGTTCACCAGTGCGTCCTCGTAGCGAGCGAAGGCGGCCTGCAGTTCGGCCAGCGTGGAAGGTCGGTTGAACTCGATGTCCATCACAGCCCCCGCGCGACCGGCGCGCTGCACAGGCCCTGCGCCTGCAGTTGCGCGGCCACGCGCAGCGCGTGGTCCTCGCGCCAGGGCGCGGCGATCAGCTGCACGCCAATGGGCAGGTGCGGCTGCGCCGCACTCATGCCCCACAGCGGCACCGCGACCACCGGCAGGCCGATGCAGGAGATGGGCTGCGTCAGCAAGCCCATGCTGGCGCGCGAGGGCAGCCGGCGCTCGCCGATCTGCAGCCATTCGGTGCCGATGATCGGTGCCACGCAGGGCGTGGCCGGCGCCAGCAGCACGTCGACGTTTTCAAAGACACGCGCGACGCGGCGCGCGAACCAGTGGCGCACGCGCTGCGCCTGTATCACCCAGGCGGCCGGCATCAGGGCGTTGGCGAGGAAGCGGTCGCGTGTCATCGGGTCGAAGTCGGCGGCGCGCTTCTTCAGGTCCTCGAGGTGCAGCGCACCGCCTTCGCCGCAGGTGATCAGGAAGGCGGCGGCGCGTGCGCGTTCGACCTCGGGCAGTTCGATCAGCCGCGTGGTACCCAGCGCCTGGGCGACCGTGTCCACCGCATCGGTGGCCTCGGGCAGCGCCATCTCTCGAAACCAGCCTCCGAGCACGCCGATGCGCAGGCCCTGCGCACCCTGGTCCAGCAGTTGCAACGTCGGCTGCCCCGGCCGCTGCGCACAGGCTGGGTCGTCGCTGGGCGGCCCGTGCAGCGGACCTTGCATCGAGTCGTAGGCCAGCGCCAGGTCATGCGCGCTGCGCGCGAAGGGGCCCAGGTGGTCGAGGCTGGCGACGAAGGGGTAGCTACCGACGCGTGGCAGCCTGCCGAAGGTGGGTTTCAGGCCGAACACGCCGCACAGCGACGAGGGCACGCGGATCGAGCCATTGGTGTCGGAGCCTAGGCTCAGAGGCACCTGACCGGCCGCCACCGCCGCGGCCGAGCCGCCGCTGGAGCCACCGGAAATCCGCGTCGTGTCGTGCGGATTGCGCGTCGGCCCGTAGTGCGTGTTCTCCGTGGAGAAGCCATAGGCGTATTCGTCCATGTGCAGCGCGCCGACGAGCACGGCGCCGTGCGCCTCCAGGCGCCGCACCAGCACGGCATCGCGCCGCGCCGGCGCCGCATCGCGCTCGATCTTCGAGCCGGCCAGCGTGGGCAGACCGGCCACGTCGAACAGGTTCTTCACCGCGAAGGGCACGCCCGCCAGCGGCATCTTGTGGCGCTGCGGGTGAACGTCGATGAGCTCCGCGCGCTTCAGCGCACGCTCGTTCAGGCGCGCGCTGAATGCATTGATGCGCGCATCGGTGACCTCGATGCGCGCCAGCGAACGCTCGACCGCGGTGCGCGCGCTCAGCGCACCGTCGCGCACCTGCGCGGCAATGCCGGCAGCGTCGTCGCTGTTCATGTCGCGTCGGCGCCGTGCGGTGGCACCGGCTGGAAGACGTTGCCCGATTCGTCGTGCGGCTCCAGGGCCAGGCCCTGTACCAGCTCGGCCATGTGCGCGGCCAGAGCGAAGAACTGCAGCACGCCGGGGCGGTGCTCGGCGGCGATCTTCAGCCCCAGCGTGGCCGCGGCGGCATCGATGTAGGCGCTGTGGTCCATGGTGCCACCCCTCAGGCCTTGTAGAGCTGCCGGTAGTCGGGCTGCAGATGGAACCAGTACATGTAGCCCATCACGTCCTTCTGCATGGCCACGTCCATCGACGGCTGGAACAGCGGCACGCGCGGCACCTCGTCGTAGGCCAGTTGGATCATTTCGCGCACCGACGAGTCGTAGATCGGCTTGCTTTCGGCGAAGCGCGCGTTGGTGATCAGCTTGTCGAGCTTGGGGTTCTGGTAGCTCATGGTGTTGAACACCGCGTTCTGCCCGTGGTAGCACCAGAAGAAGAAATACTCCGGGTAGTCCAGCCAGCCGCCGAAGCGGTTGAGGATCATCGGCATGTCCTTCTTCAGCAGCGCGGCGCGCCACGTGGCGCCAGGGATCTTGTTGATCTGCGCCTTGATGCCGATGGCCGCCAGCGCCTCCTGCGTCAGCACCGCCGCCGGCTCGCCGACGGTGGCGCCGCCGAGGTCGAAGCTGAGCGTGGTCTCGAAGCCGTTGGGCACGCCGGCCTCGGCCATCAAGGCCTTGGCCTTGGCAATGTCGGTACGGTAGGCGGTGGGCTGCGGCCAGGCGATGCTCTTCACCGGGCCGTTGCCGCCGTAGAGCTTGGCAGCGCGCCCGTAGAAGGCGTTTTCGTAGATCTTGTCGTAGGGCAGTGCGTAGGCCACCGCTTGACGAACCTTCACGTTGTCGAAGGGCGGCTTGGTGGTGTTCATGCCGAGGTAGAGCATGGCGTTCTCGATCGGCATCGATGCCACCTTGATGCCGGCCTTGTCTTCGCTGAGCTCGGCAAAGTCCTTGGGCGGCAGGTCGTAGGTCATGTCGATGTCGCCCTTGACCAGCAGCGCACGGCGGTTGCCGGCATTGGGCACGTCGCGCTGCACGATGCGCCGCAGCTTCGGCATCGGCCCGCTCTTCCAGTCGTCGTAGCGCACGTAGACGATTTCCTGGCCCGGGCGGAAGGCCTCGACCTTGTAGGCGCCGCCGCCGGCCGTGTTGTTGCGCGTCCAGACCAGGCCCCAGGGGTCGGCGGGCGTGGCGTTCTTCTTCACCAGCTCGCTGTTGAAGATGCAGGGCACTGGCACGGCCAGGTCGTTCATCGTCAGCCTGTCCTTGCGGATGAACTTGACGCGGAAGGTGTGGTCATCGACCACCTCGAACTGCTCGGGCTTTTCCAGCGAGCCTGCGGCCATCTGGAAGGTGGGGAAGCCGCCCACGGTGACGGCGCGGTCGAAGCTCCACTTCACGTCCTTGGCGGTGACCGGCGTGCCGTCGTGGAATTTCGCGTTCCTGCGCAGCTTGAAGGTCACCGAATTGCCGTCCGGGGCGATGGCCCAGCCTTCGGCCAGCTCGGGTTCGAGCTTGTTGCGGTCGTAGGCGACGCGGCCATCGGGCAGCGTGCGCTTGCCGTAGGTCATCAGCCGGTCGTAGACCAGCCAGCTGACGCCGTAGCTCGGCCGGTTGGCGCCGACAGTGTGGATGTCCAGCGAGTTCGGGCCGAACTCGTTGGCGACGATGAGCACGTCCTTGGGCCGCGCCTGGGCTTGGGCGATCAGGGGCAAGGCGCCGAGAGCGGCGCCGCTGGTGAGGAAGTCGCGTCGGTCCATGGTTGCTCCAGGGTTCAGAGGGAGGCGAGGTAGGCGCGCCAGCCGCCGAAGGCGCTGATGTCGCGCGCCCCGGCGAGGGCATGCGCCTCGCACAGGAAGCCGTGGACGAAGCGCCCGTCGGTCAACTGCACCGAACCCAGCCCAAGTGGCGGAGGGATCAGCGCAAGAAACGAGCCCAGCTGCGACTGCGGCATGTCCCAGACCTCGAGCTCGATGGCGACACCGCCTTCGGCCACGCGCAGCAGGCCGGGTTTGGGCGGGCGGGCGTCGGGCAGGGCGAACAGCCGGTAAGTCGGCGCGGTGCGCGTGCTTTCGCACAGCACGGCGCCTCGCTCCAACAGCTGGCCGTTCAGCGGCAGGCCCGACAGATGCGCGCCGACCACGGCGATCGGCAGCGATGGCTGCGTGGCCGGCGCGGCTACATCCGCCGGCGCAGCGTCCAGGCCTTGCCAGCGCCGCGCGAGGTCGAGCAGCGCGACGTCGGCGCCGCCCGCGGCGATGAAGGTCAGGCCGAACGGCAGGCCGGTCGGCGTGCGACCCTCGGGCACGGCCAGCGCACTCCATCCCAGCAGGTTGACAAAGTTGGTGTAGGTGCCCAGCCGCGCGTTCACGCCCAGCGGGTCGGCATCCACCTCGGCGAAGCGTGGATGGCCGGGCGCGGTGGGCACCATCAGCACGTCCACCTGCTGCCACAGCGTGCACAACTGGGACTGCAACGCGCGCAGCCGGTACATCGCCTCGAAGGTCTGGGTGGCACTCAGGCCGATGGCACGCGCGATGACGCGGCGCACCGTGTCGTCCAGAGCCTCGGGCCGCTCGGCCAGCAGCTGCTTCACGGTGCTGTGCCGCTCAGCCACCCAGGGGCCCTCGTAGAGCAGGGCCGCCACCTCGAATAGCGGCGCGAAGTCGAGTGGCCGCAGCGAGTGACCCTGTTCGCGCGCACGCGCCTGCGCGGCCTCGAAACACGGCGCATAGCCGGCATCACCAAAGAAGTCGGGCTGGGCCGGCACGCCGATGCGCAACGGCCAGGGCCAGCGCGCCAGGCCAGGACGGAAGTCGCTGTAGGCGTCCAGAGGATCCGCGCCCTCAAGCACGGCCAGCACTCGCGCGGCATCGTCGACGTCGTGCGCGAACACCGAAACGCAGTCGAGGCTGCGGCAGGCCGGCACCACGCCGGCGGTGCTGACGCGGCCTGGCGTGGGCTTCAGGCCGACCAGCCCGTTGAACAGTGCCGGCACACGACCGGAGCCGGCCGTGTCGGTACCCAGCGCAAAGGCCACCTGGCCGCGCGCCACGGCCACCGCCGAGCCCGAGCTGGAGCCGCCGCTGATGCGCTCGGTATCGAAGGCGCTGCTCGGCCGGCCGAACGGCGAACGCGTACCCACCAGGCCGGTGGCAAACTGGTCGAGGTTGGTCTTTCCCAGCCATAGCGCGCCTGCGTCCAGCAGCCTCCGCACCACGGTGGCATGGCGCGCCGGCATATAGGCGAAGGCCGGGCAGGCGGCCGTGGTGGGCACGCCGGCGATGTCGATGTTGTCCTTGGCGGCAAAGGGCACGCCCAACAACGGGTAGCGCTGCACCAGTTCGGCTCGCGAGAGCGGCTCGGCCAGACGCCCGACCAAAGCGGCCAGCTGTGCCTGCCACTGCACGTCGCTGGGCATACTGATCCACAGGCTGAGTTCGCTGCTGTCCAGCACGGCCGACCGGCACTGTGCCAGCCAAGGCAACGGGTCGCCGCCGCTGCCGACGAGCTCACGCCACTGCGCTAGGGTGCGCACTGGCAGGCAGGGGCCGTGAGACGGGAACATATCGGTGCACGTTTTGGTATACCAGATGCCTTGAAGCACATGACGTGCCAGACACGCGCTTCACTCAAGCGCCGCCGCGCCCGCGAGACTGACTGCTGGCGATCATGTCGCCTTCGCGGATCGCGACTTTGAAGGGCCGCCATCGCATCGGCCCAGTCCGTGGCGGTTTTCGCGCGTGCCGCAGGACGCTGCCGCGGGCCGGGTGCCTTTCAGGGCTCGCAGGCCCGATACTCGGCCACGGCAATGGCGCGGATGCGGAGGCAGATCAAGCCGATTGGTGCGCGCATTCGAACCACTGCCATATACGATCGCGCATCCCGCGGGCTGCCATCCTCGACTTCACCGTGCATCTCAGCCTTGAACACCCGATTGATCAGTCGATTTCGCAGCGCGGCCAACGAGTCCGGACGCCCGATACTCACTCTGTTGGCCGAGGCCGCGTCCTTGCGGCTATCGCCATCACACCTGGGCTTTTCTGAGTACCTGAAGTACAAGCTCCATTTCGGCGATCTGACTGCAAAGTCAAAGCGGGAGTTTGTAGGCGGGCAGTCGGCAGACGCGCTGAAGGACATCGTTTCCGATGAGCGCGCACGATTCATTGCCCGCGACAAGCTGACGACCTACACACTTCTGCAAGGCTACGGCTTTCCGACGCCGGCGATCAGAGCCGTGTATCGAAGCACCCGGCCCCGCTCTGTCAACTGCATCCAAGACACTACCGCACTAGTCAACTTCTTGCGCATCCCCGCGAACCTGCCGGTGTACCTGAAGCCCAGCTTTGGGGCCCATGGCACTGACAACAAGTTGCTTCTGTCTTGCGATGGCGATCGACTGTGCCTGGGCAGCGGGGCAGTGGTCGATCTTGTGGACTTTGCACGCAGCCTGGATGACGGGCGCACGCTGGGTTGGCTTCTACAGGAACCGCTGCGCGCGCATCCGCTATTGCAGGAACTCACTGGCACCGACAAGCTATCGAGCATCAGGCTCTGCACCGTTCATGACGGTCAATCCGTCCATTTTTTCAAGGCGATTCTGAAAGTCAATCGCGGCGACAGCGACAACGACGACTTCTGGGATGGCGAACTTGGCAATGCCGTGGCCGCCGTTGATAGCCGTTCCGGAAGGCTGATTCGCGCCGTTGCTGGTTCCCCCGAGCAGGAGAAGGTCAACCCACACCATCCTCGAACAGGCCGCCCAATCGTGGGCTTCGAGATACCCTGCTGGGATGAAGTTGTCCGCGTTGCCTTGGATGCACATCGCGCGATACCGACCATGGTCTGCCCTCACTGGGACATCGCCGTAACGGATCGAGGGCCAGTGATTCTCGAAATCAACTCGTTCGGCTCGCTAAGCTTCCTTCAACGAGCACATCGTGAAGGATTCGCGAATGATCAATTGCTCGACCTGCTACGTCGCCGCGCCGCGGCGGGCATGCTAGATCCTGACATGTTTCGCATGGAGCACTTGAGCCGGCGTCGGAAGCTCGGGTTCCTGAGGCGGTACTGGATGTGGCGCCATACGATTCCCTGGAAGCGCTACCGGGCGACGCCCGGTAGCGATGCATAAGGCCTTTGCACCACCATGGCCATTCCAGCAAGAAGCCAGACGCTGTTGCCTGCTGTTGTGGGCGAAAGCGTTCAGCCACCCTCGCGAGCGAGCCGCTCGGAGCGCCAATAGACGTCGTCGCCGCCAAGCCCGTCGAGGTTGGCTCGATTGAGCACGCGTGCCAGCACGAACATCAGGTCGCTCAAGCGGTTGAGGTACTGCCGAGGTGCCTCGTTCACGATCTCGTGGCCACTCAGAGCCACCAGCGAGCGCTCGGCACGCCTTGCCACTGTGCGGCTGACATGGGCCAGCGCCGCGCTGCGCGTGCCGGCGGGCAGGATGAATTCCTTGAGCCGCGGCAACTGCGCGTTGTAGTGTTCCAGCGCCTCATCCAGGCACAGCACCGCAGCGGGCTTGAGCAGTTGGTAGCCGGGGATCGACAGTTCGCCACCCAGGTTGAACAACTCGTGCTGGATGATCACCAGCAGCTCGCGCACGTCGTCGGGCAGCGGCTCGGCCAACAGCACGCCCAGGCCAGAGTTCAGCTCGTCCACGTCGCCCATGGCCACGACGCGCAGAGCGTCCTTGGGCACGCGCGTGCCGTCGCCGAGACCGGTGCTGCCGTCATCGCCGGTGCGCGTGGCGATCTGTGTGAGGCGTTGTCCCATGGCGACCGGATTGTGCCCGTTGCGCCGAATGCTTGATGCGCATCCGGCCCGCGGCGCGGCAACGCTGCTAGGCTTGCACTTCGCGAATCGACCGACGGGTGCCCCATGCGACAAGACGTGATCGTCAAGTTCGAGAATATCGATGACATCAGCCTGCACACCTCCGAGCCCATGGCGCAGGAAGACGCCAGCGCCTGGCTCGACCACGAATTCTCCCGGCTGGAATGCGTGGCCATCCGGCCCACCGGCAAGGTGCTGTTCGTGGACAAGGTGCTGGCCATCGCCGAAGCGGCTGGTGCAACGGGCTTTGCCGACGCGGCCTGGGCCGACAGCTATGCGCGCGCCGCCGCGGGCGCGCTGCGCCGGCCGTTGATCCGCGTGGATGTGCCCAACACGACCGTGGGGTTCTGAGCGCCCCCACAGGGGCAAAGCAAGCCGTCCGCCATGCGGGGCCGGCCCACCGTAGGCGCACGCCGTTCAGCCGGCCAATCGTGCCGCCAGGCGCTGCAGCAGCGGGCGCTGGCGCCAGTTCTCGCAGGCGCGGTCGGCAAAGTCGCGGCCACGTTCGCTGAGTCGGTAGTAGCGCACGCTGGGGAAGCCCTGCGGGTTGTCGAACTCACGGATCAGGCCGTAGTCGATGAGCGTGCGGTGGGCACTGTACAGCGGCGCTCCATCGAGCATGCAGCCGCCGCTGATGTCGCTGACCCGCACCAGCACACGCCCCTTGCGCAGCACGCGCAAGGCATCGATGAACTCGCCGCGGTCGGGGATGATTCGTCGGGTTGCCATGGTGTGTAGGGCGTGGTCAGGCGATGGCGCATCTTCGCATTGCAGTTGCGGGGTCAAGCCACGAAATGGAGGTCGCCAGGACTGCAGTTTGAGCCTGCTCAGCGCATGCCCCGCCGCGGTGCAGAAAAGACCCAGGCTGCCTAGAATCGCGGATACCCCGACGAAGGAAGCCGCACCATGAACGCACCCGTTCCCGCCCACGTGTGGCCGGCCTTCGAACCCCGGCGGGTGCCGGCCGTGATGCTGGCCGCGCTGCAGCAGCGTTTCGGCACACGCTGCTCCACCGCCTCCGCTGTACGCGAGCAGCACGGCCGCGACGAATCTCCCTACCCGATGACGCCGCCGGAGGTGGTGGTGTTCTGCGAAAGCTCGGACGAGGTGTCTGCGGTGCTGCGCCTGGCCGACGAACACGCCGTGCCAGTGATTGCCTACGGCACCGGGTCGTCGCTGGAAGGCCACCTGCTGGCGGTGCAGGGAGGCGTCAGCGTCGACGTGTCGGGCATGACGAAGATCGTGCGCCTGAACCCCGAGGACCTGACGGTGACGGTGCAGGCCGGCGTGACGCGGGAGCAGCTGAACCGCGAAATCAAGGACACGGGGCTGTTCTTTCCCATCGACCCCGGCGCCAACGCCAGCCTGGGCGGCATGGCGGCCACCCGCGCCAGCGGCACCAACGCCGTGCGCTACGGCACGATGCGCGAGAACGTGCTCGGGCTGACCGTGGTCACCGCCAGCGGCGAGGTCATCCGCACCGGCACGCGCGCCAAGAAGTCGTCCGCCGGCTACGACCTGACGCGGCTGTTCGTCGGCAGCGAGGGCACGCTCGGCGTGATCACCGAGGTGACGCTGAAGCTGTATCCGCTGCCCGAAGCGGTGAGTGCGGCGATCTGCCACTTCAAGGACATTGCCGGAGCGGTCAACGCCACCATCCAGCTGACCCAGGTGGGCGTGCCGATCGCGCGCTGCGAGCTGCTCGACGTCAACGCGGTGCGCGCGGTCAACGCGCAAAGCAAGCTCGGGCTGCGCGAATCGCCGATGCTGCTGATGGAGTTTCACGGCAGCGCGGCCAGCGTCAGGGAGCAGGCCGAGACGGTGCAGGCCATCGCCTCCGAGATGGGTGGCGAGAACTTCGAATGGGCCAGCACGCCGGAGGAGCGCACGCGGCTGTGGACCGCACGGCACAAGGCCTATTTCGCCGGCATGCAGACCAACCCCGGCTGCCGCACCGTGACCACCGACACCTGCGTGCCGATTTCGCGGCTGGCGGAGATCATCGACGCGTCGGTGGCGGAGGCCGATGCCTCGGGACTGCCGTATTACATCGTCGGCCATGTCGGCGACGGCAACTTCCACCTGGCCTACCTGGTGAAGGACGGCGACCCGACGCAGCGCGAACTGGCCGAAGGCATGAGCCTGCGGATGGTGCAGCGCGCGATCGCCCTGGAAGGCACCTGCACCGGCGAGCACGGCATCGGCCTGCACAAGATGGGCTTCCTGGTCGACGAGGCCGGCGCCGGTGCGGTGGAGATGATGCGGCAGATCAAGCGTGCGCTCGACCCGAAGAACATCATGAACCCCGGCAAGATCTTTGCACTGTGAGCGCACGAATTGGGGCTCTCGCCGGGCCTCCCAAGGTCGATCCGCTTCGAAGAAGGCTGCTGGCTTCTTGGACCCTGCCCGCGCTGCTGGGTCTTGGCCCTGTGCCCGCACAGGCAGGTCTCGAGGAGCTGATCGCCGCGGCCAAGCCGTCCGTCGTGGCGGTCGGCGTCTTCAGCCCCACCAGCAGCCCCCGGTTCACGTTTCGCGGCAGCGGCTTCGTGGTCGGCGCGGGCAACTTCGTGGTGACCAACGCGCATGTCTTGCCCGAGATCAATCCACCGGGCGGCTCTGAAGGCAGCCTGGTCGTCGTCGTACCGACGCAAGCAGGCGGCAGTGCCACGGCGGCGAGGGGTGCTACGCTGCTCGGGCGCGACCGCGAGCACGATCTGGCGTTGTTGCGCATCGAAGGCCCTGCGCTTCCTGCACTGCCGTTGGCAGACGAGCCGCGCACGCGAGAAGGTGCCGCCGTGGCGATCATCGGCTTTCCGATCGGCGGGGCACTGGGCTTCACACCAGTGACCCATCGCGGCATCGTCTCGTCGATTACCGCCATTGCACTGCCCGCGCCCGGCGCGCAATCGCTGAACTCCCAGGCCATCAATCGACTGCGCCAGGGCAGCTTCGACATCTACCAGCTGGATGCGACGGCGTATCCGGGCAACAGTGGGGGGCCGGTGCTCGAGGTCGAGTCCGGCAAGGTCATCGCCGTGATCAACATGGTGCTGGTCAAGGGCAGCAAGGAAACGGCGATTTCCCACCCCTCCGGCATCAGCTACGCGATCCCTGTGCGCTTTGTCAACGAGCTGCTGAAGGGCCGCTGAGGCCGGCGCTCACACCGCGGGACCGGGCAGGCTCCAGCGTTTGCTGACGTCGCCCGCGGCGTTGACGCTTTCCAGTTGCACGCCGAAGCCCCACAGCCGCGCCACATGCTTCAGCACCTCGTTGGCGGTGTCGTGCAGCGGGCGGTTGTTGTGCTGGAAGTGGCGCAGCGTCAGTGAGCGGTCGCCGCGGAGGTTGACGTTCCAGACCTGGATGTTCGGTTCGCGCGAGCCCAGGTCGTACTGCCGGGCCAACGACTCGCGCACCCGCTTGTAGCCGCTCTCGTCGTGGATCGCCGACACCTCCAGCTCTTCCTGCTTCTCATCGTCGACGATGGCGAACATGCGCAACTCGCGCATCAGCTTCGGGCTGAGGAACTGGCCGACGAAGCTCTCATCCTTGTAGTTGCGCATCGCCTGGTCAAGCGCCGGCAGCCAGGGCGTGCCGGCGATCTCGGGGAACCACTGGCGGTCTTCGTCGGTAGGCTCCTCGCAGATGCGCTTGAGGTCTGTGTACATCGCGAAGCCCAGCGCGTACGGGTTGATGCCGCTGTAGGCCTTGTGTCCCACCGGGGGCTGGTAGACAACGTTGGTGTGCGACTTGAGCCATTCGATCATCACACCGTCGGTGAGGAAGCCGTCGTCGTACATCTGGTTCAGCAGCTTGTGGTGCCAGAAGGTGGCCCAGCCTTCGTTCATCACCTGCGTCTGGCGCTGCGGGTAGAAGTACTGCGCCACCTTGCGCACGATGCGCACGATCTCGCGCTGCCAGGGTTCGAGCAGCGGCGCGTTCTTCTCGATGAAGTACAGCAGGTTTTCCTGCGGTTCTTCGGGAAAGCGGCGCGTGCCGCTCGACTCCTCGGCCTTCTCGGCGCGCTTGGGCAGCGTGCGCCACATGTCGTTGACCTGGGCCTGCGCATAAGCCTCGCGGTCCTTGCGTTCGGCCAGTTCCTGCGCCAGACTCTTGCGGCTGGGCCGTCGATAGCGGTCGACACCGTGGTTCTGCAGCGCGTGGCAGCTGTCGAGAAAACTCTCCACTGCGTCCAGGCCGTGCCGTTCTTCGCATTCGGCGACGTAGTTCTTGGCATAGACCAGGTAATCGATGATCGAGGCCGCATCGGTCCACATGCGGAACAGGTAGTTGCCCTTGAAGAAGCTGTTGTGACCGTAGGCGGCATGCGCGATGACCAGCGCCTGCATGGCCATCGTGTTCTCCTCCATCAGGTAGCTGATGCAGGGGTTGCTGTTGATGACGATCTCGTAGGCCAGGCCCATGTGGCCGCGCTTGTAGTTCTTCTCGGTGGCGATGAACTCCTTGCCGTAGCTCCAGTGGCGGTAGTTCACCGGCATGCCCACACTGGCGTAGGCGTCCATCATCTGCTCGGCGGTGATGATCTCCAGCTGGTTCGGGTAGGTGTCCAGCCCGAAGCGATCGGCCGTGTCACGGATGACCTTGTGATACTGCTCGATCAACTCGAAGGACCAGTCGCTCGGCCCGGGCAGCGGCACGGCCGGCCGCTCGCGCAAAGGCAACGGCTCGCTCAGCGGGTTCTTCAACGCAGCGCTCATGTTGCCCCCCAGGCCTTGCGGGCTGGCCCCCCAAGGGGGCGCGATCGCCTTCGGAACGGCCGTGCGTCGATCATGCCGCCTTCGCCCCTTCCTTCTTGAACAGGTCGCGGAACACCGGGTAGATCTGGTCGGCGCTGGTCGCCTTGCGCATCGCGAAGTGGGCATGCAGCGGCGGCAGCTGGGCGTATTCGTCCCACAGGTTCTGCTCTTCCTCAGCCACCTGCACATAGGCGTAGTAGCGGCACAACGGTAGCAGCTTCTCGCTGAGCAACTCGCGGCAGCGGCCACTGTCGTGATGCCAATTGTCGCCGTCGCTGGCCTGCGCGCCGTAGATGTTCCACTCGCTGGGCGAATAACGTTCGCGGATGATCTCCTCCATCAGCACCAGTGCGCTCGACACCACCGTGCCGCCGGTCTCACGGGCGTGGAAGAAATCGTCCTCGTTCACTTCCTGCGCCTGCGTGTGGTGGCGGATGAAGACCAGGTCGATCTTCTCGTAGTGGCGCGTCAGGAACAGGTACAGCAGGATGAAGAAACGCTTGCTCAGGTCCTTGCGCGCCTCGTCCATCGAGCCGGAGATGTCCATCAGGCAAAACATCACCGCCTTGCTGGTGGGCACCGGCACGCGGATGCGACTGCGGTAGCGCAGGTCGATCGGATCCAGGTAGGGAATGCGCGCGATGCGCACGCGCAGCGCCGCCACTGCGGCCTGCAGTTCCTTGATGCGCTCCAGCACCAGCGGATTCTTCGGCCCGGCCAGCAATTCGTCGAGCTCTTCTTCCAACGCGCGCACTTCGGCGCGCGAACCGGCGCCAATGGCGATGCGCCGGCCGATCGCACCGCGCATCGAGCGCACCACGTGCAGGTTGTTCGGCGTGCCGTCGCTGCTGTAACCGGCGCGCTGGCTCTTCCATTCGGGCGTCTCGGCCAATTGTGTGCGCACCAGGTTGGGCAGCGCCAGGTCCTCGAAGAAGACCTGCATGAACTCTTCCTTGCTCAAGCTGAAGACGAAGTCGTCCTCGCCCTCGCCGGAATCGCTGGCCTCGCCCTTGCCGCTGCCCTGGCCACCACCGCCCTTGGGCCGCTCGATACGGTCGCCGCGGATGAAGTCCTTGTTGCCCGGGTGCACCACCTCGCGGATGCCGCCCGAGCCATGACCGAATACCGGCTCGCTCAGGTCCTTCTTCGGAATGTGAACCTCCTCGCCGCGCTCCACATCGCGGATGCTGCGCCCGTCGATGGCCCGCTTGACCGCCTCGCGCACCTGCTCCTTGTGGCGGCGCAGGAAGCGCTCGCGGTTGCCCACCGACTTGTTCTTGCCGGCCAGGCGCCTGTCGATGATGCTTTGCAAGGCCATCAGCTGCTCTTCCGGACGCGCAGGTACCACTCGCACAACAGCCGCACCTGCTTGCTCGTGTAGCCCTTGGCCACCATGCGGGTGACGAAGTCCTCGTGCTTCTTGGCCTCGTCGGCGCTGGCCTTGGCATTGAAGCTGATCACCGGCAGCAGCTCCTCGGTGTTGGAGAACATCTTCTTCTCGATCACCGTGCGCAGCTTCTCGTAGCTGGTCCACATCGGGTTGTTGCCGGCGTTGTTGGCGCGCGCGCGCAGCACGAAGTTGACGATCTCGTTGCGGAAGTCCTTCGGGTTCGCAATTCCAGCGGGCTTTTCGATCTTCTCCAGTTCGGCATTCAGGCTGCTGCGGTCGAAGACTTCGCCCGTGTCGGTGTCGCGGTACTCGTGATCCTGGATCCAGTAGTCGGCATAGGTGACATAGCGGTCGAAGATGTTCTGGCCGTACTCGCTGTAGCTTTCGAGATACGCGGTCTGGATTTCCTTGCCGATGAACTCGGCATAGCGCGTCGCCAGATGCTCCTTGATGAAGGCGGTGTACTTCTGCTCCAGTTCGGGCGGGAACTGCTCGCGCTGGATCTGCTGCTCCAGCACGTACATCAGGTGCACCGGGTTGGCGGCAACCTCGGTCGAATCGAAGTTGAAGACCTTGGAGATGATCTTGAAGGCGAAGCGCGTCGACACGCCGCTCATGCCTTCGTCTACACCGGCGTAGTCGCGGTACTCCTGGTAGCTCTTGGCGCGCGGGTCGGTGTCCTTCAGGTTCTCACCGTCGTAGACCAGCATCTTGCTGAACAGGCTGCTGTTCTCGGGCTCCTTCAGCCGCGTCAGGATGGCGAACTGGCTCATCATCTTCAGCGTGCCGGGCGCGCAGGTGGCCTCGGCCAGCGAACTGCCGCGTAGCAGCTTCTCGTAGATCTTGATCTCTTCCGACACGCGCAGGCAGTACGGCACCTTGACGATATAGATACGGTCGAGGAACGCCTCGTTGTTCTTGTTGTTGCGGAAGGTCTTCCACTCGCTCTCGTTGCTGTGCGCCAGGACCACGCCATCGAAGGGGATTGCGCCGAAGCCTTCGGTGCCCTTGAAGTTGGCTTCCTGGGTGGCCGTCAGCAGCGGGTGCAGCACCTTGATCGGCGCCTTGAACATTTCCACGAATTCCAGCAGACCCTGGTTGGCCAGGCACAGCCCGCCGCTGTAGCTGTAGGCATCGGGATCGTCCTGCGCATAGGTTTCCAGCTTGCGGATGTCGACCTTGCCGACCAGCGAGCTGATGTCCTGGTTGTTCTCATCTCCCGGCTCGGTCTTGGCGATGCCCACCTGTTTGAGGATGCTGGGATGGCGCTTGACCACCCTGAACTTGCGGATGTCGCCGCCGAATTCCTCGAGCCGCTTCACCGCCCAGGGGCTGAGGATGCGGTTCAGGTAGCGGCGCGGAATGCCGTATTCCGATTCGAGGATCGGCCCGTCCTCGGTGACGTCGAACAGGCCCAGCGGAGACTCGTTCACCGGCGAGCCTTTGATGGCATAGAAGGGCACGTCCTGCATCAGCTGCTTCAGCCGCTCGGCGATCGAGCTCTTGCCGCCGCCCACCGGGCCCAGCAGGTAGAGGATCTGCTTCTTCTCTTCCAGCCCCTGCGCGGCATGGCGGAAGTAGCTAACCACCTGCTCGATGGCGTCTTCCATGCCGTAGAACTCGGCGAAGGCCGGGTAGACCTTGATCACCTTGTTGGCAAAGATGCGCGACAGCCGCGGATCGTTGCGGGTGTCGATGGCCTTCGGCTCGCCGATGGCCTTGAGCATGCGCTCCGCAGCGGTGGCGTAGGCCAGTGGGTTGCGCTTGCATTCGGCGAGGTAGTCCTCGAGGGACAGTTCCTCCTCGCGACTGCGCTCGAATCGGGCGGTGAAGTTGCTGATGACGTCCAAAGTAACCTCCTGGCTCAGGAAGATGTCGAGCGGCAACATAGCCCTCGCCATCTGGGAAGATCTGATGGAGTCCCGGCTGTACGGGCCCGGGCGCCATCAGAGCTTTCCGGTTATTGGCAGCGTGTCGTGTCTTGTCCGTCCAGCGTCGTCGAAAGTTCAGACTGGCAAGTGCCGAAGTAAGTGCCGTAAAACGGTGCAGTTCCCGAAGGACTTGCAAGACCCGTTCCAGCATCCCGCCAGTGCATGCTTCACCATGATGGTGATTTGAACGCAGAGCACGCCCTGTGCGCTGACATGCGGCCTTGAACATGGGCATTTCCGTGTGCTTCGCACAACGCGCCAGCGGGACTGGTCGCCAACAGACTGTAAGCCTCGCACACGCTTGTCAGCGCTATGCTCTGTCACGCTTCTTGCTACCGCCTCTTGCACCATGACCCAGCGAATTCCCGCCACCCTCATTCCCGGCGACGGCATCGGCCCGGAGATCGTCGATGCCACCCTGGCAGCGCTCGACGCCCTGGGGGCGCCCTTCGAATGGGACCAGCAGATCGCCGGCCTGGCCGGCGTCAAGGCTGCGGGCGATCCGCTGCCTGACGCCGCCCTGCAGAGCATACGCCGCACTCGGCTGGCGTTGAAGGGGCCGCTGGAAACGCCGTCCGGCGGCGGCTACCGCTCGTCGAACGTACGCCTTCGCGAGGAGTTCAAGCTCTACGCCAACCTCCGCCCGGCACGAACGATCGTGCCGGGTGGGCGCTTCGACAACATCGACCTCGTGGTCGTGCGCGAGAACCTGGAAGGCCTGTACATCGGCCACGAGCACTACGTGCAGATCGACGACGACCCGCATGCGGTGGCCATGGCCACCGGCATCAACACTCGCGCCGGCTGCCGCCACATCCTCGAATTCGCGTTCGAGCATGCGATCGCCACCGGACGAAAGAAGGTGACCCTGGTGCACAAGGCCAACATCATGAAGGCGCTGACCGGCATCTTCAAGGAAACTGGCGAGCAGATGTACGAGCAGAAGTACAAGGGCCGCATCGAGATGGACACGATCATCGTCGACGCCTGCGCGATGAAACTGGTGCTGAACCCGTGGCAGTTCGACGTGCTGGTCACGACCAACCTGTTCGGCGACATCCTGTCTGACCTGGTCTCCGGCCTGATCGGCGGGCTGGGCATGGCGCCGGGGGCCAACATCGGTGCCGACGCAGCCATCTTCGAAGCCGTGCACGGCTCGGCTCCGGACATCGCCGGCCAGGGCAAGGCCAACCCGACGGCCCTGCTGCTGGCCGCGGCGATGATGCTCGAGCACTGCAAGCTGGGCGACATGGCGGCGCGGCTGCGCAAGGCCATCGACGACACGCTCAACATCGACAAGGTGCGCACCGGCGACCTGGGCGGCACGGCCGGCACCGCCGCCTACACGCGCGCGCTGGTCAGCCGCCTCCGCAACGCCTAGATCCGGCCGCCGCAGCGGTGCGCGTCAACCCTGCGTGGCGCCGAGCTTTTCGAGCAGGCCGTTGAGCTCGTCGAGCGAGCCGAAGGCGATGGCGATCTCGCCCTGTTCGCCGCGCTTGGTCTTGCGCATCACGCGGATCTCGACCGCGGCGGCCAGCGCGTCGGCCAGTTGCTCCTCCAGCCGCACCAGGTCGCGCGGCTTGTCCTTCTTGACGCGCAGCAGCGGCGACTGCCGGCCGTTGTGCTGCGCGCGCGAGACCAGCTTCTCGGCATCACGCACCGACAGCTTGCGCGCGACGATCTCGTTGGCCGACAGGATCTGCTGCGCGTTGTCCAGCGACAGCAGCGCGCGCGCATGGCCCATGTCCAGATCGCCGGCCATCAGCATCTGCTGCACCGGCGCGGCCAGGTTGAGCAGCCGCAGCAGGTTGCTGGCGGCGCTGCGCGAGCGGCCCACCGCAGTGGCCGCCTGTTCGTGGGTGAGCTTGAATTCGTTGACCAGGCGCTGCAGCCCCTGCGCTTCTTCCAGCGGATTCAGATCCTCGCGCTGGATGTTCTCGATCAGCGCCATCACCGCGGCGGCCTCGTCGGGCACGTTCTTCACCAGCACCGGCACCTCGTCCAGGCCGGCCAACCGGGCGGCTCGCACGCGCCGTTCGCCGGCGATGATCTCGTAGCCGCTGACCGCAGCGCCGCTGCCACCGGCCAGCGGGCGCACCAGCACCGGCTGCATCACGCCCTGGCTCTTGATGCTTTCGGCCAGCTCGTACAGCGAGCCTTCGTCCATCCGTGTGCGCGGCTGGTAGCGGCCAGTGTGCAATTGCGACAGGCGCAGCGCGGTTGGCGCAGTGCCGGCCGGCGCTTCGGCCACCTTCGGGCCGAGCAGGGCTTCCAGGCCGAGACCGAGGCCCTTGGGTTTCTTCGTGACCATGCGGCCATTGTCGGGCATCGCCATCGCGCATGTCGTATGCTGCGCGGCAGCAACGCGAGAGGCAGCAATGAAGCACGTGGTTTTCGTCGATGGCCAGGAAGGCACCACCGGACTGCGCATCCACGAGTACCTGGCGCTGCGCGCCGATGTCGAGGTGTTGAGCATCGACCCCGAGCGGCGCAAGGACGCAGCCGAGCGCGCACGCCTGCTCAACGCCGCCGACGTGGCTTTCCTGTGCCTGCCCGACGATGCGGCGCGCGAGGCCGCTGCGCTGGTGAGCAACCCGCGCACCTGCCTGATCGACGCCAGCACCGCGCACCGCACGGCGCCGGGCTGGGTCTTCGGCCTGCCCGAACTGGCGCCGGAACAGCGATCGCACATCCGTGCGGCCAAACGCATCTCCAACCCGGGCTGCCATGCCAGCGCCTTCATCCTGCTGCTGCGCCCGCTGGTCGATGCCGGCATCGTGCCGGCCACGCTGCCGGTGTCGGCGACGTCGATCACCGGCTACTCCGGCGGCGGCAAGAAGATGATCGAGCAATACCAGCGCGGCGACGACCCGCGCCTGGCCGCTCCACGGCCCTACGCGCTGGCGCTGAAGCACAAGCACATTCCGGAGATGCAGCAGCACACCGGGCTGCAGGCCAAGCCGTTGTTCATGCCGGTGGTCGGCAATTTCTACAAGGGCCTGGCGGTGACGGTGCCGCTGCACTTCAGCCAAATGGCACCAGGCCACACCGGCAAGGACATCCACCGCACCTTTGCGCAGCGCTACGAGGGCGAGCGCTTCATCCGCGTGATGCCACTGTCCGACCCGGGCACGCTGGAGCGCGACGGCGGCTACTTCGACGTGATGGCCAACAACGACAGCAACCGTGTCGACATCTTCGTCTTCGCCAACGACAGCCAGGCGATCCTGATCGCCCGGTTGGACAACCTGGGCAAGGGCGCCAGTGGCGCCGCGGTGCAGGCCATGAACGTGCACCTTGGCGTCGACGAAGGCTTGGGGCTTTAGCGGATCAGCCTTCAGCGCTGGGCAGCGCGCGGTAGTGGTAGGCATAGCCATCGGCAAACCCCAGCCGGCGATACACTGCACGTGCCGCGTGGTTGTCTGTATCGACCTGCAGGTAGGCCGTGCGAGCACCCTGCTCCCGCGCCTGCGCCAGCAGCCCCGCACACAGGCGACGCGACAGACCCTGGCCGCGCGCGGCCGGTGCGGTGAACACGGCGTACAGGCCAACCAGTTCGGACTCGATGGCGTACTGCCCGCAGGCCAGCACCGCGCCGTCGGCCGCACGCAGCAGCATGCCGTGATAGGGCACCGGGCTGTGCTTCAGGCGCTCGGCATGCGCCTGTCGACCCGACAACACCGTGCCCCTGAATTCACCTACGATGTGAGCGTACGCTTCTGAACCGACGCTCTCGAACCTTGTGCCTTCGGGCGCAGTTTCGTGGAGGTGGCGCGGCAGCAGCGGACAGACCATCACGCGGGTGTCGCCGAAGCGCTGGTAGCCGCGCTGGGCCAGCCAGTCGTCCAGCCCCGTGGGCTGTGAGAAGGGGGTGATGCGGAAGATCAGGCGCAAACCGGCGCTGCGGTACAACGTCTGGCACTGGGCCAGCTTCTCCGCCGGCGCCGATCGCCCTGGTGCTACCGCATTGATGCAGCGCGCCCGCTGCGCCTTGCCCGGCGAGAAGCGTACCAGCCAGCCATCGAGCCAGCGCTGCTGTGGCGGCGCGCTGGCGTTCAGTCCGGCATCCTCGATGCGTGACAGCAGTTCGACGGGCAGCTCGGTGGCGCTCACAGCGTGGCGACGCGGCGCACCAGTTCCTGTGCAAAGGCGACGAAGGCCATCGCGCCCTTGGATGACGGGTCGAAAACCACGCCAGGCTGGCCATAGCTCGGCGCCTCGGCCAGGCGCACATTGCGCGGAATGACGGTGTCAAAGACCTTGTTCCCGAAGTGCGCCTTGAGCTGCTCGCTGACCTGGCTCTGCAGCGTGATGCGCGGATCGAACATCACCCTCAGGATGCCGATGACCTGTAACTCGCGGTTCAGGTTGGCATGCACTTGCTTGATGGTGTTGACCAGATCGGACAGGCCTTCCAGCGCGAAGTACTCGCATTGCATCGGCACGATCACACCATGCGCGCTGCACAGGCCGTTGAGCGTGAGCAGACTCAGGCTCGGCGGGCAGTCGATGAGCACGAAGTCGTAGTCGCCGGCCACGGCCTGCAGCGCGGTGCGCAGGCGCTGGTCGCGCCGTTCCAACTGCACCAGTTCGACCTCGGCACCGGCCAGCTCGCGGTTGGCGCCGAGCAGGTCGTAGCCGCCCTTGTCCGAGCGCACCCGGGCTTCGGCCACGCTGGCCGATTCGAGCAGCACGTCGTACACGGACAGCGCCAGCGCGCGCTTGTCGATGCCCGAGCCCATGGTGGCATTGCCCTGCGGGTCCAAGTCGACCATCAGCACGCGCTGGCCGGCCAGCGACAGGCCGGCGGCCAGGTTCACCGTGGTGGTGGTCTTGCCCACCCCGCCCTTCTGGTTGGCCACACAGAACACACGTGCCATGGTCGATGCCGGATGCTGCAAGACGGGGAAAAGGCCTCAGTCGCGCGCCAGGCGCAAACCGAAGGCCACGAGGAACAAGCCGGCCACGCGCCGCAACGCCAGCGCCAGCCGCTGGTGGGCGCGCACCTTCTGCGACACCGCCTGGGCGAAAGCGCACAGCACCAGGCAGTACAGCGCGGTGATCGCGGCAATGGTCAGCGCCATGGCCGCAAAGGTCGGCACACCGCGATGGCTGGCCGGATCGATGAACAGCGGGAAGAAGGCCATGTAGAAGACGATCGCCTTCGGGTTGAGCAAGGTGATCAAGAGCGCCTGGCGCAGGTAGTGGTGCGGCAGGATGCGCACCGGTGAACCGCCGCCTTGGCCACGCGCCAGTAGCAGCCGCAGGCCGATCCAGCCCAGATAGGCTGCACCCAGGTACTGCACCGCCTTGAACCAGGCCGGGTGGGCGGCCAGCAAGGCCGCGACACCGGCCACCGCCAGCCACAGCAGCACCTGGTCGCCCAGGATCAGTCCGGCGGTTGCGGCAGCGCCCGCGCGAAACCCGCCCTTGCCAGTGGAGGTGATCAAGGCAAAGGTGCCGGGCCCGGGCAGGGCCAGGAAAAGCAGGATGGCAGCACAGAAAGCGCCGTAGTCGGCAATGCCGAACATGGAATCGGTCCTGGTCGAGAAAGGGCGCGGGGTGTCGCAGCGCAGCGCGGCCGGGCCGCCCGCCGGGCCGTCCAAAGATGGCTCTGCGTCAGGGGCCGAGGTTAACCCACTTCTTGCGTCGTTTCGGGCCGCATCCAGACCAGGCAACGCTGCGCATCGAGCCCGGGCACCTGCAGTGGTTCCACGTGAAACACCTGCACGTTCGCTGGCAGGGCGGCGATCTCCTCGTGGGGCAACTTGCCCTTCATCGCCAGCCAGCAGCCTCCCGGCAGCAGGTGCTGCCTGGTCATTGTGCTGAAGTCGACCAGCGAGGCGAAAGCGCGCGACACCGCCACGTCAACCTGCGGCAAGTGCAGTTGTTCGACCCTCGCGTGTTCGGAGCGCAGGTTGCGAAGCCCGAGCTCGGCCGCCACCTGCCGCACGAAGCTGGCCTTCTTCGCCACCGCATCGACGCAGCACACTGACCAGCCCGGTCGCATCACGGCCCATACCACCCCGGGCAGCCCGGCACCGCTGCCGACATCGAGAATGCGCGCGTCACGACCCTGCAGATGGCGGTCCAGCGGCGGCAGCGCCGCTAGGCAATCGAGCAGGTGCTGGTGAACCATCTGCATCGGGTCACGCACGGCGCTCAGGTTATAGGCTTGATTCCACTTGCGCAGCAGGTCCAGGTAGCCCAGCAAGCGGCCGATGCGGTCGTCGTCGTCAGGCAGCGACAGGGCTTGCAGTCCGGCGCGCAATGCGGCGCGCCGCGGATCGGGACTCATCGCGGCAAGCTCAGGCAGCGTCCGGCAGTTCGGCCGGGCGGCGCACGCTCGCCTGCGCGCCTATCCGCCTCTTCTTCAGATGCACCAGCAGCAATGAGATCGCCGCCGGGGTGATGCCGGAAATGCGCGATGCCAAACCCAGCGTCGCCGGGCGATGGTGCGCCAGCTTCTGACGCACCTCGAAGGACAACGCCGTCACCTGGCTGTAGTCCAGGTCGGAAGGCAACGGCAGGTCTTCGAAATGCAGCGCACGTGCCACGTCTTCGCTCTGCTTGTTGATGTAGCCGGCGTACTTCGTGGCCGTTTCCACTTGTTCGATGACGGCGTCGGCCAACGCAGCGCCCCACTCCGCCGCCAGTGTTTCACGTGAAACCACCGGCGCGGCGGCGATCTGCGCCACCTCCGACAGCGTGTCGAAGCCGACGCCTGGCCGTCGCAGCAGCTCCAGCAGGCTGTATTCATGCTCCAGCGCCTTGCCCAGCAGCCGCTCCGCATCGGCATCCGGCAGGCGGCCGGGGTGAACCCAGGTGCTCTTCAGGCGCTCGGTCTCGCGCTCGATGGCCTCGCGCTTGCGCTCGAACGCCGCCCAGCGCACATCGTCCACCAGCCCCAGCTGGCGGCCGAGTTCGGTCAGCCGCAAGTCGGCGTTGTCCTCGCGCAGCTGCAGCCGGTATTCCGCCCGGCTGGTGAACATGCGGTACGGCTCGGTCACGCCCTTGCTGACCAGGTCGTCGACCAGCACGCCCAGGTAAGCCTGGTCGCGGCGCAGGCGCAGCGGCTCGCTGCCCTTCAACTGCAACGCCGCGTTGACGCCGGCATAAAGGCCCTGCGCCGCCGCTTCCTCGTAGCCAGTGGTGCCATTGATCTGACCGGCGAAGAACAGGCCGCGGATCGAGCGTGTTTCGAAGCTGGGATGCAGCCCGCGCGGATCGAAGTAGTCGTATTCGATGGCATAGCCGGGCCGCAGGATGTCGGCGTTCTCCAGCCCGGCCATGGAGCGCACTGCGGCAATCTGGATGTCGAAGGGCAGCGACGTCGAAATGCCATTCGGATAGATCTCGTGCGTGTCCAGACCCTCGGGTTCCAGAAAGATCTGGTGCGCGCTCTTGTCGGCGAAGCGGTTGACCTTGTCCTCGATGCTCGGGCAGTAGCGCGGACCCGTGCCTTCGATGACGCCGGTGAACATGGGGCTGCGGTCGAAGCCGGAACGGATGATGTCGTGCGTGCGCTGATTGGTGTGGGTGATCCAGCACGGCAACTGGCGCGGGTGCATCGACGCGTCGCCCATGTAGCTGAACACGGGCACAGGGTCGCGGTCGCCATGCTGCTCGGCCAGCCGCGAGAAGTCGATGCTCCGACCGTCCAGTCGCGGCGGCGTACCGGTCTTCAGCCGCCCCTGCGGCAGCTTCAGCTCCTTCAGCCGGGCCGACAGCGTGCCCGCCGACGGGTCACCGGCACGGCCGGCGCTGTAGTTCTGCAGGCCGACATGGACTCGGCCATCGAGGAAGGTGCCGGCCGTCAGCACGACCGCGCGGCCACGGAAGCGAACACCAACTTGGCTGATCACACCGGCTACGCGGTCACCTTCGACGATGACATCGTCCACTGCCTGCTGGAACAGCCAAAGATTGGGCTGGTTCTCCAGCCGGCGGCGGATGGCCGCGCGGTACAGCACCCGGTCCGCCTGCGCTCGGGTGGCGCGTACCGCCTGGCCCTTGCTGGCATTGAGGATGCGGAACTGGATGCCGGCCTCGTCGGTGGCCGCCGCCATCGCGCCGCCCAGCGCGTCGATTTCCTTGACCAGATGACCCTTGCCGATGCCGCCGATTGACGGATTGCAACTCATCTGCCCGAGGGTTTCGAGGTTGTGGGTCAGCAGCAGCGTGCGGCAGCCCATGCGTGCGGCGGCCAGCGCGGCCTCGGTGCCGGCATGGCCGCCACCGACGACGATCAGGTCGAACTCACGCGGGTAGTACACGGTTTTGCCTTCAAAGCGAGGCTGCGATGCGCAGCCCGAGGGCGCGAATTCTAGGCCTCGCGCTCGGCGCTCGTGCTGTGGCCGACGCTGCGCAGGTCCTGCGCCACGCGCCCGCCGTTCAGAGCCACCACCCGGCCGGCGCTGGCGATGGTCTCGGGCCGGTGGGCGACGATCACGCGGGTCAGGGCCAGCTGCCGCACGGCCTGGTTCACCAGCCGCTCGCCTTCGACGTCGAGCGCACTGGTGGCCTCGTCGAGCAGCAGGATCTTCGGCCGCTTGTGTAGCGCGCGGGCCAGCAGGATGCGCTGCTTTTGCCCGCCCGACAGGCTCGAGCCCATGTCGCCGATCAGCGTGTGGTAGCCCATCGGCATGGCCTCGATCTCGTCGTGCACCGAAGCCACTCGCGCGCAATGCGCCACCCAGTCCATGTCGGGCTGCAGGTCGAAGAAGCTGATGTTGTCGGAGATCGAGCCGGAGAACAACGGCTCGTCCTGCATGACCACGCCGACCATATCGCGCCACGCGCGCAGGCCCATCTGCGACAGCGGCACACCGCCGACCAGCATCTCGCCTGTCTGCGGCGCGTGGATGCCCAGGATCAGTTTTAGCAGCGTGGTCTTGCCGCAGCCCGAAGGGCCGACGATGGCCACCGATTCACCCGGCTCGATGCGCAGGTTCACACCGTTCAGCACCTCGGGCTCGGCGTCGGAGTAGCTGAAGTTGACGTCGCGAAGTTCGATGGTCGGTATCCCCGCGCTCTTGCGCGCATGGCCGGCGGCATCTTCCTGCTCGGGCGCGGTGAGCACGATGTCGGCCAGCCGCTCGCCCTGCAGGCGCAGCATCTTCAGTTCGACCACCTTGTCGATCAGCGCGCTGACGCGCTGCGCGAACTGTTCCTTGTAGGCGAAGAACGCGAACAACATGCCGACCGAGAACTTCTGGTCCAGCACCAGCAGAGCGCCGATCCATACCACCGCCACCCGCTCCAGCCCGAACAGCAGCCGGTGCAGCACCGAGAACAGCAGTTCCAGCTTGCGCGTGGCCAGGTCGGCGTTCATCGTGTCCACCACCAGGCTCGTGAAGCGCGACTGCCGGTCGGCCTGGGCGTTGAAGAGCTTGATGGCCTGCACGCCGCGCAGCGATTCGAGGAAGTGGCTGGACTTCTTCGATTCGTGCACCAGTGCCTCTTCGGTGGCATCGCGCAGCGGCTTGAAGAAGACCCAGCGAAGCAGCGCATAGGCCGCCACCGCGGCCAACACCACCGCCGTCAGCGTGCCGCTGTAGACGAACATCATCGCCAGCGTCAGCACCACCAGCAACCCGTCGAGCACGGCTTCGATGAAGCTGGTGGTCAGCGTCTTCTGGATCTGGTGCACGGCAGAGAAGCGCGACCAGATGTCGCCAATGTGGCGCTTCTCGAACCACTCCACCGGCAGGCGCATCAGGTGCGCGAACACATTCGCCAGCCACTGCAGGTTGAGCGTGGCTGACAGCACCAGCACCGCCCAGGAGCGGATGGCCGCAGTGCCGGCCTGGATCAGCACCAGCAGGCCGAAGCCGATGCCCAGCGTGACCAGCAGGTCGCGGTCGGCGCTGACCAGCACGTCGTCCACCACCCACTGCATCAGGAACGGACTGAGCAGCATGAAGGCTTCGAGCGCCAGCGCCAGCGCGAAGATCTGCGCCAGCGAGCGCTTCAGCCCGGTGATGCGGCCGAGCATCTGGCGCGGCGACACATGCTGCTTCTCGACACGCGGCACGAAGTCGGCCGCCGGCGTCAATTCCAGCACCACGCCGGTGAAGTGCCGCGACACCTGCTCCAACTTCAGTCGGCGCAGGCCGTGCGCCGGGTCGTGGATCGTGGCAAAGCCGCGGCTGACGCCGACCAGCACCACGAAATGGTTCATGTCCCAGTGCAGGATGCAGGGGTGCTCCAGCTGCGCCAGGTCCTCGATCTCGGCGCGCAGCGCCCGGGCGTGCAGCTTCAGGCTTTCGGCCATGCGCACCAGGTCCAGCAGGTTCAGGCCCTTCAGCGACAGCGAGAAGCGTTGACGCAGCGTCGGCAGGTCAGAGCGATGGCCATGCGCCGCAGCCACCATGGCCAGGCAAGCCAAGCCGCATTCAGCGCCTTCGGTCTGCAGGATCACCGGCACGCGGCTGGAGCCGAATCCCAACCTCAGCCCACCCCACCGTCCGAAGCGGCTGTTCATGCTGCCCTCCTGGCAACCAGCCAACAAACAAAGTGTTCGCACACTTTCATAATCTGCTTGTCAGGCCAAGCACCGGCGCGAACAGCCATTCGATCAGTCGGCGACGCTCGAGCAGCACGTCGGCCTGCATGCGCATGCCGGCCACCAGCGGCTGGGTGGAACCGAAGGCGCGCAGGTCGGGCTCGTCCATGGCCACGGTGATGCGGAACATCGGCTCAGCCACACCGTCTGCACCGGTCGGGCCGGACAACGGCAGGCCGGCCAATTCGGGCGCGGCCAGTGGCGTGCGCGAAACCTGCAGCACATGGCCGTTCTGGTGGCCGAACTTCTGGTACGGGAAGGCTTCGAAGCGCAGCCTCACCTCCTGCTGCGGGCGCAAGAAGCCGACTGCTCCGGACGGCGCAAACAAGTGGGCCTGCAGTTGTGCACCTGCCGGGATCAGACTGGCCAGCGCGGAAGCCGGCGAAACGCTTTGCCCTGGCTCGGCCAGCACCGAACTGACGGTGCCGTCCTGCGGCGCGCGCACCACGATCTGGCGCACGGCATCCTGCTCGGCCGCCTCCCGCGCCAGCGCCGCCAGGTCACGCTCGATCGCGCCCTGCCGCGACTTCAACTGCACTGGCAGGCCGCGCCGCTCGCCTTCCAGCGCGGCGCGATCGCGCGCCAGCGCGGCGCTCTGCCGTTCCAGCGCCTGGGCCTGGGCCTGCAGGCCGATGACCTCCTCCTTCTTGGTCTGCACCTGCGCCGAGGAGATGAACTGGTCGCGGCCGAGCGATTCAAGTCGCTCCAGCGACTGCTGGGCCAACGCCAGGCGCTGCCGGTGCAGCGTGGCTTCGGCCTCGAGCTGGTTCTGCTCGCGCTTCATCTCGTCCAGGCGCCGCTGCAGCGACAGCATTTCACTCTCGGCCAGCAGGGCCTGATGCCGTGCCGCCTCTTCCAGACTGCGCTTGCGCTCCTCCAGGCTGCGCTGCACGCGGGCTTGCACGTCGCTGGACAGCGTGCTGCTCTCCAGCGTCAACACGAACAAGACCTCGCCGGCGCGCACCGACTGGCCCTCGTGCACGTGGCGTTCGAGCACGCGCCCCTGCACCGGTGGCACCAAGCGGATGACGCCCAGGTCGGGCACCAGCACACCGCCAATACGCGCCTTGCGGGTGTATTCGCCGAAGAACAGGAAAGCCAGCACCAGCACCAGCATGCCCAGCACACCGACGGTGAAGGCCGTCAGCGACAGTGGCCGCACCAGTTGCACCTGGCCCAGCCAGGTCTGGCGCTGTGCCTCGGCAACTTCGGGGCGGAACAGCGAGCCCATGAGCTCAGTCGATCGGCGCGGGCTGCAAAGAGGGCTCTGCCTGCCAGTTCGCCGAAACCGGCGCAGCAGCACGCCCGACGTGCGCGGCAGGCGGCTCCACCGGGGATTGCATCGTCAGGCGGAAACGAAAAAGCGGACCGGACGAGCCGGCCCGCGGACATCACAGCAGGCCATGGGGGCCAACCATAATGCCAATCGGCCTATGGGCACATCACCAAGTACCCGTAGGCTTCATGATCTTGAGCTTGACGATCGGCCTACTTGGGCAGCCAGCCGCCACGCGGCAAGCCACCGGAAACCTTCTTCAGCTCGGCCAGATCCAGCTCGACCGGGCCCGTTTTGGCTTGCTTCTTTTGCGGAACGACGTCGGCGGCAGTCTTGTTCTTCTTGGGGGAAACTGCTTTCTTCATGAGGACTCCTTCTGATACAGACCGTGCGATCGTTTGCGCACGACCGCATTGCAGCAGCGACCATGCGAAAACGACACTGTCAGCTCTTACAGGGTGGACCTGCAAGCGGCAGTGACCAGAAGCCCCTCGAGGTGGGGCGGCAAAGACGTCGGGGACGTCCATGCTGCCGCGTCGGTCAGTGGATCAGGCCAAGGCGCAACGCCTTCAGCACGGCGGCATGTTTGCTGACGCAGCCCAGCTTGTGCATGGCATTGTTGACATGCAGCACCGCAGTGCGCTCGCTGATGCCCAGGATCGTGCCGACCTCCCAGGCGGTCTTGCCTTCCATGGTCCAGTGCAGCGCCTCCAGTTCCCGGGGCGTCAGTGCCGGCCTCTCGGGCTGCATCGGCTCAGGCACCAGCAAGCGCAGCGCGGCCTCCTGCGCATGCACGGCAAACAGTTGCAGGTCGGCCACCAAGCGTTGCAGCTCAGCCGAGTCCGCCGGCAGCGGCTTGTCTCGGTCGACACCGAGCACGAAATGCCGGCCCTCGGGCAGGTGCAGCGCCATCGCGATGCCGGTGTTGTAGCCAAATTGCGCCTGCTCTTCCCACAGGTCGCCCAAGCCTTGCCCAGTGTAGGTCTGCTGGTCCCAGATGATCGGCACGCTTTGCCTGCGGCAATGCTGCATCACCGGGTCGCGACGCATCACCACCGAATTGCGAAAGGCGTCTGAGTAGGCCTGCGGCGTGTTGTCCACGCTGATGAACTCGGTGCCGGCCACGCCGTGTTCGAGCACGGTGAGCGCAGCGACAGTGTCGAAGCCAAGGCGCTGCGCGAAGCGAACGATCTCGTCGCGGAACTCGTCACGGTCCTTGGCCTTGAGCACCGAGGAATAGCCACCGGGCAGCATCAGAATTACCGCCGGTCCTCGACCGGGCCGCGCGCGCGCAACGGCAACAGCCCCTGACAAGGTTTACAGCTTTCAAGGCGCGCGCTGTTCCGGAAACATACCGGCATGTTCAGCACCCTGAGTCCTTCAGACACTTCACACATGACCCCTACCACGCCTTGGTCCATTCGAGCATGGCCCCCGATATTGTGGCAGGCCGGACGTGAATCGCAATTGCGCTTTCACCACCTGAGCACGCGCGTCACGCTGCCGGGCGACAGGATGTCACGCACCGCCGGCCAGACCATCTGGGGTGGGCAGTCCGCCGATGGCGAAGCCGGTGTCGCCTGGGACTGGGTGCAGATCTCCGGCGACGTGGTGGCGATGGCCGATCCGATGTCGGTCATCACCAACCTCCGCCTGGTCGGCGAGGAGGGCGAGGTGTTGACTGCGCTGGAGTCCGCAAGGTTCCTCAACGAGATCGTGCATGCGCTGCCCTGGCAGAGTGAGGTGCAGCGCGCGCTGCACGTGTGCCACGCCTGAGACGACGAAGGCCGGCGCAAGCCGAGAGCAGGGCCCGGTCCAGGCCGGGCCCTTCTACTTCACGGCTGCGCCGCGCAGGCTGCGCGCCACGAAGGCCAGGCACAGCGCCACCAGCATCACGCTAACCGCCAACGGCAGGGCCAGCTCCCATGGCGCGATCGACTCACCCTTGAGCACACGGCCCATCAGCGTGATCTGCGCCAGCGCAGGCACGCCCAGGTGCCAGGGCGACTCGCCTTGCTGGTTGAACAGCGTCAGCAGCGGCAGCAGCGATACCACCAGCACCAGCGCCGTGGCATTGGCCTGAGCCTCCTTGACGCTGCGGCAGCGAATGGCGATGGCCATCAGCAGCGCCGACAGCGCGCCGGCCAGCGGCAGCAGCAGGACCAGGAACATGACCCCCTCGCCGATGCCGAAGCGGAACATCGCCGCCAGCGTCTCGCTGCGCAGCAGCCACTGCCCGGGCAGGAAACTGGCACAGCTGAGCAAGGCGATGAGCATGGCCACCGCGGCCACGGCCGCCCATTTGCCCAGCACCAGCGCCAGTGGCGGCACCGGGTTGATCAGCAGCGGTTCGAGCGAGCCACGCTCGCGCTCGCCGGCCGTGCTGTCCAGCGCGGCATGCAAGGCGCCGTAGAGCACGGCCATCAGCATGAAGAAAGGCACCAGCGTGGCCCATTGCGCGGCCCGCGCCGCCGGGCTGGCCAGGTCACGCTCGTCGACCTCGACCACCTGCAGCGCGGACGGCACCACGCCGCGCCAGGCCAGGCGCAGCAGGGCCTGCTCCTGCGCAAAGCCCTGCAGCAGCCGCGCCAGGCGCGCCGCGCCCGCCTGCGAACGCGGGTTGGCCGAGCTCAGCACCAACTCGACACGTGGCGACTCACCACGCGCCAGGTCGGACTCGAAGCCGGCCGGAACGACCAGCACCGGCTCGCCCAGCTGCTTGCTTTGCAGCAGCGTCTCGAAATGCTCGGGCGCCGCGCTGATGCGGTAGGTCTGCCGCTCCAGGTAGTTGCGCAAGGTCGGCGCATGTTCGATGCCGGCGACGATGAGCTCGCGCGATTCGGCGCGCTCCTCCATGCCGGCCACCAGCGTGGACAGCAGCACCAGCACCAGCGGGCCCACCGCCACCGAGCTGAGCACGATGGTCAGCAGCGTGCGCCGGTCACGCAGCGCATCGAGCAGCTCCTTGCGCAGCACCGTCCAGGCCGCGCCGATCACCGCGCCGCCTCCCGCGCGTCGCCGCCGAAGGCCAGCTGCACGAAGCAGCGCTCGAAGTCGGCCTGACCGGTTTGTGCGCACAGTCCGGCCACCGTGCCTTGCGCCACCGCGCGGCCATGCGCCATCACCAGCACCTGGTCGCACAGCCGCTCCACCTCCTGCATCAGGTGAGTGGAAAACACGATGCACTTGCCATGCTCGTCGCGCAGCCGGCGCAGCGCCTCGCGCAGCGCGCGCGTGGCCGGCACGTCCAGGCCATTGGTCGGCTCGTCGAGGATGATGTTGTGCGGGTCGTGCACCAGCGCGCGCGCCAGCGCGGTCTTCATGCGCTCGCCCTGGCTGAAGCCCTCGGTGCGCCGCTGCAGCAGCGGCTCCATCTGCAGCGTGCTGGCGAGCTCGTGCGCGCGAGCCTCCGCCGCGGCCCGGCTCAGGCCGTGCAGTCGGCCGTAGTAGACGATGTTCTCCAGCGCCGTCAGCCGCGGGTACAGCCCGCGCGCATCGCTGAGCACGCCCAGGCGTGCCAGCGCCTGCCGCGGCTGCGTGGCGACGTCGATGCCGTCGACCAGCACCTGCCCGGCGTCGGGCTCCACCAGACCGGCGACGATGCGCAGCAGCGTGGTCTTGCCCGCGCCGTTGGGGCCGAGCAGGCCGCTGATGCAGCCGTCGTCGGCCACCCAGTCGAGCCCGTCGACCGCCTGCACCGCGCGGGCGGTGCGCCCGTGTCCCTGCACGAAGCGGCGCGCGATGCCGCGCACTTCGATCATGGCGCCGCCCCGCTGCCCGGCGGCACGAAGACCGGCGGGCGCGGGATGCCGCGTGCGCAGCCGGCGTCCACACGCAGCGCGTCGGCCTCGTCAGCCGCGTCGATGAAACGGAACACGGCATCCCGCACGCAGGGCAACGCCAGCAGGCCATGGCCGGCCTGGGGCACCACCTCATGCCGTGCCTTCGAGCCCAACGCACGGACCACCCGTTCGGCATGACGAGGTGGCGTGGCCGGATCGATGCCACCGGACAGCAGCAGTACCGGCACACCGGCCGGCGGCACCTGCCGGAAGGCCGAGTCCACCTCGCCGCGCGGCCAGAACGCGCAGACCTCGCGGTACAGCGCTGCCAGGCCCTGACCGAAATCCTTGGACTGCGGTGGCGCATTGCCGCCGGGCAGGTCCTCGGCACAGATCACCGAGAAATGCATGCCCTGCGCCAGCGCGGCGCCTCCGCGCGCCGGCCCGAGCGCGCTGGACAGGCCGATCAGCGCCGCGAAGCGGCCAGCCGCGGCCTCGTCCAGCGCCGCCGGCAGCGCCGACGCAGTGGCCGGTGAATACAGGGCCGTGCGCACCATGGCCAGCAGCATGTCGCGCGTCAGCAGCAGTTCTTCATCGCGACCGGTCAGCGGATGCGCCACCCGCACCGGACGCGGCAGCCCCGCCAGCACCGCGCGCCAGTTCTCTTGCAACTGGGGGTGGCGGGCCTGGCAGGCCGCCTCCTGGGCGCAGGCCTGCAGCAGTGCGTCGAAGGCGGCCTGGGCGTCAGTCGCCGAAGCCTCGGGCAACGCCATGTCGGGCGGGGCCACGCCGTCGAGCACCGCGCGCCGAACCTGCTGCGGATGCAGCCGCAGGTACTCGAGCGCGGCCCGGGTGCCATAGGACGCGGCCACCAGGTTGATGCGCTCGGCACCCAATGCCTGGCGCACAGCGTCCAGGTCGCCCATGGCCACTGTCGTCGTGTAACGGCGCAGGTCGCCGTGCGGCAAGGCCTGCAGCTTGCGCAGGCAGGCGCGGGCCTGCTCCACCTGGCGCTGCGGGTCGGCCAGTTCTCGCAGCGGCAGCGTGGCCGGCTCGGCGCCGCAGTCCAGCGGTGCGCTGCGACCGGTACCCCGCTGATCGACCAGCACGATGTCGCGACGGTGGCCGAAACGCGCCAACAGGCGGCTCAGCGGGCCAGCCAGTCCGATGGCGCTCTGCCCCGGCCCGCCAGCCAGGAAGAACACCGGGTCGGGCTTCTTGTTGCGTGCCAGGGCAGGCAACACCGCAAAGTGCAATTCGATGCGCACCCGGTCCGGCTGCGTCGGGTCGAGGGCCCGTGCCACGCTGCCACACAGGGCCTCGTGCTCGACGCCCTGCAATCGACAAGGCGCAAGCTCAGACGTGGCGCCCTGCGCGGCCAGCGCGCCGAGCCCCAGGACCAGCACCAGCCAGCGGCGCAGGCGCCGCGCCGGCTCAGGCCAGCAGACGCCGCAGCTCACCGCTGTCGATCAACCTGGCCAGATCGTCGGCACCGCCGACCAACATGCCCTTGACGAAGACCATCGGGAAGGTCGGCCAGCCGGTCCACATCTTCAGGGCGTTGCGGCGCCGCCAGTCGCTGAAGTAGCTGCCGTAGGACAGGTAGTGGTACGGCACACCGGCCGCATCGAGGGCCTTGCGGGCCTTGCGCGGATAGGGGTTCTGGGCCATGCCCACCACCACCACCGCATGCTGCCGAAGAGCCGCCTGCACCTCCTGCACCAGCGCCGCCTGGTGGCCGGCCACGCGCTCGCGCACGGCCGGGTGGATCTGGGCTTCATCGAGAACGCTGCGTGGCATGGGGCTCCTCCTGCGCGAAGGTTAACGCAGCGCGGCGCCGGCATCGGCGAGGCCTTTCGCGTACGATTCCCGGCCCTTTCCCCCTGCACGTTTTCGGAGACCCGCATGAAGCTCTACTACAGCCCCGGCGCCTGCTCGCTCAGCCCGCACATCGTGCTGCGCGAAGCCGGCCTGGCCTTCAGCCCCGTGCTGGCCAGCACCAAGACCCACAAGCTGGCCGACGGCACCGACTACTACACCATCAACCCGAAAGGCTACGTGCCGCTACTGGAGCTGGACGACGGCCAGCGGCTGAGCGAAGGCCCGGCCATCGTGCAGTACATCGCCGACAAGGTGCCCGAGAAGAAGCTCGTCGCGCCCTGGGGCAGCATGGAGCGCTACCGCCAGATCGAATGGCTGACCTTCATCGGCACCGAGATCCACAAGAGCTTCAGCCCGCTGTTCGCGCCCACCACGCCCGAGGAAACCAAGGCTGCGGCGCGGACCCGGCTGCAGGCGCGCCTGGAATGGGTGAACCAGCAGCTCGAAGGCAAGCAGTACCTGATGGGCGACACCTTCTGCGTGGCCGACGCCTACCTGTTCACCGTGGCCAACTGGAGCAAGTTCGTCGGCCTGGACATCTCCGCGCTGACGCACCTGGGGGCCTTCATGGCCCGCGTGGCCGCGCGGCCCGCCGTACAGGAAGCGCTGAAGGCCGAAGGGCTTCTCAAGTAGGCCCACGACGCAATGCGCAAGGTGCTGCCCTGGGCGATGGCGCTGCTGGCGCTGGGCGCAGCACTGGCGACCGCCGCGCCGGGGCCTGCCGGCAACCTGCTGCAGGGCCTGCCGCCACCCCCGGGCCACTACGACGCGGTGATGTGCGTGACCGTCGGCGATGCGGCCGCCAGTTGCGGGCCGGTGACGGCCGACATCGGCGGCGCCGGCCAGGCGCTGGTGCGCGTCAGCGATATCGCCTACCGGTTGGAGGCGCATGCCGACCAGCTGGGCGTGACCCTGTTCCACGGCACGATGCAGATCGACGGCTTCTTCGCGGCGTATCGGTGGAGTGGCACCCACCTGCAGTTCAGCGACCCCGAAAAGGGCACGCGCTACGAGCTGAGGCTGGGCACGCGCCGCTTCGACAGCCAATAGCCGCCTGCGCGCTCAGGCCAGGTGCGCGGCAGCCAGCAGCTCGCGCGTGTAGGGCTCGCGGGGTGCATCGAACAGCGCCTGCGCCTCGCCCTGCTCGACCACGTCGCCGCCCTTCATCACCAGCACGCGGTGCGACATGGCGCGCACCACGGCCAGGTCGTGGCTGATGAACAGGTAGCTCATGCCGTAGCGGCGCTGCAGGTCGGCCAGCAGTGCCAGCACTTGCTGCTGCACCGAAACGTCCAGCGCCGAGGTCGGCTCGTCCAGCAACAACACCACGGGCCGCAGCACCACCGCGCGCGCGATGGCGATGCGCTGGCGCTGGCCGCCGGAGAACTCGTGCGGATAGCGCTGCAGCACCCGCGCCACGCCGCTGCGCTCGTTCAGCCCCACCTCGTCGAGCATCTGCAGCACCAGCGCATCGCGCTCGGCCGTGCACAATTCGGGGCGGTGCAGCGCCAACCCTTCGCCGACGATCTGCCCGACCGTCAGGCGCGGGCTCAACGACGCAAACGGGTCCTGGAACACCACCTGCATGCGCCGGCGCATGGCGCGCAGCGCGGCGCGGTCGGCGTTGTCGATGCGTTGTCCGTCGAGCCGCACCTCGCCGCCGGCGATGTCCTGCAACGCCAGCAACGCCATGCCCAGCGTCGTCTTGCCCGAGCCCGATTCGCCGACCACGCCCAGCGTCTCGCCGCGCTTGAGCTGCAGCGTCGCCTGACGCACGGCCTGGAAGTGGTGCTTGCGGAACCACCCCTGCGGGATCGGGAATGTCACGTCCACCGCACGCGCGTCCAGCAGCAGCGCGGCATCGTCGGCCACCGGCTGCACCACGCGCTGCGGCCGGCTGGCCAGCAGGCGCTGGGTGTACGGATGCTGCGGCCGAGCGAACACCGTCGCCGTGTCGCCCACTTCCACCAGCCGGCCGCGCTCCATCACGCCGACGCGGTGGGTGAAGCGGCGCACCAGGTTCAGGTCATGGGTTATGAACAGCAGCGCCATGCCCATCTCGCGCTGCAACTCGTCGAGCAGTGCCAGGATCTGCGCCTGGATGGTCACGTCCAGCGCGGTGGTCGGCTCATCGCAGATCAGCAGCTGCGGCGAACAGGCCAGGGCCATCGCGATCATCGCGCGCTGGCGCTGCCCGCCGGACAGCTGGTGCGGGTAGGCATCGACCTTGGCTTCGGGGTCGGGGATGCCGGTGTGCTGCAGCAGCTCGATGGCCCGCGCGCGCGCCGCGGTCGGCCGCAGCGCCTCGTGCAGCTCGAGCACCTCGCCGATCTGGTTGCCCACGGTGTACAGCGGGTTCAGCGCCGTCATCGGCTCCTGGAAGATCATGCCGATGCGCGCGCCGCGGATGCCGCGCATCTCGCGCTCGCTCTTTAGCGTCAGGTCCTCGCCGTCGAAGCGGATCGCACCGCTGGTCGTGGCCGCGTCCACCAGCCGCAGCACCGACAGCGCGGTGATCGACTTGCCCGAACCGGATTCACCGACCAGCGCAAACTTCTCGCCCGCGGCAATGCTGAAGGACACCTCGTCGACGACGGTGCTGGCACCGAAGCGCACAGTCAGCTTGTCGATCTCGAGCAGCGCGCTCATGACTTGCGGGTATCGAAGGCGTCGCGCAGCGCGTCGCCGATGAAGGTCAGCGCCAGCATGGTCAGCACCAGCAGCACGAAGGTGGGGAAGATGATCCACCAGGCATCGAGGTTGTTCTTGCCCTGGCGCAGCAGGTCGCCCAGCGACGGCACGGTGGCCGGCACGCCCAGGCCCAGGAAGTCCAGCGAGGTCAGCGCGACGATGGCCCCGCTCATGCGAAAGGGCAGGAAGGTGATCACCGGCGTCATCGAATTCGGCAGCACGTGGCGCCAGATGATCTGGCCGTTGCTCAGCCCCAGCGCCCGCGCCGCCTTGACGAATTCCAGGCTGCGGTTGCGCAGGAACTCGGCACGCACGTAGTCCGACAGCCCCATCCAGCCCCACAGCGACAGCAGCACCAGCAGCAGCAGCAGCGAAGGCTCGAAGATCGACGCGAAGATGATCAGCAGGTACAGCTCTGGCACCGCGCCCCAGATCTCGATGATACGTTGCAGGACCAGGTCGACCCGCCCGCCGAAGTAGCCCTGCAATGCGCCGGCGGCGATGCCCATGGCCGTGCCCACCAGCGTCAATGCAAAGGCAAACCAGATGCTGACCCGAAAGCCGTAGAGCAGCCGCGCCACCATGTCCTGCCCCAGGCTATCGGTGCCCAGCCAGTGCAGCGCGCTCGGCGGCGCCGGGCTGGGCTCCGCCTCGAAGGGGTTGCTGGTGCGCGCGCCATAGCGGTTGAGCGTGAAGACCGCCCCGTTGCCCGGTTTGGCAAACTGGTCGGCAATCAGCGGGTCGGACCAGTCGGTGGGCGTGCCGAAGTCGCCGCCGAAGGTGGTTTCCGGATGGTTCTTGAACAGCGGAAAGTAGACCTCGCCGTTGTAGCGTGCCACCAGAGGCCGGTCGTTGCTGACCAGTTCGGCCAAGGTGGCCAGCACCAGGAAGGCGACGAAGCACCACAACGACACATAGCCGACGCGGTTGCGCTTGAAGCGCGCCCAGGCGCGCTGGTTCGGCGACATCGGCTTGACCGCAGGCAGTGCCGGGGCCGCGGCGCTGGGCAGCACGGCGCTCATCAGGCCTCCCGCCCGGCCGCCCGAAGGGAGGCCTGCGCCCCCTCGGGGGGCCGCGAACGAAGTGGACTTGGGGGCTTCATTTGCCCACCGCCCCGAACTGCACGCGCGGGTCCACAGCCACGTACAGCAGGTCGGACACCAGCTTGACCACCAGGCCGATCAGCGTGAACAGGTACAGCGAGCCCAGCACCACCGGATAGTCGCGCCGCACCACCGATTCGAAGGACAGCAGCCCCAAACCGTCCAGCGAGAACAGCGTCTCGATCAGCACCGAGCCGGCGAAAAAGGCGCCGACGAAGGCCGCCGGAAAGCCGGTGACCAGCGGAATCATCGCGTTGCGGAAGATGTGCTTGTAGAGCACGCTCTTCTGCGACAGGCCCTTGGCCCGCGCCACCAGCACGTACTGCTTGCGCATCTCCTCGACGAAGGTGTTCTTGGTGAGCATGGTCGTCACCGCGAAGCTGCTGATCACCAGGCAGATCAGCGGCAGCGTCAGGTGCCAGAAGTAGTCGGCGATGCGCGCCGGCCAGCTCAGCTCGTCCCAGTTGTCGGAAGTCAGCCCGCGCAGCGGGAACCATTCG
>Ga0105097_10000056_pt1 | contig 39226 bp, 53 predicted proteins | sample PPLLak12cMay2015_FD_87035 | JGI IMG/M metagenome (GOLD analysis project Ga0105097, IMG submission 87035) | Freshwater sediment microbial communities from Prairie Pothole Lake near Jamestown, North Dakota, USA - PPLs Lake P7 Core (1) Depth... | ecosystem: Environmental > Aquatic > Freshwater >...
ACGACTGAATGAAATGTATTCGTAATCATCTTTAAAAAGTTGCAGTCCACTAAGCATATCCCCGCAGCACATGGTAACGTAAAGCGTGTCGGAATGTTCAAAAGCAATTGCTTTTTCAGGATCATCACTGTGCGAGTGGAAACATAATGCAAAAACATTTGAAGTCGAAAGAACCATACCATAAGACAAATGCCAACCGATAAGTGATTGCAAGTCAATGTTGTTTGATTCATAAATTGTAAGTGCGGTTGCTAGGTGTCGGTTCATTTAATGAATGACCATAAATTGCACGAATCTTCCGGGACCCTCCGTGGAGTGCCTTATCTTAAATCCAGTTGTTTGATGGTCGTATGTGGCAAATTCAAGATTTGCGTCATTCAATACGCATCCACTTACAGCATACCCAGTCTGCATAGCGGTTGAGAAATTAACCTGTGTATGTTCTGTATCAATTTTTGAAACTGATGCAATATTTGCTCCAGATACAACAGGCCTTGATGTAGCGATGTTTACAACACCCCATGCCCTGCATCCGTAAATCGGAGCATTTCCAGCAGGAGTTGGCATGTTAGCAGATCCAAAGGTTACCCCGCCAGCGGAAGATAGTGAAATAGCACCAGTTCCTGTGTTGATTACGTTAAAGTTGCCATTTGCACCACCATCTCGCACTACTCTACACTCAAAGTCGGTAGGTGTTGCTGCGGAATGGAAGTCAACGAAGCATCCGAAGTTTGAAACAGTTCCTGTTCCTAGCTCAACCCCACTTTGAGGGACACCGAATACCCCCCCAGTTGCCGTGCTTGTCCAGCTCGGTCCATTGGTTGAAAGTTTTGTTGGTGTTACTGATCCCGCTGTAATGGCAGTTGTTGTTACCGCACCTGTAGCTAGTTCGTTGGATGTGATCCCCTGTGCGCGAACCTTGAGCTTACCAGTCCCAGTTACCTCAAGCGTAGTGCCGGAAATGGCATCCGAGGTAATTGTGGTCTCGTCGATGATGTTGTTCATCTTCGTGCTAGTGATCGTGTCAGTAGCTGTGAATGTGTATGTGGTATCAATTGCGCCCATGGCCTATTGTTGTGAGATGATTTGTCTGTTTGTGATTGATGCTGCGACCTTAATGGAGTTGATCTTGGGTGAACCAATGGTTCGTGTCAAGATGAGGGTTCCTGTGTAGCCTCTGACTCCAGCCAATCTGCATCTAATGCTGGCGGTTTCAGCCTCATTCGCTGAACTTGGAGATAACACATTGCCACCGAGAAACTGTGTAGTGGTTCCGATAGGAACTGCATTGTCGGGGTCTTCTGTGGCGAATGCGATATTGTATTCCCCTGTGTCTCCAGCAAGGTTTTGCATATTGATCTGGGCATCTGTGAACCTTTTGCGATCAATAGTCTTAAAATCGTAACCTCTGGTCGTCAATGATGCATTGATTATCGGTGTTACAAGTGATCCACCAATGTTCGATACGTTAAGCCGATCAGTAGATGTTTCAACTGCATCGATTTGATGTAAACCACCGTTTTGGGTGATAGCATAAAGGTTATTTCTTACTCCAGCCGAACCAGTCATGAAGTTTTTGATTAAGAATGCGGGATCTCCATATGTATCGAGTGATTCCCAGCCTTTGTTTTTGAAATTATAGACAATCACGGAGTTGTTCCCACGCGCATCGTTGGCTCCGGCCTCGGAATCGAGTGCCAAGGCAAGGTAATATCGGTTATCGAACAAGATGCCAACAGCTTCTGCCGCGTAATCCTTGTTGATTCGGTCAATATAGGGCTGGATATTCTTGGAAATCGGCTCATCCGAACCTCGGAGGTTATAATCGTTAAGGAACTCAAGTGAATAGACCCCATCGTCGGATAGGAACATCATCGTATTGCCACGCATTACTACGGACTTGCGAGCCAAGCACCCAACCTCGGAAGTTAACTCCTTAACTTGGACATCAAGAAGGCTTCCTACGGTTCCCTTTACGGAATGAAGGCTATTTCTATTCAATACGATGAGCGCGTCATCGTAGAATCCGTGCATCCCGACGACATAGTCTGCGGTTCCACCACTGATACGGAACTGGTTCTCGATTTGGTCGAAGGTCGTGGTATCGAGGATATCAGATACCGCGATCTCATCCGTGATCTTCCGGCTAGTATATGTTGGAGCGTTATACGTTCCTGATTGATCGTAAAGGTATGGAACCCAAATCCTTCTTTGGAAGTGAATTCCCCACGGAGCTGCAGGTTGATGCATGAAACCTCCACCAACGCTGAACCTGCCACCAAATTCAAAGATGTCTGACGAGGATGTGTTATAGTTGCCAACGGGAGCATACCACTTGATAGTGGTGGTGGTGGCTTCTGTTACTTGGTATTCGTTTCCAACCATCGATTGGAAGTCGGTAGTCGGTGACTGTCGGACTACGATTGTGTCCCCAGCTTGGATTGTAGTATTGCCTGCGACCGTCGCAGTCACAAGTCCATCAACTACATCCACATCCTTAGCGGTGATATTGAAGGTTTGTGGCTGGGTGTATGGTCCGCCGGGTGAAAGGGTAAAGCCATCAGATACCGTTGCCGAGGTTACCCCGAAGGTCACGGTCTGGCTGGTCGTAAAGACGTATGTAAAGGTGTCCTTATCGACCACGGACGCTACAGCGAAAGTGCCATTGGCAGGTGTGCCACCAGTCAATCCTGCAATTGTGATGCTAGTCCCAGCCACAAGTCCATGCTCACGCACCGACATCGTCACGGTAGTCGTCCCAGACTGGGATGCTGACAGGATAGGTCTTCCTTGAGGATACCACTCAAGTGCCTGCTGCCCGGCGCGGAACAGCATGACCTTGTCGAAGACCTGAATCATGTCGCTGTTGTCACCGACTGACTGACCCGATGAGTAGGGGATATCTGTGATGGCAAAGGTCTCTAGGTCGATCCTCTTGGCAACGGTATCCATCGCCACGATGATGTATTCCTTGTTGTTCGTGTTTGGATCGCTGAACAAGCAAGATGCCCTCACGTTGGCGTTTGCCACGTCATTGATCTGCATCTGGGAGAGTGTTCCAACCCCATCGGTAACCGATGTAATTCCAGCAACCGTATATTGTAGGGTATTGGCATCGTGATACGTCAAAAGGTAACTACCGTTCAATGCAGCATCCAATCCCGATATGGTAGCCCAGCCGGAAGATCCAGCCTCAAACCCGTGGGACGTAACCGTAATACGGATGGTTCCTGTTGATGGGACTGTGGTGGCCGAGATCGTCTTCGGACTGTCGATCAGGTAGAATGGCAACTGCAAGGGAACCTGTCCCGTGGTAAGTGCCGTAGTCAGGCTCAGAACCCCCTTACGAGGCTTCCAGTAACCCTCCATACGCCCGTTCAATGACTCACGCACCTCTCCCTCCTGAAGCTGATTCAATTGCAGCCTCTGGTTCACAGCATAAAACCCACGGTCAGCATCGTCACCGATAGGGTCAGACAGTCCCGATCCGAATTGTGACATTACAGGTAGTAAGCCAAGATAGTTCCGGAAGTGATCGTGATGCTCGTGATGTTACCACCGAATCCAAACCCAGCAGGCAAAGTAATACCTGCAAGCGATACGTTGGGGTTAGCACCCGAAACACCGAGGACGTTCCCGGTCATGCTCGTAATCACAGCATCCGCTGCAACAAGCACCCATCGAAAGTTACCAGTGATAGTCTGCGAGCCAGAGGCAGTAATTGCACCCATCTGACCTTGTAATTGATATGAATCTCCACGCATAGAACCACTGACTGCGGAACAGAAACCAATCTGTCAAGCAGGCAGGCAGGAATAGGCTTTAAATGCCCTTAGAATCGACGTGAGGGCGTTTTGGGGTATGTTTGGCTACATAGTGCCAGAATTAGGTATAAAGCGATTCTAGGGGTGTTCTGTGACGACTCCCAATTTCGATAATTTTTAGGAGGGTGGTTAATCGTGCGCGCTTTTCCCGCTCGTCGAAAGTTCGACCCCCTCCCCCCCGGTGTTCCTTTCCCTTCCTTTCCTTTCTCTTCCCTTCCCCTTAACACGGAATTCAAAGTCGAAAACACGCGTGGGTCACGCGTCCCGAAATTGAAAACACGCGTCAGGCACGCGTCGCAGAATTGAAAACACGCGTGGGTCACGCGTCGCAAAGTTGAAAACACGCGTCAAATTTGGTCGGAATCTACCACAAATTGCCGGGATTCGGGGCGAAATGCCAGCAATCCCTTACGCCATATAGAATTCAAACATCCGTTGGATTTGGTGTTATGTATGTTGTAACAAGTTGCGTATGCACATGGTAAAACAAGGTCGAGCGCGGTGGAGATTTTCTTTCGGAAAGTGCAAGCGATTCCCGCAACCCTATCCCTTGCTCCCTACCCAGCCAGTCATCCCTCATTTCCAACCTGCTTTGCAATGAGTATAACCAAGTGCAAACAGACGTAACCTGAGTCCAGCCATTGCCTCCATTCTCCCAATGCCCTCTAGAACGCATTCTAATGCCCCTCTAAGCCATCCTGCCCCTAATCTGGTATCCATACCCCATATCCACCCATCCTGCCCTTAAAATCAATCCTCGTGCCTTTTACGGCGAAAGCTGGGCAAGAAGAAACCCCATGAGATTGCTCCCATGAGGTTCTTGCGGCATCTAGGTGGATCTTCCTCATATCGTATCGATCCCGTAGTCATCGTCGAGTATCTCGATTGACGCGGCCTTGAGCAGTGCCTGCACCTCCTCAAGCCTGTAGGTATCCTCCGGTCTTCCCGGCAGCCATGACTCGATGTATGCGAGGATGTGGGCGGTGCTGTAGCGTTGGTCTTCTGTGTTCATTGGTTGTCTCCTTTCATAGCGATGAGTGTTTCCCTCGCTGCCTGCCATGCTTCCCATGCAGATTCGGTATCTGATGAATCGTAATACTTTCCAGTGTCATCATAAGGGTTCGTATGTAGCCAATATCCTGCTGATCTAGCCCATTCCTCAAACTCGCGGCGGTTGGTTTCTTCACTCATCGTTCCCTCCTTTCACGGCGGCGAGGGCTTTGTCCTTCCACTGCCATTCTACTGATCCGCTGTTATCGACTTTCCATTCTGCATAGCCACGTTCTATAGCTTGTTTTTTGAGCGTGTCTCTTTGCCACAATGCAGCAAATGCTAGAATAATTGCACAGAAAAACATTACAGCTAAAAATATAAAAGGTCTCGTATCACTCATCGCTCCCTCCTTTCACAGCGGCGATCTCGTCGATCCACGGTTTCAGGTGTTTATCAATTTGTTCAATGGTGCATTCCTCAAATGTCCTTCCAATAACATTCATGCGAATCATTGCAATCAATTGTCCAGCAATTATCTCCAGCCTGTCGCGCTGCTCGGTGACGGCTTTGAGTTTATTCTCATCATCCGTGCGTGGCGTATCACATCTATCGTTTTCGGAAGAAATATGACGGCGAGCCAGCCAATCAAAAACAACTAATCGTTGCCCCTCCATGTCCATGAATTCACCCTTTCTGGCAATTCGGCGCAGCATTGCATACGCTTCGTCGCGCTGCTTACAAATATCATCTAGCTTATATTGGATTACTTCGTTTCTGTCGTTTATTTCGTATGTGTTCATAACTTCAAATCTTTTTAAGGTTGTCTGATCTAAAACAACCTTTATTGGTTGTCTCCTTCCCACTTTCCAATCGTCTTAAGTAGTGCCTCTGCTCGTTGGGCTGCGGTTGCGGTCAGCATGTCCCATTCGCCTAAAATACCCATATCATTTAAGTGGAAACAAAACTCAATACCCATTTTAGGGCTCAAAGTTTTCATCGCTTCGTGCATCGCGTTGAGGTCGTGCAGGTAGTCGGGTAACTTCCAAGAGCAAATCTTAGGATTGGTTAATCCTTGCTCTACGTTGATTGGTGATATGCCAGTAACTCCGTCATCATTGACGAGCCACCCACGAGCCTCCGCAATCGCTATTCTTTGTTGTTCTGGTTTCATATTATCCTATGGTTGGCATTGTTGCTCGTTCGATCAAATCTTGGAAATGATCTTCTGTGAGAACGCGCACTTGCGTTCCGTTTGGGTGGTTGTTTTCGGATTGCCAGTTGGTCAGATAATCCTTTGGTGATGCAAACAAGTTTGGAGTTTTTTCAATAAAGATCTGCCCATCTAAAATGACAAGTTTTGGTTTGTCGTTCATAGTTCGTTCGGGTTGGGTGTTTCCCAAGGCAAGAGCGTTTCATCTGCTTCGTCTTGGCTGTCGCATGATAGGTTGCGGTATTTCTCAGCAAGGCGGCGGGCTTCATTCCGCTCCCTCCGCAACACGCAGTTCGGTCGCTGGCTTCCTTGGTCATTTTGTTCTTGGGTTTGTTCTTCTTCTTTATGCTGTTGGATGCCCCAAGGCGACGGTCCCCACACCAGCCGTGCAAGCACCACAAGCGGGCATCCCACTACAATTAGTCCAAACACCCACGGTGGCAGCACCTCCAATGCAACCATCTGGGAACGGTCCGTCTGGCATCCAGACGCAAACGCTTGCCCCACAGAAATGAAGAGAAGAAGCACAACAAGACGTGCCATCCAACCGCTACCAGCCCCCTTGTCGGCGGAGTCTTTTCGTGGTTTCATGGTTTTACCTCCGTTTCGGAGCTGGCACTCGCTGGTAGCGGTGTATGCACTTTGTCGTTCGTGGTTAGGGATTGGAGGGCTTCGTCAGCGATACTTTCTGGATCTTCTTCGGCAAATCTACCTTGGTATTCTAGTATTCGCTCTAGCGCTACCGCCAGCCTGTCGCGCTGCTCGGTGACAGCGGCGAGTTCGCTATCTTGTTTGTTGAGTAGATTAACCAATGCTCTAGCTTCCTCACCATTGTGGACGTGGTATCCATCATTGAATCCCCGCTCGTTTTTACGGCGGACTCTCCAAAGGTGGTAATAGCATTCGTCGCAATAGGTTTCCCATTCATCTGTTCTCGGTGTGTCGTTCATATCAGCAATAGGTTAGTTCAAATTTATCAGCGACCGGGATGTAGTAAGCGGCATAGCTCTTCCCATCCCGGATGATCGTCTTCTTCCTCACGTCGAATCCATCCTTCTTCAGTTCGTGGACGCGTGAGGCCAGACGCATACAACCGTAGTTGTTGAGTGCGTCCAGCGGGGTTATGGTTTGCCCTCTTTCGAGGTCTGTCAGTATCATGTTGGTCTGTGTTTTCATGTTGGTTGATTGGTTGTTATCCGGTCTCATCGCCTGCTGATATTCCTCCTCGGAATACATATCTGCAATGCCGACACCGTTATGGATGAGTTTCATCTCGTAATCTCCCTCCAGAGAGCGAATGCCAGCAGCGACAGGGCGAATGCCCAGAGCATCCCGATGCTCAGGTTGTCGAGGATCATGATCGCGATGCGGATCAGTTTTTTGGTTTGTCGTTTCATTAGATTCTTTCGATGAGGGTCATGAGGAAAGGCACAAGGTGGTTCTCGATGATCGCCGGGGAGACGACGAAGCCGATGGCGGCTATGGTTGCGAGTATTGGTTTCATGTTGGTCGGTTAGTTGGTCGGTAGTTGGTCGGTTAGCGAGGGATCGGACCTCTGGAAATTCTTATCTCATAGATCGAGATTGATAGTCACTCCTTTATCAAAGTTGCGGAAGGTGCGGAAATTCTCAGGAAAGGTGCAGGATGTTAAAAAATTACGAAGACTAGTTGTGGTGCTAAAGTAGTGATGCTCTCCGTCTACGATAACAGTATATGGTTTGCGGTTGACTTGAAGTTTATGTCCTTTGCGAAGGCTTCTGCATTCTGTCATCAAGGTTTCCATTTGGTTTTCAGTGAGGTAGTTCGTTGTCATCTTATTTGTTCTGTTGAGATTATCCAAGTTTTTCAGTAGCTTGTTTGATTCCACCTGTTCCGCTTTTGTTTTCCGACACGTTCAAGTTCTCCATATTGATTGCACTCCATTGTGACCAAGTTTGTGTTTTGGCTGATCCGCAAGCGTATGCAGTGGAGGTTTTACGCTCAACTGTTACTAACCACTTACCGATGCGGTAGGTTGTTTCTGATTTGTGCGATCCGATTTTGACTGGCTTAGTTTTCATATTGTTGGTCGGTTGTCTTGCTGACGTGGAAGAAACTACCAAATCGCACCCCAAAGTCTACATTTATTTTCAAAATAAAATACAATCCCTTATTCTATAAGGGCTACAGGGCGAAAATAATTTGTTTTTTGACGTAAAAAACCCCAGAGAATTGCTCCTCCGGGGTTGTTTTTTCACTTTTCTTCCTTCTTCGTCTCCTCCGCAAACAGTGAGACGTTGTGCTTCATCCTCCATTGCATTCGCTTCACCGCTCGCTGGATCATTTTTCTGAATGCTTCGTGGTCGTTTCCTCGGAGCAGTGATAGTTCCGATGGCCTGTCTTCTTTGTATACTATTTCTAACATATTATCCGTTATGTGCCGATGATTTATCTCGTCAATAAATTATTCAAAGCGTTGCAATGCACCGTTGAGAAGCAATGGAAGGACAACATCACGCCTACCGTTCCGCATCTTGCCGATCTTGATCCCGTCATCGCAGATGAACAGCAGTGCATCAGCGTCCTGCTCGATACCGCGAGACTCCCTCGTCTGATTCTGTTCGTTGAGTTGCGTTGCGGTGACAACAGGACAGTTGAGATGTTTCGCAAGTTGTTTACACCCTGCCGAATTCTGCGCGACCTCTTCCTCTCTGGTCCGGCTAGACCGAGGTGATGATTTGATGATCTGGAGGTAGTCGATCCCGACATACGCAAGCTGCCCGTTGTTCGTGTCCTTAATGCGTTGAGCCTCAGCTTCGATGGTCGCCATCGTCTGATTGGCAGATGAATCGATGTAGAGTTTGGACGATGCGATAAACTCGCAGGCCGTCTTGATCTTCATGAGGTCATTCTTCTGCGCTCGGCGTGGCTGGGTGATGATCCCGTAGTCAACCCTCGACAGGTAGCAGATGATCCTACCGATGATCTCGTTCGTGGTCATCTCAATGGAGAAGAGCGCAACAGGCAGCCCCTTGAGCAGAAACTCGCAGGCAAACTGGATGATCAGCACAGACTTACCACGAGATGGCTTAGCTCCCATCACCCACAGTTCGCCACCCTTCATACCACCGCATATCTGGTCGAGCTGCGGCAGCCCCGTGGAGTAGCCGGGGATGTCTCCAGCTTGGTGTGCTGCCCTGAATGTGTCCGAGAACATCCCGATGGCTTGCTTGCCCGTCTGGGAGCGTTTCTGGCCGCTTACGGCCTTCGTCATGGCTTCCATAGCCTCGCGGACTGTCTGCATCGCCTCAGTGCTGTCAGATGCCTCTGAGAGGGCTTTAGCAGCCATTACGCCCAGCCTGCGAGCTTTCATCTCTCGGAGTGATTCCACCCAGCCTGTCCAACCCTGTCCGCCGGGGGCGTAGGTATACACGTCAGTCACGGCACTCGGACCACCCGCCTTACTCAGCATCCCAATATCGTTGAGGTGGGGGATCAGGGTGATCAGATCGATCACGCCGTCCTTGTCCCTCGTCTGGGTCTTGATGACATCGAATAGGATTTGATTGGTCGGGAAGTTGAAGCATTCGGCATCGATACCCTCACCCAGACCCTGCTTGTAGAGAGCCTCGGAATGCATCATCGCTGACAGCACTGCCTTCTCTGCCGATAGGTTGCTCGGCATCGCTTCGATGGTGTCGCTCATATGCTGAATTGGTCAGAGGTTTGGGGTTTGCGTTGCTCCGGGATCGGGATCGACGATTGATCCTCGAACAAGCCCATCCATCCGTTCTCGATCGAGTAGTCGATCATCCTGATGGCTCGTGCCTCACCGACACCCTTGAGCTTCTTTAGCTGCATCTCAGAGGTGGTCGGGGTGAGTTTCTTCTTCTTCTCTGCTCGGTGGGTTGTCCACCTGTCCCATGCCTCAGCGAATTCAACTGAGTCGAAAGGAAGGGTTGTTCTGCTAGTGTCGGGCTTGAACTTCAGGTCGAGTGACCCTGTCTTTGGTGAGTCAAGCGTAAGTAAAGATCCGTGCGTTTCACCGTTCGGTGGAATCGTGCTTTCCTGCTCCCGGTTATTTATCACCTGATGGCGATTGAACGATGGGATGCACCCGTAGGTCTTACCCTCGACCTCATACTTCTCGATATATCCATTGGCGTGTAGGGCATCGAGGATGGCTCCGAAGTCAACATCATCGTAAGGAAGGATCTGGACACCCAGCCTGCGAGCGTTCCAGCCGAACCGCCCATCCCGATCTGCAGCGCACCATAGGCCGATGAATGCCAACCTTACGGGCAGCTTGCATTCAAACTCCAAGTCAGCAAGGTCAGCATGAACAAAGAATTCCGGCTTTACTGTTCTGATTCGCATGGTGCTACCTTTCCGCTGTTAATGAGTAGGACAACCTCCGATATATCCATCATGAATTGGTTCATGGTTAGGCTTTTATCGGATATGTATTCATCGATGGAATCCCAGTCGTTCTGGGTCATGCTGATCCTTCGTCCGATGAGTTTGTCCTCTTCTCTCTTATGTGGTCTTCCGCGTAGTCTTTTCTCTGTGTTCATATTGGTTGGTTGGTTATCTGTGAATCTGTTTGCCATACTCGTGGATAAGCAGGGCATCTGCGTTTGCGTGTGTAATCTTAATTTGTGGATACAATTGCTGTGCCATGCGTTTGGTGACGTTCTTATCACCCTTGGTCATGCAGCCAAGGTGCTTCATCCATACCTGCGGGCGCACCTTTGTAAAGGCGATTCCTGCGGCTGTCAGTGCCATCTCTAGGTGACCGAAGCCATTGCCGAATGAGAAGGCTGAGACAACCCCCATTTGGGGGGAGGATGATACTTGCTCAAGGTAGCAGTGCGGAACCTCCAAGTTCATGCGGGCCTCCTCGGCAATGCCGTTGATCAGTTCCCACAAGTCCCTGACGGTCTCTGGCATCTTCTCAACTAGGGTGTATTCCATAGTGGTCCATGCCACCGCACCGTTCTTACCTACGTCTATTCCGATGATCATGGTTGCTTGCTCTTCGGATCGATGAATTCAAACACCTCGGAGATTTCATACATCACGGTATCAGCGATTGACGAACATACCTCAAACTCGCTGGGAGTCTCGGTGTGCTTGTGGGCGCGGCGATAACCGACAGTGGTTCCATCTTCGATTGCTTTGACTAACAATGGGTATGTTTTAGGCACTAACATAGTTTTATTCTTTCCAGCTTTTGGTTTTTAGTTTGATAGCCAGCTCCATGCAGGCTTCTTCTTCCGTGCGACCCTTGGCAAACATCTGTGTCCCGGATCGGTAACACATCCACTCACCATCTACTAGGCTGCACGAAATCGATTTACGGACCATCCACTTCTTGCGTGGTGATAGGTCTTCACTTGTCTTGAATAGTTCCTGATCCATCTTCTTCTTCTTTTGGTTTCTCTTCAGGTTGTTTCACATCCTTCTTGCGAAAGATATCGTCGTAGTTTGACCCGTAGGTCTCGTGGTCTTGGACTCGGTTCCAGTCTCCCTTGTGGCTCATTTCCAGAAATAGATTGTTTGTTTTACCTTCTCAATGAATTCGCGTCTCCGCTCCTCCTTTGCTTTTCTCTCTCCGATCATCCGGCAAATCTGCATGGTGATCATTGGCTCGCGTCCGATTACTCCTAGTTTCATGTTTTTGTTTTGTTATTGGTTACCCACCCATTGCCGGGTGGTTTCTTCGACCTTACAGATGAGACCGAGGTAGTCCAGAATTATTTTGAATAAGAATTCAATCTTGGCTCCCATCGCTCATTGTCAGGCAGTTGTAGCAGTCATTCCACTTCCTCATCTTCTTCCTCTCCGGTAGCTCCATCTGCTCCTTGCAGTAGCTTGGATCGTGCTTCATGAGCCAGCGATGGCAAGCCCACTTAACGTCCGCGAATTCCTCGTAGGTGATCTTCGGTGTTTCTTTTCGGGTTTGGATGAATCTGACTGAGTGGTGACTACCTATCATACGTTCGTTTGAATTTGTTGCGATTGACCTTTAGATGCGGTCGTATGGGCTGATATGTCGGTCATGCCATGTGGTTTATGCATGGCATGACCGGGTATCATATCAATCCATGTCCTTCACGATCAGCTTGGCCAGATCGCGTGACGTTGCGATGATCTTGCTGTTCTTCTGACTGGAAGCTTTTGCCTCGTATCCATTCTTGCCGCAGTTATTTTCGTAGATATGCCAAGATACCCAATCACTTTTATCATCGATACAGTCAAGCATTGTGTCGAATGAATTCCATATTGCTGACCATAGCTTGCCCTCCACATCCATGCACCCAGCATCGATGCATTGCTCGCAAACTTCGCTCAGTTCATTATATACCTCGACAACTTGGTCGATAGTTTCCGTCCATTTATTTATTTGTTGTTTTTTACTCATAATATTTCCCCTGTGATTTTCGTAAGTGATTTTTTGATGTAGCTTCTGATGAATCCATCTGCTGGGAAGTTGATATCCTCAAGGCAAAGGTCTACGTCAGTTAGGGTTTCCAGCAATAGGTCGCGCTCCCTGCGCAATACGCAAGCCCACCTTTGGCAGTTACTGTGGCAGGTGTGGATTCCTGATACGTCTATGCGTTCGATCTCGGCATGGGAGGCGTTAAGTTCGCGTTCTAGGTCACGAGCGAATTGCTCAATCCTAGACAATGCTGAAAGAGTATGCCCCTTGTAGTGGGGAGGTTGATTTACTAGGTCTTTGTTTTGTTCTTGGTTCATTGGTATTAAAGTTCGTAATGCCCGCAGCATGGTGCGTCTTCACAGTCACAGACTCTGCCATCTTCTGGTCGATTGTCTGGTTCGTATTGGTATTCTTCATTCATGGTTGGTTAGTTTGTCGGTGATGTTCTTTAACTTCTCGGCCACTAGTGGGTTGGTCTCCAGTAGTAGTTCAAGTTTGCGATTAGCACAGCTTACTGTGCTATGGTTTGAGCAGTTGAGGATGTTCACAACATCCGCCTGCCGGAAATGTTTGGAGAGCAGGTGCATGGCAACTGTCCGGGCGTAGGAGATGAAGACCACTTGCTTGCTGGCATACCGATTAACCTTTTGGTTCTTCGATATCTCCTCGACGGTGATCTCAAACTCCGAGCAAATCGTGGTTATGATCCTTGCCAGTTGCTTGGCCGACTCTCTGGTGATGTTCAGTTGGTGTAACATAAAAAGGAGGCAGGGGGATTTCTCCCCCCACCTTGGGTTGATTAGAACGGGATCTCGTCCGGCTCAAGGTCTGGTGCTGGAGCAGGCTTCGGGGTGAAGCTTCCTCCATCGACCTCGGTCACCTTCAGTGCCATATACTTAGCACCGCCGTTCTTTGGCGTTTGCAGCCAAGCGGACAGGCGATACTCGGTTCCGTTGATGTTGAGTTTGCCCTGATAGTCAGGACGCTTTGGATTGTCTCCCTTGTCGTTCTTGAACAGGGAGCCTTTGTTTGTATTGTCGTAGTCACTCATATATTTATTGGATTGAGATTAGTTCTGAAAGTTCTTGGTAGAATTCATGGTATGCCTTGAGACCTGCGAGCATATCCTCGGTGTATTCGTCGCGCTCAACGAGTTTGACGAACAGTGGAGCCGATGGGTGGTATGCGACAAACCACCAAGCCTTCGCCCCGGTTACCGCCATGCTGCCATGCACCTGCGACTTGTATTCGTCAGGCAGTTCATCGGTCTTGATGTATTGGATGAGCTTCGACATCCGAGGGCATTTCACCTCTACACCCTCACCGTTGTCCATGATGCCGTCAGGAGAGCATCCGAAGGCTCCGTAGATCGACTTAGCAAACCCGATGGTATCGACCGCGAAGTCCATCTGTTGGCTGAACGATTCGATGGCGTAAGGCTCAAGCTCAACCCCGCGTCTCATGTCATCACTCTCAAAGGGTGATGGATCTGGAAAACCGCGAGCCTCTGCCAAGCACTTGCTTGCTGCGGTCAGGCGTGCCTTCTCATACACCTTGCCGGACTTGGTGAGCCAATCACCGAACTGGGATGCCGTGAGGACTCCATTGCGATGACGGAACCATTCCGGTGACCTCTGCTCGCAGTGGATCAGTATGCAATCTGGAAAAAGGCTCATTGTGCTACCTCCCGCGCTTTTATCATTGCATCAGCGATATCATAGGAAGCGTTGGCGGTTTTCTTTACCACATCATCAAAACTTAATTCTATTCGTTTATTACCTTCAATGAGAGTTTCGCAGATCAATGCCGCCATCGCCTTAGCAGCAAAGTGATCGCGCAGGGTCATACCCTTATGCCTGATTGGATTAAGGGTGTGTGGGTCTGGTGTATTTAGCCATTCTTCATAAGGATGGACTAATGGTTCTGACTTTGCGCTCATTACGCACCCTCCTTTTCAATTTTGCGTTGCTTGGCATCGATAGCGGCGTGTGCAGCCTTCACCTTGCCCTTGGGAAGATCGGAGATGGACTTGATGCTCAGGTGACGCGCAAACGCCTCCTCGTCGATGTTAAGGGCATCTATGCGGGTCTTGATGAGTGCGATCTCCTCGGCATCTGCCTTGACCAAACTTACCGCGATAGGCTTGACAGGGTTGATGGCAGACTGACCGTCATCGTCCTCCTGTGCCACGCCTGTAACGGCAGCAAGGGAGTATCTACGGAGGTAGGTGGTAGCTGCACCGATACCCTGCGCGTCTGCCTTAGCTGGGACACAGGATGCGACTGCTGTGATGTATCCACCCTTCTCGTGACCGAGGACGGTGGTGACCGATACCAGCGACCCGTCGAAGGATGGGTTCTGGATGATGCTCAGACCGAAGCTGCTGAAGACCGGGCGAACGGTGTTCAATACCTCCGCGAGGTCAGCGTATCGGTTCTTGAAGTGCGGGTTGACGCTACCCTTGGTGGCGTTCTCGACTGTGTTCTGTGCCTTCGCAAGTGCTGCGAAGAGTTCTGGTGTTGCGTGTTCTAGGTTCATATTGGTAAGGTCGCTTCGTGCGACAGACGCAATAAATCACAGTGTGAACGCTATGAAAAGAACTTTTTTCACAAAAATGAAAAAAATGTCGGAGGTGGGTTGACATTGGTTACAATGTGTGACATTTTCCTTGCAGACGTGACCGCAAATCAAGTCTAATTCTTTCGGAGCTTGCTCCAGATAAGGTCAGTTACGGGTCTTGCGGTCCTCGTCTCTGGCCTTTTTCTTTTCCAGCAGGAACCGGACAGACATATCGATGGTGAGGAGGAACGCTAAAACGACCGCACTTCACCGAGTTGGAAAATGGTTTGTCACCTTGAAGAAATATGCGGGTGACAGTAATCAGTTAGTGATGACCAGTCGGTTTGATGCCTAAATACAGCAACAGTCCAAGGCTACGATTGGTTCCCCTTTGGGGTGTGAGATAACGCTCAGTGGTTCGTCTGAAAAGATGAGTAGAGAGTTGACACAGTTCTGCCTGCAATAGGCGAATTGTGTCTTCCGCTAATGGCTGAACTGAAAGATGAGATTGCGATAGATATTCTTGACTTTTAAAACCAAAACTAAATAATTTCTATATGCATTTAATTAAAGGTAATTGTTTAGAGAAAATTAAAGATATTTATGATGATAGCGTAGATTTAACAGTTACATCACCTCCCTATGACAATTTAAGAACCTATAATGGTAATAACAATCTATGGGGAGAACACGTTTGGAAGGAAGTATTGGTAAATCTATATCGTATAACCAAGCAGGGTGGCGTTGTTGTCTGGGTAGTTGGTGATGCTACGATCAAGGGTAGTGAAACAGGCACATCGTTTAAACAAGCATTGTGGGCTATGGAATGTGGTTTCAATCTGCATGATACGATGATATACAAAAAACCAAATTTTTCTGCTGTTGGGGCATTAAAGACAAGATATGCTCCTGTATTTGAGTATATGTTTGTATTTTCAAAAGGCAAGATTAAAACATTTAATCCAATTAAAGACAGGATGTGTAAAACAGCTGGAGATAAATTAGTTGGAACAATACGCCAAAAGAATGGAAGTATTAAACGCAAAAGTAACGAGGGGAAAATACAAGGAAAATATGGGCAACGATACAACGTCTGGGAAATATGTCCAGTTGTTCAAAAAGGAGAAAATAAACATCCTGCCCCGTTTCCTTTAAAACTAGCACAAGACCATATTATTTCGTGGAGTAATGATGGAGATACGGTTCTTGACCCATTCATGGGCAGTGGGACGACAGGTGTAGCTTGCGTCAATACGAATAGAAAATTTATCGGGATTGAATTAGATGATGTTTATTTTAAAATAGCAGAAGATCGAATCAAAAAAGAAATTGATAACAAATTAAATATAAATAAAAATAATTTTTATGAGTTGCCGTTAACCTACATCAACAAAATGTCGGTGAACGTCAACATTAAGTGCTAATGTATCACAATTAAGACAAAAAACGGCATAATGTGTCATTGATAGCACATTAACTTGTGACAAAAACATGGTATAATTTGTTGTAAATATGATGCATTATTTACAACAAGAGCATCAAGGCATCTTGGTCTTGTCAGATCCGGATAGCAACATGGGTTCGCAGATAGCGGTGACTCCATCGATAACAACCCCGCATCCGAGGATCGGTTTCGAGTTATACTTCTTGCCGTAGGCCATAGCCTCCTTGTCGTGATCGACACCGCATCCAACCTGCATCCCGAATAGCCGGGTCTTCGCGTTTGCGAAGTAAAGCACCCCGAACTGGGAGTGGAAGTGACCCTGAACCACGGAACAATGCTCGCTCTGGGCGTTGAGGAAGGCAGATGATATGTTACCACCCTTGCCCCGGTCGCCGTGCTGATACATCACGCCATCGATCATCTTGTGACCATACCGAGGGATCACCTCCCAGCCCTTGACCTCCCAGAGATCGGCGTAGTCCTTCAGGACCGACAACGGCAGACCGAGGTCGGATGCCTTGCGCTCGGTGAGGCTGTCGTGGTTACCGATCAACCAAGTCGCCTTGGGGAATGCCTTGTAAAGCCTCTTCACCTGCACCCGTGCGTCTGCCAGTTCCTTCTCGCTGTTCATGAGGGATGGGGCTTTGGGATGGTAGCTAATGCTCGACCAGTCCACTAGATCGCCAATAACAACCACCTGATTGCAGCGGTGCTTGGCGTAGATCCTTTTCAAAAATGCTGGGTAATCCTTGTGCATCGCAGGGCAATGCGGGTCTCCGATAACTAATACTCGTGACATGATTTTATTTCAGTTTAAGTGACTCCCAAGCGGGCCAGAAGATTTCATCAACGCAGCGGACGATTGCCTCTTGATCATACTTCTCCAGCCAACCGACCCCAGAGATGAGCAGGGATGCCTCAAGCACCTCGTGCCGGAGCGTTGTGACGATGGTTCTATCGTCCTTGAGAGTGCCAGAGATCCAGATGGTGCGGTTATCATGCTCATACTGACCGAATGCCTCTTCCAGCTTCCCGGTCTTGATCTTGATCCTCTGTCCAGCTATTTTGATGCTTGTGGGTAGTTTCATGGTTGTTTCAGATATCCATTATGGATGTTTCAGGCATCCATAGTGGATGTTTTAACGCTCACCCATCGTCGAGATGAGTGCCTTGGCGTAGGATTTGGCGATACCGTCCGGGGTAACCTGTCGGCAGTCCGATTCGCTGGAGCCAAAGAACGGCTCAAGGATGACGGATGGGCAGTGTGCAAGGCGCAGGAACAAACCGCCCCGCATTTGCGTTGTAATGCCCTTTAAACCTCTTTGCTTGATGTTTGGGTAGTCCTTATCAAATTGCGCCTGAAAAGCCTCTACAAGTGCCTTCCCTGCCCTAGAAGAGTGCCAGTAGAGCCATTCATGCCCGCTGGCTGACGGAGTGGCACTGTTGAAGTGCAATTCTAGGGCAATCGAGGCTCTCATGTCCTTGATCTGATCCGCAGCATCCTGCATGGCGTAGCCATATCCTCCACCCTTGTAGTCGCTGATGATCTTTGACGGGATACCATTCTCAGCTAGGTGCTTTGAAAGTTTACTTGCGACCTTTAAATTAAAGTCGCGCTCATTGATCTTCAGCCAAGGGGAGTATGCTCCACCATCATATCTGCCGTTGATCTTCCTGCTGTGTCCTACGCAAATTGCTATCATGTCTTTGAGGTTCGTATTAGGTCTATGCAGAATAGGAACCTATGTCAACGACTAATCGTGCGAGAACTTCTTCTTGTATGATGCCCAGCCACCTAGCCTCACTGCACGATATACCGTCTCACGGGTTACCCAGCCAACTCCAGCATTATACATTGCCTCCTTGAAAATCCTATCTGCCTCCTTGCGATCCGATACGAAGAATAGATTGTCCGAATCTTTTGAATACAAGAAATCATGCACAAGTGCGGCTGAGAAATATGATCCCCAAGGTGAGAAGATATTCCAGAAGATCTTCGGCACACTGGCTCCGTCTGTGTAGAATCCTTTTGGAATTACAATAGTTCCAACTGGTGAGCGGTATCGAAACGCAGCAGTAAGACGGAAGATCCTGCTGCCTCCACGCATCCCAGCATCAGCGAATTGTGCTACGTCTGGAAAAGCAAGGTTCACTTTTTTTTCTTTAAGAGGTTGTAAAGGGTAACGAGTGACACACAGATAAGCAGGGACGTTGATGTTGTCTTCAATGCCCAGTCAAGCTGCTCCTGAAACTGTGTGATGACACCAAGTGCCGATGCGGCCGAACCGATAATTCCGTTCACTAGATTGTATGTTGCGCTATGCTCGTCCATGGTATCATTATTTAAGACCAAAAAACAGTTGGTATATTTTCGTAACCATCTGGACGAGGGACAGGAGTTTCGTTACCATCCTCGTCCGTTACAGTCCAAGTTGATGCCCAGTAGATGAACGGGTCAGCATCTTCGGGAATCGGGATGCCCACAAGGTCGCGGAATAGAATCCAGTAATCAGCACCGTTGTGTTCACCGATTTCGTGCAGGGCGTATTCGTGGGTTGAGAAGACAGCTTGTATAACGCCATCAACTTCTGTGGTAAATCCATGAGCGACGCCGAACTGTTCAGCGATTGCCTTGGATGGGAATTTTAGTAGGTAGTCCTGCATTATGTCGTTAATGTTACGAGTTTTGCGTCAGAAAGACGTTTTTTGTAGTAGCGGAAAAATTGAATATGTCCGTTGATTCTGGCTGTTCCATCGTGGACAACACCTATGTCTAATCTAGATACTAAAGAAGTTATACTTGCGGGAGAAGCCGTCACAGCAGCAGCACCATTTAACGAAATCGCGTTGCTTCCTACTTTATATGCGCCAGCAACCTTGTTTAGTGCAGTTAATGATTGATTATTTAATGAGAAAATGCGGGTTTGTGATCCTCCAATTACTGTGTCTAATCTCTGAATTGAAGATCCTGATGCTGTTCCGATCCTTATAACTTCGGCAAAGGTATTATTGGAGGCTTGGAACAATGCCATTGCGCTATTCGCATTAGAATACCCTGACACAAACGAGTAATTACCTTGGAAAGTCCCCTCACTCTGGTTATAGAAACTCGTAAAGCTCGCGCCCGTGATACTGCACACATCCGCGCTGCGAACTACGGACGCTGTGGTGGTCGGGATGTAGGATGTGGGGAAGGCGCCTACTTCTAGTTGTGCGCCCCAGAGATAGATGCCTGATGTTCCGTCTCCTGTGTAACTGACTGTATTGTTTGCGGAAGCAGTTTGAACATAAAATCCGTTCGTAGATGTAGATGTTGGAGTTCCTGTAATTGAACACCTATACCAACCGTTCCCGAAAGAGGTTATTGTTCCTGTGGCATTTGCTCCGACAGTTCCAACTTGCCCGTTCTGAAGATCAAAGTATGCAAATGAGTTTGCTGCAAATCCATCACCTAAATTCAGGTATGCAAAATTTCTACCATCAGCTTTTGCAAAAATAGAAAATGTGTATGGAATTAATGATAAAGCATTGGAAAATAATCTGTAAAGCAAATGCGTTCCGTTGCTTGTATCTTCGACTAATTTTTCTGCATCAGTAGCTCCAGAAGGTGAGACTGCTACATCCGCAGATGGGACACTTGTTCTTAATTTAGTCCAATATACGTTTTCAAATTCACTGCTTCTTTGGAATAAATTAGTCCTGCTCTCCTCGATCAACAATCCCTTGCAAGCAAGCGTGACGGGATCGTGGTCGAAGCGGGGGGTGTTGATTGCTGCCGATTGGATTAGCCCGTCACTCCCAACAAATCTTGCGGTAGATGCTCGCGTGAACGTAGGGGTGGGACCTTTACGGGCGGTAAGGGTCTTGTCGGTGGCGAACTGAAGGTCGAGGGATAGCTTGTCCGGGTTAAGTGTTGCACTTCCAACTAGAGAGCTTGATAGGCTGAAATCCATATTATTTGAAAATTAATAGCTGCGATACTGCATATTGGAGTTTGTGGATATCCGATTCGAGATAATCGTCTGGGTGTGCTGCTCATCCAAGCGCATCAATTCATCCGTGAGCATCTCGCTGGCCTCTTGGTCTGCCAATGCAGCCCTCTCCTGTTGCCCCTCGGCACGGAGGTAGTCGGAATACGTCCCGTGTGCCATGTATTGGAACCACTCGTTCGGGATGTTTGAATTATCACCTGTAGCAGTGCCATAGGTATCGAGCAGTTGCGTCTTGCAGGTCACCCACACGGTGTCTGGGATCGTAGTCCCATGTATCAACTTGGCTCCACCCTGTGTCACGGTAAACTCATACTCCTGAACATTGATCCCGGTGTATGGTTGGGTCTTGTAGATACGCAGGAAGGTATCGACCTTGTATCCGTTGGGGTCTTCATACAACACAACCCCATCGTCCGGGGTGAATTGCTGACCCACCAGTAGGAACCTAGTCCAGTAGTTACTCGCACGGTATGCCTTCTGCGCCCGGCGATTGATAAGTGCCTTGATCCGCTGCTCCTCACCGACAGCAAACATGACACCGCAAAGGGCTTGAATCAGATCGTAGAGTTCACTGTAGGTTTTTGTCTGCATCAGATTTTATTGGCGATCAATGAAGGTTCGAATTTTTGAAAATCACGCACAAATCCCCGGTCGTTCCAGCACTCTTTCCCATACTTCTCAGCGATGAGGAAGTATTCGTGGCTTGGGATGCTGGCAATCATCTTGCCAAGACCTTTGATGGATTTGTGTCCTCTGGCCTCAAACGCCTCTTGGGCGCAGGCTCTCTCTCTAAATTTTTGTTGAGTTTCCATCAACATTCTTCCGCTGCACAGCTCATTAATTAGAGCGGAATTCATCTCAGCTTCAGATATTTTCATATAGATAAAAATATGGGTGAGGACAGAGATTAAACTGCCCCCACCCAGATTAGTTATTAGGCGTTGTTCGCAAGACCGTAAGGATCAAGGATGGTGATACCGAAGATGATCTCACCAGCAGTGATGCTTGCAACAGTTCCGCCGAGGGTGGCGATGATGTTGACGGAAGATGCCGAGTTGTTGACATATCCCGGCTCGGTGTCGAGCAGCGTTCCGCTATTGTATGCGGTTGCGGTCAGTGCGTCGAGGTCAGTCGAGGCAATGAAACCAGCAGCTGTTCCAGTAACACCAAGCGTAAGGGTGATGTCAGACGCGCCTGCGATAGGCGTGAAGACAGTCACAGCTGCGTTGGTAACGATAGCACCGCGAGGAACCACGCCGATCACCTTTGCTGACGTTCCAGCAGCAACGAGGTCTGCTGCGCTCATACGGAAGAAGTGGGTGAACCCACGCGACTCTTGATTGCTTAATTGAGGCATATAATTATTTAGTTAATTTTCAGTTGTTTATATTACAGGGTGATCTTGCCGTGTGCGCCGGGATGCTTACAGACGAGAGTTCCAGCCATGTCAACAAAGCCACGCTCGCCACCACCTTGGTTCTCAAGGCGAGTAACACCCATTGGGATGAGCGTGTTGAATTGCAAGTAGGATGGATTGACGAGGTAGCCAGAAGCACCAGTCATACAATCTGGGTTACCGTTGATAACTTTAACGATACCGAAGTCGGAATCATAGAGTTGGACGGAGTGAGTGACCTTCTTGCTCTCAGCGTTCTGGTTGACAGTGTAAACTGCCTCGGAAGCAGCAGCACCGCTAGAACGGGTGAAGTTGCTGATCACCTTGCGAAGGGCTACGTTGGCAACGAGGGACAGCGAGTTAGCTTCACCATTGACGGAGAAGATCGACGCGATGATGTCGTTGAACGTGGTTTCGGTAGGTGCGCTGGACAGGATGCTTGCAGCCGGGGTGCGGTATGCAGCAGGAACGTCAGCAGGACCTGCGGAATCCAACCAGTCACCAAGGCCACGGAGGGCGTATGGAGTGCCAGCACCATCCTCTACGGAACGGTCGCTGTTGGAGCAGATACGGGCTTCGACATCGCGTTTGATTTCGCGCATCGACATTGCTTCGGCTTGTGCGATGTTGGCTGGACCAACGGATGCAACAGCTTCTTGAAGGTTCGACACGAGGAAGTCGCGGCGGAAGATTTGAACGTAGTTACCAAGGCGAGCGCGTTGTGCAAACTTGTCGGAGAACGAGTTCACATCTGCACCCTCTGCGATACCAGCGGTGATAGGAGCGGAAAGCTTGTCAGCAGTCCATTCCGAGAACGTGGATTTAGCAGTCCCCTTACCGCAGAGCGAAAGGAGAGGGGTTTCTTCTGGTGCAAGGAGGGTCAACTCGTTGGAGAGATCCTCGCGGTTTGCGATGGCCGAACCTTGACCCGTGCGGGCGGCAGGTGCGTTTGGTGAGTAAGTGCTTGAGATAGGCATAATATTATATGTTTAGTCGTTAAATTATTTGTATTTGGCGATTCGGGCTGAGATCCAATCATCTACTGAGTGCGATTTTTCGAACTTGTTATACGCTTCCGCGACCTTCTTCGGTTTGAGCGATCTAGGGCTAACTGCTGAAGCTCCCGTTGGTGAAGAAGATGGATTTATCTTCAACTTACTTCCAACTGCTGCTGCGTTGATCCTAGGCCTACCCTTCCCGTAGATAGAGTTTGCGGCATGGGCTAGAAGGTATTCTAGCTGCGCTCCAAGTTCTGGAATCTGAGTTTTTACCTGTTGAGCGATTGGGTCTTGCATCATTGCTTGGAATCTAGATCCAACTTCAGACTCAGGGTCTAGAATGTCTGGGATCTCCTCCTTAGCGGCAGCCGAGTAATGCTCTTCCATTTGAGCCAGTTGCTGGATTTTAACAATCTGTCTCTCTTGTGCGGGAATATATTTTGTGATAGATTCGCGGGCATTACGATTTGCTTTCCTGATCTCCCTCTTGGTGAATTCCCGGTCTCCGACAGTTATAATGTCATCTGGCCCGTAGTCTTCATGCTCCTCAAGGATTGCGTCAGTATCTTCCAACACTTGTTCAAGTTCACCATACTTAGCAATCAACTCCTTCGGGTCTGAGATATTACGGAATGGATTTTCATCCTGTGGGATCTCTTTCGTAGGTTTTGCTGCCACCTGTTGTTGGAGTTTTTCTTCCAACTGCCTCTTCTGTGCGGTTAATTCCCCAACACGTTGGAGCAAGCGGCTCTTGCCTTTCTTAGCTAGTTCTTGAATCTGCTCGGTCGATAGATTAAGCAAATCTAATTCAGCTTCTTCGGAACTAACCTCTTCCTCTTCCTCGGTCTCCTCAGTATAGTCTTCGGTCTCAGCTTCCTGATCCTCAATTTCAACCTCAGTCTCCGATTCGGATTCTTCTGTTTGTTCGTCCTGTTGTGATGCAATACCAGTTCTGCGAGCAATATACTCTTCAACTGATAAGTTTGACACTGGTTCTGTGACCCCAGCGATGGCCGTAGATTCTTCACTCATATGTTTAAACGCCAATTACGCTAGGCGGTAGCGATGAATGAGAACTGTGGATATATTAATTTCTTGTCAACCCCTCGACCCTAAACGGCAAAACGCCCTAGCAGATTTTACCTGCTAGGACGCTTCGATGTAACCAACATGAACTCCACTGAGAACTTTACTTCTCAGACGCAATATTCACGAATTGTATGATTTCGTCAAGTGTAGAAATTGATCCTGCCAATTTCATAACTTCGTTTGGATTCTCTGCTTGTCTGAGAGTTGAGATAAATGCCTCACGCTCATCCTGAATGAATGTCATGAATACTTTAAATTCTTCATTATTCACAAGGATTGCGATGGCATCTTTTAGTGTTGGGACTGGTATCATATTATTTTTGCAAAAATTTATCTATGTATACAAGAATGGTTAAAGAAGTAGCAAACAACATAAAAACAGCAAAAATAAAAAGTTTTAGTTTTTCAATAAAATTTGGTTCTATTTCTTTTTGGTAAGCTAAAACTGAGACAAATTTAAACATTTTATTTTGAGTTTTATTCATTTTAAGCGAGTGATTGAGGGCTGGGAACTATTTGCTGGGGGTTGGTTATTGATTGTTTTTTCCTAGCTTCCTGTTCCGCGTATTGCTTTTTAAGCCTTTTGAGCTTCAATTCAACATCTTTTTCTATTTTTTGGCTCTTGTTGATTTTATCTCTAGATTCCATAAGGAGACGAATTAACGCTCCCCCGGTAGTTACTGGCCGCTCAAATGCTTGAAGACCAATCGATGTATTGAAATAACGATTATCCAAAGCTCCACCTAGAACCCCGCTTTTAGGGTTCTCTTCTAGTTTCTTGATCGCGTTTAAATTGTCTTCTCTGTAATCTTTATCAACTAAACCACGGGCAGCATCTAGCGCAGTCAGACCCAATAAAACAGGTTCAAATTTAGATGCAGCGCCAGTAACAATGCTTCCAGCTCTGGCTAATTGAGGTGTTTTTGATGCAGTTGCTATATTCGCAATGGCTCCAGTGTTGGCTATTGCGGCATCAATATCTTCAATAATTTTTTGTGTTTTATCAAGAAGTGTTTGTTTTTTGATGTTCTCACTCGATCCGGGATCAGGAGTTACACGAGCGTCATTATTTGGATTAAGCTGTGCTGTCCGTTTTTTTATCCAATCTGCTGTTTTCATTTATTTCATTGATTTGCTTCCACGGCACTTCCACTTACGGCGTGATAGGTTGTTCGGTGAGTTGGGGTCTGACTTCCAATCTCCCTTGATCTTTGCGGATCTCGCGCAATAGGAATCGCCCTTGGCTGTGCCGGGTTTGATCGTAGCACCTTTCTGACCGTATCTGACGGTCTTCTCCCTGCCTGTCTCAGGGTTCTTTACCACCTTCTTGAAACGCTTTTCCATTACTTCATCTTCTTATTGATTTTCCGCTCTTGCTTCAGCATCTCCTTGGTAGGTTTCTTGCCGGAGCCTTTTGCGGCTCGGACGTTGTCCCACATCCCACGTTGTGAGTATGAGCCGTCTTCACGCTTGATCATCTTCTTTTTCATTGCTGATTCATCCCTTGGGTTTGGATTCCTCCCATCTCCGCTGGAGCAGTGCCGATACGCCCGATCTGGGCATTCTGCATCTGCTGCATCTGGAACTGGTATTGCTCGGCATACTTCTGTAGCCTTGCACCGAAGGCTTCGTCACTCTGCGCCCTCTGAGCCACGTCAGGCTGCTGTGCGTATGCCTGAAGCATCTGCATGGCGATCTGTGCGCCATTTGGCTGTGCAGGCATCTCGATACCAGCATAGATTTTAGCCAAGTCATCGGTAACCTGTTTCTGAACCTTCGCGGTAGCTTCCTCGGCGGGTTGCAGGACGTAGTCACCAAATACGGGGTCGATAGACATCGCGGCAAACTCAAGGAACTTGTCCATGTCGATCCGTCCGTTACGGTCGAACTGAACTAGGCTGCCGATCTGTTTCATGCGTGATTCGGCGTTCTCTGGGTCTGCACTCAATGAGTCGAAGGACACGCTGAACGAGTAGTCCTCATCTGGCGATCCCTTGGTCATCGTCTGCGGGTTTGGGTTGCCGGTAACTTGGAAGAAGATCTCATCTGGTCCCATACGCTGGAATAGCTTCCACGCAAGACCGAGGACATCCTTAACGTGGTCAAGATACTTGTTCACGAAAAACTGCTGGCGAACGGCAGAGATAGGACTGGTCATGTCGAGACCCACGGCGCGGTCTGCCTGCGCTCTCATGGACATCTCGATCTCCATCGATCCGTTGTCCGCTGGCGGGATAGGGCCGAAGGCGATCTCTCCCAACCTGCGGTAAGGAACCCGGCGACCCGGTCCCCAGTCGGAAGGGGGTCTGCCTGCTGGGTGCATCAGCGGTGGAAGGGTAGCTAGGCTTGCCCTGTCGATCCGGCTGTCACGCTCGGTTTTGATCTGCAACTGAGACCCACGGAGGATGTCGGAGAAGGTCTGAACCTCATACATCCGCTTCTGGTTGTTACTGAGACGGGTTACCACGAACGGGTAGTCATCATATCCATTGAGTAGTTCGTTCTTCGCGTATCCATCCACGTTGGGGTTGAATACGGTGCAATAGATACCCTCTGCGCCGTCCTCATCGATCAGGCGTTGGTATGCGTAAACAACCATCACGAGGTCGGTATCGTGCGAGATAGGCAGGTTTGTGAACCTCTTGGCCTTCTGTCCGTCCAGATAATACGAATCCTTGCCGCGAAGGTCATCGATAGCATCGTCAACCCACTCCTCGTCCCAGCCCTCGGTAGCAACCTTCTTCTCAAGCTCCTGAGCGGTCATGAACGTCCTCCAGAAGACGTATGGAGCCTTCTGTGGGTCAATGACGTATGGTGGGAAGAGAACCTCTCCATCTGGCGCACATGAGTGGACGAACGGGCAGTCAACGGAGATGCGTGGAACCGGGATGCTTGCGCGTCCCACCTTGCGGATCTCCTTGAGGAACTTACGAACACGCTTCGGTGTTATGTGCGGGAATGCCTGCACGATCATGTCGATCAGGATCGTATCGTCCGTGGCGTTGATGATCAACTCAGCCATGTCCGGGGATGCCTGTGCAAGCTGTTCCAAGGATACATCCTGTAGGAATGTGCGCTTCTCACGCTGCCATCCCACATAGGTAACCATGATGCCCTTTTCGAGCAGGTAGTTGGCTCCCAGTTCCATCTGATTCTTGAAGTCGGGAATGTAGCTGGATTTCATCCACTTGAGGAATGAGGATACCAGTGCAGCCCGTGGGATCGACGTGGTGCTGGTCGGGAACGCCTTGATGTGGCTTCTGCTGAGTGCCTGATCCAAGATTGACACAAAGGCATCGATACGCTCGCCAATGACGTTCACCTCCATGTCGGAGGCTCCATCCCAAGGGAATGCATTAGAACCATTCTTGCGAAGGTCAGAGGTCTTTCCGTCCCAGATGTTGCGTCTGTCATCGTAGCTCCGATTGCAAATCTCAAAGTATTCGTCGAGGTTCAACAGGCAGTTATCATACGCACCTCTCAGTGCCTGAATATCTGGCTCCGTTGATGCATAGATGAGTGACTCACCCTCCATGGATTCTTCATCAATGGACTCGGACATATTTTCTTCTTCTTTTGACTTCATGAGTTATATTTGTAATAAAATTCTCCATTCTCCTCCCTCACGGATACTTTGATTTTCTTTTTCAGCATCCTTTCGGAAAGCTTCTGAGGGCATTCGATTGCGACACGGTTACCGTGAAGGTCTCCGTAAACGAACCGAGGGTTCCTTGCTAATCCTGTTACCAATACCTCGATCTCCGTGGTATCCGTCACCGGGGTAGCTAGGTGTTTCTTGAACATCCACAGGGCATGGTCGGACCAGTAGATCGTGGCTCCAACCTTGTTCCAATGAGTCCCAAACTCAAGGAATTCATCACGATACGCCTTAGCCTCGGCAGGGGTTGCTCCCAGCTTCTCGACGACTTCCTTTTGTTTCCAGCAGTTAATATCCTCCATTACCTTGTCTTGTGGTTTGTGTTTTCTTAGTGTCAACGTGATCTAGGTCTGCAATGGCAGCATAACGAAGAACGTCAATAGGGTCTTTCCATGCCTCCTTGAGTCCCTGATCCCCAGTATATTCGGCTAATGCCCTGATGATGTTCTCGCAGTCGGATGATATGTAGAAATGGGGTCGGTTGATTGAGTCTAGTGGTTTGCTGGTATCGTAACTCATCTTACTAATCAACGCCTGAAGTCCCTCCTCGATCTCTAGACCGGGGGCTGGATTACAGATGATCTCCATTTCCCCCAGATCCTCGATAATGGATGAAGCCCCGTCAGACGCTTGATACCTAGCAGCACCTAGGCGTGGGTCGATTAGCCTGTCAAATATCTCCTCGTCTTCCTCGTAGTTCTGGATCAGTTCGACGTAGTCCCTGATGCCATATCCAAGCCCCTTGGCAGCCTCGCCGGGTATCCATTTACCGCTCTTCCACTCAGCCCAGTCACCATACTCCACGCTAGGCCACTCGCGGTAGATGTAGTAGGTTCCAGACTCGTCCACAGCCACCCAGCACATGAACCAGTTCTTCGCCCCGGCGGGGTCGATGATGTGGTAGCGCGTGACGTTCTTGGTCGGGATCTGATCCTTCGGGATGACGTTCACTGCGGTGTTGAACTTGGGGAACTTGGTAGCCTGAGACTTCACAGGAACCCCGTATGCGCGGATTAGGATCTCTTCCCTCGACCTGCCCTCCAAAGCCTCCTTGATGCGGTCGTAGCCACCGAATGGGTTATCCTGCGAGTGGAAGTAGTGAATACTAGCATTCCGCTTCTTCGATCTCTGGATGTATGGGACAAGCTCACCCTTGAGTAGTTCCGCAGGGCGGGATTCAATGGTCGCAGCACTGTCGAGATACTCCTTGATGACCTCCGTCCACCCGTCGATAGGCGTGAACGTCACCAGCATCTTTGCGTCCCTTGTGGCTAGTCGGAATCGCAGGGTATTGATCAGTTCTGGTCCGAGCAGATACTCGTCCAGCCATACCCCGATATTGTGCCATACAGGTGACCTGCTGCCGAGTTCCGCACCCTCCAGAATAGTGGGGTTGTTCTGATACTGGGAGTAAGTCTTGAAGATGATCTGGGAGCCGTTTGGGAGGATTAGACTGCCATCGGTAAATCCGTTCTTTTTCGTGTAAGAAATATACGCCCCTGCGGATGTCTGCTTGGTCTTTAGCTCCGCTGGCAGCCAGTCGTAAACAGCACTCTGCTGCTGACGAATGGACACCTCGGAGGTTTGTGCGAAGCAGAATATCTCGGAGTTGGGGTTTTCTACCGCAGCACGGACGATGGAGAATGCACCCCATTGAGTTTTGCCTGAGTTTTTTTGCAAGACGTTACCAATGAAATAGTTACCCGCCTCTGGAACCTCAATATCCCATATCTCGCTTACCTGTTTATCATAAACCTTGACAATAATAGTTTCTCCAGACTTAGTCAGCGCACATGAAAACAATCTTAGAAGATATTGTATCGGGAGACGAATTAAAGGGACTGATCGAACAAGGCAAAACGCTGCAAGAAGTTTCAGACTTAGCTTTTGAGCGATGCGGTCAGAGGTGGTCAACTGCCGGGGTTTCAAAACTCTGTAAGAAACATAAGATCCAGATGCCTCGCAGTGGTCCTCGTAGTGGATCTCTTCATAAGGGTTGGAAAGGTGGCAAGACCCTGAATAAGGACGGCTATGTAGAGATTTACTCTCCCGGTCACCCGAATGCAAAGAGACATACCCATTATATTTTGGAGCATCGTCTTGTGATGGAGAAGCAGTTGGGTCGATTCTTACTAAAGACGGAAGTAGTTCACCACAAAAACGGGGTGAAGACTGACAATCGTCCAGAGAATCTAGAAGTGTTTGAATCAAACGCAAAGCACCTAGCCGAAACCTTGAAAGGACAGATCCCACGTTGGAGTGAGGAAGGAAAAAAGAAAATGCGTGACGGCCAGAAGAACAAGAAACCGATGGTTCTTTCTCCAGAGTCGAGACAACTCCGCCGATGCCTATGTCTTTTACGGAACGCCATCCAAAGGGAGTTGAAACTTGATGCTCCGCCGAACACTGAAACGTGTCACCGTTTCCTAGAATCACTTGGTATGTCTTGGCAACAGTCTTTACAAATGGTCGTAAAGCACGGCATTGAATCTGTTTTTCCCCGTCCCATGCAAGCACATGAAACTCAGAAGTAATTTCTGAAACTGGAGTGCTTTTATTCGTCACAGGATCGTATATTTCCTGCTCTGGAGCAAGACACCTGTTACCTCCAAGTGCCACGATCTCTGTGACCTCTGACAACTGCTCTTCTGCCTTACCCCAGTGTGGTAGCCGGAATCCATACCTGAACGGGTCTTTCTCCGCGTTCTCGATGGCCTCGTGGTATATCTTGTGGAGTTCGACCAGTTCCTCTGGCTCCATCTCCGCGATCTCATCCTCCGAGGGAGGAGTCAGGATTTGGTGAGACCTCCACTTCATGCTACATCGATGATCACGTTGGACATCCGGGATGCGACCTTAGCCTTAGCTTGAGCGATCATGATGGCAGCGTCCTCGATAGATGCCCCTTTACGATGCTCGATCACCACGCCTGCCATACCAGCAAGCTGGGTAGCCTTGTCGGTCATGATACCTACCGTGAGTGCTAGACGGTCTGGAGAGATGTTCTTGAGTTGATCTGGGTCATCAGCAAGCTGTTCTGCCTTCTGGAAGAGCAAATCCGTGTATTCCTCGGCAGCGATGGCATACTTCCGCGAGAAGTCCTTGCGCTTCGTCTCTAGGGTGTCCTCGTGCCTCCATTCGAGGCTTCTGATGGTCTTCCTGTCGATCCCTGTCTCCTTTGCTATGGAGCAGTAGCTACGTCCCTGTGCGAGCATCCAGAGAGCCTTTGCAGCCCCTTCTGGGTTCCAGTATTCAACCCGCTTGCGGTCGCCGTGGGCCTTGGCTCTTTCGAGGACTTCTGCGAACCACTCAGGCGACTGAACCTCTAATGACTCAGATTTTGACTTAATCATTTGATTGATGCAGCGTTTTTGATCATTTTTGAGTTTCCAATTTCACTTTTTGAACTCTTGATCTCAAATGGGTTCTTATATCCAGTTATTTCATCAATTGCCTCTGGATCACCTTGTGCCGCAGCACTAGCTAAATAGTCCGCTTCTTCTGGTGCGTTTGGATCAACCATATAAGATGATCCGTCTTCGGTTACATAAGACCTATAACCCATAGCCTCAAGTTCAGAAATTTCTTCCTCATCCTCTTCGTTAAAAATATAATCACTTATTTTCATTATTTTTAAATTTTGGGCATTTGTAGGACAACACTCATTCCGTCTCTCATTGCACCAACTTTAGCGTTTTCCGTTTTTGGATACTTGCCTGTGGCTTTTTTGTAGTTATCCCCGAAATCCTTGAAATAGTCAATTAGTTTTTTGGGTTTTGAGTTTAGGAAGTTATTCCCGTTTTCTGGTCCAAGTTGAACCCAATCATAAGCCTCATGCCTAACGAAATCCGGATGTTCTTTAAAATATTTCGCTGCGGCTTTTTCGGTTTCGCTCATGAATTTGATTTGTTTTGGGTCATTTCCTAAATAAATAGCAAATAGATCTGGATTCGATGAAAGCTCAACAGCACCAAGAACTTGGTTATTAGTTGCTTCTTTGAATTCACCTATTTGATCAATTACTTTGTTTGTTGAAAACCCTTCAATTTCAAACCCTGTTGTAGCATCAAGTGCTGCTTTTCTACCGTTGAATGAATTAGAAACTTCAATTAATTGCTTCCCTGAAAACTCTGCTGCCAACTTTTTAAAGTTTGGAGTTTTTAAATAAGCCTCTAAATCAGCAAGCTTTGAGTTTTTATTGGCTAGTGATCCAGTCCCATTCTCAAAGCGTGTAGATGCACTTCTGTAAGCCCTTATAACTGAAGATAGTGATTCAAACTCTTTAGGTATTTTTGTAATCTTTTCTTTGGATTTCTTTATAAGGTCTTTCTTCTTAAGTATTTCTTTTTTTGTTTCAACTTTATTCTCAAGAGTTATATCCTCATTAAGTTTTGAGATTAAATTTGAATGCTTTTGAATTGTTTTGGCTTGAGTTGCATTGTTTTCAAGCATTTTGCCATAATTGGCTAAAGTAATAAATAAATCTTCATGATGTTTCTGGAGACCTGCATTTGCGATTTCATTTGAAACAGTCCTTACTGATCTGAGATTGGATGCATGAGCATCTTTGCCCATAATATATGTGAGTAGATTAACTGATCCTTGCTGGATAGCTTTTACTTTCATAGCTAAGACTGGCTTCCATCCCATATTAGCCCATACTGGTTTATACTTAATCCCATCAGGACCTGTGAATGTAATTTGATTTACCTTTAGGTTTGGAAATAAAATTCCACCAAGGTCCCCAAGTGCAGCCATAGCCCGATCTGCCATTGCTATTTGAACTTTTTTACCAGCAAGTTCAACAGCAGCATCTTTGATTACTGGTTTGATTTGAGTTTCTGGATCATAATTAAAACTTACATCTTTCCCTTCGTTTTTATAAAGAGTTACTTTTGCAAGTTCATCATAAAGAAACTTATCTCTAGCTTCAATTGGTATTTCTTTTGTAACTGTCCTTCTATCTCTAAGCAAGGTTAATGCTCCATTAGGTGCTGTTGGCTTAGTTAAAACAATTTTACCTTCATTATCCAATTTAGATTTAAGAATCTCAGTTGTATCATATCCTTTTTGATTCTCATATGTTTTTGGATTTAATGGTTCCGGCATATACTCCGCGTCGATCTTCTCTGGCATATATCTCGCACTAGATTGGTCTGCGCTATCGATATATCCAATTGTATCCGGTGGATACGAGTTAAGCATATCCAAAGATGTGATCTCGGTTGCAAAATCATCCATCTCATTGACGGCAAACATACGCTTGCCATCTGCGAATAATCTCTGTGCCTCGATCCTATTAGCAACGGGGTTTAAGTCTTCTGGTGAGACGTTCTCTGGCATCTGCCTCGTCTGCTCAGGCATCTTAACTTGGCTCACCGCCTCATAGCTGAATGGCATCGATGGATGCTCGTCAGGGGACATTGCTACAGCCTTACTGACCCGGTCGGCACGGTATGTCCGATACACGTTGTCACGGCTCTTAACACCATCCTCGATCAGCATGGGATTAAGGACTGCCTGTTCTCTCTGATTCAGCATCCCGAACATCGTGTTGATGAAGTTCTTGCGCTCTGTGGCCTCTACAGCACCATATTTCTCCTTGAAATACTCGATGCTATCGACCCCTTCCTTGTGGAACTGCATCATCGCCTGAGTATCACGCAGGATGAGATCCACGTTGCCTCCATACAGCTTCTTGCCACGCTTGCTCTGAGAACGCTTCTGGATGTTCTCCTGAAGCTTGGTGACTGACATGAGACCAAAGAGGAGGTTTCCATCCTTGGAGATCGTGATCGATACCGGAACAGTGTCGCGCATGGTTGCTGCTTGTGGCTTGTATACAACCTTACCAGACTTGTTGCGGGTGGTTGCTGGGAAGTTAATCATAACAACACGATCACCAGCACCTTTGCGGACTAGTCTATTGAATTCGCGGATGATACGCTTCTGCTCAGGATTCAGCCTGTTCTTGGAGAATATCTCAGCGAGAACATCGTTGGATAACCAACCCGGCTGGAACTCACCAGCATCGTCAACGTGTGCCTCCCCTTTCTCTGGGATATAGTTCTCAGCCTTCTTCCTTGCCATTACCTCTTTCGCGGTGAGACCTGAAAGAGCGCGCTCAAGGATCGTAGCCTTATCGAGTGCCACGGGCTTGCCGTTCTCTAGGATCGGGTTGCCATTCTCGTCCACTTTGATAAGCGGATGGAGAAGCTCGGAATCGATAGGATTGGATGGGTCTAATACGATCTGCGCCCCACCATCCTGCTTGTCACTCATCAATGGTTCAAACTGACCGGGAGCAAGTCCAGAACTGCGCCTGTTCATGTCTCGGAACATCTTCTGGGTGATCGGGTTTGTTTTGACCCCATCCGAGCTAAGTATTCCGTTTCCTGTAACCCATGCACCATCCTTATCGATCATGCCGCCACTTTTGAAGTGCAGGTCACGAAGGACAGGGATTCTAGGCAATACTGTCTCAAGGACTCCGCTGAGTTTCCTTTTGATATCTCCGCTGGCCGCTATGGCTCCAAGTTCGCCGCTCTCAGCCATCGATGCATACTTGTCGGAGTGCTGCTCGATAAAGTATTCGACTGCGATCTTGTCCAGAGGGTAAATAGCACCCTTCTCGGCATCGGTCATACCTGCAAGACCGAGTCGTTGGTAGTATGCATCCTTGAATGCCTCAAAGTTAGGATCTAGCTTGCCATCCTTCGATCTGAGCAATCCACCTGCAGTATTGTTTACTGTGTCACCAAGGAACAGGGCAGAGATACCACCCTCCATGTTGTTTTTGATAACCGTATGGTGAAGGGTCTCGTGGGCAACAAGTGGCTTGATCGAGTTGTTTGAGTTTACGTTGATGGTTGCCGTGTTCGTATTCGGATCGTAGTTACTGGAGCCAGAATCCTTGAAGACGTAGTTGAGGGTAGGGTTGGCGATTGCGTATGTAGCAATCGATCTCTGCATCCCCGGAGACAGTTGGTTGTAGAAAACCTTCTGCTGCGGGTCTGTCATGTTCTGGTTAAAGTTTATCACGTCTCCATTTGAAAGGTCTTTCATGCGGGATTTAGTTCCCATGAATGCACCGCCAGCAGCAGCAACAGATCCACCAAAAACCAATGATTCTGCCGCTGCTTGATAGAGCGTCTGAGGACGCATATCTGCACCATTAGAAACATATTCAAACATTAGATCAACTGGGTATGCTGCCGCAACCCCTCTTCCGGCTCTACGCAGGGTATCGGATGTGACTCCACCCAAATCCAACATATTGAATGTGTGGGCTATTCCACGATTCAATGATCCCGGCTCAGTGTGTGCTGCCACACGTTTCCAGAATGGGATCTGGCCTCGCGTTTTTGTCATCTCTTTCCCTACATACTTGAATAGTTTGCCGTAACTGGACAACATCTTTCCAGTCTTGAGTGCTGCTGCTCCTGTGGCTACAGCACCAATTACAGGACTTCCTGCGATACCAGCGACACCTGCCGCACCTACCGCAGCGGTATACATTTGATCCAATCCGCGATCCTTGAGGAAGTTTGTGACGGTTGTGTCTACCTTCGTGAGCGTTTGTCCAACTCCCTCCAGAACACCCCCAATGGCTTTTGCGGGCATGGCGCGAAGACTTCTGCCTGCCTCCATTGTTTTAATGGTTGCGTTCGCTGCCGCCTCTGGAATTCTGGTCGCCAAGCTGTTTCTGGTGGCGATGGTTTTCTCAAGTTCGGCGGTTAATTCCGGGATTGCGGATGCAGCCTCTTCGGTGACCTTGGTTGTTCTTCCTGCAATTTCTGCTGCTTTCTCGGCCCTAGCAATTGCTGCAGGAGTTGCGCCTACCTTGGCTGCCTCATCAGCGAATCTAGTGGTAAGTTTTGTTGCCACAGCACCCTTTTGAATAGCTAGGTTAGCTGTTTCAATAGCGGTCTGCAAATCAGCAATCCTCGCCTCTTGTGTTAAAACTTCGCCAATAACATTTTGTGCTTTAAGTGAAGCGCGGGTGGCTAATGGAGCAGCCCTAGCTACTTTTGTCGCAACTCCAATTGGTATTAGATTAGTTGGGTCTGTGGCAATTTGTGAGTATGCTTTACCACCTTCATATAATCTATTGAATTCACTCTCTCCAATCACAGCTTTCGCTGCATCGACCTCTTTTACGACATTCTCAGCCCCAAGAACAGTTTCAATAATCTCTCCTTTTTTGAGGTTTTCGATATCAAGTCTTGTCTTAAATTGACGTTGTCTGGCTGCATATAGCCTGCTGTCATCAATTTTAATATCCTGCTCTGTTGGCGTTGCTTGTGCTGTTGGTGCTGGTCGCCCAATTACAGCAAATCTGGGATCAGATGGGACAGTTGGCAGTTTTGATACATCATTAACTATTGCGTTTTCTACTGCGCTATATCCAACATCAGCTAATCTACCAAGTTCAAGAAGTCCAGTTACAGCTTGATCTGCAAATCCTACGTTTGCAGCAAGTTGTTCAGCTTGTAGCTTTTCTGGTCTATTTTCAACCAATCCGTAGTAAGCTCCCTGACTGAAGTAATTATAACCAATCCCTTTAAGTCCTAACCATGTTGATTCGGCAGCACCTGATAAAAATTGTCCTCCAAAATCAACTACAGCATCTAGAATATCGCCGGGGGCTGATTCATCGCGTATAACTCCGTCATCCCACTGCCTCTTGAATGCCTCTAGGTTCTCAGGTTTTACGATGTCTTCTTGGCTTATTAGGTAATCCTTACCCTTTTGCGTAATAACGCCAGAGTCATCAAACATCCCTGCTTTGTGGAGATTGAATAGCAATTTGCCACGCTCTGTGGTATTCCCATCAGCATCAACAAGGTTGAGTATCTTGCTTTTATTTTTATCTATTGGAGTCGAAAAGAGATCCAATGGATTTGTTACAATATTACCATTAGGATCAGATATCCCCATGGCTTCGAGCGGAAGCTGATCTTCCAAACTCGCCACCTCAAATGCAGATTCGCTTACTTGATTACTTAAAGACAATAATCCTTTTTGAAGGGTCTTATTGAATTCTGTTTTTTTCTCTTCAGGGACATTTGGTGGCATTTAATGGAATGGTTTAAGGCCTTATATAAAACAAACTAATAAACAAGAATTACTGAATAACTTTATTGAAGTAGCTATTCATCTCTCTATTTAGATCATCTTGTGTTTTTGCTTCTGGCGGTTTTGCTGTTGGGATTTCAATACTTGACCCAGTAGATTCATTATATCTTTCAATCCCCTTCTTGATAATCTTTTTAGCTTCATTAATAGATTCTCTGGCCGCATCTTCAGACATACTTGGATTGAGACCAAGGAACGCAGCAGATGCTTTTTCACCTTCAGCATTACTTAATGCCCCCATTCCTTTCATGTCTTTAATTGCCTCCATGAAACCCTTAGCATCAATTTGATTAAATAGAACTTTTGCATCGGCAGCATCAGATCCAGCAACCCATGTTGGAATTCCAACATTAGTCCCAAATAGGTTATCAAATCCTTTATGTTTTTCTAATTTATCAAGAAGACCTATAAATTGAACAGATTTATCTATAGCTGCAGAAGTTGCAACGGCAGACTCTTTCTGCTTTGCTTCTGATTTTATGTTTTCTTGCAGTTTAAGTTTTTCTGCTTCAGTCTTGATTGATTTTGCCCCTTCATTGGTATCATTGATAAACTTCAATGTGTTTTCAAGCAATGCTGGATCTTTTGATACTAATGCCTGCTCAATTCGAGTGGATGATTCTGGTGAATATTGAGTTCCATATTCCTGCCCTATTGCTAATGCGTTATTAATCGATGAAACTAAATCGTTTGTTTTTGTATTCTGTTGTGCAACAGCATTGATTTGAGGTGCTAATCCAGCAATAGCTTGCCTGTTTGCGTCAAATCCACTCCAGTCATTATTTTTTCTTACGATGTCAAGAGATGACATAAAAGATTTTTCATACTGTTCTGCTTGTGGCAATCCAGCAGCTTTTGCCGCGTTGATGACATTAATTGCTTCTTGTGCTTGAATAAATGGCACAGATCCGGGTTGGAAATAATCCTCTGGTTTCATAATATATTACTGTGATGGAGGAATAACAAATCGACTTCTGTCGTCAGCTTTGGTTGCAGGACCTTGCGTAGCACTTGCTTGTTGCATCTGCATCTCCATGAGCTTGTTTTGGTTGATTATCTTATTAACCTCAAATCCAGTATTCATCATGCCAAACAATGATTCAGCAGCAGCAATACGCTCGGACAATGGGATCTCCTGATCGTCCAGAACATTCTTCAATTCACCGATGCCGGGGATCAAGTCTGGAGCCTTAGATGAAATCAATCCAGCGATACGGCTTGCGGTATCTACTGATTTAGCTTTCTCTTTTTGCTCTTTGAAGTAATCTCCAGCTTGAGCAATTGTTCCTCCAATAGTAGCACCAAGGTTAGCTAACCCTTGTGCTTGAGTAGCAGCAGCATTAGCAAACCCGCTGTAATCTTGTTTAAATGACTCAGGGTTGATCCCTGAACCAAGCATTTGTCCTCTTCCGTAAATTGCCATATTGTTAAGTTATTTTCCAAACATTCCACCGATAGACCCGCCGATAGCACCGCCAATAGGCCCACCTACTATACTCCCTCCAATACTCCCAAGCGCACCCATAATTCCTGAGCTGCGAGAAGCCTTAGCTTGTGCGTTAGCTTGCGCAGCAGCAAGTTGATTGGAACGCTGTGCTGCACCAATATTAAGCGCAGCAGAAGTATCAAACAACTGTGGAGTTCCTGCACCAATCGAACCAAGACCTGTATTGATAAACTGTTGCCCTTGTTGGTAAGATAGGGGAGTGGAACCCAAAAGAGCAAGACCCGGTTGTGTGTAAAATCCTTGTGCTAAACTATAAGCGTTTTGCCCTGCTTGTGCTGCTTCGGCACGTTTGCGAGCAAATACATTTTCACGCCCCATAATTTCAGAAGCAATCGCAGCATTACCTCCCAATCGACCAGCTGCAGAGGCAGCCTCACGCGCTGTTTGTTGATACCCGCGTTGTTCTTCTGGGCTAATCCGTTGAGATGCTGCTAATGCCCTTTGAGCTTCTTCATTAAAGCTCTGCACAATACCTGCTTGTTCTGGCGACAATGCCTCCATTAAGCCACGGGTAAGTCCTGCTTGACCAGTCATCTGACCAAGTTCTGCCCCGCGAGCTTCACCCAAGCCCATACCAGCTTGCTGGGCTGCTTCACGCGTAAGCCTAAAGATTCCTTGTTGTCCACCTGTCCCACTGAGGAACGATTGAATATCACCAAGATTTAGGCCTTGAAACTGAGGGCGGAACTGTTGCTCTTGCGAAAGTATTTGTGGCAATGCTGCCGACATTCCAGAAACGTATTGCTGAATATCTTTTCCAATATCTATTTGTGGAGCTTGAATTGATTTAGGTTTACTTCCCATTGTGTTATCGTAGTTTAGAGTAAAATGTTTGCATTTTTAGTAAGCGATTACGTTCTGACCCCTTAAAGTCACGACTGAATGAAATGTATTCGTAATCATCTTTAAAAAGTTGCAGTCCACTAAGCATATCCCCGCAGCACATGGTAACGTAAAGCGTGTCGGAATGTTCAAAAGCAATTGCTTTTTCAGGATC
>Ga0105097_10000057_pt1 | contig 39077 bp, 67 predicted proteins | sample PPLLak12cMay2015_FD_87035 | JGI IMG/M metagenome (GOLD analysis project Ga0105097, IMG submission 87035) | Freshwater sediment microbial communities from Prairie Pothole Lake near Jamestown, North Dakota, USA - PPLs Lake P7 Core (1) Depth... | ecosystem: Environmental > Aquatic > Freshwater >...
AATTGGTAAATACATTGCTTTTATTTTAGTATAGATACTATCACTTTTAAGACCTAAATAAAAGGTATTAATTGCGTTTTTATCAGCTGAACTTGTTATTGCTGTGTTAGCATTAAAGTAAGCCTGTGCATCGGGGTCGTAAGTTGGTCCTGCAAATACGTAAGGATTTATTATCATGCTCTTGTTCCAATAATAGTTACTTTTAAACCTTTTGCTGTACCATCACCTATTTGATCTATGTCAATAGTCATTTCAGCGTCATCTGCTAATGCCGTATCACTTATTACAGGAGGCGTAGCAGCGGTGGTTGATGTTTTTTCTGTATTATCAATAGTTAATTTTGTTGACAAAATAGAAACTCCTCCCTCATTTATATCAACGGTAAATATGCCTCCCGCCCCATTTGCTGCTTGAGCCGTAGTCAATGAAGCTCTTACCGCAGTTACAGTCATTGCGCACGGAGTTCTAAAAGTTATTTTATTAGTTCCTGTTGTTAAGGCAGTTGTTTCATCAGATGCCGCAACTTGTATCTCTATTAAAGACCCCTTGTTTTTCCATAATTGAGTTGCTAATTCGTATGTTAAAACTTGATTGTTGGCTAATGTTCCAGCGTTAATGCTAACGTTATGAAGCTCCTGTAATTCGTACCCGTTTTGAACACGTACATACATTCTGCCCGAACTACCATTGCTCGCTGTTGTAACAACTCCCAAATACACTAAATGGTTTGGTGCAGAAGGTTTAATATTTGTAATACTTCCCGCTGTTGCTCCTAAATATACAGCGTCACCATCCGTAAATGTTGCAGTAGGCAATATAGACAATCCGTCCAATAAACCCTGCATCATTATTAATCCTTTTTGACCTGCGGCAATAGATGCTGATAACACAAGTCCAACAGTTTGAGCAGAAGTAGCGTCAGATGTATTATTTGCTCTTTTTACAGTCATTCTATCTCCTGTTCCACTAAAAGCATATACAGGCATACCCTTTGTTAAAGTTACAGAATCATCGTTTGTAACATAAGAGAGTAAAGTGTTTGGAGCGGTTCCGATAACTTGAAATCCATTTAAAACTAAATTGTAGATACAAATCATTTCTCCTCCGTCAACAATATCGCCACCAATTAATGGTCCGTTATTATTTCTATATAATGAAACAGCACCTAAGCTATTAATGTTTAATGTGGCAGAAGTTGTATTACCATTAGTGAATCTAACAATATAAGCATCTCCATCGTTATAGGCTGTAACTCCTGTAACAGTACCCGTATAAGTATCTGTTCCTGAAGCTATAAAATTAGTTATGCCACCACCTGATGACCCTCCGCTTCCCCCTCCGTTTTGAGAGAATATTCTCTTGCTATCTTTTATTGCTGAAATCATTTTTTATTGTTTTTGTTTGTAACCGTATCTAATTATTAATTGCGGTTCATCTAAAGAATAACCATAAAATTCTATTGTTTCTAAATTCCCATCCGTATAATAATAAATATTATACTTTTCGTTTTCAAATTTTATTTCATATTCATTCATTATTCTATGTATAAAATAATATTAAATCTAACTTGTGTTGGATTAGTTGGCGTCCATGTTGGTGTAACCCATTTTATATATAAAGCATCCGATGTGGTTACTGCTATGCTAGTACTTATGTTTTGATTGTTTTGTGCCGAACTAAAAGTGTAAGTAGTCGTTAATGTCTGTACTAAAACATCAGCTCCTCCACCTCCAAATTTATTAAGTGAAAATGTAGACGCTTGACTTGAAGCTCCTGCCCCATTTCTTGATGTTATCACTATGTTTTTTATCGTTCCATTAATAGGTGGAAAAACAGCTAAACAAGAATTTGATGTAAATGGTGTAGATTCATTGCCTAAAAAATAATTAGTTGCATCCGCTGGATTAAAAACATTAACAGTCCTTATTTGTAAAGCATAACCTTTTTTAGAATCTAAAACAGCCTGTAAATCCGTTTGGTTGCTTAATGTTCCTGTTATTGCACCCCAAACTCCACTATTTGCAGCTACTTCAATATAAACACTACCTGACCATCTATAAACCTTATTCGTGTCTAATGCGATATAAATTTTATCACTTGCTCCTGTTACTGGAAACGCTGCTAAGTTTGCGTATTCTAAAACCTCATCTACATAAGCAGGTAAATAAGCAGCATCTACTTTTGCATCGCTACTTAGTGGAGCATATCCGTTTGCTACCCCTTTATTTGCTAAATTTTCAGGCGTATAAGAAATGCTAATATTAGGATTATCACCTCCGGAAGACGTTAATGGTGAACTTGCTGTTACGCTTGTTACCGAACCTCCTCCACTTGGATTACTGTTAATATACCTAATAATTTCATCAATCTTAGAAAATATATTTTTTAACGCTAATTGAACGTTATAATTCTTTATTATTTCTACGATATTTGCCATTGTTATTTGTAGTATTGGATATGCAATACGTGAGTTCCTGCAACAGCTTGTATGATTCTAAAATTAACTAAGTTGGTTCCGTTATTAATGTCGAAAAAATCTAAATTGTTTAACGCCATGCCTACCGAAGATGTAGGTAATGTTGTAGTTCCTAACATTAAATATCTTGCTGCAACTTGAGTAGTTACATCACTTTCTAATCTTAATTCGGCGTAAGTTGCTCCCGTAGGAATAGTTAAAGCTTCTGCGCCTGCCGATAATGATAATTTTTCATATCCGCAAGCTATCAAATCTTTACCCGCTAATAATCTATATAATGTGTTTTTATCTTGAGTATTCATTTTTTATATTTTAATTAGTTATATACTCTTATTTCTATAAACTGATTCACTAGGATATCATCTTTTAACTGCAATCCACCAGGTGAATTTACATTTCCTAAGTCATAACACTCTAATAACATTTCTGAAAAGTCCATTGAACTATTATAACCCCATAAAGAAACCAAACTGCTTGAATTTCCTGCTCCTTGAATAAGTCCAAATTTACCATCTTTAAAAGTACCGACAATACCTAATGATTTATATACACCAATGTTTACATATTCCCAAGTTATATTATAACCTAAAGTATTTTCTAATACAGTAGCAACAGGAGCGTCTATTCCTGTTTGAGTTAATAAGGCAGTATATACTTTATACTTAGGTTCACTATCGTTTAATTTTCTGATAATTTCATCTATTTTAGAATAGATGTTTTTTAATGCCAATTGAACATTAAATGTTTTTATTATTTCAACAATGTTTGCCATTTTTTATTTTTTAAAAAAAAAGGGGGACTTTTACATCACCCCTTATTATTTATTGGGTTGATTAGATTCTCCAATCGTTAGAAGGTAATGCAGCAAACTCGCTAACAACAACTGTCGGCGCTGAAGCAGCAGCATTTAAAACGTAACCAAAAGGAACTAAAACCGTATCTGCTGTAAAGCTAAATGCAGCGGTTGTAGCAGGAGCGTAACCATCAATTTTGTAAGTTACTGCACCATTAACATCTACATAAACTTCAAGAGTATGAGTTTCTGTATCTGCCCAGCTTTCAGTTGTGTCAGTCGTGGTTGTTGCAGCGTTATTTAAAATTGTTTCAATTTTAATATCACCTGAAATAACATTTAAACAAGCCATATCGTTATAATCATCAATATTCGCTTGATAAGCTTCTTTTTTACGGAAACCAAATGCGCAATCATCTGTGCTTGACACGTCAGCAATGCTCAATTTAGTAACTAATGAAAATGCTTGTTTTCCTACAACAAACTCTTTTGGACAATTTGTTTCTAAAGGAGCAGAGTATTCAGCGCCTTCGTTATTAGCAGCGTCTAAATCTAACTGCAATCCTGTATTAGTGAAAGTAGGTACAATTTTAGTTTGACCCGCACCAAGAATTGAATAAGATAATGTCGCTTCGTCATTTTGGATAGCGTTAATATCACCTGTTGCGCCTGAAGGAACTCCGTTCACGGTAGGAACACCTGTTAAAGCAACTTTTACACTTGAAAATGCAGCAGGTGAACTAAATAAAGTTGCGAAAGTTGAAGGACTTGCACTAAAATATTTAATAACCAAAGCATGGAAAGCTCTTTCAAAAGCTTCAAATCCTGCAAGGTTAGTAGGGTTTCCACCTGTACCATTATCAACGTAAACGATTGTTTCGTAAGGAACTAAAGCCCACTGACCTGTTACGTTATGAGCAGATTGTAATTCCAATGTTTCGATACGGAAACCATCGTAATTTTGTCCACTTACAGCGTATTGACCATTTGCAGTTCTTGGAGCAGTAAATACACCAGTTGCAAGGTTTCCTGCCATGTTATACATTACAGGTTTTTGAGCTAACAATTCTTCACCTACACCAAATGAATAAACAGCAGCAGTAGTTACAGCCACAGAAGCCGAACCGAAACCTGAACCATCATTGTTCATTGCAGGAATAACTGTCGTTGCTCCTAAACGATTTGATTGGTTTTGTCCGTGAACAGGATAGTAACCTGATTCGTCAGTGATTGTAAATCCTGCACCACCTGTTAAAGTAGCGGCAGTTACGTAATTGTTTAGATTTGCATTAATAGCGTCAATGATTCTGCCGTGAATGTACTCACGTTGCGTAGCAGCACTTAATCCGATTAATGTTAAATCTGAAGGAGTTGTGTAAGAGTATGGCAACAATACTTCGTGACCACCTTGAATTACACGATTAACATCCCCTAATAAAATTGTGTACTTAGTTGATGCAGTAGGAGTATAAGATCCTAATCCTGCTTCTACAACTTGTACTACTTCGGCTCTGTACTTTTCTTGTTTAATAGAAACGATTCTATCAACATTAATTGCACGGTTAGCCCCTGTGATAGTTAACTCTCTACCACTGTACTTTAAGTCTGCTGCTGAAGATGTCTTCAACAAGATAGACTGAAGTGCTGGTTTTAAACTCATGTTTTCTTGTTTTTAATTGGTTTATAATATTACAAATATATTATTTATAATTAATCTAAATCTAAATAAGGTTTGTTACTTTTCAACAAATTATTGTTTTTCAATTTCCTTTTGTAAGAACACGGATTTATTGTAATCTTCAATAGTTCCATTCATTATTTCAGAAGCCATTTTGCATATTTCGTCATGAATGTTTTCTGGCATATCGCAATTAACAATTACTGAATTTGGAATAACAACACCCGACGTTAATGCAGCCGTTACGCTTGCCGTAAAAATACTTCCTACGTAATAAGTTACACCATTAAAAACGCAATCCTCATATACTATGTATTGTACGCCTGAAGTTAATGTTGAAGCTGGATATTTTTTATCACTTTCTGTACCTATTGATACGGTATCAGGAGTTTTTAAATAAGTCATAGTTGCGCTCGTAAACGAACCATTACCGAAATAAACGTCCAATCCTAAATCATTCTCAATGTAATATGTTTTTTTAGGAGTTGGTTTACGGAAAGGATCAAATTGTATTGGTCCTATTTCGTTTAAATTAGTAGGCTTACAATAAATTACATTTCCATCAACAGTCGTGTACATATTTCCAAAATAATAAAAATCAGCAGGGTAAACTACATTCTTGTTTGCTGTTGGAACTATTGTTGAAGTTTTAATTAACGTGTATAATTCACGCCTTACTTGTTCATTACTCTGAAAAGAATATCTTCTAAACAACTTTTTGTTGTCTGTTTTGTCTTTAAATAAAGAGTTTACAGATGCGTTTATAGCGTCCATGTAATTTGAATCCGCAAAACGCGCTGACTTATACCTATCATTGTAAAAGTCAATTCTTTCCATCATTTGAATAATATTCATGCTTATAAAATTTAAAAAAGCGGCATATAGCCGCCTTTATTTATTTTGTTTCTTGTTCTTTTTTGGCTTTCTCTATTTCATCTTTTAGTTTTTGCAAACCAAATAAATGACTACCTTTTATTCCTAAATTTTTAGCTTCTTTTACAAGCTCTTCTTTTTCAGGATTTGTTTCGGCAGTTACAGTGTTAACCGTTGTATTTGTTATAACTACTTTCTTTTTTAATTCTTCTAATTCTTTTTCTTTTGCCTCTAATTGCTTTTTAAGTTCTTCCATAGGATTAACCTGTTTAGGAACTACCGGGCTGTAAGAATGGCTTGAATTAGTTTCTTTTTCTTTTGATAACATATCAATAGCAGAAAGTAATTGTATGTTTCTAGTTAAATAAGAGAATGCTTGCGGTTCTGTTTTACCCAATACTTGACCCTCGTAAGTATATCCGTAAGTTTGGTCAAAAGATATTAATCCGTTTTTCAACGCTCTTTTGAATACAACCATTCCTTGTTTGTCAGGGTTGTCCCAAATTGTCAAGAACTTCTTGTGGTCAGTATCAGCTATTTTGTAAATTTCAGCCGTTAGCATAGTTTGTGAATGAGCTTCAGGACGAATACCAAATGCAGGTGCTAAATCTACCATTTGTTCGTACGTTAAGTTCTCGGCAACTTCAGCAGCTCTCTTTCTTTCTCCTCTTTCTTCAAGATAAGTGCTTGCTTTTCTTTGTTGGTCAATTACTCTCCAATTAGGTTTACCGAATTGATTAGGACTTCCCTCCATTGTGTAATGACGACTTAATACGATGTACCTTGCTCTTTCTTTTCTGTTTGATAAATCAAAGAACTCAAATTCTTTTAAATTGATTCGTTCCCAAATAATATCTTTTGTAACTCTATCAACTCCAATATCAATACCGAATATCGCTCCAGTTTGCTTATCGTTAACAGTCTTAATAATTACATTTTTATTATTTCTTGAACTTATCTTTGTTGCTTCTATTTTTACAATCCCTGTATTAGGGCACCATGTTGGATTGTCTAAGTTTGCAACTTTTAATTCAAAGCCGTGTCCGTCTTTAATAACTTTAAACATCGGCGCATTTTCTTCCATGACAGCTCCACTGTCAGATAATTGAAGTGTATTCATTTTTTTTATTATTTTGTTTATTAAAAATCCCCCTTATATTTCAAAGGGGGACTTTATTATTTTAAAGAACTAATTATGCAGATTTGTAAATGATACCACACTTGTTAGTATTGTAGATAACAAGTAAGTCTTCAGTTAACATTGCATATTTTTTTGCATCTTCTTCAGACATGATAGCTCCTTGAGAACCAGTCATACCATTGAACTCTTGATTAACGAATGAACGATTAACACCATTCTTACCACCTTTAGCAAATACATCCATGTTTTTAGATGCACCTTGACCAACTGTTAAACAGTAGTAGTTAGAAGACATTAATAATTTACCGTCATTACCTCTTTCAGGGAAACGCTCTTCATCGTCAAACATTGGATGCTTGATGAACCATACAGTATCACCATCAATGTTGAAGTTTGAGAAAGTAACACCCGCTTGTGGTTGGTCGCCACCTGCTTTGTTTACATCAGCAACGTTACGGAATAACTGAATGTTTTGATTAACGTTTAATGCAGCCATTTTCTTCTGTGCATTAGAGAAACCATCTTCACCTGTTACAAACACGTAAGTTAAACCTGAAATCATATCCGATTTTTTACGGATAGCTTTCATCATATCAGAGAAATCATCTTCAGTAGCTTCTCCGTTTACACCTGAACCGTAAATTTCGTTACCACCTTTGATTTGCTCTTCTAAACCATCACCTGCAATAATTCCTTTTCCTGTTTCAGGGTCAATTAAACGCGATATAGGTAATAAAGCACCGTTAGCATCTTTCATTGTAGAGATACCGAACCATCTTTGGTATTCACGCTCCATTAAGAATTGCGCACGAGCTTGTTGTAATTGCTCATACATCCATCCTTTTATTGGTCCATTTTCCGATTCAACTTCATACCATAATACATCAGATAAAGCTGTACCAGTGATAGAAACAGTTTTACGTTGGATAGTAGTGTGGTTGATATAAGTATCAGGGAAATGTGAACGTCCGTAACCGCGTAAAGAAGCCTCTCCGTAAGAAGAATAACTTCCAAAACAAGTTTTAACGCCCGGTTGTGCAGCAACATGAGTAGCGTAGTTAAATAATTCACCGTTTGGAGATTGGAAAGTGTAAGTATAGTTTCCTGAAGTTCCAACAGGGTATCCCATTACGCGAGCAGTAAAACGACCACCATAAAATACAGCGTTCATTCCCGGTACTAAATAGTTATCAGATAATACTAATTGGAAAGTTCCATCAGAAGATGTAGCTCCAACTTGTGATAAAATGTTAGAAGCTTTTTGGATACGACCCATAATGTTAAAACGGTAAGCATTATCAGCTACCATTTTACCTTCTTCTAATGAAGGAAGATATGAACTAGGTACGTCTTTTACTCCGTAAGGACCAACCGCTCCGTTTACTAGTAATGTAGAAACCATACGTTGATCTTTGTATTCCAACATTTTTCTAATTGCTGGATATTTAATTTGATTTAACATCAAATCGTTTTCGTCAGTGCAATCGCCTGACCATGTGCCTCTGTTAATATTAATATTCATGGCTTTTGTTTTTGTTTTTTATTTATTGTTTATTTTGGGTTATTTGATTTAATCACCAAACATAGAACTTAAAGATTCAAAGCCTGAAGTTGTCTTAGCATTTTGTTTTGCAATAGGTTTAGCGTTGTTTTGCTGCGGAACAGGAGGGACGTTTGAAAGATGTTTAGTTACTTTCTCCCTGCCTTCTTCTAACGCCTTGTTGCGTATGTTCTTTGCAGCTTGCTCGCCAAAGTGATGATACATGATGAACTCGGCTTTTTTAACAGGATCATTGAAAATACTGTCGTACGCACCCTCTGCATATCTGTTAGCCAATTGTTTACGAGCATTCTCGTTAATTGGTTGTCCCATGAAATCCTTAACTGTGTTAAAGGCGTTTGACATGAGTTCAGCTTGGGCTTGTCTTTCAGTCTGCAATCTTGCGTGATAATTTGTTGCAACTTGTTCCGCTAATTGCTGTCTTTCTGTTAAAACCGATTCTCTTGCATTATGCAAAACTAATTTAAGTTTTTCGGCTTCGTGATCTATTAATCCTTTTTCGGTTAATAATTCAATTTCTTTTTCTATTAAACTTTCACTCATTCCTTGTAATTCTAAATCTTTTTTTACAAGGTCTATATTGCTATAATTTAATAATGTATCAATTTCTTTTGTTGGCTCATTTATTTGTTCTCTTGTATAACCTTCACGTAATAACAAGAAATCAACTTGAGCTTCTATTGGTAGTTCGGCTACTTCTTTTTGAAGAGTTGTTTCCATTCCTCTTAATTCAGCTTGCTCTACCGCAACTTTAGCGGCTTCCACAAATGCCTCGTAAGAGTTTTCTTGAACCTCAAGTCCAAACAATTCTTTAGCAGTTTCAACCCAAACACTACTTTCTTCATTTCCGTTAATGTTAGTATCGTCTAACTTTAACTCGAAATCATTTGATGTAGTTTCGGCTGATGCTTCTTGCTTGGTTTCAGTATTCTTTTCTTCATTTTTTACCTCTTCCTTTTTTGTTTCTTTAATTTCTTCCTGTAAGTTTAAATCCACAGGAACTTGTTCTTTTGTTTCTTGTTCTAACTTTTCCTCAATCTTTTTTTCCTCTTTTACCGCAGTTGCATTGTAATTTGGTTCAAATAAATCTTCGGTCAAAAGCTCGAAATTGGGCGCTGTCGCCGTTGCCTCACCACCTCCAGTGGCTTCATCGGGGCTGTAATATTTCTTTTGCATTTAATGAATTTTAAACAAATATAAATAATTTTGTTTTTAATTAGTCTAAATAAGGATAACTTGTTGAAAAGTAATAAACATTTATAAATATATACAAAAAAAGCCCTGACGTTAATCAGAGCTCTCTTTTGTCAAAGTAAAACTAAACTACATCGGAGGAATTGGGGGCTGTGTGCCTCCCATATTTTTATCGCTATAAACAGATTTTTGTTCTATATTATTTGTATCAACAATCATTTGTTTACCCATTTTGTTATCGTCAATTCTTATTTGACCTTCTGTTTTAGCATTAATCTCATCAATTCTTGAAGCTTGCATATCTTCTCTATTCTCTAAAGCCATTTGTTGTTGCATTTGCAATTGTTGTTGTTGCATTTGCTGTTGTGCTTCTATCTGTCTTTGTTGCTGTTCAGCAGCCACTTGTTGTATAGACTTCCACGCATTCTTTAATATGTTTTTAGCTTCAGTATATGATTCAGCAGTTTCTAATTGCATCAAATCTTCTAATCTTATTTCTTTTGCGTTTAATGATACTTGAGCCAAAGCCATAATCTTATTTTTCATTTCAGCGTATCTTCCGCCGTCTTGAATTGCAACACCATAATCCTGATAACCTATTTCTTTTTCAACTACCAAAAATCTTTGTTGTGTATCGCCTAAAATCTGCTTACCTTTTTCTACTTTAAAGAAACCATAAGACAATTTATAATACTCACACATTTTCATTAATACTCTTTCGGTAAACTTATTCATTCCGTAGAACAATGGAGTAGTAATGTTTTTAGATGCTGTAATTGCTATTTGAGCGTTCGTAACGGTAGAACTTGCCGCAATATCACCCTGTCTGTTTTCGTTAATCCCTGTAATTAAATCTAAAGTTTGACGTATATCATTCTTTAACATGATTAATTGTTGGAATGAACTAGATAAACCTATATCTAATACTTGAATCAAATCTCTTAAATTCAATTCTCTACCAGATTCGTTACCATCCGCAGAAGTATCGAAATCAACAAAACCATCATTTACTACGTCGTAAATAATTTCTTTCATTGTTCTTTTTTGCGGTAAAGCTGCTCTGTTATAACCTATAACTTTTCCTTTTGCAATGTTCAATTCTTTAAGAATTTGATACATACAAATATCAAAAGCTGAATCAAAATTCTCTACAATTTGCTGTAATGATACTCTTATTCCGTCTACCGTATTAAATAAGTATCCAACATAAGACATATCAACTACCCTATTAGGGTTATCAACTCTTCTAGGCTGAAATTTTTTACGTCCTAAGTCAACACTTATAATACCGCCAATTCTAACAGCCTCTCTAATATCTTCTGCCCATTTAGTTTCTATTGCTAGTAACTTGCCTTTTTCTACAAGCTTATCGTAATATTCTCTATTGTTCTCATACTCGGCAGCGTCCATTTGAATTGTGTAGTATTCAGAACTTGGATCTAACTCTAATTGTTTTTGTGTTTTTGGAGATAGCTTATAATAAGTCGGAACATAAGAAATCCATTCTATATGCACTACGTCCATACATAAGTCACCGTTTATCTGATATGTTGTTGCTCTTCTTGTACCTGCATTTTGGTTACCGGTATTCTCAAGACCTTTCAACATTTCTTTTTGTTCTTTTGTCAAATCGTATTTCCTTAATATTTCGGAAATAGTCATTCTGTATCTTGCTCCTTTTAATGGCGCTCTTTCAATAAAGTCGTCACCTTCTATTTCGTCAAAAATAGCATCACGAGGGTCAATCTTAATGTAATTAACGTTACCTTCTAAATCAATATCAATCTTACCATAACACATTGATGTAATTTCAAGGTCAAGAAAATTCTTAGAAAGCTTATTCTTCATGTCTAATTCAGAGATACCGTTTTCCAATATCAATTGCATAACGTGCTCATTCTTATCCTTGAAAGTCATTTGGTTCCATACCTCATCTGGATCGCCCTCCGGTAATTCCATTCCTTCCAATACATCAACCCCAACTTCTTTTAACTTAGATAATTCTTTACGAGCAATTAATGCTCCGCGAACTAAATCAGCCTCGTCAAGTTTCTTAGTCTTAGCATCTGAATTTATTGTGGTAACTGTTGGTTTAAGCGCTTGATTAAGGTATTCACCTTTAAGTAATTCTAACTTGTTTCTGCCTAATCGGTATGATATAAATTTAGATTTATTTTCTCTTCCATACGTTTTACCTATGAATCGTAAAGCGTCAGCATTTTTAATACCATTATAAGTATTATACAATCTACTCATTATTGAATAGATATTGTTTCTTCTGTTAAGGATAGTTTCTGCGTAGTTTAAGTGAAGTTTCACCCATGCTAACGTCTTATCCTTGTCTGGAATATCCTGTTTTGGAAAGATCATTATAATTAAATTTCGTTATTTAACCTATTTACCCCGTTGGTAAATTTTGCCTAAAAATACAAATAATAATGATTTTTTCTCATTGTTATTTATTAACATATTTATTTTTTATGGTTTGCATTATTCATATTGTAATAAAAACAATCATTGTTGTCTGCTATCCACCTATCCGAAACGGCTTCAACGGAAAATAACTCATTGTCAACTTTTATGTTTTTTACATCAACAGGAAATTTATTCGTTATCCAATTAGAATCTTTCCAAAATATTCTATTGTTTGGTTGGCAAAGTAAATAGCCATCGTCCGAAATTAAAATATGACCGCACTTGTAATCAGACGGCTCATTAGAATAAGCGTTATCATACCAATCAATAGTCATTAAATATTTTGCCCATACTTTTGATTTGTCTTTTAGTACAATTTCACATCTTTTTTCAGACAAATATTCATATTTAGTTACAGTAACATTCTCCGAAAAACAATCCCATAATTGTTTAAAGTGAAATGGTATATCTTTTTTAGGTTTCTCTATAAATATTTCTGATAAAGGAACTCTTGACCTTAACATACCATAATCAGTCATAACATGAAATGTTAATATTTTTCCTGTAACTGATTGAATACCAAAAGCATAAGCGTTATGATATTTATTGTTGTCTTTTTTATTTTTAGTAAAATGAGATAACCTTACATAGCATTTAAAAGACTGAATGTTTTCATTTAATATAGCCATAATTATTTACCGAATAAATCGTGATCTTGTTCTATCGTTTTTAATTTTGGAGAATTAAAACTAAAATCATCGTTTAACAAATACTTATTTAGTTTATCTTTTTCTGCTTCGTCACGCGGATTTAAAGCGTTTGACATATCTTGCATCAAAGCAATACCTAACGTATCTGCTAAGTCATTATCGGAATCATTAGTGTATTCATCGTATGCCTTTAATTCGTCTATCAATGTTGGAAACACTATCTTTTCTCCGTGATCTAATATGTAACTTTGCATAACAGAAACCATTGCAGGTCTTGACCATTTATTCAAAGATACACCATATTCGTGCAATTGCTCACTATTTACTGATTCAAATTTCTTCGGTCTGCGAGCCAAATACCTTGTCCCCCCATTGCTTTTGAAATATTCAATAACCATTGGCTTCGCTACGTCCACCAGTACAGAAGATGTTAAATTGTAATAAATAGCAACTTTTAAACACATCTCATAAAACTTTTCTTTTCTGTCAGGTCTATTTCTTACAACACAAACAGGCTTCATTTTTGGTTGGTTAGGTAATTTATGGTCACGTATCATTACTAGCATAGCTCCCAAAGACTTAGACGTTTTAGATTGGTCTTGATCATAACTATCTATTCCTGCTGAATAAAGATTATTTACAGTTGTAATAGGGTGCCCGTCAATTGAAATTAATACGCAGTCTTTTTCCAAATCAGTATCTTTCGCAGGAACAGCTTCAACCTTAAAAGGAACTACTCTTTCTCCTTTGTCATTTTTTACAAATTCTAATTTGTATTTAGCGTACTTTTTAGGATTTGACGACAAATCAAAACCTACTTTATTGAGTAATTCAATATCAAACTTGTTACTTGACACTCTTTTGAATACTTCTTCTATTGTCAATGGATTGTTTTGACATTCCTCAATCCAGCCTTCTATATCTCCTGTATCTAATAAATGTTGTCTTACTTTTTTAATATTTTCTTCGGCAGCTTCTTCGTCCTCAACACCTAACATCTCGTAAGGTTGATACTTCAACTTTAAATTAGGAACCTCTTCTACATTCTCACCTAAGTCATTAGTAGCTCCTGCAAAGAATGGATGGTAAAACCTTGTTCCCTTAATAAAGAATCTATACATATTGTAAGATTCGTAATTGTGCCACATTTCCTCAAAGTCTTCTCCTGCCGAACTTTTGTTACCTCCTGTTGCCCAAGTCCAAAAGTTACCTTTCTGAACTGAACCATACATCAAACAAGCTTTAGTAGCATTATAAAAAGCTTTCAGTTTTTTAAACTCTACACCTTCTTCTGCAACTACATCGTTCAAGAACAATCCCTTAAATAAGTTAGCGTTTTGAAACATGGTAGCTACGTGTATCTTGTTAAAGGTACCTTCTTCACGTTTGCCGTTCTCGTCAATAACATCGTAACATGATATTATTTCGTCCGTGCCTTTGCTCCTTAATCTAAATTCAGGAACCAATATGTTATCGTGAACAGCCCACTTTTTCATAAACTCTTCGGTATATGTAGAAAGTCCTGCCGCTACACCTGCATTGTAACCGGGTATAAAACGATAACCATAATCAATAACCATATTATTAAAAGCCTCCGATAAACCTCCTCTACGTTTCTTTGGTCCTATAAAGTTTAATCCGTTCTTTTTGCAGTGCTCAATAGCGTAAGCCAATTCTAAATGTAAGTCACAAATATCTGCGTTACGCGGACCTAATACGGTATCGAATATCTTAAAGTTAGCATAGTAGTAATACCTTCCCGGTATAAACATTCCTCCTGTTTGATAACCGTGTATAATGTAATAAAGTTGTTCTTCCCAAAACTTTTCCCAATCAGGAGTTCCTATTACATTCTTATTGTACTTGCTATCTGCGTATTTAGGAATACCATTCTTAGCAATTGGATTCGGACAAAATCCTTTCCCTTTTTTATAGGGGCTCTTAGGTAAACTCATTTTTTCTTTTTCCTTAATAACGACATATATCTTTCTCTATTCCTTTGAAACTTCTCTAAAAACGATAAATTACCTCCGCCTACAACTTTACCTTCCTTAGCCACTTCGTCATAAACTTCGGTTTCTAAGTCCCTAATAGATTCTCTGATAGCGTTTATAGATTTAATAATCCTTGCAATTTCTTTTTCATCAGAAGCCAATACCATTTCGTCTTGCAATTGGTCTATCTTTGATTGATAGGTTCGCGCTAATTCTACTTTGGGATTGTATTGTAAACTGATATAGGCTTCCGCAGCTTGCTTTATTTTGTCTTTATCAAAGATATTCTTATCATCGTTTCCGTAAGCGTGAATCAACGCTTTTCTTCGTCTGTCAGCGTCAGTAAATTGTCTGTAAGGTGATTTATAGTCATAAGCTAATATAATAGCCAATGTTTCTTTTTCGTCCAATACAGTCAATTCAGGACATAACTTAACAGCGTCCGGGTGCAATAATGCTACGTTCTTTTCGTCTAAATAAAAAAGCATATTATTGTAATCTTATAGTGTCGCTAACATCTACTTTATTTTCATTCAATAATGAATCGTATTTTCTTGACCAATAGGAATCTTTTTCGTGATGTTTACTGTATTCTTTTACATACATACAGAACATAAATAAAAATCCTACCGCCAATAATAAAAATAATCCATTATAAAACTTGATTGTTTCTTTACAGTTTTCCATTTGTTAATTGTTTTTTTCTTATTCTTAAAATGTGCTCAACCTCTGGCTTCAAATACATAACAGGCATATATACATGATTCATGTAGTTATCAGGCGGAATAAATCTAATTCCTAACTTCCTGCATTGCTTACCTGTTAATTGTTCAAACATATACGCGTAAATACTTAACTGCAAAGAGTATTTAACAAAGTTACAATCCTCCAAATAATCAAATGGAGGATTTAATCTTGTTCCGTACTTATTGAAAGTTTCTATTCCATTACGCATATTCGTCTTATAGTCCTCTACATCAAATTTACTTCCCTTAGTTTTACTAATCATACATATCATATCGCTCGTTCCCGCAATTCTCGTTTCGTCGTGATACAAAGTCAATTCATCGTAAACCTGATAGTAGTCCTTATAATATGAGCAAACGTCAATTATCATATCTTTCAAATCTTCGTCTTCAGGCAATATGATAGCCGTCTTTTTATACCTTTCTAAAGCGTTATGTATTCTCGTTCCGTGATCAGTAGATTTAGTTGCTATATCTTTCCATTCTTGCAGAACTTCCGCCTGACTGACACCTCTCTTTTTAGCAACCATAGCTGATACCTTTTCGGAATCAAACTTAGTTCCCAAGCCACCCAATAGTTTACTGACGCTCGTATATTCTTCGCCCGTAACCAAGTTGTAATACTTGTGCTCTATCGGTTCTAATTGTACTTTTGGTTCAAATAACTTCATCAGAAAGCAGGGGCTTTAAATGCAGTAGGAGTTACTGGTATAATCAATGGCTCATTGTTTGTTTCTGTTTCGGGAACCACAACTTCGTTATTGCTATCCAACACAACAGGCTCAACTATCTCCAATTGAACATTCTCAATCTGAACATTAACATCGTCAATCTCCAATTCGTCGTTAATCAAAACAACTGCTCCCATCTTCTCCAATATCTCCGTACATTTATCCCTCTTTTCCTTATTACTCATATCCTTAAACTCCTTAATAAGTACATCGTCATTCTTCAATTTAGCAAATTTCTTTAAGAACTCTGCCTCATCCAATTTCTTCTTTCCTGCCATGTACTCATGAGTTTCCTCAACTACCGTATTAATTACCTTCAAAACAGTTTCAAAGTGTTCGTAACCATCAGCAGCCTCAACATCAGGAGTAGATACTTTAATGAACTTGTCGCCCAATGTTCTCATCTCCCCAGAAATCTTAAACGATGTAGTCCCATTAACAACAATCTCCGTTATCTTAGTTTCCTCAATAAGATAATCCTTGTGCATAACAGAAATCGTTTCGTTATAATATCCACACAACTCCAACAGGAAATTCCTCAAGTCATTAATAGAGTTCTCCAATCCCGTGTGTATAGGATGCCTCCTCTTTTCGATATGCTCATTGTTCCATATCAAATTGTCCTTCTCTTGCGGATACATATAAGTAACCTCCAAGCCCTTCAAGCCATCATCCTTTAGCCTGATCTTCGTGATCTGTTTTGTCGTCTTTATCATTTGTTTTTGTTTTAGTTTCTTCGCAAAATAATTTTTCTTTCTCCGCCCTTTCCCTATCCGCGCGTATCTTCTTCTTTATTGATTCAGCTTCTATCCACCATTGGATTCTCTCAATGTCCATATCACAAATATATTCTTTTATTTTTAATTATACAAAATTACAAAATAAATTTTTAATAATCAAATAAATTATTTTTTTATTATTTGTATTTTATTACAAATTATTTGTTATATTTGCAGAAACTAAAAACTAACTATCATGGAAACATTTGAAACTTATGCCCCATTATTCGCAGGATTTTATGGAACAATTTACGAATACAATAACGAAGATTTTGATATTGAATCGTACAACGAAGAAAACAATACCAATCTTAATTATGACGATTTTGAATGGGATTATTCTGATTACAGAGAAAGAATAGCAAAAAGATTTGTCAGCGAAATAGAATCAGAACTTAATATGTATTTTCCAATAAAAATAACATATCAAAATATTCAATCTCCAAAATATTATAACTTCACCAACGATTCAATAAACATATCCGTAGAAGTTGACTTGAATAAATTAATAGATTTAATTAAAGAAAATAATAACGAAGCTGAAAAGTATTTTTTAGACAATTATACTTCGCGGGACGGATTTACCTCATTCCATTCTAATGATATAAATGATTGGATAAATATAAAATATATACTTGAAGACGATAAACATAGAGTAGGAGCAATAATAGACTGCTTATCTTCTATATTTATAAACATAGAAGATATTAATAGTTACGTTATTGAGGAAACATACATAAACTTTAAATGTAAAAATAAACTATCATGAAAAGATGTTTTACCTGCAAGCGCAAAAAACCTTTATTTCTGTTCAAGAAAAACAGAATGAAGTACCAGCTAAAATCAGACCTGAATCGCTGCGTAGAATGTAGGCTATGCACCACCAAAAGATTCATAAACCAACACGGCAAAATAGCCAAATTCGACTTCAACATCAAAAAATTCCAAATAACAAAACAAAATGTATCACTAATAAATATCATAAAACAATATATTAACTAATCAATGGAACAAACATTCATAGTAGGAAACATACCCTACAAAATAGTCGGCGAAGATGTTTACCGCCTCCCATACGAAAGAAACCACAGATGCTTCAACCTAAAAAAACTATCACCAAACTACCAACTTAGATATACACTAAACGGTAAAGTATACTCAATGCAACAAATAAAAGAAATATTCCTTAAATCAAAATAGTAATACCGTCTATATGAATACTTGAGGCAGGCTTTTTTTATTTATGATATACACAAATCCATTTTTTTGTTATATGCGTCAATGTTTGGGGGATGCTATATACCCCTTTAAAATTTTACGGGGGTGGCTCTGCCTTACTGGGGGGCTTATATTTTTACTGACTACCTGCCAGCCGTTTTAATAGCTTACTAAATTTGTAACTGATCTAATAAAATAGGATTGAAAAATAAATTTTTTACAGTACAGAAAGAAATTATTTTTTTATCTGTGCTATAAATAAAAATAAAATAAAAATAGTTTGATGCTAATATATATTTATATATGATAATCAAACTGTATTGATATAAATTTATTGCTGACTACTTATTTAGATTTAGTCTAAATAAAAATAAGAGTATGTTTGCCGGTTGCTATGTACTTATTTAGAATGAATATATATCATAATAATATAATACTTTGGCACGGTTTTATTTTATGTAGAATGATTATAAATAAAACTTTGGCATGATTTTTTTTTATTTTACAAAAGTATATAAATAATAAATAATAAATAAATTTATATGTTTATGTAAAATTAATTAGCCTGATAATCAGTAAGTTAGCTATTTATTTGTAAAAAAGTACAAAAAAAATTTGCATTTCGGTTGTTCTTGTTGTATATTTGTAAAAGATAATTAATCAATAACAATTTAAAAACTATCAATTATGGAAACTTTAAGAAAATTCGCAAAGATTGAAAACATCGCAATTTGTATTGTTTTTGCAATCTTAACAGGTTTAGTTGTTTATAATATTCTTACTCATGGAATCACTAGTACGGCTTCATTTGAATTTTAATAAATAACAAATAAAAAAAACATCAACTAATTAATTAACAATTTAAAATTAAAAATTATGGAAACTATCAAAAATCAGATCATTGAGTTAATCAATAACATGGATCAAAACGAGTTAGTACAATTAAACAACCTGTACTGTCAAAGTGCTAACATATACGACAGCGAAGTATTTAGTAATGATGAAGAATTTTTTAGTATGTTTTACCCTAATGCAGGGGACGGCTTAAAAGTTGCTCAAGCTGTTTTTTATGGTGATTATAATTACAGTCATGATTGGGTAACTTTTAACGGTTATGGTAATTTACAAAGCTATGATTATTTTACTGCTGAAAACCTTTGTGAATTAGTCGAAACTATTGCCGAGTATATAGAAGAGAACGCGGACGATTTCAGCGACTTAATAGATGTTAGCGAATTAACAGAAGACGAACAATAATAAATAAAATAATTAATTAACCTTTTAAAAACTATCAACATGAAAACTTATAAAATAACAACAGAACACAACGTATTTATTGATAATTACGAAAACGGAGAAGGAAAAAGCGTTAATTTTTATATATTAACAAGTGAATGTAAAGCGCTAACAGTTCAGGATGCAATAATAAACCATTTTAATAATACCGTTTATTTGCCTTTCGATATTCAGTACGCCGATATTGATAAAGAACAAAATTTAATTTTTTATTGTAACCTTGTTAATGTAGACAATGAGGACCCAACAGAACACGAGCTCGAAGAATGGAAAAAGGGAAAAATTGAATTATACAGTAATCATATTGTTATAAGCGCTCAAGAATTAACAAAAGTAATATTTTAACTAACTTTTAAAAACTATCAAAATGAACATTTATAAAATAACGCTAAAAAGCGACAGCGGAAAATTTAGCATCACTACTACAGCAATAGACGCGGACACGGCAAAATTTATAGTTTGCGAAGCTCAAAACTGCCCGCCGTTTGCAATAATTAAATGTAAACTAATTAAAAGAATTTATTAATCTATTAAAATTTAAAGTTATGTTAAGTTATATAAACCACCCAGAAACGGACGAAAGAAAAGCCCATACAGATATTATGCTAAATAATGAGTATATAGGTTACTATATTATATTAGATGAAGTTTTAACGGCTTTTATTGAGATTGAGCGCGAAATGTACGCCGGAGAATTCGAAAACATTAAACAGTTAGAAATAAAAATAAATGAAGTATTAAACGATTAAAATAATAAGCCATGAACGATAACATAATTAAATTAGAACAGGTTTTAAAGTATTTAGAAATTAATTTAAAGCTATATGAAGAAAACAAAGAGAACGACAAATTACGCGATTGCTGGCATGACAGCGCAGTAATTGCCGGGCAGACTAAATTTGCAATAATAGCAATAAACGAAGTATTAAAAGACTTTACAAAATGATATAAATTTTAAATATTTTCAAAACTTTACAAAATCGTATAAATAATAAATAACCATTTAATAAATAGAAATTATGAACACTGAACTAAAAAAAGCAATTGTAAATTTTATGTTTGACAATTCAAAAGACTTCCAATTAATAAACAATACTACTCATGAATTTAGGCCGTATATTTACGATAGTAAAGGTAATTATTTAATTGGCGGTGAAAATGTAGCTAATTTTATAAAAGAAACAGAAAAATTAATTAAATTTTAAAATAATTTATCATGACAATAATAAAAACATACACGAGCAACGGCGTAAAATTAGCCATTGTAAGATACCCAGACGGGAGCGAAACCGTAATTAATTATAATTTTTTACCCAAACATCTGAAAAAATAGTATTTAAAATTAGGTAGGACAGGCAAAAAATAATTAATAATTTATAAAATTTAAAAACTATGAAAATCAAAATTGAAAATCTAGTCAGCATCACGGAAATAATTCCAATGATTGACGCTAATGAAAAATCATGCTCATGTTGTGGTGAAGAATCAATAAAACATCATTTAACGTTTTATGAGGCTAAAAATGAATACTTCTGCCGGCAATGTTCTGCCGATGGCTCCGCCGGGCGTCATATATTATTTAATTTTAACGGTACCGTAGCAGACTTTTCAGATACTTTAAAGTCTTTAAATATGGTTTTATAGTTAAAATAAGGTAGGAAAGGCACCAATTTTTTAAGGTATTTTTAGGTGCTAAAATTTTTGTCTTCGCTCGGTGGACAAAGTAGACTAACTACTTATAAATTAAGCAGTTACAAAAATGCCTTTTTTCCAATTTTTTAGTGTAATTTTAACCAAAAATTTAACGTTATGAGCAAAGATGAATTAAAAGAGGTATTAATACATACTATTGTGCTGCAATTACAGATATTAAACCCTGAAAAGTATAAAAATGGTATAGACAGGAACCAAAAAATCCTCCTTGAGATACTAAATCCTGATGAGCTGGAGAAGATTATTCAAATATATCAGGACCAGATAACAGCCATGTTGAAAGGAATGAGGAATAAATTATATGGTCACAGATTGCAACCTGACCACTATTGCAATAATTAAAATTAGACGATTTAAGCCACTTAAATGTATTTAAACGTAGGTAGGCAAGGTAGGGAGGTTAAAAGCTTCTGTAATGGCAAGGAAATGGCTAAAAAAGGCGTGTAGATAGGTAGGTAGGTTTTATATCCCTCCCCCAAAGGTGATATAATACTAATTAGGGGCATAAAATGTCTACTGGGTGTTGATGGGTATGGTTAGACATTATTTAGCTATTATTTAGACGTTATGGGGTATATTTAAGATTGGGTAGGCAGGTTTGTTATGCTTGTAGGATATTGCTTATTGGTACTTATTATCCTTGTAGATTCTTAAATACTTTTTAAAATACATTAGGGTATTCCTTGCGGAATGAATTCTTCGGATATATTATATTCAAAATATGAGCATTATGCTAATAGGTTATATTTATTGCAGTGGTTCTTTATTATGTATCCGTAGGAGTAGAAGCAGTTCTTATATACATCTTGGTAGGACAGGAAGTCGTTCCATATATGTTCTTGTATGTTCTTCTTTATTACTTCTCTTTTGGTGTGTACTTTGAGAACTTCTTTCCGCGCGAGGTTACGGAGGTAATTGTAGGCGGATCCTACTGAACAGTTTAGAAGCTTTGCAAGTCCTTTATAACTTATTTGAAGCTGATAGTCAATTTCACCGTTTAAGGCTGTTATGCCTAATTTCTTACAGCGCTCTGCTAACTTTTTAAATTGCTTAACGCTCTTCGGATTAGATAGGTCTTGACGTAACTCCAATAAGTAGTTCTTGTTTATCTCCTTCTGCTTTATTATTAAATACCTTAAATAGGCTTCAATGTCTTTTACTTGTTTACTCTTTACTTCTAAATATACATTAGCCTTTCTGCTGAAACCTTCAACGTCTTTCTGAATATACTCATGGCTTATTTCTGTTACCTTTAATAACATTAAGTTACCGCCGTGATACTTTACCCAGCCTAAACGCTCTAAACGGTTTCTTAACCTGTTTGCTGTTTGACGTGATACTTTTAATATCGCCGCGAGCTTACTATCGGTTACATTGTATATGCAAGAATTACTGTAAACAGATTTTAGTCTTAAAAATACCGCAAGTAACTTTAAATTACCCTCATCGGATATAACCTTAACTACTTGCGGATTTATTCTTAAATGACCAAAGCCCTCCGGTGTATCACCCGTACACGATGGATCAGAACCACTTTTTACGGCAGAGCTAATTTCTGTATATGTGTAAATAATATCTTTCACTTTCGGGTGATGTTTAAAAAACGTTATCTCTGTTAGCTTTAGTCCCTGAATGTTTTTAACTTTAAAAAGCGGAGAAGAACTATCAGGTAAACTTCCCCGCTCTACTTTAAAAAAGTGTATGAATGCAAATTTAGGAAATGATTATTTAATTTCCAAATAAAAAGTGTTAAATTTTTATGTTGCAGGCAACTTTTTTATTTCGCCTTTTACATCTATCCAATAATCAAATACTTGCTTATGTATTAAAGCACTATACTGATATTCCTTAATAGCATCAAGTATTTCATCTACTACTTTAAACGCTACTTCTTTACCGAACTTTTCTTTTAAGTTCTCTGCTTTCTTTTTAGGTATCATGTTTACCAAGTTATTATGTAACAATTATTTTCATATCCTACCGAGAAACCTTGTTTCTTCAGCTCCTTCATAGCATTATGGCTTATCTGATCGTGCCAAATTAAAGACTTACATTTGTCTGCTATTCTTTCTATTTCGTCATAGATTTGTTTTACTTCGGTAGTTTGCTCACTTTCAACTCCGAACTTTTTACGGATTTCTTCTGCTTTGCTCATGGTTTGTTTTTTCTTATAAATTCATCAATATTATTTAATTCAGCAACTATTCTCTTTATTAAACTTTCATTATTAGAATACAGGTTATTGTCTAGAAAGTAAACATTCAGATTCTTTTTATATGAGTGTAAATACTTAATATTATCTATTAGCTTATAAGTCTTTTTACGCTCAATATGATATTGATGCTTACTCATACTTTTATAAGTAAATGTATTTATTTGTTTACCGTCTTTTAAATATTTCTTTGTAGGAACGCTCCTGCCTTTACCAGAATTTTCTTTTGTTAAGCCATACATTAATTTATTTAAAGTTATTTTCTCGTTTAGGAAAAAAATATATAAATCTATCTTACCTATGTAGTCGCAATAGTTATATAGTTCCATTTTATCTTTCAAGCCTAACTGATAGTGATACTCTATTGACTTTGATAAGTCTAAAAATTTATTTATTAATTTTTCCATTTTATTGTTATTGATTCTGATTCATTAATACCTAAAAATATCGGATGTAACGAATAAAGTTTACCTATTTTAGCAACTACATTCTTTTTCATTAACCGCGACAAAGATACATTAAACGTGTTTATGTTTACATCACCATTTATGCAGGCTACATTCTTTGCGTATGTATCCATTAAGCATTGCTTACCATTATTGATATTAAACAACGTCTTGATGACAAAGATTTCAGGATCCGCAGTTATTGATATTAATCTGCATAAAAAGTCTATCTTTTCATTATTTGTTTCGGCGGGTATTTCAATCAGTTTTGTTAACATCTTGATTTGGTTTAAATTCGTTTAATAACTCTTTGTTGTTCTTAAAAAACAATCTCACTAACTCACCCTTGTAAATATTTAAACAAGTCCTGTTTTCTTTTAAGTCTGTTTTAAATAGTTCTGAATAAGATCCGTTCTTTTGTTTATACTCCTTAATTACATCAGACCATATCTTACCTTTCTCTTCCATTGAAAACTCAATAGGAAATTTAGTAACTACATAGTCATAGAATATTCCTCCATGAGTAGCAGGTAATTTCTTCTCAAAGTTTCTGCGCTCCAATATGTCAACGCAAACACTTATAGCTGTGGACCACATATTATCTTTCATGTTCAATCATTTGTTCTTGGTTAATTTCTTCCTCTAATTCTTTTACCAACTCTTCACTTTGAGAATCTAATACGTCTTTCAGTGGCTTGAAATGAGAATGATTGTATCCACCTGTTCCCGGAAACTCTTCCAACATTATGTACCAACAAGAAAATGTATCGTCATAACCTTTTACTCTATCAAACGTATAGATTACGTCTTTTTGCGGAGGTATAAAGGACAACTTTTGTCCCATTTTGTTAATTCCTCTAAATGATTTGATGCAAACCAGTTTAGTTCCTTTTTTCCAATTTATCATATATTTTTATTTAAACAATTATTATAAAACTCTTTTGCCGCCGTTACTATTAAAGAATGTAATACCTTTTTATCGTATCCTCCAAAAACATACAGCGCATAGATATTCTCGTAAGCTTTCATGTAAGTCGCCTGCTCATTGTAGTAACCTTCATGGTATGTTAACGCCGGGTTTATTAAAAACAATTTCTCTTTAGGTACAATTGGGATGATAATTCCTAACCTTACTAACTGCTGAAAATCATTTCTGTTAAACATTACCGTTTTACGCGTCTTAACTTCATTACCAAACTTATTTTGAACAGCTTCTAAATATTGTCCGTACTTAACCAACAAGTGAGTATTAAATTCTAATACATTATTTTTCTTTGCTTCAAATATTAAAAACGTCAGTAGTCTTGCAAGATTTGTTTCGGATCCTGTTATATACGCTGTAAAGTTTTTAGTAATAACTCTATTGGATTTATGAATTGATAGTTCTCTAAAATCTAATAAGGTTTCGATTTCAGTCTTTTGCACTCGGCGATTGTTACCCTGTCTATTAATTCCCACTTTGATAGTTTTTATATTATTTATATAAATTCTGAAAATATTCAAAATTTATACGCAAATGTAAAATATAAAACGCTTAAAATCAATACATATTACAATTTTACATTAACATAAGTTGTAACTGTCTGATAATTAAGCTGATTATTTTTATGTAATTGTAAAGTTTTTATAATTTAATACTTAACTATCTGATAAATTGATACTTATTTAGATTTATTCTAAATTATATTGTAACATACCGATAGTTTTATATAGGTATAAAAATTGCTTATAAATACAAATAATTTAATAATGTTTTCAACAACCGTTATTATTCCGTAAAATTTATTTGCAGAATTAAAATAAAGTTTGTAACTTTGCACAAATTAGTTCTTTAAAAACATTGCAGGGTAATTGCTGTGCTCTATTCCCGTAAGAAAATCATAGCCCCTGCGAACTTGTTGCGTTTCAAGTAAGTCCTGTTGTATGCAGGTTTGTGATTGACGGTTGAGGCTTATTGCATAGCGTAGAATAGCATTAATGTAATAATAATAGGTGCTACACGTATCGTAAGAAACAAATAGCTTGAAACGCGATTACATAGTCAGGTAGAGTAAAAGTAACTCATAGTTGCGCGATAAAAAGCAAAATACTAAGAAACAGGGGCAGTACCTGTCTTGGCTACAAAATCTCTGATGCGCGCAGAGAACGTAAGCTTTCAAGTTTGGTTAATGTGAATAGCATTCACAACCAACCACTAAGAAACTAAATCGTAAGTTAGCGTAGTAGCGGTCTACGGCTATTTAAAACCGCTTTTAGAACATTAAACTATCAGGTAATAAATGAAACCATTAAGAGATTATCAAATCAAAGCCATTAACGCGGTCAAAAAAGAACTTGACAATGGCGTTAAGAAACAGTTATTAGTAATGGCAACCGGCACAGGCAAAACCTTTACCGCCGTTAAAGCCATAGAACAATTTAACTTTCAACGAGTATTGTGGATTACACATACAGAAGAGTTAGTTCAACAATCCGCATTAGCCTTTTTATCCGGAAAGTTTGATAAGGAGCTTACTGATGCTGTTGAAGATATAGGATTCATTAATTGGGTCCATAATGGTTCGGGAATGTTCGGATGTAGAGGTATTAAATTCAGAATGGGATTAATAAAGGCAGATGCTTTTTATCCTGATGGAAGCGTAGTAATGGCTTCTGCTCAAACGCTATACAGAAGATTAGATAAATTACCAAAAGACCATTTTGATGCTATTATCTGTGACGAAGCTCATTTATTCCTTAGTCGTACATTCTCCGATCCTTTAAAATACTTTGAACCTAAACTATTATTGGGATTAACGGCAACGCCTACGCGTTTAGATGGTATGCAGTTAGGTAATATGTTTGATAAAATAGTTTATAGTTACGATATTGCGGACGGAGTTAAAGACGGTTACTTGTGCGAGTTAGATGCTGTAAGAATTAAAACTGATTTATCACTTGATAACGTCAGAACAACAGGCGGTGAATTTAACGCTAAAGATTTATCAAACGAAGTAGATATACCTCAAAGGAATAAGCTAATTGTAGATTCGTACAAAACATACGCAGAAGGAAGACAGGGTATTTTCTTTTGTGTTGATATTAAACATAGCTTACATTTAGCAGAAGAGTTTAAATCACAAGGAATTATTTGTAATGCTGTTTCGTCTGATGAAGAATCAACAGGAGATAGGTCACAAACTATTAAAGATTTTAAGGCGGGTAAAATACAAGTATTAACTAATGTAGGTATTCTCACGACAGGATTCGATCACAGAAACACGGGAGTTATAGGTAATTGCGCTCCGACTAAATCGTTATCTAAATATTTGCAATGTATCGGCAGAGGCACCCGTTTAAAAGATGAGAACTTTGTTGCTAAATACGGGCAGAATTGTGTCATACTTGATTTTGTTGATAGCACAACAAGACACAAGCTAATTAACGCTTGGAGCTTAGATTCAGGAAAGGCAACGGAAGAGAAAGTATTCATGACTAAGGCTAAAAAGAAAGCATTAATTGATGAAAGAGAAAGAAAGATAGCCTATGTAGTAGCTACATCCAAAAAAGACGTTAAGGTTGATTTATTTGCCTTACCAAAAGTTTATATCAGTAACTCTATTAAGATGGAAGAGCCTGCTACCGAAAAACAATTAGCATGGATAGCTCGTTTAGGATATGATACAGTAAACGTAGAATACACAAAGAAAATGTGTAGTGAAATTATCAGCGCGCAACCAGCAACAGAAAAACAAATTGGTTTATTAAAATGGAAAGGTTACGATGTTAGCAATGGAGTAACAATATCAGAGTTTAAAATGGCGCTTAACGAAATAGAAAAAAGAGAAAATAAAGAAGTAGTAAATAAATACACACCTAACAATAATGGTAATCCATTCTTTTAATCATGTTTAAAATCACTCATCAAGAATTAGAGCAAATAAAGAAAATTGCAAAGTCAATATCAAAGACATCAATATTTGCTAAAAAGAAGTCTGATAAAATTATAAAATTAATTGACGATAAATTTCTAAATACAAAATGACAACAGAACAACAGCATCGCCACTTCGAAAGAATGATTAACAGAATGGCGGAAGTAATGATGAGCAAAGGAAACGATTATGCCAACGCAGACCGTTTGAGTAACTTTAAAACAGCAGGAGCAATAGTAGGAGTTTCCCCTGAAATTAATTGTTTATCGTTGATAGCTACTAAGGTTGCAAGATTGGGAGTTTTATTAAATAGTAAGGGTGAACCTAATAATGAGAGCATAAGAGATAGCGTATTGGATTTAGCTAATTATGCAGTATTGTTAGATATGTTATTAAGCGAAAAGAAATGACAACAATACATGAGTTTAAACAAATATTATGGGTATCAACACCTCACGGGGACGGAATGGCTTTATTTATTATTGATTATGGTCCACATGAAAATACTATTTGGGCAGTAGCTCTTGAAGATAGCGGAATAATTAAACACTACAACAGTAATGATATTAAGTTATGCTTTAATCACACTTTTAACATGAATACAATTAAAAACAAATAATATGAAATTAAGTTTACGCGCCAAAAAAGAAATTAGAGAATACTTGAGAGTGGTAGATATTAATAGTTTACCAAAAGAAAGAAGATTGCCTCTTATAAAAGAGCTTATTGCTAATTTTAGAGAAATTGAAGAGTTAAGTCTATGGGAAAAATTTCAATCCATTTATGTTTTTAACAAATGAATGAAATAATAAAAAAGTGTATTACTTGCAAGATTAAAAAACCTAAAACGAGGGAATTTTGGAGATATGACAAAAGAAGAGAAGAACCAAACGGGTCTTGTAAAGATTGTATTAATAAAAAGAGAAGTTTACACAGAAAAATAAAAAGAATTTCAAATTACGACACGGATTCAGGTATTGCTAAAAGAATTAGAATTAAAGATTTAGATAAAGAACTTATAGAGGCTCAAAGGGTAAGATTGATATTGCTTGACAGAATTAAAAATGGTTATCATTTAATACTAAATAATGATAGTTTATATTGTAAAATATGTAAAAAGAAACAACAATTAATTTTACCAGTATCTCTTAATCTTTTAATAGAATCAATAAAGGCATTTAAAAAAATACACAAACATGAAAAAAGAATATGAAATAAAAAAAGCACTTGACAAATTGATTAACCATGTTTTATATGATAAAGATGGTTTAATATGTAAATTTAAAGATTATAGTTATTTTAATGGAACAAAAGAGATATGCTTAAGATTTTATTACGGAGCAGCGGCATCCCAAATAATAAAAGAATTTATCATAAAAGAAGATGAATTAGCCCTTGTGATAGATTCTTATACAATAGCGACAAACCAATCAATAAACACAAAACCCAAAAAAGAAATGAGCGAACACACAGACAACAATCTAAAAGGATTAAGGACACATTTATTCTCCGCTATTAAAAAACTCGAAGGAGGCACAATGAAAAACGAAGACGCTAAGGCTATGGCGCAAGTCGCTCAAGTTATTATTAATTCTGCTAAATTAGAAATGGAGTTTAAACTATTAGTTACCGATAAACCTAAAATAGACTTATTGGATTAAATTAAAAACAAACAACATGAAAACAAAACAAAAATTAATTGAAATGGTTTACAACTATTTATGCTACGATTTAAAATTAGATAATAGGTGGCATGACCCAAGTCAAACAAATAAACATTGGGTAAATGTAAAAAAGGATGCTGAAAATATTGTTAACTTAATAATCAAAGAGCATGAAAACAGTAGAAAACGAAGCAAATTACATACTTAATCAGTATTTAAAAGTTTGCAAAACATTAGAACTAGCAAAAGAATGTTCTATTTTATCAGTAGAAAAAATAATGGAAAATTGTAAACAAAACAAAGTTCCTTATTGGCACGGAGTAAAAAATGAATTAATGAATGTTAGAACTAATTACTTTATAGATTTAAGAAAATGAACTACACAACAACTACTACGTTAGATAATTACTGGAAAAATAGACAAAAAGATTTTGTAAAAACATTAAAAGAAATTATTGAAAATTACATTATTCTTGAATTTGGAAATGATTTAAAACTTGATGTTGAAATGGGATTATTTACTTCTGATAACTACGGGTCATACAGGATTAATTTTTATAACAAAGAAAAAGAAATTGTAGCATATACAATAGCAGACACAATAATGGGAGAATGGAAAACATATAAAACAAATAAACATGAGTAAAACAACAAAAAAAGGATTCGATGTTCCGGCAGGATTTCCGATTCCACTAAACAAGTCAGTGATTTTAGAAAAAATCAAAGAAGAAAAAGAAGTATCAAAAATTATCTTAACAGAAAGCGCCGAAGAAAATAATATTGGTAGAGTAATGGCTGTTGCTGATAATTGCGATCCTCGTATCAAAGTAGGAAGCAAAGTAATGTTTAACATTCTTGAAAACAGAACCATTCGTTTTGAAGGTAACTATTACTTTATTATGCACGAAGTAGCTTTATTCTGTGTGTTGCCTGACGAAGCTATATTGATGCCAGAAACCATTAGCAAACGCGTTAAAGAACGTGAAGCTAAGTTGCAGAACGAACAAAAAAGACTTAATGAGAACTACAAAAGAGAACTAAACAGTCTTGATAAAGTTAAGTCGGAAGCAAAGAAAAAGTTTAGTAAGAAAAAATAATTGTAAGATTTTACAAAAATAATTTGCAAATTGATTATTAATTTTGTAACATTGTACAAATTTTTACGTTATACATATAAAAACTATCAGTCATGAACACAATCACAACAACCGACAGAGTAGATTTAGAATGGAGTAAACTACAATCTACAAAAGACGTATTCATTCAGTTATCTGAAGAAGCGTTACAAATTAAAGTTACAGACGATGTATCTTTAGCTATTGCAAATCAAAAGTTATCCGCAGTAAACAATCACTTAAAACTGATTGAAGAGAAAAGGACAGAACTTAAAAAGCCTTACCTTGATGCAGGTAAAAAAGTAGATGCAGTTGCTAAGGATTTATCTGAACCTCTTAACAATTCTATTCAGTACCTTAAAAATCAAATTAAGGAATGGAACTTAGAATTACTAAGAAGAGAGCAAGAACTTAAACAGCAAGCTCCAGCTAACAGTTTATTTGAAGACAGCATTAACCATGAGTTAGCTATGTTAGAATCACAAAAAGCATCTAACATCAGACACAATTGGAAATTTGATGTTGTTGACCTTAGCAGAGTTCCTGTTCAATTCTTAATGGTTGACGAGGCAAAAGTTCGTGAATGGATTAAGGCTAACAAAGAATCACTTAACGATGGTGATATTATTGCAGGTATTAAGTTTTACAAAGAAGTATCAGTAGTTACTAAGTAATGGCAAAAGACAAACAAGTTCCCGACAAACTTATCAGTATGTTTCCGCAATACACACGCAAAGAATTATATTTTATGCTGTATCCTTTTTGGACGGGAGTATCTGATAGGTTTAAAAGGAAAAAGTCAGATGTTTCAGCAGTATCAATAACAGTTAAAGGTTTAGGCAGATTTGAATTTAAAAGCAATGCTAAGATGAGAAAGTCAGCAACGTTATTGAGAAAGAGAATTACTAAGAAACTAACTAATTACAAAAGGAAACAAGAGTTAAAGACGGATAAATTAATTTATTAATAAACAAACAAAAACAAAAACAAGATGGGACTATCAACACCACAGGGTCAAAGAACCCAAAAGCCAATTCCTCCAGCAGGATTACACCCAGCAATTTGCTATGCAATAATTGATATGGGTACGCATCAAGAAAATTTCAAAGGCAACGTAAGCAGTAAGCCTAAAGTAAAGTTCTGCTTCGAGTTTCCAACATTACCTGAACAGGTATTTGACGAAACAAGAGGACCTCAAAGATTATCTATTATGCAAGATTACAATTTCTATTCAGATGAAAAGGCTAACCTTTGCAAGATGCTTAAACAATGGAGAGGGGTAGCTAAAATTGATTTAGCAAAAGACTTACCTGCATACTTAGGGCAGTCATGTCAAGTAATGGTTGTTCACACTCAAAAGGACGATATTACCTACGCTAACATAGCTGCATCAGGAACAATGATTATGCCTCCGACAAGTAATTATGGTCAACCTAAAAACGCGCCGTTCTTATTCGATTTAGATAAGTTTTCATGGCAACAATTTCATTCTTTATGGCAATACGTTCAGAAGAAAATCAGAGAATCACAAGATTGGCAAAACATTATTACTAAGTTTGGTCCTGAACCACAAGTTGGTCAAGCAATGCCTCAACAGCCTGTTCAAACGTTTCAGCCTCCACAATATCAACAACCTGTTTTTACGCAACCAGTACAACAGCAAGCTCCTGTTCAACAACAGGTACCTTTCCAACAAAATAATGTATTTCAGCAACAGGCTCCTCCTCAAATGAACGCTCCACAGACAGGTATTTTTATTGACGATAATCAAGGTGCGCCGTTCTAAACATGGGACTATCTGTTACTATACCGCAATTGAAAGAAGAAATTCCGCACGGAGTTCACGAATGTGTTATTGACAATGTTTATGCTTTAAAAGATGCAAACGGAGATTTAATAACATACCTTGCTTCGCCTTGTGTAGTTTTTTCTTTTAATTGTAACGGTAATATTTTTGAAAAAGCATTCCGTATTGGGGATCAGTTTGAATATAAAACTTTTAAAAAGTTACTTGCTATATTGGGAGTTCTTAAAAAAGATATTGCTTTTAGCAGAAACGATGTGATAGGTAAAAAGGTTTGTATATTCATACAAAAGATTATCAACAAGGAAACGGGTGAATACACTATGAAAATAGTAAACTACAAGCCAGCAGGAAAGAATTATACTTACATAACATCAGAAATATACGTATGAGTTTAATAGTAAGACATTATGGAAAGATACAGAATGGTAAAAAGATTTACTACAATACCGAATTGTATAAGAAACAACTTGAATCATTAGAAGGTCAAGAGTTTGAAGAGATTATTAAAAAAAGATATAAGAAAGTTTCTACTGACCAACACGCATATTACAGGGGAGCTATATTGCAAACAGCTCATCAGCACGAATCGTTTAGCCATTTTAATAAAGCGGATGATATTCATGAAGATGTTATAGCTCCAATGTTTTTATCTTACATTAAACCTATTAGACTGAAAAATATACGTTGGGACAAATTAGAGGTTACGAGTACTTCATCTTTATCTAAGGAAGATATGAGTAAATTCATAGAAAAAGTATTGGCATGGTTAGCTGTTGAATTTGGAATAGAAGTATTGTCGCCAGAAGATTATTATTTAAAATTAAGTGAAAATGGAAGTTGAATTAAGATTAAAGGCTACTGAATACGCTATATTATACGATGAAAGAATAGAAGAAATATGTTTTTATCTTAACGAAAAAAGCGTTGTAATAAGCGGATTAGATAAAGACGAAAAAGTAATTAGTCAGTTTGAAGTAGAAAGAAGTGAATTTGTAAAATTAACAAACTTAGTGAATAAATTATGAAACTAAACATTGAAGGGAAAGAGCCTGAAATGGCAAAAATCCAAAGAGTAAAAGATAAAGACGGAGAAGAATATATTGCTAAGGTAATGTGTTATTCCGATTCAGTCGCAAAAACAAAATCGTTCGGCGATGTTTATTCTTTTGCATCAATAGAACACGCAGTAAGGGGAGAAATTATATTTTCCTTGCTATTTACATCGCCATTAACTTCAGAACAAGTTGATAAGCAATTTAACTACATGATTGATAACATAGATAAAATTTTGGAGGAACGAGAAAATGGGTAGAAAATATTCGGTTATTAAGACTAACCAAAAAATAAGACAGGCGATAATTGATAGGATTAATATACTTAAATTAACGCAACAAGACGTTATAAACGATGCAGCTTTAAGAGGGTATAAATTACCTGTTGATATGATTAGCAGATATTTAAAGCACGGCGATATGAAAGGCTCATTAAGAGAAGATCAGATTATTTGGCTTGCAACTCGTTACGGAGTGTTTATCAACTTAACAATTGGTAGTCCTGAAATTGACGAGAACGGTAAAATAAAATTTGCTGTAAAAGAATTTAACGAAGAACAAAGTTTAAAAAAATTAAAATTATTATTTCCCGGAACAAAATGAAACAAGAAGAAAAATCACTCAAAATTGAAAGTCAAATTGGATTTAAAATGACTTTAACATTGCAAGGCTATGAAATATCATACGACCAAACAAACGAGCACAATTTGGCTGCATTCATGATTGTAGATCAAGTATTAAACGATAACATGGAAGCCATTAAACTTTCTAATGTTTATAACGAAAAACAGAAAAAAGAAAAACGCGACAGAATAGAAAAAATGCGTAAGTTAAAACTTGAAGTAGTTAATTGCATGGCAGAAGTAGCTCAATATCTTTTAGCTAATAAAAATCAAGAAGACTACACCAAGAAAAAGAAAATCAAATTAGCTACTAAGGATGATGTTAAAAAACTTAATTTAATAAAGCCATGATTAATATAATTAAAGCATTTTTTCTACTCACAACACTTTATCTACCTGTTGTTGTATCAATAATGACAGGGAGTTCAATGTGGTTATTCATGTGGTTTTTTGTAATATTTGTAAGCGTATTTGATAATGATAAAGATAACGGGAGTAACAACGATTAATCATTCAGTAAGAGTTGATTTAGATTTATCTCTTCAGCAATACGTTGTAATGGATTTTATGAATTTATGTTTTGAAAAAAATGAGAATCCAGCAGATAAATCTATTGAATATATTGCTATTGAATTTGATAAGATAGTTCCTTACATATCTTTGTTAAGAGAAAAAGGACTATTAATTGAAAATCAACCTACTGACAAATGGTTAAACTTTTTTAAGAAACCTAAATGTAAAAAAAGTAAAAATGAATTTATACCGCCAACGCAGGAACAAGTCGTTTCATATTTCAAGGAAAAAGGGTATTCAGATATTCAAGCCAAAAAAGCGTTTGAGTATTATTCGGTGGCTGATTGGAAAGATCGTAACGGCGATAAAGTTATTAATTGGAAACAAAAAATGATTGCTAATTGGATGAAAGAAGAACATAAAATAGTTAATCAATCAACAGGAATATCATTTGAGCCTAAAATATACAAACGATGAACATACCTCAAGCAACAGATATAGAAGCCATAGTTTTAGGGCAAATACTTTACTTTCCGAAAGCAATAGACGAAGTAGTTAATAGGCTTACTCACGAACATTTTTATCACCCTTCACACGCCATTATATTCAAATGCTGTAAGTGGTTATACGATACAAAAAAGCCCATTGAATACGTTACCGTTATTCAAGCACTAAAAGATAACAAGTATTTAGATTCCATTGGCGGAGCGTATTTTATAACAAAACTAACAGACAACGTATTGTCACACGACAACATTGAAAAACATTGCGATATATTAGTTGAAAAAAAGATGTTTCGTGACGTTATAAATATAGCATCCTCTACACTTACTGAAGCTTATAATCCTCAATGTAAAATAGCTGACTTAATTGATAAATACGAAAAGAATTTAACAGAAATAACTACCAACTTAACAGGAAACAATATAGCGTCTTCTCGTGAAATTTATGCAAATATGATTGAGAGAAACAAGTTAATATTGGAGAATGGTGGAAAATTAGGAGTTACATCAGGATTTAATGGTATTGATAAAATTACAGCAGGGTGGCAGGAGCCTGATTTGGTTATACTTGCTGCACGTCCGGGAATGGGAAAATCTTCATTAGCGGCACAACTTGTTACAAATCCTGCGATTACTCAAGGAAAATCAGTTGCTTTATTCACTCTTGAAATGTCAACATCACAATTTTATGCACGAATGCAATCACAGCAAAGCGGTATTCCTGTTGAGAAAATTTTAAGAACAGGATTAAATGAATATGAAATGACCCAATTGACTAATAATTGCGCAGGACTTATTGGAGCCCCTATATTCATTGATGATACAGCAGGAATATCAATATTTGATTTAAAAAATAAATGCCGTAAACTTAAAAGAGAAAAGAATTTAGGGCTAATTGTAGTTGATTATTTGCAATTAATAACTGTTCCTGATCACAAAGGTAATAGAGAACAAGAAATAGGTATAATTTCAAGGTCTTTAAAAAATATTGCAAAAGAATTAAAAGTGCCTGTTATAGCGCTGTCACAATTAAGTAGAGCTGTTGAATCAAGACAAGATAAAAGACCTATGCTTTCTGATTTGCGCGAAAGTGGCAGTATAGAAATGGATGCAGACGTTGTTTCGTTTTTATATCGCCCTGAATATTATGGTATAATGCAAGACGAAAAAGGAAACTCTACTTCAGGAATGGCAATGTTTATTATCGCCAAACATCGTAACGGACCACTGGCAGATGTAATGTTAACGTTTGAGCATGAAAAAACTAAATTTACTGATTATCAACCTTATATGAATTATTACAAATAAAAACTATTTTTTTATAAAATTATTTGTAACTTTATACAAATTACTACGTTAAAGGTTATATAAAAACTATCAATCATGAAAAAATTAATCACAACAGCTTTATTGTTTGCAGGGCTTACAATTAGCGCTCAAGAGGATCCAATTACAGATTTGTACGAAAAATTTGAAACTATTGATTCTGTTTACGAAGATGGAGTTTATTTTACATCAAAAATGTTAAGTGGATTCATTAATCAGAACGATATAGAAGATACATTGTTCGTTTGGTTAGTTGTTAAGTATGATGTAGACTATAACGTAAAAGTAATTGCGTTAGGATTTCAAACCATAAACAATTATGATTATGATGATTTAAGAGTTATTCAGTTTGAGCTTGCAGATAAAACTGTAAACTTTAAATTAAGTAAAGAATTATTAAATCCCTTAGACTTTACATGGTATTTGACTACGGAAGAAAATTTAAAGCCTGAAGAGTTTGTTGTTCCTATAAAATCAATTAAGCTTAGACACAAAACTTATATACCAGACAAACATCACGAAAAATTTTTTCAATACCATTTGTTATCTTTTAATTATTTAAAATTTGATTGGACTAAATAAAACAAATAAATATGAAACAATTTAATCTTATGAGTTGCCTCCAATTTTGGAGCGAAAAGACTGAAAATTCAGTACGTCAACAATTTAACTACAATCTTTACATTAAAATTATAAAAGCTAAACTAAACGAAAACCCTAATAAATTACCATAATTGAAATAACTATAAGATTATTCTTTATATGATAACAATAATTAATGATAATTACATTCTTTTATTAAGCTTTAATCCGTGTGAAATATTTGAATATTATAACACTAAAGAAATGCACGGATTAAACGCTGAAGATTGCAAAAAGCATATTAACAATAAAGAACAATCTTATATAGCAGGATGGTGCAATCTTTCTCCAATTAATAATAGTCCGTTTGTATTTATTAATTTAAACAGATGTACCGATACGATAACAACAACATCTACTGTTTTTCACGAAATGATGCACCTTTCAGGAATAATATTTAATGACGATTGGATTAACAAAGAAGAAGAAATGATTACTTTTGCTGAAACAGAAACTTTAAAGGTTGTAAAGATATTTTATGACAACTACTTATAACGTATTGGCGGTTGGCGTTCGTTGCCGACTTTGGAACACAAAACTTTAACTTTAAAAAATAAATTTAATATGGAAAACAAAACTTCAACAAACTACGAAAACGGCAATGACGCTAACCGCTTGTTAGCGGATAGTGCCTTAGTGTGTAGTGGTTGCTTAAAAAAAGACGGAACTGTTCAAAGAGATATGTATGATGGGCTATGTGCTGATTGCACAACGAAAGCATTGTATAACTACGATTTTGCCAAGAAAGCTGAAAAGACGAACGAAGTTTTAAAAAGGCATTTCCGCTAACGTTTTGCGTATATACGAGGTACGCCTAACGATGAACTTTAAATTATAAACAAATGCTTGTAGGCGTATCTTGTATATACGCTGTTATAAGCTGTAAAATAAAATTTGAGCGATGGCTAAAACAAAACAACAAATTGAAAACTGCTTAGTTTCTGAACTTAGAAATATGGTTTCAGAACATCAACTTGGGACATTAACAGAAGAATTGATTTATAACTATTTTAGAAACTTCTTATGTGATGCAGAAGTTGATTCAAGAATAACTGTTAATGTTTTGGAGCAGTTTGGAGAACTTGGTAAAGAAGAGGCAAGGAATATTAAAATCAGCGAGGGTTGGTAATTTTATTTTATTGCTTATAACTTACATATTTGCGAATATTTATAGCGACTTATTTAACATCAAAACAATTAGAATATCAAATAATTAAAATTATTAATGACAAAATGAAAATACTTAATTTATACGCTTGTTTAGGTGGTAATCGTTACAAATGGAATGAGGTTAAACAAGATATTGAAGTTACAGCAGTTGAGTTAGACCCTGAAGCTGCAAGGTTATACCAAGAGCGATTTCCAAATGATAAAGTAATTGTAGCCGATGCACATCAATACTTACTTGACCATTACAAAGAATTTGATTTTATTTGGAGTTCTCCACCTTGTCCAAGTCATAGTAGATTTCAAACTTCTATGAAAACTATTAGAAAAATGGAATATCCTGATATGAAACTATATCAAGAGATAATTTTTTTAGATAATTTTTTTGAAGGTAAATATTGTATTGAAAATGTTATTCCGTATTATGAACCATTAATACAAGCACAAAAAAAGGGTAGGCATTTATATTGGTGTAATTTTATTTTACCAAATAATATTAATGAAAGAAAAAATCCTGATTTAGCAAGGGATAAAGATTTAATTAATAGCCTATCTTTATTCCACGATTATGATTTTAGAAAATACAAAGGAGAGCAATCAGTTCAAAAAATGGCTCGTAATTTAGTAGACTATGAAGCAGGTAAAACTATTTTTAAAACAGCTTTAGGAATAATTAATAAATCAAAAACAACACAATTACAATTACTATGAAAACACAAAACAACATGACATCACTAATTAGACAAGCTGAATGGTGGGTAAAGGAAAGAGAAGTA
>Ga0105097_10000058_pt1 | contig 38663 bp, 47 predicted proteins | sample PPLLak12cMay2015_FD_87035 | JGI IMG/M metagenome (GOLD analysis project Ga0105097, IMG submission 87035) | Freshwater sediment microbial communities from Prairie Pothole Lake near Jamestown, North Dakota, USA - PPLs Lake P7 Core (1) Depth... | ecosystem: Environmental > Aquatic > Freshwater >...
AGTTCCCGGCACTGGAGGAGAAGCCGTAGAAGCCGAACCACTCCTGCCCGGTGTTGTTGCGACGTGACTTGAAGTAGAGGCGGCCACCATCAGGAATGTTCCATGGCCGACCGCCACCGACGAAGCGCACGAACGACAGCGGGTCAGGGTTGCCCCCGGTATCCACGGCCTCGAAGATGAACTCCACGCCCGGATCGTTGTTGCCGCCGATGAAGGCGATGCTGCCGCCGACGCCGTTCTGCCAACCGTATTTGTTGTAGCTCAACTCCTGCCCGAGGTACGCGACACCGATAGTCCAGATCGCGTTGTAGTTCACGATCACGGTGCCGTTCTTTGCGAACCAATCACGCAAGTCGCGGCCGTCCCAAGCAACGAATCCGGTGTTGTAGCCAATATCTACTCCGCTCGACCGGGGCGCAAAGATGCGGCCGAGGTCGTTGCCGCGCAGGTCTGAAAAGAAGCCGGTGCTCTGGCCTGTGTCGCCGGGGGCGAAGACATTCTCAAGGTCTTGCGAACCCTGCCCGCCGTACTCCGTGATGAATCCGGTTGCCATGATTAAGAAGGATTTGGGGTTGCGACGAAAGACTTGCCGCGAATACTCCCCGGCGCGGGAAGGTTAAGATTTCCCGTGGACCGATCGTATATCCAGATCGTGCCAACGGGGTCCCAATAGAGTCCGACGAAAACGGCGTTACCAGAGAAGAAGAGGTACGGTCCCGCAATTCCCTGATTGCCAGAGAAGCCGATGTACTTTTCTAGGCCGCTGCCCTCCATCCCTGAGAACAGGGCGTTTGCGTAAAGAGTGCCGCCGAACGTCCCATTGTTGTTGTCGGGATTGAAGGCGAAGGCATCCAGCCCTGCGACCAAGTTGTAGAGCACGAAGCGATTGTCGGTGCCGCCGCCCTTGCCGAGAAGCCAACGGTCAGCGCCGTTGGAGTCGATCATCCGCATCGCAGTGTTGTTCGGGTACTTCGTCGTGCCGCCGAAGGTGAGTTGATTGTCGGTGGTATTGATAAGCAGCGCCCAATTCGCCGCGACGACGTTGTAGATGCCGAAGTCGCCATCACCAGAGAACAGTCCCCCTGCCAACTTCCACTGCTCCGTCGTCCCGTCGGGCTGATAAAAGCTGACGCCACTACCGCCGGGGAATTGAAGATCGCCCGAGGGAAGTCGAGCGTTTTTCCCGAAGGTAATGTCGCCGCTCGTTGGATCAACGCTGATCGACTCGATGCCGCTGATCGCATTGAAGAGTGTGAAGCGGTTGCCCGCTGCTTTGCCAAGATACCACATGACCGCATCAGTATCGGCGGTGTACGAAATGGTAGACGACTTGCCGATGTTCAGCTCACCAAACATCGTACCCCCGGCCATCTTCAGGTAGATGAGATCGGTGGCGTCGAATGCCGCGTCCACATAGTCCTTGCGAACGGCCGATGCGTCATTGGCCGGAATGCCCGTCAGCAGCTGAAGATCGATGCCGTTGGGTACAGTCATTAACGTCGGGGCCAGCTGAAGTACGGACACGCCCCCGGCCACCAGAGTCCAGTTGTCCGTGCCGATGCGGTGCAGACCGTTATTCGGGTCGGTGGTGAATCTCAGCCCCGGAGCGGCTAGAGTACCGTCCACCACGCCGAACGGACCAGTCATGCCTCCGCGCCCTGACCTGTCCAGGGAGTTGGTGATTTCAGTTGCGATGTCAGACAGCGTGGGGTTCGCCCAGTTGTCCGACTCAATCAGGGTGTTCGGAACTACAGGGTTCCCTGCTGGGAGCGTGTAGACTCCGGCGCTGTTACGGGGCATTCTCTTCCTCCAGTTGACTACGGATGGTCTGGGCAAGACCCTGACCCGCCGCCTGAGTACCGAATCCAAACATCCTACGAGCTGCTGGGGAGAGGTTTGCCTTCCCGCTTGTCATCAACAGATTACGACCTGCCTTCGTGTTGAGCGCCGCCGCACCTCCGGCCAGCGCGAGGGGCACTCCAACCAGAGTACCGAGTCTGTTCTCTTCATCAGTTACCGCTCCCAGGCCAGCGGCGAGGGCCGTGCCGCCCGCCAACTGACGCGCCATGCGGGAGGTGGAAGCACCCATGTTCTTACCGGGCGTCTCGCCGAGGTTGATGCGGCGGATAAGCTCACGGAGGGTATCAATCTCTTTGAGCTCCGCTTGCGTGAACACCTGACGACCAGCCTTGCCGAAGTCCAGACGCCGTGCGGCCTTCGCTGGATCGGTGGTAAAGTCGCTGAGCGCTCGTTGGATGAGCAACTGCTTCGCTGCCTGTTGACCTTCAGGATCCAGCGCCTTGATAAGATTGGCAGCCTTCGCACCGTGTTCTGGCAACAGGCTGGACGACACCACCCGGTCTGCATCAAAGTCGGGGCGCAGCATCTTCCGGACGTTACCGGGCTGCTTGAAGACCTCGAAGTACTCGGTCTTGTACTGATCACGGGCCTTATCCCACAGCCCCTTGACCAGCTTATTCTTATCACCCCATTTGTCTAGGTCTTGCTCAAGCCCCTTAAATAGCAGCTTCAGCGCCCCCACTTCCTTTTCCGTAGCTCCGCCGGTAAAAGATGCTTTCTCAGCAGCTTTAATCGCAGAGCCAATGTCTTCACGCAGAGCGCGGGCATCGTCAAAGGACAACGCGACTTTGTGCATGATGGGCTGGCCCTGAGCATTGAGGATAGCCCCGGCTTGAGGCCGTGTCCCTTCGATGACTTGGTCAACTCGTCCGCGCAGTTTGGACAATCCGAACTTATCGAACACGTCCTGCAGTTCAGACTTGACATTGAGGGCCGAATTCCTAAGACCGTCAATCTCAACCGATGTCGTGCCGGTCTTCTTAGCGGCATCGGCCACCTTGTCGAACGAGGCGCTGACGTTCTTCTTGGCAGCGTCAGCCGCCCCCGCTACAGAGTCAAGCACCACCCGCTCCGCGCCCTCTTGTTGGATGCGAGGCGTTGAGAACTTCTGCGCCGTGCGCTCCACGAAGTTAGCGAGTTCACCCGCCTGCTCCTGTTCAGCCCGCTGGAGGATACCTCCTGCGACCGGGGTGTACCTCTGGCCCTTCTCCACCAGCCCTGCGACTTTACTACCCTGTTGCGAGGGGCGTAGGGACACGCCTGCTGCGGTGGCCCGGTCAAACAACTCACGCTCGGCGGGGTCAGTCCACCGGCCACGAGCGATATTCGCAATCTTGGCTGGAGCCCATTCCACGGCCCGCTCAATGGGCCTAGCGAGGGCACCGCCAGCGGCTCCAGCACCGGCCCCGATAGCCGCGTTCTGCAGGCGACTCTCACCAGTCCCAACTCCGGTCACGCCACCTTGAACGCCGCCTCCCAGGGCTCCGAGGCCCACGCGTCCAGCTGTCGTGGCAGCACCAGCCGGAAGAGCAAGAGAAGTGGCAACATCAGTAAGCACAGAACCAGCCTTCCCCGCACCTGTAGCCATGAGCGGGGCATCAAGTCTGCGTTTCTCATCCACGTCCTCCGGCTTCGCGTTGCCTGTGAGCTGCTTCATGCCCTGCCAGTAGTCCATGAAGCGCCCACCAGCTCCGGCTAGAACCTTCTGGGTGGTGCTCATGCCCTTCGTTGGGTCGTGAGCTGCCTTGTCCTTCATGAAGTTCGTGTAGGCGTCGCCACCAGCCGACTGCAGAACCTGCTGAGGCGTGGCACCAGCCTTCAGCGCACCTTGAACGTTGGCTCCCCACTTCGGGTGGCTGGCGAGGCTCTTAACGATGTCTTCCTCGGCAATCCCCTGGGACAGCGCACCCACGATGCCCATGCGAAGCTGCCTTGATTCATCCTTCATAGGTGATTCCCTAGACTGGTTGCCGGGTGGGGTACTGCCCTGCGCCCCTTGCGTTTGAGCGCCCTGTGGAATCACAATGGACACATACTTCCGGGTTTCGTCGTACGTCGGCTCTTTACCCTCAGCTACGAGCTTACCCTGCGAAGTTCCACCGTTATAGTGGGCGACCGCAGCCCTCGTGTTCCCCTTATACTGCTTGATAAGGTCGGCCATGTACCGCGCCCCGGCATCAACATTCTGGACCGGGTCCGTCATGTCAGTCACGCCGTAGTGCTTCGCCGTGGCGGGCATCAGCTGAAGCAACCCAGTCGCGCCTTTCGGCGATACAGCCTTCGGGTTGCCTCCGCTTTCCTGCTTCATCATCCTCGCAAGAAGGTCGGCTGGAACGCCGTACTTCTCAGATGCCGCTAGGATGAGGTCTTGGCTCATTTTGGAAAGAACGCGTCAGCGGGGTTGCCTTGAGGGGCAGCTTGAGTCTCGGCAGGCGCTCCTCCAAAGATGGCTGGACGAGGTACCGAGAACGAGTTCTTGGGATTACGCCTAGAGTACTCCGCTATAACATCAGGGTGGTAGCCTCCAACAAAGCCCTTCAGCCGCCCCTCAACCTCACTAAGCACCCGCTCCCAACCCGTAAGAATGTCCTGATCAGACATGAACTTACCTTGCTGAAGCTGCTGAACGAAGCGTTTATTCTCTTGGTCGGTGACCGCTAAGCCTGACTGAGCCTGTAAGAGCTTGTTAGTCACGGCCCTAACCGCCGACCTAAGGTCCTTGCCTTCCTGACTCAGCAGCGGCGTGGGGACCAGTCCCGCAGCAGTTCCGAACCCAGGAACGTCTCCCTCTAAATTTCCTCGGGCACTCCTCTTCAAGCCAGCCTTGTCAATAAGGCGATTTACCTCCTTGATTCCCTCAAGAGTTGCAGGAACCATTTTGGTCTCCAGCTCCTTACCGAGCTTCTCCGTATCGTTACTCAGGCGCTCGGCAGGCTTCGACCCTGGAGTTAGAACCGTTATTCCAGGCGCGGATGGCTGAGGCCTATACGGGCTCACAGGCGCTCCAGCGCCCGGTTGGGGTACGGGTACAGGCCCGCCCGCTTGAGGGGCGCTAGAGGGCTGTAGAGGGGCCGCAGGGGCTCCCGTAGGCGGCGCAGCCCCCGCACCCGGCGGAGTGGCTTGAGGGAACGCTCCCTTCTTGTTGACAAGAGTGGTGGACCCATCGGCGTTCGTACCAAGAACGAGATACCCGTATGCGATCCCCTCGGCTATATCATGGGGCATCCCCATGTTGATCAATTCCCTCATTTTGCGGTTGGCGTCAGTGGCCTCTGGCTGCTTCGTACCGCCGAACTGCTGAGACGGCCCAGTCGGCCCAAGGTTCGCGTCAACCCACACTTTCTCGGGACGACCAGTCTGCTCGTTGTACCGTTCCACGAGCTCCCACTTCGGCACCCTGTTCTGCTGCTGAAGTATGCCCTCCAGACCCTTCATGCTGACAGCCGCCGCAGGCCCACCGAGAGTCGTGCCCTTCATGTAGTGACCCAACAACTCAGGTCGGGTAAGAGGTCGCTGCCGCTGAGTGGACAGACCCTGGGAAGCCTGCGCCGCGTCGGCCTCATCGATGCCTGGAGCCTGAAACGGCTTGACCTCAGTCTTGCCCTCCACCAGCGGCTTCATCCACTCTTCAATAGCGCTCTGCTGACGCTTGCGAAGGTCGCCGATACCCTGGGAGGCCTGCTTGCCGAGCTGCTGTCCGGCGTAGGCCGAAAAGCCCCGCTGGATGCCCTCAGCCATACTCGGGCGAATCCAGCGATTCCCGACCATCTTGCCTTGGTCACGGTCTTCGCCAAAGACGCCCCGATTGAGCATGGCGTCTGCGAGTGCCCGCTTGCGGGCTAGATCAGCAGCCTCCTCTTCGTAGTCAGCGTACTGCGGCTGACCCGGATTGGGGTTGAACATCTTTGGAAAGAAGGCCATTAGAAGAATCCTTTCCCGACGCTACCACCGATGCTGGAGCCAATGGACGCCCCGAGCGGCCCGCCAAACATCGCGCCACCGACACCGCCAATCAATGAGCCGATGCCGCCGCCGAAAGAGGACGACTGGGCCTGCTGACCATTGTAGGCGTCCATCGCAGCCCCGTATTGATCCTTGGAGGCTCCGTAGTAGTTGACGCCCTGCTGATTGCTGGCAGGCATGAACGACGGCATTGTGGGCATCCCAACCTGTTGGCCGGTCAGCAGCGCGTTCATTTCATTGAGGCTCATGCCCCGCTTCATGGCCTCTTCAGCGATGGCCTGCTGGCGGAGCTGATTGGCGTAGTTCGCGCCCTGCATTCCCTGATTGAAGTTCTGGCCGCTCGCCGCGAGCTGTTGACGGAACTGCTGCTCCTGCGCAGAATTGCCAAACTGACCACTCTGAAGCATTTGCTGGAACATCTGCTGCTGAGCTTGGTTCCCGAACTGTCCGCTGGCGAGCATCTGCTGGAACGCTTGCTGCTGAGCTTGGTTCCCGAACTGGCCCTGATTAATGTCCATGCCCTGCAACCGCTGAGCTTCTTGTCCACCGCTGATGATAGAACCAAGATTCGCTTGGTCGTAGGCATCGGTCTTGCTACGGTTGAAGTTCGCCATCTCCCGAGCGAAGGCCGAGCTCCCTCTAGTGATGCCCCGGTTTGCGAGCTGGGTTTCTAGCTGCTGTTGCTTCTGGTTCCACTGAGGATCAAGGCGGGAGGCCTGCTTTCCGTACAGAGCGTTTTCAGCCCTGGACAGGTAGTCGCCAGACCCACCCACTCCGCGCTGGATGTTGCCAGCGTTGCCGAGTCCAGACTGGATTCCCTGGCCCGCGCCCTGAACTCCGCTCTGGATGCCCTGCCCGCCCGTGACACGCTCATTGGTCGGAGCCTGTCCATACCCCGGCATCTTGCTCCAGTCGAACGGCTTGCCGTACTCGTCCTTCACACGATTCATGAAGGAGCCAGCCAGCTCAGAGCGCTGGTTCTGCAGACCCTGCTGCTGGTCAAGCGCCTTCTGGGTGTCCGGAGTAAGGTTCGTGTTCTGAACCCACCGGGTAGTGGTCAGGCCGGTGGCGGGGTCAATGTCCTGCTTCGCCTGCCAGCTCTGGGATCCCCACGGCGTATTGATGTCTGGGCGATTGGCCCATGTGTTCCTGGTCGCGGCTTCGTTGGAAGACTGGGCGGTCTTCTCAGCGGCAGCGGTGTAATCAGGCGGCGGTGGTGGATCTGACTTCTTTCCCATATCGGGCCTCCAGCCAGCGGCAATCCTCTCGCCGCATGGTCATTAGTAACAGCGCTCCATCTGGATGCGCCCCAATCAGCTCATTTTCAACTTTGAACCCAAGTCGCGTGTTAAAGCGAATTGCGTCCGTGTTACCACTCGGCACGAGGCCAATGACCATATTGCACTTCAAAACTCTGAACGGGTAGTCAAACGCCGCGAACAGCATCGACTTGGTGACCCATCCAGGCTCACCTGCGACGTGCATATGAACGCTGGCCCGGTTGAACCCGTCGTAACCTATAACCCCAACGATCTGACCATTTACGATGTTGCCGATGCACTTAATGGCCGGGGTTGGAATGTAGTCAATCTTCTTGCAGAGCCAAGAAGCCAGTACGTCTTGATTGGCGGTATGGATCACAGGATACCTCCCTGCTCCACAACGATGACGTAGTTCGTGAAGACGGTTCCGGGACGGCCCCTGATACTCAGCCGGAGGCTAGAAAAGTGACCAAGTCCGTTCGTCCCGGCCCATGCCTTGTATGAATTAGCCGCACCAGCCCAGACAGCTTGGTCCCACACCGCCTCGTCCCACCGAGCCAGAGCGTCAGTGACGTATCCCGGGGATCCCGATACCGAATTGAACGACCAGTCCGTATTCACCTGCACCTTGATGGAAGGTGCGGTGGATGAAATGAAGTACGGCTGAACCATGATGTACCGCTTCAGCATTGAGGGGTCGCCGCATGGAACCCATGCCGTCTGAACCTGACCCTCTAGCGTAAGGCCGGGAGTGCCGTCAATCGCCTCGCCGTCGGTATCTCCAACGAACCCCTCCGCCACCACGCCCAGTTCATCACCAAAGTAAAGCTGATTGTTGAAGAACTGACAAGTGTGCATGACCATGCCCTTCAGCCATGCAAATCCGTTGCTGTTAATCTCGTAGACAAGCTGCTGATCCGGAATGCCGCCCTGATTCGGAGCATTGATGAATATCAGTTGCTCCGAAAGCAGATACCGAACTTCCCAGTACGGCGCAGTCAGCGTGGCCGTGACCCTAGATGCGAGGAACTGGTTGATCTTGCCAGCGGCCTGAGCGAAGTCCCGGAACTTGCCGGCGAACTGCAACAGCTCAGACAGAAACACCAGACCTCGAGTAGTCACGATTACGATGTCGCCACCGTACTCGCTGAAGAACCTGCGACCAACCGGGGGCCGACCATAGAACCACCGACCCACCATCGTGAACTGCTCAGCCACGTCCGGGTCGGTGCCTTCGTAGATTAGGAGGTCGCCGCCAGAAGCAAGAACGACCAGCTTGTCGTCGATGCCGTTGCCGCCGTCCATCGTCCAGGTAGACAGCGCCTCCAGACGCCCGCCATTGGGGAACAGCGCCCCGAAGTCGAACATTCCCAACGTACCAGAGAACTGTCCAGGCGGAAGGTAGTAGGCGACCGTGGAATCATTCTTGATGAACCACAGACGACCCTTCCAGACCGTTATAAAGTCAAAGTCCTCTGGAGCCGTGGTGTCCAGGTCAGGAAACTCAATCTGGTTGGCCCCTGCTCCTATGGTAATCTGAGTCCACACGCCAGCAGAATACGTCCAGTAGCCTGAACCATGCGACACGACGCAAAGATAGGTTCCACCGTCCGTGGAGAAGTTTACGAACGACACCCGCCCAGAAACTGTCTGTCCACTGAACGTCGTGGACAGCGTGGGTGCGCCCTTGACCGTAACGTCCCAAATCTCGTCATTGGCGAGGGCCGCGAACAGCTTGGCGTCAGCCGGACCTGTCTGGGGCGTGTAGTCCATCAGCGTCTCTACCGTGAACGGCGGTAGGGCGTCTTGATGAACGCGCCAGCCCTTACGAAGCTCCACCCCATACGGGCGCGGGATGAGGTTCGTAAGCGACACCGCATCCTTCGGATCCTGCTCCGTGATAGGATTGCGGTAATTCAGCCCTGCTACGGGGGCGGGAAAGTTGAACGACTGGTTGAACCTAGTCGTCGCAACCCTGCGACCGTACCTCGTACGAGGGACTACTTTCTGAAGACCCATTTACATCGGCCCGCGACCATACCCAGTATCTGGCAGGTTCGCGAGACCGATGTACGGGAAGCCAACATCCCGAGCAAGGGTCAAGACCGGAGCCGCCGTAGACTGGTCGATCACCTGCTCGATCCTTCGCTGGTAGTCCAGCTCGGCGGCGGCAGTATCAAACCCCTTCGCGGCCAAGAACTTGACGCGGCCGAGAAGTAGGATGGCAAGGCCGTCAAGAATGAAGGTGTCGCCATTCTTGGAGGCAGTATTCTTGTAGACGCTCGGGTTGTCGCCATCAATGATGGTTGCGCCCGATACGTACATGAACGAGAACTTCGGGTACGTCGCGGGGTCGGTTAGATAAGGCGGGTTCAGCACCCAGAGCTTCCCGCCCCTCAGCTGCCAGAAGAACGTCAGCTGGGGAACCCAGTTACGGACTTGGTACATCCGCCACGACTGGTCAGACACCGGCCCCATCGCTGGAAGCTGAGTGCTGTTGTTCCACTGCGTCTGGTCAACGAAGTACTGGAAGTCAACCGGAAAGTCGAACGCCTTCTCTTTCTGGCCCGGCGAGTCTCCGAAGATTGGAATCTCACCTTCCACGACCAGCGGACGCCACTTATAATCGCCAAAGATTTCTTGGTTGGCGTCGTTAACGTGGGCGATGATCTGGGCGTAGATTGGGTCGGTAGAGCCTGCCGGATCGTTTGACTCCGGCAGGTTCGTACGCTTGCAGATGCCGTTCACCACATCGGCCAGATCAATCTGGTTGAAGAAGTTCGAGAATGTGGTGACGACGGGCATCTTGGCTCCTTACTTCTTGACTGCGACCGCAGGCCTCGGCTCAGGTTGCGGCTTGTCCTCGGCGCGGGCCGCAAGCTGAGCTTCCAGCTCTTGAATGCGCCGAAGTAGGGTTTCGCCGCTGGTCGCCGTATCCAGCCACGCTTTCGCTTTGGCCTTCAACTCGTGAGCGCCCATGAAGCGGCCCGAAATGCCGTCGTTGAGGTTGGCGAGCTGCTCCACCGTCTTGACGTTGAAGAACCCGAACTCTTCGACCTGAGCCGGCGTGAGGAACGGCACGACGCCGAGCGGGGTGCCAATGACTTGATCCTGGCCCGCCTTGAACTTGTTGTAGAGCTCGCCGAAGCGCACAATGTCCTGCTCCCAGACCGGGCGCTGGATGATGTTGTGCTTGTCACCGGGGATCATGATTTCGACGTACTCGGTGTCCTCGTAGATGGCCCTGTTCGCTTCTGCCGACCTGTCGGGGTTCAGCCGAGGCTTCATGTAGAACCGAACGTGCAGGTTCTTGTCCATCGCAAAGCGATTGGAGTCCCAGTTGCTCATGTTCTGCAACTGCTGATCAAACTTGTTCCAGTCGGTGGGTGTTGAGTTCTGCAGGTTTTCGACCTGCTGAGCATTGAGGGCCATATTAATTATCCTTTTGAGGTTACGACGGTGGTAGAGCACATCACTTCTTGGGGGCGGGAACCGCCTCCTTCAAAATCGGCACCAGCGCGAGCCAGCTACCGTCTTTGCACTGATCGGGCGCCTTAACGTCATAGGTGCCCTTCATGGCCGCGCACAGCTCAGGCTTCGTCTGCGCGATGGTGGCGGCGGGAAGGATAACGGGGCCGAGCAGCAGAGCAGCGATGCCTTCGGCGATAAGCAAAAGCGGGTTCATACAAAACTCCTGACAGGGTTGGTTTGGGCGATTAGAACGATTTCGTCAAACGTGATGGTGGCAGTTCCGGCCGGTACGCTTGCGCGCAAGTCGTACGTGGCGTCAACGTCGGTGTAGTCGAAGGCCGCGAGGTTGAAGGCCGTCGTGTTCGCTGCTCCACTTGAACTGGCGCCCACGACGAATGAAGTAGGCGCTCCGTTCTTAAAGAGGCGGATGATCGTGTCGGCGTTGTTCGGGCCAGACAGGAAGCCGCTGACTGCGAACAGCAAGGTGGATCCCGCCACCCCACCGAGGGCGCGAGTCACGCTGCCTGCGCTAAGGTTCGCGGTAAAGAATCCAGGCGTCGCTGTGACGATAGCGTCAAAGGGCGCGATGACCTGAGGCGTCGTGGTCAGGTTAAGGACGACAGGCGTCGTAACCTGGATCGCTCCATACCCCGGCGTGACGCTGTCCACAAAGTCCTTGATAATTTGGCGCACGTCGCCGGCGCTGATCTCCTGCGTCGTGTTGTCGGGTAGCGTTGCGTCCGCCTGCGCGAGCAGCTCCAGCATCGACTTAATGGTCATGGCTCGAAGCCTCCCTCGTCGATGGCCTGCGCGATCAATAGAAGAATTGCCCGCAGCTTCGCAGGCGTGATTTCCTGCACCGTGTTGTCGGGCAGCAGCGCGTTGATCTGGTTACGGACTTCGTCAAGGGTCATGAGAATGCGTCCTGATCAAAGCCGTTGTTGAAGGCGTGGACATCAACCGGATCTGTTACAGCGAGGCAGAGCTTGCCGATGACACTAAGCGGGAGGCCACCCGGCGCCCATGAAATAGCGTCGCCCGCGTCAACTGCGACACCGTTAGCCGTCATCGGGATGCCTGCGACGTGATGCGCAATCGAACCAAAGAAGTCAACTACGAGGGCGCCACTGAACGTATACGGCAGACCGCCGACCCACGCCTCTGCCGTGTAGCCCGAGGCGAAAGCACCGACAACAAGCGAGCCTAGCTCGCCTGTCGGGGTGCCGCCGTTGAACTTCGGCAACGGGAAGTCCGCGACGCTGAGCGCCTTGATTCTTCCCGTGCCGTCAAAGGCGAGAACGCCTGAGTTCATTAGACCGGCGCTGCGTTCGCTGCCGTCGCCGAGCCAAACACGGACTGACCAGTCGTGATTGACACGCCGCTGCGGTTGACAAAGCCCGTCTCGACTGCCGCGCCGTTTGCGACTGTACCCGTTGCCGTCACAGTCTTCACGGGGAAGCCTGTGAATGCGGGGCCAGCGCCCGCGTCACGCGAACCACCGTTGCCCGCCATCGCGAGCCCGACTGCAAGCTCGTCGTACGGGTTCGGCAGACCGTTTACGTCACTGCGCCCGCCGCCGATGTAGACCAGCGTCGAGTCAGTGGCCGCGACGAGCCCCGGCTTCGTAACACCGGGAACATAGTCATCGCTGAAGCCCGCCGCTTGAATCGAGGCGGGGGCCGTCGGGCCAATGATTGGCGGGGAACCAAAGCCGATGCCGGTTTGAAGGGCTCCGGTGCTGAGATTCGTCGGGTCGGCCGTGTACTCCGGATGACCGTCAACGTCGAAGGCAAGGGTGCGTCCACCAAACGGCGAACCCTTCGGCCCCGACAACGGGTCCATCATCACTGCACGACCTTGAGACGGGTTCGCAGCGTTCTGAACTGCGCTTGCGCCTGGAAGGGATGCTGCCATGTACTTCTCCTGATGAAAAAGGGCCGTAGAAGGGGTCTTGGACCACTACTACGGCCAAGACCCCACCACAGGGTTACGCGGACTCCAGACGCCCTTGGAACTGGGCTCCCGAAGTTGTCAGGTTGCCAGCCCACGCCAGGATCTGCACCTCGGCGTCCTGGTTGATTGCGTAGCGACGGTTCGGCGAAAGCGGAACCATGTTACGCGCCGAGTGCGGACGCAGGAAGATGTACTTCGTGTTCAGCATGAACAGCGTCTTGGCCGGGCAGAACCCGCCGATACCGCCGTCCAGGACCACGTCCGCGGTCATGTACTTCAGCGTCGGGAAGCCGAGCTGGCCCACCGTCGGCTCCGTGAAACGCTGCTGAGCTTGCAGCGACGCGACGTACAGACCCCACATGATGCTGTCCATGGGGATGAGGTCCGGCCGGTCGTTGCCGCGAACCAGTTGCGCCCACAGCGCGTTCATCGCGCCTTGGATCGTCGAGCTGGTCAGGGCCGGCGACGGCTTGCTGTACTTCGACGCCCAGAAGGTCCAGGTCGCGCGGTCGATGCCGCCGTAGGTTCCCGTGGACGGGTCCACCGGCACCGCAGCGTTCAGGCCCGTGAGCTCCTTGCCGCCCGAACCCGAGCCGTCGGCGTAGACGCCAGCGGCCAAGAGGTTCGCCATCGTGCTTTCCGCGACGCCAATGCGACCTTCCATCAGGTCAATCATTTGCTCACGGCCAGCGTTCTGGAGCTGCTCCAGGCCGGACATGATGACCGGCACGGCGAGCTGCTTGATCTGGTACTCGGCGGCGCTGATGACGTCAGCAGCGGCGACGGGCAACAGGTCGTAGCCCGAGTACCATCCGCCGTTGGCGTTCTGCGCGAACGACAGCTCTTGGTAAATCACGTTTCCGCCGGAGAACGGCTTCTGGTTGCCGTTGAGCTCCAGCTTCTTCAGCAGGGCGTTGTTCTTGGTCACGTTGTCCGCGATTTCGCGGGTACGCGACTGGATCGTCGTGGCGACGATGTCAGATACGTTGGGGAATGCCATTTAAGACTCCAAAGTTGGGTTGAGTTTCGTGCTTCTCTCGACCGTTCTCAGAGACGATCCCCAGCGGTATCGAACGCCGACGCGATAACAGAGCGAAGATTTGAGGGATCCACCTGATGGGTGACCGGCTCGCCGGATCCATTGATGGAAGAACTCGCTTCACGTGCTGCCGCTGCCTTCTTCGAAACGCTCTTGGAGAGTTCCACTGCCTGTCGGTCCAACAAGACCTGTCTCGTTTCCGGGTTGGCCCAGACCGCCTTATCGTAGGCGTCCTGAAGGTCCTTGGCCCTTCCCGCTTCGAGTAGCGTCGCCATGTCAAGGCGGACGTCTCGATAAAACTCATTCTTCGGGTCGCTGGCGAACGTTTCCAGCTCCGTTCTCAAATCTGCTACAAACTTCTCCTGCTGGTTCTGGTTGCCCGACTCCAGCGCCGCTAGACGCTGTTGTAGAGCTTGAACCTGCGGGTCGACCGGCTGTTGAGCGGGCTGCTCACCCATGATCAAGGCGCCGAGGGCTTGAACGTCCACTCCGTAGTACGAGAGGATTTCATAGGCCCGCTGAGCCTTGTCAATCGGTGTGCCGTAGCGGAGGACAGCATCTGTCTCCAGCAGCTTACTCACGGCAGTCTTCGCGTCCGTACCGGCAGCACGGAAGGTGTGCTGATACGGGGCCACGATTTCGTTGATTTCCCGGCCGAACGATGCGTCCTTGGTGGACTGGTTCAGGCCACGAGAAATCTCAGCTTCACGACGGTAGATCTCCGCACGAATCGTGGGGTCAACCGACGCCCACTTCTCACGAGCGGCAGGCTTCCAGCTTCCTGGAGCCTTCTCCAGCTTCTGATCCGCCATGCCATCGGTGGGCGGGGGCGGCTCTTTCGGGGTGCCGCCCTCTTGAGGGGCCAGCGATTTGTCGGCCGGAGATTCGACTGGAGGCGGCGACTCGTCGCCCTTCGATTCGGGCTCCGTAGATACGGCTGGCGGCTCAGAGGGCGGCGAAGCCTCTGCTACTTTCTGTTCGAGTTCCGGCTTCTCTTCTTCAGAAACCGAAAAGGCGCTTTCAAGTGCGTCGCGGATACCCATTATCTCTTCCGTGTGGTGAGTTCGTGAATGGCACGTTCAATGTGCTCTCTCTTGATCGCAGAGCCCTTACCTTGAGTAAAGTACTCCGCCCTTTGCTTCGCGGACTTGTCCCACGTGGACTGAAAGTCGTCCATTGTGGTCAGCCCGGTTTGCTTCATGAACTCACGGTGCTTCGTACGGCTGGACAGGTCCTCGCCGTTCGGCCCACGAGTATTCGTGTAATGCCGGTCATTCCACAGTACGCCATCAGCCGTATGAGCGTTGCGGGCAGGCGCCTCGTACTCAGGCGTCACTTCCACAAGCTCTTGGCGAGCGCTGTCGTAGATGTACCGGCGACGAGCCACTACTTCTTCTCCAGCTTGACGTGCTTCTCGAGCGTGGTCTGCTCGACCTTTTCGTCATGGGTCAGGTGAGGCTTCTTCGCTGGAACGAGTGCAGCTACCGCCGCATCGTAATCAGCGCGGGTCATGCCGCCGGTTGAGAATCTCCGATCCAACTCAGCCTTGGTGGTCATCGAATACCTCTTGATTGAAGCAGGGTCTCTGCCTGTTGACGGCAGTTGTCTTCGTAGGCTCCAGCGTACACGAGATTACCTTGTGGATCCTTGCAGCGCCATGAAGTACGTGTGAACGAAATGGTGTACGGCCAGTCGGGGGCAGCAAGAGTCGTGATTGTTTCTGTGTACGGCTCTACTACATATCCGGCTGGTAGTCCCATTTACTCAGTATAGCACTTTACGCATCATATTGCAAGAGCTACTTCTTATCGTCACTCTCTTTTTGCTGCACCGCAGCAAACTCGAGCTGTTGCTGATGCTGCTCCTCGCTGTGGGCCATGTCCTGCTGATGTTCCATGGCATTCGTCGCCATCTTGGTCTGGGCGTTAATCACGTCACCCTCAGCTTTGACGGCGTACTTCTCGCGCAGCGCCGCCATCTCAAGCTGATGCTTCTCCCGAGCAAATTCCATCTCTTGCTGAAGCATCTCCACCTTCGCGCTGTTCATGGCGTTCGAAGCCGCAAGATCAGCTTGGATTTTCGCCATGTCCTGCTGGTGCTTCTGATCGGCCTGCTGAGTCTTCATCTGGTGAATTTGCTCAGACTGCTGCATCTCAGCCTGAACCTTCTGCGCCTCAGGATCTGGCTGCGGGGGCTGAGCCTGCTTCTTCTGAAGCGCCGCCATCGCCGCTGCCGCACCCTGATCGATGATGCCTTCCACGTCACGGGACGCCCTGAAGCCAGCCACCGCGAATTTCAGCAGCCCGAACATCATGGGCGCTGTCTCAGGCGCCTTCTCAGCGGCCATCGCAGCTTTCTCAATGAACTGCGACGCGCCGGTAAGGAACTCCATCCGCTCTTCCTTCTCCCGCTGCCAGTCCACGTCGGTGAACGTGTCGGCGGTGACCAGGATGCGGAACTTCGCGTTGAACTCGTCCTTCAGCAGCTTGATCGCAGGCTCCAGAAGCTGCTGGTCCTCCTGCGGGAACGTTCCGGCCTGACGCAGTAAACGCTCGGGCTGGTAGAACGTGCACATCAGGTAGGCTTTGATGCAGAACACCCGCGAGAAGAAGTACGCCACCTCGTCCTGATGAGCCGTAAGCCGAACAGAGGCATACTGAGCCTTGATCTTCTGCGCCGCTGCGGTTTCACTCGCCGCACTCGCACCTCGGATAATGTCTGCGAGGCCGGTAAGCTCGTAAATCTGCTGTTTGATCGTGTCACGGGCCTGATTCAGCTGCTGAATCACGGACGCAACGTGGTCAACGGGAAGCCAGTCCACGACGCCCTTTAGACCGCCTTTTTCGCTGAAAGCGGCCCATTGGTCCACGGGAATCAGCTGATTCTCCGACGCCTGCTGGAGCATTCGCTGAACGCCGTCGGCTTTCTTGTCGTAAACGCCGACTACCTTACACGCCTGGATCAAATAGCTGATGCGTGTGTTGATAACGTCCAGTTCCTCGTACTGATCCTGACAAAGCAGGTAGTCAGCGTTGGGAATCATGTTCGTTGTCGTCGTTGAGGCGAACAACGGCTTCGGCATCGGGAAAAACTCGGGCAGCTTGAGGAAGTCATTCTTCTCGTCAAGCGGCTTCTTCAGCCCTTTTGCGAGCCAAATGACCTTTTTACTCTTGCGGTCCCAGATTTCGTAGACGCAGCCCTTCTTAAGGACCTGATTCTTCGGGCCAAGCGGATTTCCAGCCGACGAACGGGCGTCCATGTTCCGCGCACCGATCTTGTCAAGGGGAACTTCCTTGAATTCATCGCCAAAACGACGAACCCCCTCGTCACGGCTGAGGTATACCTTCCGTGCGACCCACCAAACCTCCTTCCAAACCCGAGCCGGCGACCACAGGATATCTTCCCAGTAGACGTAGTCCAGCGGGGTGCCTTCGCTCTCGATGGTTTCGACGGTCGTAACCTGACTTCCGGCCTGTACTTCGGCCACGCCAGTCACCGCCTCGTACCGTTGCCAGACCGTGCCCATGCCGGGGATCAGCCTGTCAAGGATTACGGCCTTGAACACCTCGTCGTACGAGTCGCTTTCCTGGAGTTCATACTCCAAGTTCCGCTCAAGGATCTTGGCCGCGACGCGGGCAACATCATCATCGGGGTCCTTGAAGCGGCGCACCACCTCAGGCTTCGGCAGCTTGGAGTAGAGCGCCGCCTTCATGATGTTGACGTTGCTATGGAAGAGATTGAAGCGTCGGCTGGACTCCGAGACACGCCCGACGTCCGTAACGCCTCGCTCGTCCAAGTACCGCCCAACGATCTGGTTCCCCCGCTTGTGGAACCGCTGCATCTCCTTCTCAGCGGCGATCAGCTGGGTTTGCCAGAATTGCTGACGTTCTACTGGGGTCCTCGTGCTGCCCGAGTAGGAGTCAACTGAGGTGGACGGCTGTGTGGTGCTCATTCTCCGGTCGCCTCGTCAATGGCTTTCTCAATCTGCCCACGGCGACCACGATACGACCGAGCCGCGTTCCCCGCCCCACCTGTTCCGAGCATTCCGGGCTTCGGCTTTTCAGCCGCCTCCTCCCGAGCCCACTTCCTGCCGGTAGAGCCTCCGTGCTCCTTGCGCTCTTCCTTCGACCACTCAGCCGACGGCGGGGAAGCCTTATGACCCTCTGACTCCTCCTTGTCAAGCCAGCGCATGAGGCTCGCCAAAAGACCGGGCTTATCCATTACTTTCTCCGATTCTTACGTTCGTACATCTGATAATGGGGAATGTCCCCCATCCACTTTTTCTGCTCTTGCTCAATTTCTAGATTTGATGCGCGTCCCTTGGCCCGAATTAGGCCTCCCATGATGGCCAATTGAGCATCGTTAATCGCGCCGGGAGAAGGCGCCGCTCCACCCGTTACAGCTTCGTAAAGTCCTCTGGTAGCGTTCCCACGACCTACCGGGTAGTAGAGATGCTCATCGAACTTGTTCGCGTAAGGTCCAGATCTATCTAGTGACTTCTGCCTCAACGCTTCAATCATGGCCGCAGTCTTAGCGTCAGGGACGTACTCACCAGCCATTACTGTATCCTTCCAATGAACTGACGTGAGTGCTGCTCGTGGTCCTGCCATAGCGCCTCGAGCGTGTACGCGGGCGGAGGCAGGGAAATGATGCGTGACGGCTCTTTCGGGGCGGCGAGCACGGCGGGCTCAATCGCCAGAGCCATCTGCCGTATCGCGTCGGCATAGTCCGAAGCCCAGTTGTGAAGGGGCTTGTCCATGTACCGCTTGTTCTCTTCGTCGTACTTCTTCTGGTAGACCTTGAGGGCCTCAATTCCTAGATAGCACTTCTCAGCGTCGAAGTGGCAGCGCCTCAGCATCTTCCGGGTGGCCTGGATCCCGTCCTGCAGGTCCAGGCGCGGTACGATGTCGCACTTCAGCTGGTGGTCATACGCGAGCTGCTCAATAACCGAGCGCTTCGTGGCGAGTGTCTTGGCCTTCGCGTCGTGGGGCAGGAAGTGAGTGTCGTAGTCGTAACCGAACTCCTCCTGCTTGAGCCGCAGCACGTCCACGAAGTGATCCACGTCCTTGCCATTCGCCGCGTAGACGTCCAGTACCCGGATCTCCTTCGCCACCTCCTGGCCGAACCAGATCACGGTGTTGTCGGAACGTCCAATGTCCCAGTAGGTGTTGACCTTGAACGAGGGCTCCAGCGGCACGGAACCAATCCGCCCCTCGTTGGAGGCGACCTTCATCTCAGAGCCGTAGTACGCCCCGACAATCGCAGCCTCAAAGTCGCATTCGTACTCCTGATTGTACTGGTCCTCCGTCATGCTCTTGCGAGCGTCGGCCAGCTCCTCGGGGTCGATGATGCCTGTGTTCGACGCCTTCAGCTCCATATAGAGCCAGTCGGCGTCGTTCTTCGCCTGCTCCCGGACGTCGTAGAAGGCGTTGTGTCCCTTCGGGGTGCCAATGAACGTGGCCCACCCCCGTCGGTCACTCAGCAGCGGGCGGATAACGCTCCCCCAGATCCCAGGGTTCATGTCTGCGAACTCGTCCAGGATGCACCCGTCCAAGTAGATGCCCCGCAGAGAGTCAATGTTGTCCGCTCCAAAGAGCCGGATCAGGCTCCCATTGGCGAGCGTCACACTGAGCTCGGACTCCAGAACTTTCGTCTGTACGCCCGCCGTCCCCTTCTTCAGGTAGTCCCACGCGATCATCTTCGCCTGACCGTAGAACGGCGCGATGTACGCATACCGCGCATCGGCCTTTCTAGTATAGAGCGCCCTCGTGACCGTGTCGTTGACGACCGCTACCGTCTTCCCCGCTCGGCGGTGGGCGACGATGCAGCTCCACCTCCGCCCTCGCTCGTGGTACGGCAGGAACTGAACCCTCGGCTCGTAGTCCTGCCGGGAAAGGAAGTCACTCATCCAGCGCCGTCCGGGGTAGCACTAGCTGAAGAGCGCCCTGGACATTGGAGTCCACCTGTTGGGGAAGCATACGGGCGTGAAGCTTGTAGAACTCGGTGGGGTTCTGATCCGCCCAGAGTGCGAAGCGGGGAACCCCTCCAATCAACTCGAAGGCCGTGTGGAAGGCCCGCTCGACGTTCTTACGGCCGACGCTGCGTGGAACTGGGTACGGACGGGTCCGCTGCGCCAGAGCCTGGAACGTTTGATCCATTTCCTGCTCAGCTAGAGCTTCATACTCCTGCTGTGTCAGGACTTGGACTTCTTGCTTCATTGGAGCTGTCGCCATACGCGCATAGTACCATAGGAGGGGATCGGAATGCAAGAGGTGGACTCCATGTAGATGGTGCGGTGCAGCAAAGGCTCGGTACTCAGCACCCACACCTCAGCACCCACACCTCAGCACTCCGTGCGGATTTTGCTCAATCCATTGGCTGCCGGATGAGTGTTATTATTTGCCCCCTCCCCTGCCCGCGTCGTCCCCTCCCCGATCGCCCAGACTGGGCATCGTCGGCGTCCGCCCAGAATGGGCATCATCGGTCATCGCCCAGAATGGGCGGCACCACGATGGGGCGCACCAAGACCGAGCAGCACCATGATGGTGCGCACCGCGATGGTGCCGTGTGCAATCACTTACACTGATACCCCTCCGCGCTCCGGGGTTATCAGTGTGGTCGCTTACACTGATACCCTAGTGCGACGTGGGGCTATCGAAGTGGTCGCTTACCCTCAATACCCTACTGCGACGGAGGGGTATCGGCGACGCTGGCACGGTCCTTTCCAATAGGCTTGACCTATCGCTGAGGGCGGCGCGATAGCCGTCGGCGTCTGGCACGGTCCTTGCCCTAGCAATCTTCGTGCCAGCTACCGATCTAGAATTAGTGGTCCCCCACTAATATATTTCGGCCAGATTCTGGCACGCGACCCCGTTTGACCTTACACTACGCTTGTTGCGTGGTTCGGGGGCAGTCGCCTACCGGCGCAGCGTCTAGGGTACATCATGGCTAAGGCCAAATCTGCAGTCACCGCTCCGGCAGCCGCCGAGCGTATCACGGTCGGCGTTGCGCGCGCGACCAACTTCGCGAAGACGGCTAACCCGTCCGCGCTGGAGCCCGCCGGCGTCATCAAGACGGCGAAGGGCGAAAACGTCAAGCGCGTCCGCGTTTACGGCTACGACAACGGAGCGCAGGGCGGCCGGGTCAACAAGGCCGCCGTCGTCCACGTGGTCCCCGGCACGACCGGCCTGCCGAAAGGCGTTACCGCCGGACAGTGGGACAAGCTGGTCGCCCAGTCGCCCGCCACGGTGGAGAGCCTCTACGCTAACGAGGTCACCGCGCGTACCGTGCGTCGCGCGTACCGCGCGGGCTTCATCCGCTTCGTAGCCTAACGCGGAGGGGGAGGGGAAACCCTCCCCCGCTGACATGTCGCTCATCCTCTTCATCGCCCTCTGGGTCTTCCTCCTCATCCTCACCACCGACTAGGTCAGCGTCCCGCTCCGGCGGGACTTTGATTGACCTGGACTGATGACCTCAGACCTGAGCACGGAGGTCATGGTTCCGCGCGACCTATAAGGATCCGGCTCACCTATAAGGAACGGAGTGGGAAGGGCTCTCTGCTCCGTGCGCCTCCGCCTGGATTTGGGCACTATTTGCGTCGCACTCCGCCCGGTTTGCCGGAGTATGGAGGTGATATCTGTGCGAAGCGTCCCTACCCCCCACCCCCCCCCACCCCATGCCAGCCTGTCGGCCCCAATATTATTCAAGTTTCTTTATACTCTATTAGGGAGTTTATGGGGTGTAGGGGTGTAGGGGAGGAAATTCCCCTGTAAAAACAAGCACTTAGACAACCCCCCATATGGGGTGTATCAAGGGGTGTAGCATGGGGTGTATCCTCTCAGAACTTGGGCCGGTCGGCATGCTCATGGAACTCCCACTGCGAAGCTGGAATGACGTAAGGCTTGACTAGCCCTGCGGTGACACGATCTGCCTTTCGCCACCCGAGTGCGTAGAGCTTGGCCTTGATGGGCTTAGTGACGGTGTTGTTCCCTATGTCCCGGTCGCTGTATCCGGCCTGCCGCATGACATCAGCGAATTTGAACGCATAGAACTCGCCGTCGTTGTTCTTGCTGGTGTGTATCAGCTGTGACCGAGTGCGGAGCAGTTCGATAACAGCATCGTGCATGTCGTTGCTGATGGCGTACTGGTTCACACCTGAGTCGAACACGGCCATCACCTGGGACACATCCGTACCGCCGATACCGTACAGATGCATCGCCTCAGCCCAGAGCTGCTCGCGATCCTCCTCAAGCTTCTTGAACTGAACCTGCCGCATTTCCGCCACGACGTAGCGTCTGTACCCCGTTGGATCCTCCGGCAGGAAGTGTGGTGAGTTCGTACTCCCGTAGAGGACGCACCGCCGCTTGAAGATCTGCTCTGTACGCCCGTAGGGTGGACGGAAGATGTCGCTAGGCGAACTGATGATTGCCTTCAGCCCCTCGATGTCCCGCTTACCCATAACCTCAAGCTCTTCGAAGTTCACACACCATCCCTTGTGGAACAGCGCCTTGAAGTCCTTGCCATCGTCGGTGTGCATCACAGGTACGACGTCGTCAAGCCCGAAGAGTATGCGCGGGAGGCTGGACTTGCCGACGCCCTGCGGCCCATGGAGGATAAGCATCCAATCCATGAGGCACCCCGGCTCGATCTGGCGCTTGACCGCCCCGACCAGGAACTTAGTGCCAGCTTCGCGCACCAGAGGCGTGTCGTCGGCACCGATGTAGTCTATCAGCCACGTTGCGAGGCGGGGCTTCTTGTCCCACTTGAGCTTCCGCAGCCACTCTACGCGCGGAGACCTTGCGTCCCGGTTGGCAATCTGGCTGATGGCCTCGCGAACATCGTTACGGGACGCCTTGGGAATGCTGAGGTTGCGCTGGATGAAGTTGAGTACTTCGTTGGCATCGCTCTCATGCATCGGGTTATCCCCGTTCATGATGCTGATGTTGTCGATGTTGTACCAGAACTGACCAGTGAACGCGGGGTGCTGAGCTATCAGGGTGTGGACGTTGGTGGAGTTGGGGATGATCTCCTGGCGCTGTTCCCCACGAGCGGCGTTGCCCCGAGTAACGGTGACGAGGCCGTACTGTTCAATGAGGCGAGGCGGTGGCTCAACGACATTAGGCCGACCGTTGGCATCCATCGGCTCCGGTAGCAGAGCCTCAAACTGATCGGCGGACTCCCACTCGACTATAAGGTCGTCGATCTTCTTGTTACGAGGTGGTACGCGAACCTCCACCCGCAGGCCCATGTCCAGGATGAGGCTAAGCATCCCGCCGTAAGCCGTCTGGATGTGGAACTTACGATAGTCGCCATCCGGCACGACTATAAGAACCTCGGGCTTCTTGCGCTCTAAAGCACTGACGATGTACGGGTGAAGGTTGTTGTCCCCAGCAGCGGCTCGCCAGTTCTGACACCCACCGATGGCGATGGCAGGGATCTTGAGGTGCGCCATGATAGCCGCAGCCTTCTTCTCGCCCTCGGTAATGATGAGCCTGTCGCTCTCCAGCGCCCAGACGTCTGGATGGATGTACGGAATGTTCGCTAGGTTGCCGATCTGTGCGTGACCCGGCTGCTTGTATTTGTCCTTCTTGTCGCGAGGGTCTGCCGTTTCTGGGAGGAACCGCTTGCGCCGGAACATGACCGGGAAGCCGTTGGCATCCAGTATGAGCTTTCCCTGAAGGTCGTAGTACGGGATGGTGTACGACACCTCACCAGTACGGTCCCCGTACGGAGCTTGAGCAGCGTTGGGGATGGCCTTGATGTACTCAGCATTGATGCCGCTGGCTGCGAGGTCCCTGACCATCGCTGCTTCGCTTTGCTGAAAGATTGACTCGGCTGTTACGCCGATGAATGTTACACGACCGCCCTTGTCCTCTGCTGGCCGATGCCAGTTGTACCAGTCATAAGCTGGCTTCGTATTGCCTAGCCTCATTCCGCCCCCGTTTGGAATCTGTATGTGACATCAATCCACTTATTGTTCTTGCTGTCCATCTTCCAAACACGAAGCTTTGAATCTAAAGCGTAGATGTACTTCTTACTTGAGAGTATCTTGAGTGGAGCCGTTGGCCTCGCCATGAACACACCCTGATGGTTGACGCTTTACATTGAGGTTTAGGTGTGGTACTATGCTTGAACACACCCGGTCCCCTCTACTGGGACCACCAGGGAGTCCAAGCTGACCACTTGGGCTCCCAATTTTTCCGATACCTCGATTACGGGGGCAAGTAAGTAGTTTACGCCTGCGGCAAGTCAAATGCAAGCGGACAACAATCCCCGGAATCTACAGCCTCTACGAGAGGGTGCGGAGCGGTTCGGCTATATTAGCCCACACCCGGCCTCACAACTCGCCTTGAGCCCCGTAGACACTTGCGCTGACCAGCGCGTGAGGGTATACTGCCTGTGTACCGCGTGGTACATCACCAGGAGACCAGTATGTCCCAGAAAGACCCCACCATCGTGGCAGCCCTCGACGGCTTCAGCATCGCCATGTTCGGCCGTGCGCGTAGCATCTGTCTGGCGAACCACGAATGCGTCACGTGCGGAGGCCCGGCCATGGAGTTCAAGGACGAGGTCAGCAAGCGCGAGTACCAGATCAGCGGAACCTGCCAGTCGTGCCAGGACAAGCTGTTCAGCGCCCCCGAGGGCGACGCCGACGGCAGCTACGTCAACCAGGACCGCTGACATGGCACTAGCAAGACCATACCGGGTAGAGTACTACCGCAACCGTCGCGGCAGGGCCGAGGTTGTGAAAGTCGGCCACGCGGCAACGATCACCGGAGCGCTGAGGGCTGCGGTGAAGACCATACAGGGCGAGCAGCAGGCCCGGTGGTGTCAGGTGCTCAACGACAAGGGCATCGTCAAGGCGTACATGGAAAGCCGGCTCATGCACCCGAGGGGCCGGAGCAACTGCTACCTCTTCAAGATCGAGACATTCTGATGCAAACCTTCCTGCCATACGCGAGCTACGCACGAAGTGCTCAGGTCTTGGACAGGAAGCGTCTGGGCAAGCAACGGGTAGAAGTGAAGCAGCTTCTCATAGCTATGGGATACCGGGTGGGTGACTCGCCCGGTAATTCCGCCTCCTCGTGGAGGAATCACCCCGCTTGCAAGATGTGGATGAGTTGGCCTTCTTCGCTCGCTGTGTACGGACTGGCCTGTTGCGTGGAGTGGAAGCGTCGGGGCTATGCCGACACGCTCACCGAGCAGTTCGTAGAGCTGCACAAGCGGCTGAAGACGCCCGTCAACCATCCTGACTGGTTGGGCTGGGACGCCTTCCACATCAGCCATCAGTCGAACCTTCTTCGTAAGGACCCGGCGTGGTACGGCCCGCTCTTCATGGACGTACCGCCCGACCTGCCCTACATCTGGCCGACGCCTGAGCTCTACGCGAAGCTCCAGATGGGCTATACGACTGGAATGGCGCAGATCAACACGAGCCACTAGACGCTTGCATTGACCACCGCACGACGGTATACTGTAGTTGCTGTACCCCACCAATCACATAGGAGCCTTACATGAGATTCAATCACCCCGCTACGATGCACGAAGTGAACGTCGCGGCCCCTGCAGTCTTCAGCCGTGAGCAGCACCCGAACCTGCTTCCGGGCTATGAGTTCGTGCCCACGCACAAGGTCGTCACGGCCTTCCTGGACAACGGCTACGGCATCAGCCGCGCGCAGCAAGTCCAGAGCAAGGACCGCTACGGCGCTCACACCGGCAAGCACATCATCTGCTTCCGCCCGGTGGACAGCTTCACGGACCTGGAAGTCGGCGAGTACATCCCCGAGGTCGTATACACGGCGAGCCACGACGGCTCAAGCGCGATGCACCTCTACGGCGGGCTGTTCCGCGTCATCTGCACCAACGGCATGATCACCGGCGAAAAGTGGGTGAGCCACCGCATCACGCACAAGAAGGGTGCCGAGAGCATGGCGCTGGCCTCCGCCGACGCTATCATGGCGCAAATGCCCAACCTCGCGGCCCGCATCCAAGACATGAAGAAGCGGGAGCTGTCACCGGCCGAGCAAGTGGAGTTCGCCCGCCGCGCGATGGCCCTTCGCTGGGAAGACAGCCAGCCGTTCGCCCATGATCAGCTGCTGGCTATCCGTCGCATGGACGATGCCGGGGCGAACCTCTGGCGGGTGCTGAACCGCATCCAGGAGAACATCATGAAGGGCGGCATCAGCTACACCGGCCCGAAGGGTCGCGCCACGGCAACGAAGCCGCTGGAGCGCATCACGGCCGACGTCAGCATCAATCGCGGCCTGTGGGACATGGCCGAAGAGCTGCTCACGGCATGATTCTCCGATTCCTACTGGGCATACTCATCGTGTGCGCGATCCTGTATATGCTCCCATGGATCATGTTCGGGGTGGGTATGCTCTTCTTCCTGATCTCACAACTATGAAACCACGTGACGATTCGTGGATTGACGGAGCACTTGCCGCTATATTCATGGTGGCGGTGCTCGTAGCCGTGGCTCTTCTATGAGCTGTGGTTCTTGCACGATGTGCTGTACGCTCATGGGGGTGGAAGAGCTCCAGAAGCCCCCATGCGCGAAGTGCAAGTACGAGGAAGGGAGGTGCGGCATCTACGTCTCCCGACCACCCTCCTGCCGCGAGTTCAAGTGCCTCTGGCTTGACCTCGTCGGCACGGAGTACGAGCTTCCCAAGGCGATGCGTCCCGACAAGTGCGGGGTCATCTTCGCGGTGGAGTCCAACAACGAATTCATTACGATGAACGTTGACCCGGCCCGCCCGAACTCTGTGAACAACGCTGGCGTGAAGAAGCTTGCATCAAGGCTCGCCGAGGTACACCCGGTCTACTGTAAGATCGGCCTCAAGATGTTCAAAGCTCGCCTACAGACTGAGCCGAAAAAGCCCTTGCCCCCTGACCCCGTTTGAGGGTACAATGGGGGTTGCTGTACCCACCACACATCGGAACATTCACCATGAACCTTGCAGAACTCGCAGCGGTGGCTGACCAATATGCCGCCGTGCGCGATGCTCGCCTTGAGGCGCAGCGCCAAGTTGATGCCATGAAGGAGGATGAGTCAGCCCTCAAGGCGATGCTCCTCCAGAACCTCAAAGAGTCCGGGGCTGGCGGCGTCGCCGGCAAGAAGTACCGGGTCACCCTGAAGTCCAAGAACGTCCCGCAAGTCGCTGACTGGCAGGCGCTCTATGAGTACATCAAGGCCAACGACGCATTCGAGCTGCTTCAGAAGCGACTGAGCCCACCGGCAGTCGTGGAGCGCTGGGAGGCCGCCCAGAACGTGGACGGTGTCATCAGCGTACAGGTGGACGAGCTTTCACTCAACAAACTCTAGGACATCATACATCATGGCAGAAGAGAAGAAGCCGGGAACGGCTGTCGTCAATTGGGCCGACGAAATGGCGAAGTACGCCGTGGCAGTCGCCAAGCAGGAAGCGCCGAGCTCGTCGTACATCAGCCTGCGCTCCGGAGTGCTGAGCTATCAGGGCCAGCCCGTACCGAACAACAAGCTCAACGTGGTCATCCTGGATTACGCCATGGAGAACACGTTCTACGAGGGCAAGTACGACCCGAACAACGTGCGGAGCCCGGTGTGCTTCGCTCTGGGTATGCCCGACGAGCAGGACCTCGCACCGCACGAGCTGTCCGAGAAGCCGCAGGCCTCCACCTGCGCCGACTGCCCGAACATGAAGTGGGGCAGCGACCCCAACGGTGGTCGGGGCAAGGCGTGTCAGGAGCGTCGCCGCTTGATCATGATCCCCGCCACCGCAGCGGAAAGCGCAGACGGCATTCTGTCGGCGGAAGTGGCAATCATGAAGCTGCCAGTCACCAGCGTGAAGGGGTGGGCGGGCTACGTCAACACCATCGCCACGCTCAACCGTCGGCCGCCGTTTGCGCTCATCACACAGATCGGTACGGTTCCCAACGCCAAGTCGCAGTTCAACGTGACGTTCGCAGCGCAGGCCGCGCTCCCGGATGGCGTGATGTCGGCCATTATGCAGAAGCGCGAGGCCGTGCGCTCCACGTTGCTGAAGGGCTACGACCCGTCCAGCGACGAGGCCCCCGCGCCTGCTGACAACGGCAAGGGCAAGAAGTACTGATGTATACCCTCGACTTCGAAACCGAGGGGATCAAGCCGTGGCCGGACTACCCACCGAAGCCGGTGGGTTTGTCCGTGCGGCATCCGGATGGCCGAACTGAGTACCTAGCGTTCGGTCACCCCACCGGAAACAACTGCGGCGAGGAGACGGTAGAAACCTTCCTCAAGATGGTGTGGGACGAGCCGATGCTCTTCCACAACTCGTCGTTCGACATTGAAGTGGCGATGAAACGCTACGGACTCCCATACCCGAAGAACGTTCACGACACTATGTTCATGATCTTTCTGTACGACCCTCACGCTGACACCCTCAGCCTGAAGCCGTCGGCCCTGAGGATCCTAGGCATCAGTCCCGAAGAGCAGATTGACCTGGAGAAGTACATCCGGGGCCACATCCGCAACGCGAAGGACTGGGGCGCGTACATCGCACAGGCTCCGGCGCAGATTGTCGGGCCGTATGCGATTGGCGACGTGGTGCGGACCTATGCGCTGTTCGAGCACCTCAAGCCCATCCTGGAGAAGGAAGGGATGTGGGGCGCGTACGAGCGTGAGCTCAAGCTTCAGCCTATCGTGATGGAGGCTACCCGCCGAGGCATCCGTGTGGATACGGAGCGGTTGGCTCGTGATGTGGAGAAGTACGAAACTGCCCTCATCATGTGCGACCGGCTGCTGCGTACGAGCCTTAACGCCCCGAACCTTAATCTGGACAGTAACGCGGAGCTGGCAGATGCCCTAGATCGGGCTGGCCTTGCCTCCGACTGGCCGCTAACCCCTACGGGTAAGCGCAGCACGTCCAAGGAGGCTCTAAAGGCCGCGTTGAAGTGCCAGACTACCCTCGGGCTGCTAGGCTACCGCAACACCATCGGGACGTGCCTGAGCACCTTTGCGAAGCCGTGGCTCGTGCAGTCTGGTAAGACCGGGCGCTGCCACCCCTCGTGGAATCAGGTGCGGGGCGACAACTACGGTACTCGCACAGGTCGCCTGAGCTCCAACGGCCCGAACTTCCAGAACGTGCCCAACGACTTTGAAGGGCTGGTGATTCCCGAGGGCTACCCGCCCATGATTCAGCTGCGGAACTATCTGCTGCCGGAGGTGGGTCACGTCTGGGTGAAGCGCGACTACAGTCAGCAGGAGCTGCGAGTCCTTGGTCACTTTGAAGATGGGGGTCTCTACGACGCCTATAAGAATAACCCTCGCATGGACGTGCATCAGTACGCCCAAGAGCTAATCCTGAAGTACACCGGCCATGAGTTCAAGCGAAAGCAAACCAAGATTGTGTCGTTCACGCTGGTCTACGGGGGAGGGATACCTGCATTGTCGGCTAAGCTGGAGAGCTCGCCCAACGAGGCGGCGTTCCTGAAGGAGACGTACCTGTCTACCTTCCCCGACGTCAGGGCGCTCATGAACGCCGTCAAGTCGAGGGGCCGGGCGAAGCTACCTGTAAGGACTACGGGCGGCAGGCTCATCTATGCCGAGAAGTCCAAGGATGGCCGGGACCAGTCGTACAAGCTCCTAAATCACCTGATACAAGGCAGCTCCGCCGACATCACCAAGCAGAGCATCATCAACTGGTACGAGCACCCCGACCGTAACGGCGACCTGTTTCTGGCGACCGTTCACGACGAAAACGACATCAGCGTTCCTGCGGAGGACTGGGAACGTGGGCTTCGCGTGTTGGGCGAGGCGATGTATGCCGTTCCCCTTGATATCCCTCTGCTGAGCGAAGGCTTCGTTGGCCGGACGTGGGGCGAGGTCGCAGCAGTAGAAGAATCAGGAGAGTACGTATGAGCTTCGTAACCCCCAAGATCGTGGCGTGGTCGTACTCACGCCTGAGTGCCTGGGAGGAGTGTCCGGCTAAGGCGAAGTACAAGTTTCTGCTGAAGCTGCCGGAGCCTGCCAGCCCGTATGCCGCTCGTGGTACGGACCTCCACTCCATGGCCGAGGACTACATCAAAGGCAAAATCATTGATGTGCCGAAGCAGCTGGAAGACGTGCAGGACTACCTGGACGACCTCAAACACGCCGACACCCAGACGGAGCTGCAACTCGCCTTCACCGACGAGTGGAAGCCAACCGAGTGGTTCGCCATGAATGTCTACTGCCGCGTGATCTTCGATGCGGTGCGGGTCACTCCCGAGAAGACCATCGTGGTGGATCACAAGACGGGCAAGAAGCGCGAAGAGGAGCACACTGACCAGCTACGGCTCTACGCGCTGGCTACGTTCATGCAATGGCCGGAGACGCCTGTAGTGGACGCTCAGGTCATCTACATCGACCAAGCCGAGCGCCTGCGTATGGAGTTCCACCGGGATAAGATCCCCGAGCTCCGGGCCTACTGGGACGAGCGGGCGGGTAAGATGCGGGCCGATGACATGTTCTCCCCACGGCCGAATCCGAAGTGCAAGTGGTGTCACTATCGGAAGTCCAATGGCGGGCCTTGTCAGTTCTCTTGAGAAGGACGTAGAGGCACGAGTCTGCAAATGGGCGCGCGAACGAGGGTGGCTGGCGTGGAAGCTATGGGGTTTCTCCCAAGTCGGCCTACCCGATCGCGTGTTCATCCACCACTTCCCGGTTATCGTCTTCGTAGAGTTCAAGCGGGAAGGCAAGAAGCCGCGCATCATCCAAGAGCGAATAGGAAAAGAGCTTGCACGGAGGGGTTTTCCGTGGTACAGTATTGATAACCATGCTACAGCCATATCAATCCTCCAAAGAGAACTGGATTCCAGGCGACCACCAGAAAAAGGCGGTCAAGTGGCTCCTTGAGCGCGGAGGTGCGGGGCTCTTTCTTGACCCCGGCCTCGGCAAGACCAGCGTCGCGCTGGCCGCGTTCAAAGTCCTGCGTGACAAGGGCATGGCGAAGCGGATGCTTGTTATCGCGCCCCGCCGCCCGATGTACGAAGTCTGGCCCCAAGAGATCATGAAGTGGTCGGAGTTCGACGACATCACCTATGCCGTGCTCCATGGGGACGATAAGGACGACGCGCTGCGGCTGGACGCGCAGGTGTTCGTCGTCAACCCCGAGGGCCTGCCGTGGCTGATGCAGCCCCAGAACTACGCCCGCCTCAAGGCCGACATTCTGGTGGTGGACGAGCTGTCCAAGTTCAAGCACACGAACACCAAACGCTTCAAGCTGATCAAGCCTCACCTGCCGAAGTTCCAGAGGCGATGGGGATTGACCGGCACTCCGGCGGCGAACGGCCTCATGGACCTCTTCGGTGAATGCTATATGCTTGACACCGGGGCAGCGCTCGGAAGGTTCATCACCCACTACCGGAACAATTACTTCATCCCGTCGGGGTTCGGCGGGTACGACTGGAAGCCGCGTCCCAATGCGTACGAAGAGGTCCTGGAGCGAATCAAGCCGCTTGCGCTCTATATGCAGGCAGAAGACTACCTCAAGCTCCCAGAGCTTGTACATCAGACCATCTCCGTTGTTCTACCCGCAAGTGCGCGGTCAGCGTATGCTCAAATGGAGAATGAGTTTTATACGCTACTCGGTGCTGATGAGGTCACTGCTGTATCCGCAAGCGCCGTTGGCATCAAGTGCAGACAAATCGCGAACGGTGCGGTCTACAACGTCGACGGGGCCGTATCGGAGGTCCATGACGAAAAGCTGGACGCGCTTTCGGGCCTGATGGAGGAGCTCAATGGCTCGCCCGCGCTCGTACTGTATGAGTTCAACCATGATCGTGAACGCATCCTGGAGAGGTTTCCGGGCACTCCGTATATTGGAGGCGGGCAGAGCGACAAGAAGGTATCGGCGTACATCATGGAGTTTAACGCCGGTCGGCTACCCATGCTCTTGGCCCACCCTGCGTCGGCGGGTCACGGACTTAACCTCCAGAAAGTGTCTAATCACGTGGTCTGGTTCGGCCTTCCGTGGGACCTCGAGCTGTACGATCAGGCATTCCGCCGTGTTTATAGACAGGGCAACCCGAACACGCACGTTTTCATCCATCACATCGTGGCTAAAGACACGCTTGATGAAAAGGTCTTAAAGGTGTTGAAAAGTAAGGATCGCGTACAGCGCGGACTACTTCACGCCTTGAAGGAAGATCGTCGCAATGTCGCGACGGTCTAATGTAGTGTCCATTTAGGAGCTAGGAAAATGGAAAGCAACGTCCAGACGGACAAGAAGTCCAAGAAGGCCAAGAAGTTCGAGGCCGATGCCGCCACCACGGAAGTCCAGGCGAATGCGGAAACCCCGACCGGCGACAACGCCGCCGAGGGCGAAGGCAAAGCGACGGGCGCACCGCGTCCCCGCAAGTGGGACTACGGCATCATCCCCGAGGCCAAGATCGTGCCGCAGGCGGAAACCGCCAGCGTCAAGAAGGAAGTCGCGGAAGCGTGGGCGCTGGTCGACGACAGCCCGACGGTGGAGGAGTACACGAAGCGTGGCGGTGACCGTCACGGCCTGCGTGTCCTGTCCCGCCGTGGTCTGATCAAGATCATCCACGCCGACGGCAACGAGTTCCCGAAGGCGTACGTCGCGCCGGTCAAGGAAGAAGCCGCCGAAGAGCCGGCTCAGTAGTGACTCCATAGCGGGTTTGCGGGTGGGCTGGTATCCACGGCCCACCCGCAGTTTGCTTCCTATGGAATCATACTAGAGGATTTACATGACCCCCACCGCAGCATTCAATCCACGAGGCACTTCCGGCTCAGGTAAGACGACAATTGTCCGAGCCATTCTCGATGTTAGCCGAGCTGCCCCGTACCGGCACCAAAGCAGCAAAGTCAGGATGTACAAGGGTCGTATGCTGGACTGCGACCTGTTCATTTTGGGCGACTATAGGGGCGTCTGCGGAGGCTGCGATACGATCCAGCCATTCGCCGACATCCTGCCCATGATTACAGAGGTGATGTCCAGGACCACCCCGACCCTGCTGGTCTACGAGGGCCTGCTGATCAGCCATAGCATCGGCAGCATTGGCGAGCTCGTAAAGCCCTACGGGGACCGGCACGTCATGGGATTTCTGGACACTCCGCTGGAAGTCTGCTTGGATAGGGTCAAGCACCGCAGGCTGGAGCGCGGACAGCTCGCCCCTCTCAACCCCGAAAACACCACGAAGGACCACGCCAGCGTCGCTCGGTGCCATGCCCGAGCCTCCCAGCAGGGATTCAACACGGTGTCCATCAACCACGAAAACGCCATTTCACAATCGCTAGGGATTCTTCATGGACTTTCCGAAGTTGTCCACGCTTCTGTTTTGGATTCAAGAGCGGGAATCGATACGCCTTAAGAAGGAAGCCGGGGAGCGCCGCCCCTGGACTGACGACGTAATACTCCAGAACTTCCGCTTCTGTAACGTCCGCCGTCAAGACGACTACGTTACCTCTTGGCTTCGGTATAACTGGTATCCCCTGCACGAGGCCGACAACTTTGTCGGAGCCATCACCCTCGCCCGGCTGGTAAACGAACCGGGCACTCTGGCCTTCGTCGGGTTCCCCGAAGTGGAGCGGTGGGGCGATACTCTGTTGGCCCTCAAGGAGTGGCGTGAGACTGGCAACCGCGTTTTCAATCCAGCTTACATCGTCACCACTTGCGGCGTCAAGATGGACAAGCTGGACTATGTGGTACGGGTCGCCAAGGATGCTGACATGGCGTGGGCGCGGCGCAGCATCAAGCCTCGTAGCCTCACCGACGCCTTTAAGGTTCTTTCATCAGTGGATGGCCTGAAGGGTACGGGGTTCCTAGCCGCTCAGGTAATTGCTGACCTGAAGTACACCCCGGTACTCGCCGAGGCGTATGACTGGTTCACATGGTGCTCTCTTGGGCCTGGGAGTATGCGCGGCATGAACCGCCTCGTAGGTCATCCCAAAGACCACAAGTGGAACGCCGACGTGTTCAGGCGGGTGATCAACCAGCTCCGTGACGTAGTGTCTGATGAAATCGCCGTAGACCTCTGCGCTCAGGACCTGCAGAACTGCCTGTGCGAGTTTGACAAGTACGTTCGTGCCCAAGAGGGCGGAAAGCCGAAGCAGAACTACGATGGATATGGAAGACCTACGCGATAAGCTGACCGTCACGCGGCGGTTCCCCAACGGAGCGGTGACTGCTCTGATCGCATACCGTGCGTCAGGCATCATCGAATGGACGATTGTGGTCTTCCCCGACATGGATACGGCTGAGGCCTTCGCCATCGCAGCGGGCATGGACTACGCCGTACAGCCCGAAGTCCAACTGCAATTGAGGGCTCTACAGGACGCTCTAAACGGGGGTGGGTAGCCCCGTACCGGCCTGCCCCGTTGAGCGTCTCTACGGCCTCAATAGAGCCCTCAAAACGTCTCTTTTACAGCCCACCCTAACCCCACCCCGCAGGAGGTTTATGACTTATTTAATCAACGCCCGCAACGTGAACGATGCCCTATTCATGGGCCTCCGACACCTGCGGAACCACGGCATTGTGGCGGAGTCACGTAATGGGAAGGTGCGTGTCGCCCCCGGCCCTGTACTCACCGAATACGCTCGGCCAATGGAGCGAGTGCTGAGTTGGGGCAAGCGCGACGCCAACCCGTTCTTCCACCTCATGGAGGCCCTGTGGATGCTGGCGGGCCGCAACGACGTGGACTTCGTGGCTGAGTTCGCAAAGCAGATGCGCGAGTACAGCGACGATGGGCAGCGACTCAACGGAGCCTACGGGTTCCGGTGGCGTCGGCACTTCGGGTTCGACCAACTGGAGCACCTCGTTCATATGCTTCGGAAAGAGCCTACGACGCGGCGGGCCGTGCTACAGATCTACGACCCACACAGCGACTCTGAGTTCAGCAAGGACATACCCTGCAACACCGTCGTGTACTTCGACATCGTCAACGACGAGCTGAACATGACGGTGTGCAACCGGAGCAACGACATCGTATGGGGATGCTACGGGGCGAATGCCGTTCACTTCTCCATGCTGCAGGAGTTCATGGCCGCGCACATCGGAGTGGATGTTGGTCGCTACCGCCAGTTCAGCAATAACTTCCACATCTACGAACCTCACTGGCACCTGATGGAAGAGAACTGGAAGGTGCCGGAGGCGTACGAGTTCAGGGTGACGCCGCTGCTGCGGGATGCCCTGCCGTACGAGCATCACGTGCGGGATATTGACCTGTTTCTTCGGGACCCCATCAACTTCATACCTCAAACCGAGTTCTTGCGTAATGTCGCCCAGCCGATGGCGCGGGCCTTCCTGTACCGCAAGATGGGACACGGTAGCGGGATGCACTTCCTCCACGGCGCCGACCCCTCAAACGACTGGATTCAAGCAGGTATTCAATGGCTAGGAAGGAGGGGCGATGTTGGACCGGATCAGCAAGCTGCGTGACGGCGGGGCCGTAGTCCGCTACCACACGCTCAGAACCAACCGGAAGCAAAGCGTCGCAGAGCACAGCCACGGCGTCGCCATGCTGGTGCTTCACGTCTACCCCGAGGCCGAGGTTGGAGTGCTGAAGGCGGCGCTCTACCACGACCTGTCCGAGGTGGTAACGGGGGACATACCGGCAACGTCCAAGTGGCTGAGTCCTGTACTCGCTCACGAGGAGAACCTGCTGGCCGACGTCTTCCGTGACAAGTACGGCCTCCGCCTTGACCTCACCGCCTTTGAGAAGCACCTACTGAAGTGGTGTGACATGATGGAGCTAGTGCTCTGGACCATGGAGGAATACGCGATGGGAAACCAGTTCGCAGGTGAAGTCTGCCAGCGCGGGCTGACGTTTCTAGGGCAGAAAGACCCTCCCACTCGGGAAGCCAAGGAGCTGCTGGCCGAGGTCATCCACGCATTCAAGGTGATGCAATGAGCGCAAACGACAAGCAGATAGGTGGGGATCACTACAAGAAGGGCGGCGAGGAGCATTGGGACCGCCAGTGGAGGCTCTACGGCCGAGGCTACTTCATCGGCTGTATCACGAAGTACGTGGAGCGATACCCCGAGAAGAACGGCGTCCAGGATCTGCAGAAGGCCATCCACTTCATCGAGAAGTTGATTGAACTTGAGCAGAACTCGGTCCAATCGGCAGTTCAGCCGGAATCACCGGTCAGCCCTGTTCACCCCGAAGCCTATAAGGATTCGCTCAGCGGAGGGTGGTTAGTCGAGGGCTTCTACGGGGACATGACTCAGAACTACAAGTGCCCGGTCTGCCGTCAGGAGGTACGAGCAACTTCATTTGGACACGCTCTGGAGCAACATGGAGCTTGCTCCGGAAGCAAATTGAGTGTACCCTAGCGGGTAAGCCTGCCAGCCGTTCAAAAGACCCATAGCAGATGGGGAACGGGGGCGGTGATGTACCCTAGTCGCGCCGGGGCGTCTACAAATCTGCTACCCGGCACTCAACCTCACGGAGGATTTGATGTTTAGACCTATGCTGGCTGCGAAGATGGACGGTTCCGTCAGCAGCTTGCGCTTCCCGCTACTGGCGTCGCCCAAGTTGGACGGCATTCGCGCCATGATCATTGATGGCCGCGTCTACAGCCGGAGTATGAAGCTCATCCCCAATGCCTACGTTCAGGCCATGTTCGGAAACAGCGTGTTCAACGGCCTGGACGGAGAATTGATCATTGGGGACCCCCGCAGTCCTACGGCCTTTCGGGATACCACCTCGGCGGTCATGAGCCACGAGGGCAAGCCCGACGTACAGTTTCACGTGTTCGATGTATGGAACCAGCCACTCACACCGTTCCACTCACGGCTTATGACGGCGAAGGCCATGATTCACGGCAGCATCGTGCCGGTGGACCACGTTCACGTTTACACCGAGAACGACATCCTGGCCCTTGAGGAGCAGCACTTGGCCGACGGCTACGAGGGCATCATGCTTCGTGACCCCCGAGGCCACTACAAGCAGGGTCGGTCAACGCTGCGGGAGGGCGGGCTGATCAAGCTCAAGCGGTTCCACGACGGTGAGGCGGTAGTCATCAACGTGGTTGAGCTCATGCACAACGATAACGAGGCCAAGCCCGACGAACGTGGGTTCATGAAGCGCAGCTCGCACCAAGAGAACAAGCGTCCCGCTGGCAAGATGGGAGCGCTCAGCGTTCAGGACCTCAAGACCGGGGTTCAGTTCGAGATCGGCACCGGCTTCACCGACGCAGACCGTGTAGCCCTGTGGGAGGCGCGGCCAATCGGCGGGCTGGTGAAGTACAGGTACTTCCCCACCGGCATCAAAGACAAACCGCGGTTCCCCACGTTCGTAGGGTTCCGCTCTAAGGAGGATATGTGAGCTACACCCAGATCGCGGCGCAGGGTATGGTCGGCGCCAAGGACTACGAAGGATTGCGTAATGCGAATGCCCCCATAACTGAGCGCGACACGCTCGGCCGCAGGCTCGACGCGCTGGAACAGTCGATCAGCGGGCTGGCCTGCCTCATGGACCAGCTGGAGGTCACACTCGGGCCGGTCATGATGCCGCCCTTCCCCGAAACAGACGGCAAGCCCACCGAGGCGCGGGGCAGCGTCAGCCCGGCGATGGAAATGATTGACAACCAGATCGGGCGAGTGGATTACATGAGCCGCCGCCTCGGCACCTTTCTTAGGAGGCTGGCCGTATGACTCACCGAGACTGGGAAGCGAACCAATCGCTCATCCACCGCCATAGCAATCGTAAGTTCATGAGATTGACACCCCGCACCACACGGGAGTCGCCAGTGATAGAGGTCTTCGCCAAGAAGGACCGCCCCGTAGACGTTCTGCTGATCATCGCAGTCGTCTGCATCCTTGTTGTAGTCTTCAACCTTTAGGAGCAAGTTGTGAAGAAGTTAGCCTATGCAGTACTCATGGCCTGCGCGAGCATGGCCGCTCAAGCCGACGAGTGCCGGGGGAACTGCGCCCCGAACAACCCGCCGGGAGTCACCCCCACGACCATCAACCCGGTGATTACCCCGAATATCAGCCCGGTGATTTCGCCGGACATTCGGAACACCAACACGAACCTGAACAGCAACTCCAATAGCCAAGGTCAGCTGCAAGGCCAAGCTCAGGGGCAGCTTCAGGGCCAGACGGCTACGGGCGGCAACGCTCTGTCCGGAGCGGTGGCCGGGTCGATCTCCAACGCTGCGGGTGGAGCGGGAGGTGCGGGCGGTTCGGCTACGTCGAGCGCTACGGGCGGGTCGTCCAACGCCAGCGGAGGCACGGCCCAGTCGGTGTCCAACGCCATCAATCATGGCGTGAATACCACCGTGAACAACGTCAGCACCGCGCCCAGCGACATGACCGTTCGCACCACCGGAGCAGCCCCGGACATTCTTACCACGCCGACGGCTCCTTGCCGTATCGCAGTGGGCGTGAGCGGTGGCTGGATCGGCGGAGCGCTCGGCTTTGGGACCTCCGTGGAAGATGAAGGCTGTACCCTGCGTGAAAACGCACGGCTCCTTCACAACTTCGGGGAGAAGGCCGCTGCTCTGAAGCTGATGTGCAACGACGCTAAGGTCGCTGCCGTGCTTGAGATCTGCCCGAAGCCTGCGGTCACCCCGCAAGCCGAGGTGCAGGTCGGTTCATGACTTTCGTGACGAGCACAACCAGGATGAGCCTGAGCGCTCACCACTATGGGCTCACTGGCTGATCTTAATCAGCGTCCTTCTTTGGAGCGCCATCTTTCTGGGGATCGCTGAAGTCCTCAGTGCTCTTGGTGTTTGAACGGCCCGGTTTCTCCGGGCCGTTTTTCTTCCCAGTAACATCCCCAATCTCTATCTTACCTTCGACCCTCGGGGAAACCTTGACGCTGGCCGACCCACCGAAGGCGACGGCGCAGCTATTGAGGATTGGAAGGAGTAGGGGCAGGAGCCACTTGCTCACGGGCCTGCTGCGCGAGCTTGGGAACGAGTTGGGCCACTTCACGATACGGGCGCTCCACGAGTGCGCGGAACACGAGGTCCGCTTCAGCATCAGTTAGGGTAAGGGTCATGGTGTTTCTCCTGTGGTGAGGTTAGAACGGATAACTGCGAAGCTCGAAGGTGAAGGCTTCACCGACGCCCTGCGAGAATCCGCAGTCGTCGATAGTCTGCCAGTTCCCGGCACTGGAGGAGAAGCCGTAGAAGCCGAACCACTCCTGC
>Ga0105097_10000059_pt1 | contig 38292 bp, 29 predicted proteins | sample PPLLak12cMay2015_FD_87035 | JGI IMG/M metagenome (GOLD analysis project Ga0105097, IMG submission 87035) | Freshwater sediment microbial communities from Prairie Pothole Lake near Jamestown, North Dakota, USA - PPLs Lake P7 Core (1) Depth... | ecosystem: Environmental > Aquatic > Freshwater >...
GAGCAACTCTTCGACAAGCTGCTGGACATCCGCCTGACGCTGCGCAGGATGGGCGAAGCGGAAAACGACATGATCGTCTTCTCCTTCTGGCCCGACGTGATCATGATCAAGGAAATCGGGGACCCGATCCAGATCGGCGAGTTCCTCAAGCTCGACCGCAAAGAACTCAAGGCCCGCGTCGTCATGGCCCAGGGGCGGCAGAACACCAATTACGCCATCAACCTTTACGCCTGCCACCCGTTTTTCACCCAGGGTTTCTCCACCATGACCAACGGGGAGAACACGGCCTTCATCCCCATCAAAGAGTATCTGACGACCCGCGGGTTTCCCGGCTACTACGGGTTCCAGTCCGACTCCGAGGTCTTCACCCATATCCTGCACTACACCTGCCGCAAACTCGGTCTGGGGCTGGAGTGCTACAAGCACGTCATCACGCCGCTGCAGGACGAAGGCCTGCGCACACACCCCAACGGGGCCTTCCTGATGAATCTCAAGCAGTCCTGCCGGCGCCTGATCATCGACGGGCCCAACTGCGTCATCGGCTGCCTGCCGGACCATTCGCTGTTCATGGTCCAGGACCGTAAAAAGCTGCGCCCCGGGGTCGTCGGCGGCCGACCGGGACTCTTCGCCTTTTCGTCTGAAATCTGCGGCCTGGACGCGGCCATCCCCGACCGGGACAGGAGCAAGGACTTTCAACCGATGCATTTGGACACCGCCATTGTCGGCCCGGACCGCCAGGAGGTCAAGATATGCTGCCAAACCGAACCATTACCCCTTCCACACTGAGCATCAAGGACCTGCCCTGGCAGATTCTGTGGAGCAAAGACAAGTGCACCCTCTGCGGCCGCTGCACGGCGGTGTGTCCGGTGCAGGCCATCGAACTGGGGGTCTTCCGCAAGCGCCGGGTCCAGACCAGTCTGAACCTGGCCGAGCCGCCGGCGAGCGCCTTTACGGTCTATCACGGCATCCGTCAGCGCACCGACCCGGCCTACAGCTGCATCGGCTGCAGCATGTGCAGCCTCGTCTGCCCCAACGACGCCATCCTCCCGGCGCGCAGCGACGAGGCCGACAAGCTGCGCTTCCACGTCAACCGCGGCGGGCAGCCACGGCGACGCGGCGGCCGGCGCAACGACCACGGCAGCCTGCTCGACCAGATCAAATTCATCCGGATTTCGATGCTCACCGACCCGGCCCTGGATGCCGGGCGCCACGAATTCGAACTGCGCAGCCTGATCGGACGGATCCTGCCGCCCGAAGAGAGCCTGAAGTTTTTCAATCAAAACGGCTGGATGCCGCCCGTGCGCGAAGTCTACCCGCTGATGATCGGCGGCATGTCCTTCGGCGCCTTGAGCCCCAACATGTGGGAAGGGCTGCAGCTCGGCGTGGCCTACCTCAACGAAGAGCTCAACATGCCGGTGCGCATTTCCACCGGTGAGGGCGGGTGCCCACCGCGCCTACTGCGCAGCCGCTTCCTGAAATACATCATCCTGCAGATCGCCAGCGGCTATTTCGGCTGGGATGAGATCATCCACGCCCTGCCGGAGATGAAGGAAGATCCCTGCGCGATCGAGATCAAGTACGGCCAGGGCGCCAAGCCCGGCGACGGCGGCCTGCTCATGTGGTACAAGGTCAACAAGCTGATCGCGGCCATCCGCGGGGTCCCCGCGGGGGTCAGCCTGCCCAGCCCGCCGACCCACCAGACCCAGTATTCCATCGAGGAATCGGTCGCCAAAATGATCCTTTCGATGTCCATGGCCTGGGGGTTCCGGGTACCGGTCTACCCCAAGATCTCCGCCTCCTCCACCACCCTGGCGGTACTCAACAACCTGGCCCGCAACCCCTACGCCTCGGGCCTGGCCATCGACGGCGAGGACGGGGGCACCGGCGCGGCCTACAACGTGTCCATGAACCACATGGGGCACCCCATCGCCAGCAATATCCGCGACGCTTATCTCAATCTGGTGGCCATCGGCAAACAGAACGAAATCCCGCTGATCGCCGGCGGGGGGGCCGGCAAAAACGGCAACCTGGGGGCCAACGCCGCGGCCTTGATCATGCTGGGCGCCAGCTGCGTGCAGATCGGCAAATACGTCATGCAGGCCGCCGCCGGCTGCCTGGGCTCCGAATCCGACCGCTGCAACATCTGCAACATCGGCCAGTGTCCCAAAGGCATCACCTCACAGGACCCGCGCCTCTACCGGCGGCTGGATGTGGACGAGGTCGCCCAGCGGGTGGTGGACGTTTTCCTGAGCTTCGACACCGAACTCAAGAAGATCATCGCCCCCCTGGGGCGCTCGACATCGCTGCCGATCGGCATGTCGGACGCCCTCGGCATCAGCGATGCCGACGCCGCCCAGCGGCTTCAGATCAAATACGTCGTTTAGCCTGAGATCGCGGGCCAACCGATGCCCCATCGGCCCGGCCCCCAGGACATTGCGGAGAGAGACATGAGCAAAATAAAATTCCACGTCATCCCGGGAAAGGAAAACAGCACCCGCCTGGCTTCGCGAATATTGGAGGACCGTATCCAGGCCGCGGTTTCCCGGGGTCACCGCCATATCGAGGTGCAGGCAATGGGCCAGCACGGGATCGGCGGGCGGCTCTGGAAGGCCGGCGACGACCCGCTGTTCATCCGGGTGAGCGGCCACTCCGGTCAGCGTCTGGGCTCGCTGGGCTTTCCCAACACCCGGATCGAAGCCATGGGACCGGCCTCGGACGACGTCGGGTGGCTCAACGCCGGGGCCGAAATCGTGGTCCACGGTAATGCGGCCAACGGCATCGCCAACGGCATGTCCCAGGGCAAGGTTTTCATCGGCGGCAACATCGGCGCCCGCGGCATGACCATGACCAAGCACAACCCGCGCTTTGCGCCGCCTGAGCTGTGGGTCCTGGGATCGGTGGGGGACTATTTCGGCGAGTTCATGGCCGGCGGCGTCGCCGTGATCTGCGGCGTGGAACCCCAGGATCCCGCGAATGTGCTCGGCTACCGGCCCTTCGTGGGCATGGTCGGCGGCAAGGTCTTCTTCCGCGGCCCCCATCAGGGGTTCAGCCAGGCGGACGCCCGGATGATGCCGATTTCCGACGAGGAATGGGGCTGGCTGGCAGAGAACCTGGAAAGCTTTGCGGGGCGGATCAAGCGCCCTGAAGTGCTCAAACCCCTCTCGGACCGGCGCCAGTGGCAGCTGCTGGTCGCCCGCACCCCCCAGGAGCGCCTGGGCCTCACCAGCCGCTCGATGGCGTCTTTCCACAAAGAGATCTGGGACCGCGAACTGGGCCCCGGCGGGCTGGTGGGCGACCTGACCGACATCGACCGCAGCACCATCCCCGTGATCACCAGCGGCGACCTGCGCCGCTATCTGCCGGTCTGGGAAAATCGCAAGTACAAGGCCCCCTGCGAGGCCACCTGCCCCACCGGGATACCCGTCCAGCAGCGCTGGCAGCTGATCCGCGAGGGTCGCATGGACGAGGCGGTGGACCTGGCCCTGACCTACACTCCCTTTCCAGCCACGGTCTGCGGCTACCTGTGCCCCAACCTCTGCATGAGCGCCTGCACACGCCAGTCGGCGGCCATGTTTCCGGTGGACATCCGCCATCTCGGCAAGGCCAGCATCGATGCCAAGCTGCCCCCGCTGCCGCCCCTGAGCGGCAAGCGCATCGCGGTCGTCGGCGGCGGCCCGGCGGGCCTGTCGGTGGCCTGGCAGTTGCGCCGGTACGGCCACGAGGCGGTGGTCTATGACCGTTCCGAGAAGCTGGGCGGAAAGATCGCCAACGTCATCCCGGACAGCCGGATCCCGCAGGACGTGGTGACCCATGAACTGGAGCGCATCGCGGAGGTCATCCCGCACGTCAACCTCCAGCAGAACCTGACGCGCGACGAAACCGAGCGGCTGCGCGCGGACTTTGACTTCATGGTCATCGCCGCCGGAGCCCAGAAACCCCGCAGCCTGCCGATTCCGGGCAGCGAACGGCTGGTCACCGCCCTGGACTTCCTGCGGGAGAGCAAGGCCGGCCGCTTCACGCCCGGCAAACGCGTGGTGATCATCGGGGCCGGCAACGTCGGCTGCGACGCGGCCACCGAGGCCCACCGGCTGGGCGCCCGCCAGATCACCCTCCTGGACGTTCAGCAACCGGCCTCCTTCGGCAAGGAGCGCGAGGCCGCCGAGGCCGCCGGGGCCGAGTTCCGCTGGCCGGTTTTCACCAAGGAGATCACCGCCAAGGGCGTCAAGCTCAACACCGGCGAGGTCATTCCGGCCGACACGGTGATCATCTCGATCGGGGACGTGCCCGACTTGGAATTTCTGCCCCGCGACATCGTCACCGAGCGGGGCTTCGTGACGGTCAACGACCACATGCAGACCTCCGACCCCAAGATCTTCGCCATTGGGGACGCGGTCAAGCCGGGGCTGCTGACGGACGCCATCGGCGCCGGCCGCAAGGCGGCGGCGGCCATCAACGACATTCTCAACGGCAAACGCCCGCTGGCCGATTCGCGCGCCATGATCGACCGCCGACGGGTTCATCTGGAGTACTTCGACCCCCGGGTCACCGCCTTCGAGGACATGGCGCACTGCGGCTCCCAGTGCTCTTCCTGCGGCGCCTGCCGGGACTGCGGCCTGTGTGTGGCGATCTGTCCCCAGGCCGCCATCAGCCGGCGGGACCTGGGCGCGCCGGAGTACGAGTACGTGGTCGATGCCGACCTGTGCATCGGGTGCGGCTTCTGTGCCGGTGCCTGCCCGTGCGGCATCTGGGACCTGGTGGAAAACGACCCCCTGGGGTAGCCGCCCCGGCAAACCGGCCGGCTCGCAATTCAACCCTGCCGCCAAAAACGATGGAACTCACATGGATGCACTCTTAGCCCTTGAAGACGGCCGGCACTTTGCCTGCCGCGCGTTCACCGGCCCGGGCGAGGCCGGGGGCGAACTGGTCTTCAACACCAGCATGACCGGGTACCAGGAAATTCTGACGGACCCCTCTTACAAGGGCCAGATCGTCACCATGACCTACCCGCTGATCGGCAACTACGGGGTCAACCGCGAGGACGTGGAGTCCGACCGCATCCAGGTGGCGGCGTTCGTGGTCCGGGAATACCAGCGGTTTCCGAGCAACTTCCGCGCCACCGGGACCCTGGCCGACTACCTGCGGGCCGGGGAGATCCTCGGCGTCGAAGCCCTCGACACCCGCGCCCTCACCCGCCACCTGCGCAACGCCGGCGCCATGCGGGGCTTTATCTCGACTCGGGACCTGGACCCGGCCAGCCTGTCGGCCCGCGCGCGGGAGATCCCCAGCATGGTGGGCCAGGACCTGACCGGGCTGGTGACCACCGCCAGGCCCTACCGCTGGCAAAACGGCGGCCCGCTGCCGCTGGAGCCGGCGGACGTTCCGCTGGACGGCACCTCTTGGCAGAGCGGCGCCCCGACCCACCGGGTGGTGGCCCTCGATTTCGGCATCAAGTACAACATCCTGCGGCAGCTGACAGCCGCCGGCTGCGAGGTGCTCGTGGTGCCCGGCCGCACCCCGGCCGCCACCATCCGGCGCCTGGCACCCGATGGGATCTTTCTCTCCAACGGGCCCGGGGACCCCGAACCGGTCACCGACGCCATCGCCACCATCCGCGAACTGCTCGGCTACCGGCCCATCTTCGGCATTTGTCTGGGCTTCCAACTCTTGTGCCTGGCCCTGGGCAGCCGGACATTCAAGCTGAAGTTCGGCCATCGCGGGGCCAACCAGCCGGTCAAGAATCTGGCCACCGGACGGGTGGAAATCACTTCTCAGAACCACGGCTTCGGGGTCCGGCGCGAGGCCGTCGGCGACGACGCGATCGCCATCACCCACGTCAATCTCAACGACAACACCGTGGAGGGCTTCCGGCACCGCCGCTACCCGATCCTGGCGGTTCAGTACCACCCCGAAGCCTCCCCCGGCCCCCACGACGCCCACTACCTCTTCGACGAATTCGTCCGCATGATCAAAACCTTCAGGGGATAAGGGACCTCTCCGGGCCCCCGTAAAACCAATATGCCAAGACGCACGGACATCCAGAAAATTCTGATCATCGGCGCCGGCCCGATCATCATCAGCCAGGCCTGCGAGTTCGACTACTCCGGCACCCAGGCCTGCAAGGCGCTGCGCGAAGAAGGCTACCAGGTCGTCCTGGTCAACAGCAATCCGGCCACCATCATGACCGACCCGGAAATGGCCGACCGCACCTACATCGAGCCGGTGACCCCCGCAACGGTGGCCAAAATCATCGCCCGCGAACGCCCGGATGCCCTTCTGCCGACCCTCGGCGGCCAGACCGGGTTGAACACCGCGGTGGAACTGGCCCGCATGGGTGTTCTGGAAGAGTATGGGGTGGAGCTGATCGGGGCCTCCATCGAGGCCATCGAGAAGGCCGAAGACCGCGACCGCTTCCGCAAGGCCATGGACCGCATCGGCCTGCGCATTCCCCACAGCGGGATCGCCACCGACATGGACCAGGCGCGCACGGCGGCCGCCGAACTCGGCTTTCCGCTGATCGTCCGCCCGAGCTTCACCCTGGGCGGCACCGGCGGGGGGGTGGCCTACAATATCGAAGACCTCGAGAAAATGGCCAAGGCCGGTCTGGATGCAAGCCTGATCGGCCAGGTGATGCTGGAAGAGTCGGTTCTGGGCTGGAAGGAGTTCGAACTGGAAGTCATGCGCGACAGGCATGACAACGTCGTGATCGTCTGCTCCATCGAGAACCTGGACCCCATGGGCGTCCACACCGGCGACAGCATCACCGTAGCCCCGGCCCAGACCTTGAGCGATCGCGAGTACCAGGTCATGCGCGACGCCTCGCTGGCGATCATGCGCGAAATCGGGGTGGACACCGGCGGCTCGAATGTCCAGTTCGCGGTCAACCCGCGCAACGGCGAGATGGTGGTGGTGGAAATGAACCCGCGGGTGTCGCGCAGCTCGGCCCTGGCCTCCAAGGCCACCGGGTTTCCCATCGCCAAGATCGCCGCCAAGCTGGCCGTGGGCTATACCCTCGATGAAATCCCCAACGACATCACCGGCGAGACCCTGGCCGCCTTCGAGCCCACCCTGGATTACGTGGTGGTCAAGATCCCGCGCTGGACCTTCGAGAAATTCCCCGAAACCGAGGATGTCCTCACCACCGCGATGAAATCGGTGGGCGAGACCATGGCCATCGGCCGGACCTTCAAGGAGGCCCTCCAGAAGGGCCTGCGCTCGCTGGAAATCGGCCGGCACGGTTTCGGGGCCGACGGCCAGGATGCCGGCGAAGCGCCCGGGAGCGACGAAAAAGCGCCCTCCGCAGCGGTCATCGAACAGAAACTGGCGGTGCCCAACTCCCAGCGGATCTTCTACCTGCGCTACGCCCTGCTGGCCGGGTTTACCATCGAACGGATCCATGAACTCAGCGGCATCGACCCCTGGTTTCTCCATCAGATGGAAGAGCTCGTGGCCTTTGAGGGCGAATTGCGCCAGACCGCCGGCGACCTGCCGGCCGCCGCGCTGCGGCGGGCCAAGCGCCGGGGCTATTCCGATCGCCAGCTCGCACACCTCAGCGGTCTTTCGGAAGCCGAGGTGCGCGCGCGCCGCCGCAAGGAGGCGATCCAACCGGTCTATAAACTGGTGGACACCTGTGCCGCCGAGTTCCGGGCCGCCACCCCTTACTACTACTCGACCTATGAGCAGGAAAACGAGGCGCGCCTGTCCGGGCGCAGCAAAGTCATGATTCTGGGCGGGGGCCCCAACCGCATCGGTCAGGGGATCGAATTCGACTACTGCTGCGTTCACGCCGCCTTTGCGCTGCGCGAGGAAGGGGTTGAAAGCATCATGGTCAACAGCAACCCCGAGACGGTCTCCACCGACTACGACACCTCCGACAATCTCTACTTCGAGCCGCTGACCCTGGAGGATGTCCTGCACATCGTGGAGACCGAGAAGCCCCAGGGGGTTATCGTCCAGTTCGGCGGGCAGACCCCGCTCAACCTGGCCGTGCCCCTGGCGCAGGCGGGGGTGCCGATCCTCGGCACGCACCCTGACAATATCAACCGCGCCGAAGACCGCGAAGAGTTCCAGTCCATGCTGCAAAAGCTGGGGCTGCGGCAGCCGGCCAACGGCACGGCGGTGTCGGTGGCCGAAGCCGTAAAGGTCGCCGAGCTGATCGGCTACCCGGTGATCGTGCGCCCCTCCTACGTGCTGGGCGGCCGGGCGATGAAAATCGTCTACCACCGCAAGGACCTGGAAAATTTTACCCTGCTGGCGATCCAGGCTTCCCCCGGCCACCCGGTGCTGATCGACAAATTCCTCGAAGACGCCGTCGAGGTGGATGTGGACGCCATCTCCGACGGACGCAGCACCCTGATCGGCGGCATCATGGAGCATATCGAGGAGGCCGGCATCCACTCCGGCGACTCGGCCTGCGTGCTCCCCCCCTACAGCCTCGCTGGGGCCGTCTGCGACGAGATCGCCGCGGCCACCAAGGCCATGGCGGCCGAGCTGAACGTCATCGGCCTGATGAACGTCCAATACGCCATCAAGGGCGGCCAACTCTACGTGCTGGAGGTCAACCCGCGAGCCTCGCGGACGGTGCCGTTCGTCAGCAAGGCCACCGGCGTGCCGCTGGCCAAGCTGGCCACCAAGGTGATGCTGGGCAAGTCCCTGGCCGAGGCGGGCCTCAGCGCTGAGGTAATCCCGCGGCACGTGGCGGTCAAGGAAGCGGTCTTACCCTTCAACCGCTTCCCCAAGGCGGACACCCTGCTGGGGCCCGAAATGAAATCCACCGGTGAGGTGATGGGGATCGACGCCGAATTCGGGCCGGCGTATGCCAAGGCCCAGCTGGGGGCCGGCCAGAACCTGCCCACCCAGGGCGGCATTTTCATCAGCGTCAACGACCGCCACAAGCCCTCGGTGCTGGCCGTGGCGGCCCGCTTCCACGCCATGGGGTTCGCGATTCTCTCCACCGCCGGCACCGGCGCCTTTCTGTCCGCCAACGGAATCCCCAACCGAACCCTCGCCAAGGTTTCCACCGGAATCCGCCCGCACGTCCTGGACGCCATCAAAAACGGTGAGATCCAGATGATCATCAATTCCGCCACCGGCGGCGAAACCCGCCGGGACGGCTACATGATCCGGCGGGCGGCGATCAAGTTCGGTCTGCCCTACACCACCACGCTGGCCGGCGCCATGGCCATCAGCCGCGGCATTCAGGCGCTGAGGCATGCGGCCCTGGAGGTCAAGACCATCCAGGAGTACAACCGCACCCCCGAATAGCCCGGCAACCCGCTACAGCCCCCGGCCGGTGACCAACTCCGGCGGCGGTGATGGGGGCATTTACAAGGCGCTCATAATATGTCAATAAGGAGCCGGCAGCCCCACCGGGGGCGCAACTCGGACACTGGATCGCCCGCAGCCGTTGATAGGCCCGCCCTCGAGCGATCCCTCCACCATAAGGCTTTTTTGAATGAAACCCCAAACTGACGGGGGTGCGCGCAGCGCCAAGGCCGTCCGAAACGATTTTGACGACAAACCCCGCGAAGCCTGCGGCCTGTTCGGCATCCACGGCCACGCCGATGCCGCCCGCCTGACCTATTTCGGCCTTTACGCGCTGCAGCACCGGGGTCAGGAGAGCGCCGGAATCGCGGTCACCCGCGATCGAGACATCGTCGGCCACAAGGGGATGGGGCTGGTGCCGGACGTTTTCGACGATGAACACCTGGAACAGCTGGTCGGCACCAGCGCCGTCGGCCATGTGCGCTACTCCACGACGGGCAGCTCGATCCTCAACAACGCCCAGCCGTTTGTCGTGCGCCATCGCCAGCGGGCCTACGCCGTGGGCCACAACGGCAACATCGTCAACGCCCAGGCGCTGAAAAACGAGATAGAGGAATCCGGTTCCATTTTTCAGGCCACCATGGACAGCGAGATCTTTCTGCACCTGTTCGTCAAGAGCCTCAGGTACGGCTTCGAGCAGGCCCTGGTGGAGGCCGCCACCCGGCTCAAAGGCGCCTTTTCGCTGGTCATGCTGACCAGCCGCGGAGAGGTCATCGGCATCCGCGACCCCCACGGTTTCCGGCCTCTGTGCCTCGGCAAACTCAACGGCAGCTATGTTCTGGCATCGGAGACCTGCGCCTTCGACCTGGTTCAGGCGGAGTTCATCCGGGAGCTGGACCCCGGCGAAATCATCATCATCAGCGACAGCGGCATCAAGTCGATCCACACCCGTCCGGCGGACCGCCAGGCGTTCTGTATTTTCGAGTTCATCTATTTCGCCCGGCCCGACAGCATCTTCGCCGGCCACAACGTCTACCAGACCCGCAAGGCCCACGGCCGGCGGCTGGCCGCAGAGGCGCCGGTGGCGGCCGATCTGGTGATGCCCTTTCCGGACTCCGGGACCTACGCCGCCCTCGGCTACTCCGAAGCCTCCGGGATTCCCTTTGAATTGGGGATGATCCGCAACCACTACGTCGGGCGCACCTTCATTCAGCCCACCCAGAGCATGCGGGACTTCGGGGTCCGAATCAAGCTCAACCCGGTCAGGGAATTGCTGCGCGACAAGGACATCATCATCATTGAAGACTCCATCATCCGCGGCACCACCGTCAAAACCCGCGTCAAAGCCCTTCGGGAAATCGGGGTCAGGCGGATCCATCTGCGGGTCAGCGGCCCGCCCCACCGGTTCCCCTGCCACTACGGGATCGACTTCTCGTCCAAGGGCGAGCTGATCGCCGCCAGCAAATCAGTGGCGGAGCTGACCGACCTGCTGGGTCTGGATTCCCTCTACTACCTGAGTTTAGAAGGTCTGCTGACCTCCACCGGCGTCAAAAACCCCGAGAAAACCTTCTGCAAGGCCTGTTTTGACGGGAAATACCCGGTTCACTTCGACGAGCACCTGAGCAAGGACTGCCTGGAATGCCTCGCTTGAGCTGCCGCCCGTCGCCGTGAGCGCCCAGGCGCCCGCACCGGAAGGATCCGAAGGAGCGCATCATGATTGAATCCAAGTTTCTGCAGGACAACGTCCAGAACATACAGAAACTGATGACCCTCTCGCCCTTGAAGAATTTTGAAACCGGCAGCCTCAAGCAGCTGCTGCGGCTGAGCAAGATCCGGGAATACGGCGACGGCGAAATGATCATCGAGGAGGGGGAGCGGGACCCCTGGATTTACTTCCTGCTGTCCGGGAAAGTGCGGGTGGAAAAAAACGGGGTTGCCATCCGGCGCATCGACAAGGTCGGCGAAATTCTCGGCGAAATGCGGATTCTGGATGGCCTGTCGCGGTCGGCCTCGGTTTACGCCGAGGGCAAGACCCTCAGCCTGGCGGTCGACACCTCGGCCACCGACCGCCTGGCCTCCGACGACGAACGCGCCAATTTTCTGCTGCTGCTCTACCGCATATTTTCAGAGTTCATCTCGCTGCGGCTGCGCCTGACCAACGAAGAGCTGGTCAAAACCAAAAAAGAGCTGGAAGAAATCAAGCGACGCCAGGGCTGAAAAGCCTCTGCGCCTGCGTCGCACACCCCGCCCATGAAACGAACCGTCGCGTTTTCAAAAAACGCCACAAACCTTTTTTTTCATGTCCTGACCCGCTGCAACCTGCGCTGCCGCCACTGCTATATCAACCCCGCGCAGCACGGCCGCGAAACCTTGCCCCTGGCCACCATCACCCGCTGGCTGGCGCTGTTTGCCGGCAAAAGCCAGACGACCAATGTGATCTTCCTGGGCGGCGAACCCACCCTGCACCCGGACCTGGCCCAGGCCGTGCGCAGCGCCCGCCGCCTGGGCTACCAATCGGTCACCATCGACACCAACGGCTACCTGTTCCACGATATCCTCGCCAGGGTCACGCCGGCGGAGGTCGACTATTTCAGTTTCAGCCTCGACGGCGCCAGCGCGCCCACCAACGACCGCATCCGCGGTGAAGGCAGCTATGCGGCCTGCACCGCCGGCATCCGCAGCGCAGCGGCCGCCGGGTTTGCGACCAGCGTGATTTTCACCGTCAGCCGCGACAACCTCGACGAGCTGCAGCAGATGCCGCCCCTCTTGCAAACCCTGGGGGTCGAGCGCTTTTTCATCCAGGTGATCGGCGTGCGCGGCCAGTCCGCCCGCGGGACGGCCGCAGCCCAAGGCCCCGCCGGCCCCCAGGTTTCGCGCCAGGGGTGGTGCCAGACCGTGCCGGCAGTGGCCGCCCGGGCGGCGGCGATGGGCATCACCGTCAGCTATCCAAAGGTTTTTCTGGACCCCGGCGAGCCGTTCGCGTGCGCCGGGCGGGTCGCCTGCAACTATTTTATTTTCCCCAACGGCCGGGTCTACCGCTGCCCCCTGTGCGAAGACTACCCCCTGCACAGCCTGATGATCGCCGACGACACCCTGCGGGAGACCGGCGGCATCAACGAGGCAGCGCTTTTCCAGTTGGACATTCCCGAAGGCTGCGTGATGAACAAGCTGATCCAGCCGGGCAACCTGGCCTATGACGAAGCCGGCCGGCCGGTCTACCGGGTGGCCTGCTGTCTGCTCAAAGAGGAGCTGAGCCCCGACTGAACCGGGGGCCCGGCGGGCATGCCGGCAGCGGCTGAAAAGGGTCAGAGGTTGAAGCGAAAATTGACGATGTCGCCGTCCCGCATCTCGTAGGTTTTACCCTCCAGGCGTACGGTGCCCTGCTTGCGGGCCGCGGCGTAGCTGCCGGCCGCCATCAGGTCCTGATAGGCCAGCACTTCTGCCCGGATAAAGCCTTTTTTGATATCCGAGTGGATCACCTCCGCGGCGTCCAGGGCGGCGGTGGCGCGCCGGACGGTCCACGCCCGGACCTCGTCCTCGCCCACGGTGAAGAATGAAATCAGCCCCAGCAGATCGTATGACTTTTTGATAACCCGATCCATGGCCGACTCGGCGATGTCAAACTCCGCCAGAAACTCGGCGGCTTCGGCAGCCGACATCTGAACCAGCTCGTGCTCCAGCTTGGCGCGCATCACCATGCCGTTTTCCCTTTGTAGCGGCCCCGCAGACGCCGGAAAGGCGTCGTCATCGTCCTCGTTGTTGAAAAGCACCAGCAGGGGCTTGGCCGAAAGGAAGGCGAAGCCCCGAAGCTGGGGAGCGGCTGCCAGCGCCGGGGACTCCCGCAGCGGCAGCTCCTTCTCGAGCTGATCGTGGCAGGCCTTGAGCAGCGCCGCCTCCTCCGGATCGGCTTTCTTGCCGCGCTTCTGGTCGAGTTCCAGGCGCTCCAGGCGCTTTTCGACCACCACCAGGTCGGCCAGGATCAGCTCCTGGTCCAGGGCCGCAACATCCGCCGCCGGCCTGGGGGCCTCGAAACCATAGCCGCTGAAGTTGCGCACCACATGGATCAGGGCGTCGCAGTCGCGGGTCTGCTGCCAGGGGCTCTGCTCCCTGCCGCCGCCCTCGCGGGCGCCCCCCGGGACGCCCGGCAGAAAATAGGCCACCGTGGCATAAATGGTCTTGCGCGGGGTGTAGAGCCGGCTGAGGATGTCGATCCGTTCATCGGGCACCCGAATGGTTCCGATGCGGCTTTCGCCCTTGTGGGCGCCTTCGGCCAGATTGCCGGTCAGGGCCTCAAAAACGGTCGTCTTGCCCGCCTGGGCAAGGCCGATGATACCGAGTCTCATGGGTTGAGTCCTCCTCACGAAATATAGTGGCGGCGCTTGGACTTTTCGGCGCCCCCCGAAATTACCTTCTGCTATAGCACAGGCCGCGGTACGATCCAAAGCGGATCCTGGCGACCCGTCGATCCCGGGAGCCGCGGAGAGCGGCGGGCGCAGGTGAACTTGAAGCGCCGCCAGAGTTCCTGTATAGTCTGAAACCATCGGACTTTCGGCGCCCAGGGGACAGGCACCGGTTGGGCGAAATCAGGGGGATCCTCGTTCTCACCATCATGGAAAGGAGGCGGGCAATGATAGCGTTTAAAAGAATACTGTTCCCGGTGGACCTTTCGGAGACATCACCGCAGCTGGTTTCCTGCGTGACCATAATGGCCGAAAAATTCGACGCGCAGATCCACCTGCTGTTCGTGGCGCGGGTGTTCGAATATTTCACCAGCATTTACGTGCCCCACCCCACGGTGGATCGCTTCGAGCGGGACGTGGTGGCGGGCGCCACCCAGCGCTTGGAAGAGTTTCGCCAGGAGTTCTTCAAGGATTACCCCGCCACCCGCGCGCAGGTTGTTTCCGGCGACATTTGCGAACAGATCCTGAACTACGCCCAGAGCGAAAATATCGACCTGATCATCATGGGAACCCACGGCCGCAAAGGCATCGACAAAATCGTTTTCGGATCGGTGGCCGAGCGCATCAGCAAAAGTGCGGTCATCCCGGTCCTGCTGGTCAAACCCTTTAAAACCGGAGTGACGCCGTAGCGAAGGGGCGCCGCGGCCAAACGCCGGCGGGAGCGGGGCGCAGCTGCCGGCTGCGGCTTGACAAGGGGGCAAGCGGACCTTAGTTTCGACGCAAAAATCCGGTGCCGGCCGCGGAAGCCGAAGGCACCGTCGGCGATAGAGGTGAATTTGAATGCCCCCGATTATATCCATTGTCGGCAAGTCCGATTGCGGCAAAACCACCCTGATTGAAAAGCTGATTCCCGAGCTCAAGAGCCGCGGCTACCGGATCGGCACCATCAAGCACACCTCCCGCGGGTTCGACATCGACCGCAAGGGCAAGGACAGCTGGCGCCACCGGCAGGCTGGCGCCGACGCCGTGATGGTCACCTCGGCCGAGACGCTTTCGTTGGTCAAAAGCTTGGCGACCCATTCGCTCGACGATCTCCTGCCGTATTTCGCAGACATGGATCTGGTCATCACCGAAGGCTACAAGCACGCGGACAAGCCCAAGATCGAGGTTTACCGCGCCGAATGCAACCACAGCCCCCTTGATCTGCAGGCGGAGAGCCGCATCGCCATGGTGACAGACGCCGCCGTGACGATCGCGGCACCCGTTTACGGCTTCGATCAGATCAAGGCACTGGCCGATCTGATTGAGGCGCGGTTCCTGTGACCCCCGAAGACCTCACCCGCCTCGAAACCTGGTTCGACACGTTTGTCCAGGGATTCTACCGGCATGATCCGGACCATGACCGCGCCGTGCGGTTGAAAGACGACCATACCCGGCGGGTCTGCCGCGACATCCGAATGCTGGGCGAGCGCCTGGGCCTGCCGGAAGCCCAGCTGCGCCTGGCGCAGACCGCGGCCCTGATGCACGACGTCGGCCGTTTCCCCCAATATGCCCGCTACGGTACATTTCTAGACCGGGTTTCCGCCAATCATGCCCACCTCAGCCTGCGCACGATGGCGGCCGAGCGCGTTTTGAGCGCCCTGCCGCGCGCCGAAAGGCGGCTGATCATTCGTGCCGTGGCCTTTCACAACACCGCCCGCCTGCCGGACGCAACCCCAAGCTTCGGGCGGCTGCTGATGCGCCTGCTGCGGGACGCCGACAAGCTGGATATCTGGAGAGTGGTCACCGACTACTACGACCGCCGCCGGGAGGCGCCCGACCCGGTGATCGAACTCGGGCTGCCGGACCCCCCGATCTGCTCGCCGGCGGCGATCGCCAGCCTGGCGGCAGGCCAGACGGTCGACTTGGCGAGCCTCCGCTGCCTCAACGACTTCAAGCTGCTCCAGATCAGCTGGGTGTTCGACCTGAACTTCCGGCCATCCTTTCAGGCCCTGCAGGACCGCGGCTACATCCAAAAAATCGCCGCCGGCCTGCCGCCGGCCGACGGGCTTGCCGCCGCCATCGAACGCGTCCGGGCACACGTTGACGCGGGCTGCGCGGCCTCCGGCGCCGGCCCGACGGGCTGAGGCGCGCCGCCGGATAAGCCGGTCGCAGACGGCCGGCATTCCCCGCCCACTCGCGGTTCAGGCGAGGTATTCTTAAAAAAATACTGGCGGCAGTGAGGGCGCGGGGAGTACCTGTGGGAATCAGCGGCTGTGGTTGCCGTTTAACAGCAGCACTTCCAGGGCTTGCATGTCTTCGACGTGAAAATCGGCGGCCAGCTCCCGATTCCTGTAGGCCACCAGCGGAATACCGGCCGCCGCCGCCGCCAGCCGGTCCACCTCCGAATCCCCCACATAAATCATCTCCCGGGCCGAAACCCCGAAATACGCGAGAATTTTCAGCAGCGGTTCGGGGTCCGGCTTGGGACGGCGCACATCGGCGGCGCTGACCACGAGGTCGAAGTAGCCCTCTAGCCCGTGGTCCGCCATCACCCGCGGCATGGTATCGGTGCGGTTGGTCGCGACGGCGGTTTTGAAGCGCCGCCTGAGGTTCAGCAGCAAGGGTTTGAGATAGGGGGCCATCTGCATGATGGGAATAAACTGCCCGTAGTTGATCCTCATCCGGCAATCGTGGGCGCGCACCTGTTCGGCTGGATCGGGAAACAGATGGGCGATTGAATCCTGGACCGCGTGCATGTGGGTGTAGGCGAACTGCGTCGGGGTCATCTCCCCCCTTCCCATGCGCCGCAGAATGTCGTTATAGAACGCCCGGTTGGCCTCGGCGGAGTCGAACATCACCCCGTCGCAGTCGAAAGCGACGACCCGGATCTCAGGATTGGCTCTTGGGCGGGGGGTCATAGAGGTTCCCGTAAATGCTGATTTTGATCTCAGGCCGGATCCGGCTGTCGGTTTTGACCAGCACGACATCGTAGTAACGCCCCTTGTCCGTCTTCAGGTTTTCCACATGCACCAGGTAAACCGGAAGCCCGGACTCGGTGACCTGCTGGAAGCTGCAGCGGATGCTGTCACCCTTTTGGGGGGTGATCGACAACACCGTGAAGGGGTATTGGGGCTCGGGTATAATCCGCACCACTGCCGCCATTTCGGCCCCGACCAGCCCTGAAAACTGGACCGAACTGGGTGTGACGGTGGCGAAGCGATCCACTTTCCCCGAAATCTTCAGGGTGATTTCCGGGTTCCGGGGGTCGTTGGTCTCTACCAGGGCGCTTTTACGCAATTCGCGGCCGCCATAGCCCGTGGAATCCACCTGAATCTTGATCTGGCCCTCACCGCCGGGAGGGATGTGTCTCGGATACGAGACCGCTGTACAGCCTCAGGCGGTGCGGACTTTCAGGATATCCAGGGGGGCGTCGCCCCGGTTGGCGATCGTGAACTCGTGACGTACGGCCGTGCCGTCCACCACCGGTTCGAATTCAAAGACGGTCGTTTCCACGACCGCCACAGGCGCTGGGTGGGTTCCGGGTTGAGCGGCCAGCACAGGGACTGCCGACAGCACCAGCAGGCTGAGCATAAGCCGTTGTAGCACGCGGTGTGGCATCATCTTCTTCACCTTGATTAAAATTTCAACGGAAATTAGTGTCCCGGCGCTTCGAAGTCAAGCACGAACTGCTGGTGCGGTCCCCCTCGGCGCCGCTGCCTATAGCATAAAAACCGGGTCGACATCCACGGCCACCCGCACCTGGGGGGGGCTCAGGACGCCGCCGGCATCCGTCATCAGCAGATGCAGAAAGCGCCTCAGGGGGCCGGCCCCGACGCCCTTGATCAGGATCTGCCATCGGTAGTGCCGGGCGATCCGGGCCAGGGGCGCCTCGATCGGGCCCAGCACTTCGATGGTGCGGGCCAAATCGTCGTGACTGCGGCTCAATCGTCGGCAGATGCCGCCCAGAGCCGCCGCGCAGTCCGCCGTGCGGTCCTTTTGCCTGCCGGAAATTTTCAACTGCACCAGACGCGCAAAAGGCGGGTAGTTCAAGGCGCGGCGGAATTCGATCTCTTTTCGGAAAAAAAGGTCGAAGTCCTGTTTGCGGGCCGCGACAATGCTAAAATGCCCGGGCGTGAAAGTCTGCAGAATGACCCGACCGGCCGACTGGCCGCGGCCGGCACGGCCGGCCACCTGGGCCAGGATTTGAAAGGTCTGCTCGCCGGCGCGAAAATCCGGGAAACTCAGGGACATGTCCGCGCAGATGATCCCCACCAGGGTGATGTTGGGGAAGTCATGGCCCTTGGCCACCATCTGGGTGCCCACCAGGATGTCGATCGTGCCGTCCCGCAGCCCCTTGAGCAGTTTGAGGATCTCGCCCTTGCGGCCCGTCGTATCATGATCCATACGGGCCACCCGGGCCTCCGGAAACAACGCGGCCACCCCTTGGGCAACCTTTTCGGTCCCCAGCCCCAGCAGCTTGATCCGCGCAGAGCCGCATACCGTGCAAGGGGCGGCCGCCGAACGGGAAAACCCGCAGTAATGACAGCGATAGGCATTGGCATGGCGGTGGTATGTCAGGGTGATGTCGCAGTTGACGCACTTGAGGGCTTCGCCGCAGGCGGCGCAGATGGGCAGGCTGGCAAAGCCGCGGCGGTTGAGAAACAGCAGCACCTGCTGGTTGCGGGCCAGGGCCGCGCCGATGGCCTTCTCCAGCGGCGGCGTGATAAAACGCCGGGTCCCGCGCACATCACGGGTTTCGGTGAGGTCAACGACCGTGATCTCCGGCAGAGACCGGTTTTCCACCCGGCGGGTCAGCCGCAGGGCCTCGAACTTGCCGCTCCGGGCATTGTGCCAGGATTGCACCGAGGGGGTTGCAGAACCCAACAGGGCCACGCAGCCGACCTGCTTGGCGCGCACCACCGCCAGGTCCCGCGCGTGGTAGCGCAACCCGTGGTCCTGTTTGTAGGAGGTATCGTGCTCCTCGTCGACAACGATCAGCCCAAGATGTTCGAGGGGGGCGAAAATGGCCGAGCGCGCCCCGATAACGATGGGGGTGTCGCCCTGGACAATCCGCAGCCACTGGTCAAAGCGCTCACCGGCGGAGAGGCCGCTGTGCAAAACGGCCACCCGCTCGCCGAAGCGCGCCCGGAAACGCCGCTCGGTCTGGGAGATCAGGGCAATCTCGGGGACCAGGATCAGGGCGCTTCGCCCGCGGCTGACGGCATGCGCCGCCAGCTGGAGGTAGACCTCGGTTTTGCCGCTGCCGGTCACCCCCGCCAGCAGGAAAGGGGCAAAGCCGCCCGCCAGCGCCGCCCCCACCCTGGCCACCGCCGCCGCCTGCTCATCGGTAAGCCGGCGGGCGGTGTCGGGTTCAATCGCCTCCCCGAACGGATCGCGGTAGACAGCCCTTTCGACCACCCGCAACACGCCGCATCGCACCAGCGGCTTTACCAGTTCATTGGCGGTGGGCATGGTCGCCCGCAGACGCCTCAGCGAAATCTCACCGGCAGCGGCCACCGCCTCGAAAAGCCGACGGCGTTTGGGGGTCAGCCCCGCCGCGTCCCCCAGATCGGCAGCGGGCGCAAGCGCGACGTGACGCTCGGTCCGACAGCGAATCGAAGGCCGCTGCAGAACCCGCGCCCGGATCACCCAGCCGGCGTCTATCAGGGAATTCAGGAGGGCGGCAGGAACATCGATCCCCAGGTCGTTCACCCGGCAGGCCCTTTTCGCGAGGTGTTCCAGCACCTGCCGCGTGGGGGGTGGCAGCAAGGCCTGCGCCAGGGCCGCCTGCCCGTCGGGGGTAAGACTCAGCGTTGCACAGTCGCAGAGATTGATGCCCTGCGGCAGGGCGGCTTTGATCACCTCCCCCAGGGGGTGAAGATAGTAGTCGGCAATCCATCTGAAAAACGGGATCATGGCGGCCGGGAAAAGCGGCCGTTCATCCAGGATGTCCAATACCGCCTTGATCTCCAGGGCACCGTCGGGCGGCGTGCCCGCCCCCAGAAGATAGCCGGTCACCCGGCGGCTGCCGAACGGCACCAGGGTGCGCATGCCAGGCTGAATCTGGGCCTGAAAGGGCGCCGGCACGCTGTAGGTGTAGGTGCGGTGGACCGGCAGGGCCACTGCCACCTCGATGTGCACAGGGGATGGGCACTGCGATTGGGGCTGCCTTGACATGCACCGCCATTCTCGTTAGGGTTGCAGGCAGCCCCCAGGACCCGCTGTTAAAGTTCAGGAACGTGCCTGCCGATGTTTAAACCTATCGAATTGGGTGTTCAGCCCCGACGCGCCCGGGTGCCGACGGGCAGACCGTTATTGGATTTTAAAACAGGAGGTACGGATGCATAACTTTCTTAAAACGGTTACCATTCTGGCAATGGTTGCCAGCCTGCTGACGGTCCCCCTTGGGGGCGCGGCCCTGGCAGCTGACAAATCCCCGGAGGACATCACCGCGTCCGCCATGTGGGCCGATGCCCTGATCGTCAGACCGCTGGGACTTGTCTCGATCGTTGCCGGCTCCGCGCTGTTCTTGGTTTCGCTGCCCTTTTCGCTCACCGGCGGAAACGTCGGCGAGACCGCCCACACCATGGTGGTGGTGCCGTCCAAATTCACCTTTGACCGCCCCCTCGGGGATTTGACCCAACTGGAACCCCGACACGACAGCGCTTTCGACTACGGGCACTGAACCCCCCGGGACCGAGCGCCGCCTGCCAATCGATCCGACGCCTGCAGTCCACCGCCTTCAGGAATACCGGCCGCCGAAAGGGTGTTTATTTGTGGTCTTGACATGCCGAGCCACTGCTCAAGAGAATCCCCACCTGTAAACACCTTTTTGGTTGCCGACCCGAGGGCGAAACCTTTTGGAGATCCAGACAGCCCCCCCCCCTGAGCTGCCGCAGGAGCTCAGTTTTACCTTTCCCGCTCAATTTCCGATCCGCCCCTCGCCTTCCCGTTACCGGCAAATTGCCTTCACCCCGCAGGCGCCAAACCCAAAAACTGCCTCGGCTGGTTTCAGCCGCGCTCGTCGATCGGCACGTAGGCATTTATCTTCGGCCCGATATAAAGCTGACGGGGCCGACACAAACGCCAGTCGGGGTCATCCATACTTTCCTTCCACTGGGCGATCCAGCCGGGCAGCCGTCCGATGGCGAACATCACCGTAAACATGCTGGTGGGAATCCCGATGGCCCGCAGGACGATCCCGCTGTAGAAGTCCACGTTGGGGTAGAGGTTGTGGTCGATGAAGTAATCGTCCGCCAGGGCCGCCGCTTCGAGTTCCTGGGCGATGTCTAGCAGGGGGTCCTGGGCGTTGAACTTTCCGAGCACCCGGTCGCACATCTTTTTCATGATCTTGGCGCGCGGGTCGTAGGTCCGATAAACCCGGTGGCCAAAGCCCATCAGCCGAAAGGGATCATCGCGGTCCTTGGCCCGCTCCAGCACGCGCTGAATGCTGACGCCTTGATCCTTGATCATCGAGAGCATTTCGATGACGGCCTGGTTGGCGCCGCCGTGCAGCGGCCCCCACAGCGCCGCGATCCCGGCTGAAATCGATGCGTACAGGTTGACCCGGCCGCTGCCCACAATCCGAACTGCGGAGGTGGAGCAGTTCTGTTCATGATCGGCGTGCAGGATCCAGAAAACACTCAACGCCCGAACGATGTCTTCGTCGATGACATACGGGTTTACCGGCGAGTCAAACATCATGTTGAGAAAATTGGCGCAGTAGGGGAGATCCGGCCGCGGGTATACCACCTTGTGGCCGCGGGAAATCCTGTAGGACATGGCCGCCAGGGTCCTCACCTTCGACAGCAGACGGGTCACCGTGATATTGATTTCCTCTTCGCCCGTCGACAGCACCGGGTAGAAACTTCTCAGGGCGTTCACCATGGAGGACAGGATCCCCATGGGGTGCGAGGCGCGCGGGAAGTTCTGGTAAAAGATCTGCATGTCTTCGTGCACCAGTGAATGGTCGTTCAGCAGCACCGAAAAGCGGTTGAGGTCCTTGCGCGTCGGCAGCACCCCGTGAACCAGCAGGAAGGCGGTTTCCTTGAAGCTGGAGTGCTCGGCGAGCTTTTCGATGGGAATGCCGCGATAGCGCAGGATCCCCCGCTCGCCGTCCATGAAAGTGATGGCACTGGAGCAGCTGCCGGTGTTGGCGAGCCCCGGGTCCCAGGTGATCAGACCCGTTTGGGCCCGCAGCCTTGAAATGTCGATGGCCTTCTCCCCCTCGGTTCCCACCAGCAGGGGCAATTCAACGGTTTGTCCATCAAAGGTGATTTTCACGGTTTCAGCCATTTTTCACTCCTACGCAATTTCTCTTTTTACTGCAGTCCAAATTCAAAAGTGGCCCCCGCCGGCCCATCAGCCCGGGGCGCACTTGCCGCTGCCGATCGGGCCACGGTTGGCGCTCGGCAGCAGGCAGGGGATTCTACCGGGATGTGTCCATCAAAAAATCGAAATTCCAAAGGGAAATATCGACGGATACTATCAGGAAAGATTCAGGACAGCAAAGCGGTTAAAGTATAGCCGATGCCGGGGAGCGGGTCAAGCGTCCGCATCGGCCTCTGATAGGTCAGCGGGGCAGGGGCAGGGTTTGGAGGGCCTGGAGGCGCGGACTGAGGTGAACCGGGTAGCGCACCGCTTCCCGCAGGGATTTGCAGCCGGCCGGAAGGCGTTCGAACTGGTCGTGAAACCGGGAACGGATTTCCTGGAGGCTGCAGCGCGGTCGGAGACAGCGCCCGTCACCCATCACCGGTTCAAGCAGCGCGACGCGCTCGTCGGCGGGTTCATCGCGCACCCCGATGAGGTCATCAGCGAAGTGACCGTCCTCCCCCAGGCGCCTGAACACCTGTTTGGCGCCGGCCAGGGTGACCTTGCCGGGGCTCAGTTTGCGGACCGGGCGGCCCTCGAAACAGGCCATTTTGTAAACGATGTCAAAGTAGGGGGCATCGGCGGACACGCCGATTTTGGTGCCGACACCGAACGCATCGATCGGGGCCCCTTGGCCGATCACGTCGGCTATCTTGAACTCGTCAAACCCGCTGCTGGCAAAGATTTGGGTCTCCTGCAGGCCGGCCGCATCCAGGATTCGGCGGACCCTGCGGCTCAGGTCGGCCATATCCCCGCTGTCCAGCCGAACCCCCCGCAGGCGTCCACCCCGCTGCCGCATGGCGCGCCCGACAATTGCGGCCTGCCGGGCGCCCTCGAGGGTATCGTAGGTATCGATCAAAAGAACCGAGTTGTCGGGATAGGTCCGCGCAAAGGCCTCGAAGGCCGCTTTTTCGCTGGGAAACGCGGAAACAAAAGAGTGCGCCATGGTGCCCGAAATCGGAATGCCGTATAGCCGGCCGGCCAGCACATTGCTCGTGGCGGAAAAACCGGCCAGGTAGGTGCTGCGGGCCACCCGGAGCCCCGCATCCGCGCCCTGGGTGCGCCGCAGCGAAAAGTCCACCAGGCCGCGGCCGGCAGCAGCCTGCAGGCAGCGGGCGGCCTTGGTGGCGATCAGGGTCTGGAACCCGACGGTGTTGAGCAGGTAAGTTTCCAGGAGCTGGGCCTGGAGGATCGGCGCGGTGACCTCGAGGACCGGTTCGTTGGCGAAAAAAATCGTGCCTTCGGGCATCGCCAGCACCTCGCCGCTGAAACGAAGCTCCGAGAGGAATTTGAGAAAATCGGCTTCAAAAAGCCCGGTGGTGCTGAGGTACTGCAGGTCATCGGGGGCAAAGTGAAAGGCTTCCAGCCACGCCAGGGCCTCTTCCAGACCCGCGGCCACGAAATAGTTGCGGTTGGGTGGATAGCCCCGGATAAACAAAGAAAAGGTGGCGTCGGCAGACACCCGGTTGCCGAAGTAGCTGGCCGCCATCGTCAGTTCGTAGAGGTCCGTGAGCAGCGGGCTGGTTTTTTCCCCGGCGTTCATCGGACGTCGGCCCCGTAAATCCGCGCCATGCGTTTGAGGGCAAAGGCATGTGCCGCGGGATCGAAGTCGGCCACCCCGTCTGCCGGCACCACCACGGCATAGTCCCGGTTGACCAGGCCGCCGACGGTGTCCATGACGCAGATGGACGTGCAGACCCCCACCACCTCCACGGTCTTGAGGGCGCCCGCAGCCAGGATCTCCGCCAAACGGGTGCCGAAAAACCCGCTGAAGCGCTTCTTGGAAACCACGGTCTCTGCCTGGGCCGGCTGCAGTTCGGGAATCACCGCGCTGCCCCAGGTGCCGGCAAGGCAATGGGGGGGAAATTTCTCGAATTCGCGGTCTTGCGGGTCATGGGCGTCCTGGAGGAAGATGACGGGCAGGCCAGCGGCGCGGTAGTCGGCCAGCCGCTGCCGGATGAAGGGGATGATCCGCCGCGCGGGCTCGCCGCAGTAGAGCGCGCCGTGGGGGTCGACAAAGTCGTTGAGCATATCGACGACGATCAGTGCAGCGCGTTCCATGGCTGGTTTCCCCGCGGAGCAAAAGCCCACTTGCCAAAGGGGGCAGAGGTTCGGAGCATGGTCCGATAAAAATTAGTTTGTACCTCAAAAGAGGCCGGCTGAAAAGGCCAAAACCGGTCAGAATGATCGTTTTTCGAGGGCCAACAGGTCCTGGTAGTCCTGCCAGGTGTCCACATCCAGATGGATCCCGGGGTCATCCACCGCGATCCTTTGGATCTGGCCGGCACAGTCCTGAAAAAGTCCGCGGGCACCCTCGTCGCCTGTCAGGCGGGCCAGACGGTCAAAGAGCGACCGGTCGATCAGCACGGGGTTGCCGCGGCGCCCCCTGAAGGTCGGCAGCACCACGGGGGCGCAAGTCAGGCGGTAGCCGGCAAGGACCCGCGCGATCACCTCAGCGGAGATCAGGGGCTGATCACCCAGCAGGAAAAGGGCCGCCGGGCAGGCCGGCGGCAGGGCTTCAAGGCCCCGGATGAGGGTGGTGCTCTGACCGCGTCTGTAATCCGGATTGACCACGACCCGGGTGCCCGCCAAGTCGACCTCCCGGTGGATCCGCGCGGCACAGTGCCCCAGCACTACAACCACCGGCTGCAGACCGGCGCCGCGGGCGCTGGCCACCACGTGCGCCAGCAGCGGCGCGCCCCTGAAGGGCAGCAGCTGCTTGATGCGCCCCATGCGCAAGCCGCTCCCGGCCGCCAATACAACGCCGGCCACCGGGGCGGAAGCGACCGCCTGGCCGGGAATTTCTTCACGGGTTAAACACATGCCGGGCCCCTCTGCCAGCGGGCGGCCTGAAAGCCTCGCCGCTTCGGCTCAGAGCGCCCGCTCCCCGAGGTTGCCGTAGCGGTGATAGCTGTCGCAGATGCTCTGCTCCAAGAAGTAGTTGAGCATCTCGATCCGCCCTTCCATCAGCACCGGGTTGCGGGCGATGTAAAACCCGGTCCTGGCCGCTGCGGCAAACACCGCCGGCGGCACGCGCTCCGGTCCGGCATAGCGGATGCGCTGCAGGCTCTGCAGCTGGCCGGCCAGGGCCGCGTCCGCTTCGCGAACGACGGCGGCCCCGCCCACCAGCCGTCGGCCCTCGCGGCTGTCGATAAAGGCCGTGACGGCGTTGTCCAGCTCGGGCGGAATGCTGACCCGCAGCGGACAGCCGGCGATCCGCACCGCGGCGATGCGGGCCAAGGCCTCGAAGAGGCTGTCGCGCCGCTCCAGCCGCACAGCCACAGCGCCCACCGGCCGGTAGCGGAAAATGTTGTCCTGGCCGCGAAGGTGAAAATAATCCTTGGACCGGGAGAATTCCTGCTCGTGGTGGTAGAGGTAGCTTTTGACGGCCCGCACGGTCTTCGCCAGGTCCGTTCGCAGCGCCGGGTCAAACGCCCCCCAGGCGAGCTTCAGCTCCCACTCCTGGATCAGCCGCAACAGGGCGCTTTCCTTCTTCAGAGCGCCCACCGCCGGGGGCGCAGTTTCCCGGAAGGTCATGAACTGGGTGACGTAATTCGGGCTGCCGGCCTTGATGCCGGCCCCCAGGGCCGATTTGCGCATCCCGCCGAAGGGCTGCCGCAGGACGATCGCCCCGGTGGTGCCGCGGTTGATGTAGAGGTTGCCGGCCCGGATGCCGGCGGTCCACTGGACCTGCTCGCGTTTGTCGAGGCTTTCGAGCCCTGAGGTCAGGCCGTATCCGGTCTGGTTGACCAGGCGGATGGCATGCGCCAGGTTGTCGGCACACATCACGGCGAGCACCGGGCCGAAGAACTCGGTCAGATGGGTATAGCTGCCCGGCTGCACCCCCCACTTGATCCCCGGGGTCCAGAGGAAGGGGTTGTCCTCCGCCGGGCGCGGGGCCAACGCCCAGGATTCCCCGGGTTCGAGTGTGGTCAGGGCGCGCAGCAGATCGCCGCGCGGCGGCTGGATCAGCGGCCCCAGCTTGTTTTCGAAATCCCAGGCAGGGCCCACCATCAGGCTGCTCGCGGCGTCCACCAGATGCTTGCGGAACGCCGGGCTGTCGTAGACCTCCTTTTCCAGGATCAAGAGCGACGTGGCCGAACACTTCTGGCCGCTGTTGCTGAAAGCCGAGTGCAGCACGTTCTTGATGGCCTGGTCGCGGTCGGACATGGCCGTCACGATGGTGGCGTTTTTGCCGCCGGTTTCGGCTGCCAGGCGCAGATCGGGGCGCTCGCGCAGCAAGGCCAGGCCGGTGTCCGTGCCGCCGGTCAGAATGATGAAATCCACGTCGGGGTGGCGCGCCAGCTCGCGGCCGATGGACCCGCCGGCGCAGGGCAGAAACTGCAGCACGTTGCGCGACACCCCGGCCTCCCAGAAGCAGCGGCACAGCTGCCAGGCAGTCAGCACAGCTGCCGAAGCCGGTTTGAAGATCACGGTGTTGCCGGCCGCCAGGGCGGCGACGATCCCGCCGCTGGGGATCGCGATGGGAAAATTCCAGGGGGTGATGACCAGACCGACCCCCCGCCCGGTGCATGCGACGGTTTCCAGATTGGCGAAGTGCTGCGCACTGAAGGGGTAGAATTCGGCGAAATCGACCGCCTCGGAAACCTCGGGGTCGGACTCGGTCAAGACCTTGCCGGTGTTGGCCGCCGCCGCCCCCATCAGGTCGGCGCGCGCGCGGCGCAGGGCCATGGCGACCTCCGCAAGCACCGCGTGGCGCTCGGAGGCCGACTTGGCGCGCCACCCGTCGGGGTCGGCCTTGGCGACGGCCACCGCCTGGGCGATGTCCTCGCTGGCGGCCAGGGCGTAGCGCGCCACGACGACGCGGACACCGGCGGATGCGACCAGCTGGTTGGGGTCGATGAGCTCACGGGTTTCGCGCTCCGCGAACACCTCCCGGCCCGCGACCACCAGGGGGATCGCCAGGGGAGCGTCATCAGCGGATTTACGCCATTTCCGGCGGATCCCGTCGGCCCAGCCGCGATTGGCCGTCACCGCCCAGTCGGTGTCGGGCTCGTTGCTGAAGGCGCGCGTAAAGAAGGTGCCCATCTTGTCGGGGAAGGTCTCCCGGCCGCGGTCCTGAACGCGCCTGGGAGTTTTGCCGGCCTGCTCCTGGTGGGCCAAGGCCGCCAGGAACTGGGTTTGCAGAAAGGCCCACTGCGCGGAAGCGGTTTTCAGGTCGAACGAGTGCCGCAGGAAGTTTTCCTCGGCCGTGTTTTCATCCAGACGGCGGATCAGGTAGGCAATCGCGTTGATGAACTGGTCGCGGGTGGCCACGGGGGCATAGAGCAGAACGTCGCCGGAGATTTCCTGAATGGCGCGGCGCACATGATCGGCCATGCCCTCCAGCATTTCGAACGTGAAGCAATCGGTCGCCCCGTGGTGGCGGGCGAGCTCGCAGGCATAGGCCAGATCAAAGAGATTGTGCGAGGCGATCCCCAGATGCACCGCCCGGATGTTTTCCGGAAGCATGCCGAAGGCCACCATGCGCTTGTAGTTGGCGTCGACGTCCTTTTTGTTGTCGTAGGGTGCCAGGGGCCAGTTGTTGAGGGCGGACTCGACCTGCTCCATTTCCATGTTGGCGCCCTTGACGATCCGGATCTTGATGGGGCTGCCACCGTCGGCCACCCGCCGCCGGGCCCAGTCGGTCAGCTCCCGCTGGAGGTGGTAGGAGTCCGGCAGGTAGGCCTGCAGAACGATGCCGGCGGCGTGGCCCTTGAATTCGGGGCGCTCCAGGGTGCGGGTGAAGGCCGCGGCCGTGATCTCGAGATCCCGGTATTCCTCCATGTCCAGATTGACGAACTTGGGCACGCGGCGGCCGTCGCGGTGCTCGTAGAAATGGTCCCGGGCCGCGCGGTAGAGCTGGGAAAGACGCTCTTCCAGAACCGCCAGGGTGTGTTCGAAGGCCAGGGAGGAAATCTGGGAGAAAATCGTCGATATCTTGACCGAAATGTACTCGATATCCGACCGCCGGAGGTCGGCCAGGTAGGTCTCCAGGCGGTAGCGGGCCTCTTCTTCGCCCAGCACCGCCTCACCGAGGTGGTTGATGTTCATCCGCACCCCCGCCTGCCGGCGGCTTTCCAGGTGGGGCATGAGCACCTCGGGTTCGCCGGCGATGATCGCGCGGCTGCTGTTCCTGCGCAGTTGCGCAACGATACGCGGAACCGAAATCCCCGGAAAATGCCGCCCCAGCGCCATGAACAGCCGCACTAGGAAATTTTCCGTCGCGCTGAAAAATGCCGGGATCCCGTAGCCGCGAAAGATGGTGTTGAGCTGGTCGGCCACCCGTGCGGGGCTGTCGGCGCGAAAGCTCTGGTCCATCATCTTGGTCAGGATGACCTTGTCCAGGGGATGCGAGAGCAGGCGGCGCATCTGGTTCTGCAGGCGCTTCTCCTCGCGGGTCAGCAGGTCGTTGGCGCGGTTCTGCCATTTTGCCGCCAGCGCCAGGGCGGCGGTTACGATGGGGTCTTGGGTAGGTGTCTTCATGACTGGGATGGTCCTCCGGTGATCTGGCTGCAAAACTTGACGGTTCCGCAAAAAGTCCAATTTCTGCGTTGCGCTGCATCTCGAAGTCGCTGCGGCCTCCTTTTTTGCCGAGCCGTTAGACCGCCTGGCCACCCAGATAGGCATTGCGCACTTCCGGATTGCTGAGCAGGGCCTCGGCCGTATCCTCCAGCACGATGCGGCCGACCTCCATGACATACCCGCGATGGGCAAGCTTCAGCGCCGCCCGCGCGTTCTGCTCAACCAGCACGACCGTCACACCGGCGCGGTTGATTTCCCGGATGGTTTCAAAAATCGTCTTCACCAGGATGGGGGCCAGCCCCAGGCTGGGTTCGTCCAGCAGCAGAATCCGGGGGGCGGCCATCAGCGCCCGGCCGATGGCCAGCATCTGCTGCTCGCCGCCGCTCAGGGTGCCGGCCATCTGCTCGCAACGCTCCTGGAGGCGCGGAAAAAGGGTGTAGATCCAGGCGAGCGTCTTCTGGATGCGGCCGGTGTCGGTGGCGGTAAAGGCGCCGAGGGTGAGGTTCTCGTTGACCGTCAGGGTCCCGAAAACCCGCCGGCCTTCGGGCGACTGGGCAATCCCGTGCCTGACGACCTCGTGGGCCTTGAGGGTATGCAGCGGGGCGTTGCGATAGAGGATGCTGCCCTCGGAGACCTTCACCAACCCGCTGATGGCCATCAGGGTGGTGGATTTGCCGGCCCCGTTGGCGCCCAGGATGGTGACGATTTCGCCCTCGCCGACCCCCAGGCTGATGCCGTGCAGCGCCTCCACGTTGCCGTATTTGACATGCAGGTTCTCGAGTTTCAGCAGCATCGCCGGCCCCTCTACTCCTCGTCTGTGCCCAGGTAGGCTTCGATCACCCGGGGGTTTTGCTTGATGGCGGCGGGATCGCCTTCGGCAATCTTGGACCCGTATTCGACCACCACGATCTGCTCGCAGACCTTCATCACCAGACTCATGTCGTGTTCGATCAGCAGAACGGTGACGCCCCGGTCGCGGATGCTGCGAATCAGCTCCACCAGCGCGGCCGTCTCCTGATCGTTCATGCCGCCGGCGGGCTCATCGAGGATGATCAGGCGCGGCTGGGTCGCCAGTGCCCGCGCGATTTCCAGGAGCCGCTGGTTGCCGTAGGAAAGGTTGGCGGCCATCTGGTCGGCCTGTTGGCCCAGCCCCACGAAGCGCAGCTCGCCTAAGGCCAGTTCGAGGGCCGTGCGCTCCTCACGGCGCTGGAAGGGCAGCCGCGCCATGGCCGCCAGGGCGCCGGCGTGCATGCGGCAGTGGCAGCCGGCCAGCACGTTCTCCAGGGCCGAAAGCTTCTGAAAGAGGCGGATGGTCTGAAAGGTGCGGGCAATGCCGAGAGCGACGATCAGATGGGTCGGCAGCTTGATCACGGAGCGCTCTTCGAAGCGGATGTCCCCCTTGTCTGGGCGGTAGTTGCCGGTGATCAGGTTGAAGATCGTCGTCTTGCCGGCCCCGTTGGGCCCGATCAGCCCGACGATCGAACCACGCTCGACCGTGCAGGAGACATTGTCCACGGCCTTCAGGCCGCCGAAGGTCTTGGTCACCTTGTCGAGCTGCAACAGGCTCATGGTTTGGCCTCGTCTGCCAGCAGTTCGCCCACCGGGGGATATTTGCGGGGCTGTGGCGGCAGGATCCCTTCGGTCCTGAAGATCATCATGGCCACCATCGCGGCGCCGAAGATCATCATCCGGGCGGTGGCGAACTCTCTGAAGATCTCCGGCAGACCCACCACCAGAAAGGCCCCCAGAATAACGCCGGGAATACTGCCCGACCCGCCCAGCAGCACGATCATGAACAAGACCACCGACTCCCAGAAATTGAAGGATTCCGGCGCGATGATGGTCATTTTGGCCGCATACAGGGTGCCGACCATTCCCGCCCAGAAGGCCCCGATGACGAAAGCCGCCAGCTTGTAGTGGGCCGTGTTGACGCCGCTGCCCTCGGCGGCCACGTCGTCCTCGCGCAGGTAGGTCAGGGCGCGGCCGAAGCGCGAGTTTTCCAGGCGGTGGAAGAGATAGATGGTGACCGCCATGAAGGCCCAGATCAGGTAGAAGAATTCGTGCGGTTGGCGGATTCTGAAGCCGAAGAGCTCCGGCCGCGCGATCCCGAAAATGCCGTTGGCTCCACCGGTGATCCCGAAAACGTTGTTGATCAGCGCGATCCGGACAATTTCCACCATGCCGATGGTGACGATCAGCAGGTAGTCGCCCCGCAGGTGAATGATGGGGCGGGCCACGATCAGGGCGAAAAACCCGGCCACCAGACCGCTCAACGGCATCAGCCAGAGCACCGGGATGTGATAGGTGGTGTTGAGGATCGCGGTGGTATAGGCGCCGATGGCGTAAAAGGCCGCATGGCCCATGTGGAACATGCCGGCGTAGCCGAGAATCACGTTGAGGCTCAGCGCCAGGATCGCGTACAGGCCGACGTTGTTGAGAACATCCACCCAGTAGGCGTTCAGAAAAACCGGCAGAATCACCAGGATGCCGCAGATCAGGGCATAGATGAGAGATCGTCTGGTCTTCATATTTTTTCCGCCACCCGTTCACCGAGAAGACCGGTGGGGCGCACGATCAGGATGAGAATCAGGACACAAAAGGCGATGGCGTCTTTCCAGGCGATCGAAATATAAGCCGCCCCCAGGGCTTCGATCACCCCCAGCAGAATCCCGCCGACCATGGCGCCCGGAATGTTGCCGATACCGCCCAGGATGGCCGCGGTAAAGGCCTTGAGGCCGTATACCCAGCCCATGGTGAAATTGATCTGGCCGTAGTAAAGCCCCACCATCAGCCCGGCGGCCCCGCCCAGCGAGGGGCCGATGAGAAAGACGATCATGATCACCTTGTCGACATCGATGCCCATCAGGCGGGCAGCCCCCTGGTCGATCGCCGCCGCCCGAATGGCGGTGCCGATCTTGGTGCGCTGGATGAAAAGGTAGAGGGCCACCATCAGCAGCACGGATGTCAGCAGCATGAGAATCCGGATCAGGGGGATCTGGAGACCGAAGATATTGACGGCGACCTTGGGCAGAATGTCGTGGGGGTAGACCCGGAAGCGCGCCCCATAGATCAGCATGACCGCGTTCTGGAAAAAGATGGAGGCCCCCAGGGCGGAGACGACGGCCGAAAGCCGGGGGGATTCGCGCAGGGGCCGGTAGGCGATGCGCTCCAGCATGGCCCCGATGATGGCCACCAGGCCCATGACCATCACGGCCAGCAGCAGCACCGCGCCGAGCGGCCCCAGCCGATCGGCCAGGCCCAAAGTGGTGAGCAGCGTCAGCCCCAGGTAAGCGCCGATGGTGAAGAGGTCGCCGTGGGCGAAGTTGATCAGCTTCAGGACCCCGTAAACCATCGTGTAGCCGAGGGCGATCAGAGCGTAAATCCCGCCGACAGCCAGACCGTTGGTGAGTTGCTGGAAAAACTGTTCCATTCTGCGTACCGTCGGTTGGGGGTTGACCGGCCCCGCGGCCGGCAGAGCGGCGTACAGGCGACGCTGCGGGCATGCTGAAAAAGCGGTCGCCGGAAGCAGACGGTGGCCCCCAGGGGGGTGCCGCCGCCGCTTCCGACGGGCATGTCGGGCTTTGAAACCGAAACCGGCTAGGGCATCAGCTTGAAGTTGCCGTCGGCATCGACCTCGTAAACGCGATAGAGATCACCGACCCGGTCGCCCTTCTCGTTGAAGGCGATGTTGCCGGTCAGACCGGGGAAATCCTTCATCTCGTTGTGGAGATAGTCGGCCAGCTTGTCGGGATCGGTGGTTTGGGTGGCCTTGATGGCCTCAGCCACAACCCGGAAACCGTCGCCGGAGAGCACCGCCCAGACAGAGCCGGGGGCGGTGGTGAATTTTTTCTGGTAGCTGGCCAGAAAATCCTGGGCTTCCTTGGACGGCAGGTCCTGGGCAACCGGCGGGCTGAGGAAAAAGAACCCCTGGGCCGCATCTTTGCCGGCAATCTTGACGAGGTCCGGGTTGTTGGTGGCATCGCCGCCGATGAAGGGCACGTTCCAGTTCATCTCTTTTTTCTGGCGCAGGAAAAGGCCCGCCTCGGGGTAATAGCCGGTGAAAAAGACCACGTCCGGGCCGGCGGCCTTCAGCTTGGTGAGAATGGCGCTGTAATCGCGCTCACCGGGGGTGATGGCCTCGAAAAAAACGATATTGGCGCCCTTCTTGTCCAGCAGCATCTTGGCCTCATCGGCCAGCCCCTTGCTGTAGGTGGTGTTATCGTGCAGGATGGCGATCTTTTTAAACCCCATCGCCTCCAGGGTGTTGACGGCCACCCGTCCCTGTTCGTCGTCGCGGGGCGAGGTCCGGAAGAAGTATTTCAAGCCCTTTTCCGAGAGGCGGATGGCCGTGGAGCCGTTGGCCACCTGGATGATCTTGGATTCATCGAAGATGTTCTGGGAGGCTTCGGTCACCGAGGAGCCGTAGGTGCCGATCACGGCCACGATGCCCTGCGTGGCCAGCCGCTGCGCGGCCAGGGCCGCGGTGCGGGGGTCGCCGCCGTCATCTTCGGTGATGACCTCGATCTTCTGGCCGAGAACCCCGCCGGCCGCGTTGACCTCATCGGCCAGCAGTTCGACGATCTGTTTCATGTCCTGGCCCTCGCTGGCCCATGATCCGGTCAGCGGGCACATCAGCCCGATTTTGACGGCGTCGGCCGCAAACGCCGTACCGCCAACAAGACACAAGACAACCGACAACAACAGCGCCTTCTTCATGGAATTTCTCCTTCTCCTTTTAGGGTTAAACCTGTCGAACTTGACCTCACGCAGCGCGGCGGCGCGGAGCAAGGCCGAACCGCCGCGCGACCCAAGATCGTCTGGGGTTGCACGTAACCAACGCAATTTGTGACTCTTAACAAACGCGCCGGAAGGTGTCAACGACCCAGTCGGCATCAAATTTTCCGCGTTTTCAGAGTGGGGTGGGGTCCGCGCCCAAAAGCCCCTTGACCAATTCCAGCAGCGCGGACTCCAGCGGCCGCCAGCGCGGCTGGAGCGCCCGGCCCGCGTGCCAGGTGAAGTCCACGCAATCGATGCGCTCGGGCACCACGTGCTGGTCGTTTGCGCCGTAGACCACTTCCGGGTTGTATTCCACGAAAAGCATGCGGCTCGGCTCGATGTGGAAATCCTGGGTCACGCGGGTAGCGATGTGGCTGGTGCAGCTGCGGATCGACATGGGGCTGCCGGGAACGTCCTGGATGACCACGACGATCGGTTTCAGGTGCGCGACCCCGGCCCCCTTGCGGAGGTCAAAAATCCGCAGCCGGCACCGGCCGCTGGCCAGGCGCAGCAGCCCGCCCCAGCCCTCCCATTCGAAAATGTCGTCATGGATCTGCATATCGCCCCTCGTGTCTGGGTGTCATCTCGATGCGCTTGCCCCGGGAACATAAGCCTTCGCAAACGCCTTTCAACTGCGGGTCAGGGCGCTGTATATGCGCAGCAGCTTGTCGGGCAGCTCACGCACGTCCGAGATGACGTTGTGGTGGACATTGCCGTAAAGCGCGTCCAGCTTGGGGTCGGCCGCCAGGTTGACGGTAATGGCGTGGGTGTGGATGGCCCGGGAGCGGGCCTCGAAGATGGCGCGGCGCGTATCGGCGATGGCGTAGGCTTTTTTGTAATTGACGTCGTTGGGGAAGCCGTCGCCGAGGATGATCAGCAGCCGCACCCGCGCCGGCACCTGCGCCAGCTGATGGCTGGCATGGCGGATCGCCGCGCCCATGCGGGTGCTGCGCTGGGGGGCCATGGCGTTGATGCGCCGTCGGACCGGCTCGCTCAGCGCCTCGCCGAAGTCCTTGATCCGATAGTAGTCCACCCCCAGCCGGCCGGTGCCCGAAAACCCGGCCACGGCAAAGGCGTCGCCGACCACCGCCAGGGCCTCGCAGAACAGCACGATGGCCTCCTGTTCCACCTCCAGAACCGTGGCCTGGGAGCCGTAGACGGTGTTGGCGGTCGAGCGCGAGAGATCCACCAGGAGCAGCACCGCCACGTCCCGCTGCTGTTTGATGCGCTTGATGTAAAGGCGGTCCGAGGGCATCAGGCCGATTTTGCGGTCGATGGCGTAATCCAGCATGGCGCGGTAGTCGAATTCATCGCCTTCCACCCAGCGCCGCAGCAGCTTCAACCCCTCGGGTTTCAGCAGCTCAAACGAATGCCGGATCCGCCGCACCAGGCCGTGGCAGCGCGCCAGGGTGCGACCATAAAAATCCCCCTCCTGGCCGGCAATCGTCCGATCGATCACCCGGGCGTGGTCATGCAGGTAATCCCCCAGCCCCTCGTCCCATTCCCAGTACCACGCCACCGGCCAGCCGCCCGCATCGGCATCCGCTTCGGGAACCACGGCGCCGTTCAGGATATCGGCAAGGCTCAACCAGGAAAGATCGGTCGGAATGCTTTCTTCGCTTCCCGCCGCCGGCGGACCGAGGATCAGGCTGCCCAGATCGTCGGTCGAGAGGTGGCCGTTCTGGGCAGCCAGCCGGGCGGCCACGTCGGATGTGTAGACCCGAACCCCCTTTTCCGCCAGCCGGACCTGGATCTTGCGCGCCATGGCCTCGAAGCGCGCGTGGGTCCTAAAGAAAAGATCGGGGCGCACCCGCCGGCCAAAGGGTGTGCGCAGCCGCGGGGGTCCGTCCGGCGCCGTCTCGCCGACTTGCGGTTCTGGCGGCAGACGACCGGCCACGAGGGCATAGGCCGCCAGCACGAGCGCGCCGACGGCCGCCACCGGGGCCTCGGCGGGCACCTCGCGGGCAAACATCTCCACCAGCCGCTCGACGGTAGCCTCGCCCGCACCGGCTTCCCCGATCCCCAGGGCAATGCGGGCATAGAGCGCGTCCAGCAGCGCACCGCCCGAAGACGCGTGCACCCGGCTCTGGGCCTCGGCCTGCAGCAGCGGAAGCGTCCTGCGGGCCAGACCGGGATAGGCGCCCGCAAGGGCCAGGCGAAGACGGCCGTGCTCGAACACGGTGAAAAGATCCGCCGCCAGTGAAGCGGACGCGAACGCGGCGAAAAACCGCTCCAGGTCCGAAGCGCCGCCGTCGCCGGCCGCCAGGCGCGCCTGCAGCGCATCGAGCAGCGGCGTCTGGTCCGGTCGCTGCGCCAGGCGGTCGCGCAGCTTTTCGAGATCGAAGCCGTAAGTGCCGAATTCGTAGTAGGCCGCCTCCAAACGCGTCAGAGATTTGAAAAGATCCAGGTTGGCGGCCTGGCTGCTGAAGCGGCTGATCTCGTCAGGCAGAAAAATGGCCTTGCCGTCCGAGCAGACCAGCGGCAGTTCGGCGCCGCCGTCTGCCAGCCGGCCGGCCAGGGCCGAGAGGGGCCGGATGGCGATCGGCAGGCCGGTGCGCGCCCGCAGGTAGCGGCTGAGGCGCCCCTGGACCTGGCTCAGCGGCACGGCGACCTGCAGGGCTAAAAAATCGGTTACCGCCGCGTCGGCCTCCAGGGCCAGGTAGCGGGCGGCCAGGGGTTCATTGCGGGCGGCCTTTTCCAGTCCCTGGGAGACAAAGCGGTTCAGGGCTGTTTCGGACAGCAGGTGGAGCTTGCGGGCGAAACCCGCCAGATAGGGTTCGGCCAGCCGGAAGGTCGTGCGCACCACGCGCCGCAGCTGCTGAAGCTGCCAGCGCCTTTTTTCCGGAGTGAGCGCCTGGAGGGCCTTGGGCAGGGCGATGGCGAAGCGCTGGCACTCGCCGTAGGTCAGCTCCTGGGAAAAGGTGTCCCGTAGCAGGCCGAGATAGACGTCCGCGGTCTCGCGGTCGGCAACCGCAAGCAGCCGCGCCAGTCCTTCCAGGGGGCCTTTGAGGGTGAACGGGCCCTGGGCCAGCATGATCCCCACGGTGGTCAGAAAACGGTCCTGGAACCCCGGGTCCCCCACGGCCAGCACCCGTGCCAGATGCTCGGCCAGGATCGTCCCGACCGCTGGGCCCTTCTGGCCAAATTCCGTCACCAGCCGGTGGTATTCGGCCACCTGGCCCGGTGGCGCTGCCGCCCGGATCAGCCGGCAGTACCCCAATCCGATGGTCCGGCCGAGGGCGGTTTCATGGCTCAGGCCCCAGATGACATCGGCCAGCAGCCATTCGGCGGTCGCAGCGGCGATTGACCCCGGAAAGCCTTCCAAAGCGGCGGCCAGCTGGCGGGCGGTCTCGGGGTCGGCCAAGGCCAGCCGGCGGCAGAGGGCATCCGCGGTGGTGGTCATGGCTGGGGGTGTCGGCTGGCGGACATCAGAAAATGTCCTCGATGAGGTCGTTGAGGGTCTCTTGCAGGCTGTCGTCGTCGGTGAGCGGCAAGCAGATGGCGCTGCGGCAGGCCTGCTGTACGGAAACCCCCCGGCGCATCAGCTGCGCCGCGTAGATCAGCAGCCTAGTGCTGGCGCCTTCGGTCAAACCCTGCTCGCGGATGTTGCGGATCTTGGCGGCCAGAGCGACCAGCTTGAAGGCCGTCGCAAGCTCGATGGCACCCTCGCGCGCCACGATCTCGGCCTCCTTGGCGGCCGCGGGGTAGTCGAAATCAAGCGCCACGAACCGCTGGCGCGTGCTCTGCTTGAGGTCCTTGAGCACCGACTGGTAACCAGGGTTGTAGGAGAGCACCAGGAGAAAGTCGGGATGCGCCCGCAGGATCTCGCCCTTCTTGTCGATCGCCAGGGTCCGGCGGTTGTCGCTCAGCGGGTGAATGACGACGGTGGTGTCCTTGCGGGCCTCGACGATTTCATCCAGATAGCAGATCGCCCCGATCCGCACCGCCAGGGTCAGGGGACCGTCGACCCAGATCGTTTCGTCGTTTTTGAGCAGGTAGCGGCCGATCAGGTCCGAGGCAAACAGGTCCTCGTGGCAGGCCACGGTGATCAACGGCCGCGCCAGCCGATAGGCCATGAACTCCACGAAGCGGGTCTTGCCGCAGCCGGTGGGTCCCTTCAGGATCACGGGCAGGCGGGCGTCATAAGCCGCCTCGAACAATTGGATCTCGTTGCCGGCGGGAAGGTAGTAGGGTTCGGTCTGAATCCGAAACTGGGCCGCCGCCGCTTGGGGGGACGCTGTCATGGCCGCAAACCTCCGCTGGGGGAAACAAGATTGCCGCCCGGCCCGCAGGCCGGCAGCGGCGCAAAAGGTTTTTATCGCAACGCCCCCCGGGGAAGTCAAGGGGTTTCCGCCTCCTGAAACCCTGATGGAAACAGCGCAAAAAGATAAGCCCACCATCTGTCGCCGAGAGGTGACCCCAGCGCCCGGAACGCCATAAAACAAGAGGTTACAGACGTGCATCTCTGTAACCCCTTGTTTTTTATGGTAGGCACGATTGGATTTGAACCAACGACTTCTACCGTGTCAGTCTGTTACGAAGATTCCTCAAGAAAAAAATGGTAACAGACCGAAAGCGATTTTTGGCAATGAAAACAAGGGGAAATTGGTTTTTTGGAAAAATTTTGGGCACGGGCTGGCTTCTTTTCCAGGGCAAAGGGCAAAAGCTATGGCCACACAATTTGGTTGGATTTTAGCGCAGCGGGGTTGTACTGGCAATCCTGGAGATGCGATCCAGCAGGTCTGACCTTCTGGCCAGGGGTTTGAATTCCGCCAGGGTGCGACAGCGATGTCATTGACCATCAAGGAATAGAGAGGCGTGATTTCGATCCCGTCCTTCTGATACGCGGTTAATTGTTGACAAATCGCTCCGGAATATTTCTACTATTGGGTAAACAACTCATCCCTTAACGGCTTGATTCGTTGCGGTGATGGCAATGAAACCTGCTGCGCATGAAAAACCCGGAAAAGTCGAAACC